>JFJP01040758.1_pt1 | contig 10717 bp, 11 predicted proteins | sample 431651 | NCBI WGS metagenome assembly JFJP01 (sample SAMN02602958, study PRJNA72255) | Microbial mat metagenome, whole genome shotgun sequencing project. | biome: fresh water; feature: sink hole; material: water; isolation source: purple microbial (photo- and chemosynthetic) mats found in...
TAAGAAGGGTTCTGAGAAACGAATTACAACGAAAAGTTATTCCACCGGTATAAGTGGTTTCTCCGCTCTCTCTTATCCTGGGAATGAGTCCAACATAACTGTCCAACTGTTCAATGTTCGTAAAACGGTAAGTATCCCTATGTTTTGTTATTAATGCTGATACATTGAGCAAACATATTCCTGATACTGATTTTAATAATGTATAAAGCTCTCTGTCATATTCCCGGATCCTTTCCCTTGTCTGACGGCTCAGTGTCAGCAACTGGCTTCTGTGATATTCTTATGATCCAATCAGATTGGAGAATACATCCTGACCGCTCCCTGACTGCATCTTTACCTGTTTTAACCACGATACAAACTTCAAGGCACATTGGTTATCGTCAAATTTCACAGGTATTGGGTCCCCGTAGTACTGGAGAAAGCTCTTAATCTGGTCTTGCTCCTAAGAAGATCACGTATCAGGTATAATCTTGTCCTGTTTAAGCTACGCAACTAAACGACAGATAAGCATCTAAGCAGCTAAACAGACCAAAACTATCTGATTTATCCTTTTATATTAGTTATGTATGAATGGAAAAATATTTGTATTCTGAGGAGGAATATAATAAATTTACGTTGACCATGTTAGTTTTATGTGCTTTCGCATAATTTTAGTAACTGTTTATATGCAAGGAGGAAATCATGAAAACTAAATCATTATTAAGTATTTTCTTTTTAGCTATGTCTTTTATATCCCAAATTCAAGCCCAGGAGGCTGAATTAAAAGATACTCCTTATTTCTCTGGTATGCCCAACTACACAATTTATGATGGTGAAGAAATTGAATTTGACAGTTATAATTTCTTTAATGGTAAAAATTGTACGGTCGTCGAGGGAAAAAAGCTCAAGAGAATCTATGTCTTAAAGGAAGATGCACAGAAATCAAGCGTAATTCAGATAATGCGTAATTATGCGAACTCTGTAAGGAATATGGGAGGAACAGTAATTTTCGAAGGAGCACCTCAGGATGCTGATTGTGCTGATAACAACGGTTTGAATATGATAATAGGGAAAGTCACAAAAGGAGGAAATGAGATGTGGGTTGAAGTGGCATCACTTGGCGGAGATGACTACTATCTTACAATAGTTTTAAAAGAACTGATGAAACAGGATGTGACGGCAAGTGATATGTTTGAAGCTCTTAACCGAGATGGTCGTATTGCTCTTTACATAAACTTCGACACAGGTAAATCAATTATCAGGGATGAATCCAAACCAATCATTGACCAGATTGTCAAAATGTTGAAGTCAAATCCGGAATTTAAACTCAGCGTCGAGGGTCATACCGACAACGTTGGCAGTCCTTCATCAAACAAAATCCTGTCTGAAGAAAGGGCAAAGGCGGTAGTTTCTGCCATTCTTAACCAGGACATCGACGCTGAAAGGTTGAGTCCTGTAGGGTATGGTCAGGATAAACCGATATCTGATAATAATACAGAAGAAGGAAGGGCTAAGAACAGAAGAGTTGAACTTGTTAAAAAGTAATAGCTTTGCCATCCGAGATAAATTTGCAACTAAAAATTGCAGAGGAAATAAAGTTTAAAAAACAGATTATGAAAGGAGGTTTGAAATGCTTGAAAAGGGATATATCAATAAAAAGTGCCATTAGAAAAGGAGACAGGCAGAAAGGAGGGTTGTTATCGGCTGTCCTTTTCACAACGCTCATAGGATCAATGTTTAATATATCTGCTTTTGCACAAAACCCTTGCAGTGAAAGAGGCCCCGACTGCAGAGTCCTGATCCCAGCCGAGGTCAAAGCTTTTAGGGAACTGGTACTGGCAGTGAGTACCCTATTGCCAGTGCCCGAAGCAACCCGGTACGTACCCAACGGAGCGATAGAGGCCAGTACTATGCAGTTCGTAGCTGAAACGAAGATATCAGGTGCTATACACATAGGAGTATTCTGGCAAACAGGATGTTTTCCGATATATCCGAACAACAGCCTTCTCTTCGGTTACGATGCCAAGGTTACACTTGGAAAACCTGTAGACAAGGATTAGGACCCCCTGACCGCTGTCCAGGCGGCAATGGCCATTATGGATTACAAGATTGAATTAAGTGTTGAGCTCAGTCCGCACGCTTACCTAATATGTGTAGAGGACGGAAAATCTATTGATATACCTGACCCGGACGCGTATAACATAGAAAAGAGTGATCAATTCCTTACATGGCAGACCGGTGCTGAAAATGTAATCCTCCATATGATATTCGGACCGCGTACAATCGATGAAGTAGAGACTATTAATATTGATAAGCCGGCCACCCGATTCGCACCTTTAAAATCTATCGAACTGATCATCAGCGTTCCCAGGGACGAAGTAACTAATCTCAAAAAGAGTATCGACCGCCGTGCCTTTACAACTCTGCTTGGCCCGGTTGTAAACTGAGTAGATGGAAATAATATAGAAAGAAAAAGAACACAACTAATCATAACACGGAAAATAGGTAATTGCCTTCAGCAGTCCGAATACATTCCTAATCAACGATATACACTAACCGAAAACTTTCACCCACTTATCAATATTTCAATACCTTGACTAATCCTGCTACTATGACAGAGTCTATAGGGCTGTCGGTCCTGGGGATGTTGTCATAGTTTTTGCTCCCGATAGCTATGAGATTTGAACCCCGACACAGAGGTCAACAAATCCTAATCTCCGGGCCGGTATCTTTTACAAATCAGCCAGCCAAACGACACATAGACAACTTCGTTCTATACGACTATTCAGGTGGGCGGTCGTGGTTAATTCCCTACTAATGAGATATCTTGGAAAGCTAATTAGGTGGAGACTATTCTACACCCAGGATAATTTACTGTCAAAATCGAATTTAAAGAGTAATATTATTTCTTATGGTAAACATCAATGGTTTTAGTTTCGCCTAACTCCGCCTTATGGTATTCATCAATTGTTAAAGTTTTCCCATCGTCAGAAAGTGTATAAGTTGAATTTATTAAAATCTCCTTAGATACTCCTTCATCAATATATATAGTTTTAAAAGTAATAATAAAGCTCTTAATGGGTTTTAACCATTTCAAAGACTTCGTAAGTGTAACGTCAGGGTCACTCTTATCAATTTCTTCCTTTCCATCAAGATTTAATACAGTGTCTGATTTCTTAAATGAATTAGTTCCGTCCTGAGTATAGATATCATGATAGGTAAATGTTGAAGGAGTTTGCGTGATTTCCCTGGTAATAGTACCGGGGTACTCCGAAATATATGTGCCAGGAGTGCTTTTAGCCTTGTTGTATGTCCATGCCCCCGAAAAATTTATCTGAGACTGGGACATCAGAGTGGTGGAAAATAGTAGAAACAATAAAATGAGCGATGCCCTAATAGTAGTAAAGAGGTCTGGATTTAAAATTCGATTTGCTCTCATAGGTAATAGAGATTAATTATTGATAAACTGATTCCTGAAACTAAGATAATCAATATAAATATCTTTAACAAATTCGTTATTAACGGAGAATATAAATATAGAGCTGATAACTAAACAATTAATTAAAACAATTAAGTTTTTCACAGTTTTTTCGCAAAACAGCCGGATGGGATGCAAGAAAATATACCTTATACTGATCCATACAATGATGACGGTCGCATGAGTAAAGCACAGGTATATTTCAGGTAACAAACACACTTGAAAATCAAGTTAATAATGAATAATCTCATAATCAATTTCTTGATTTTTAAAATAGTGTACCTTTGTGATAAACCCTCAGAATTATGAAAAAAATAAATGTTTTGTACATAAGCGGATCTCTGGGGCTGGGCCATATTACCAGAGACTTAGCAATTGCAAACCACCTTAGAAAACTTATGCCTGAAGTTGAAATAGAATGGATTGCTGCTAATCCTGCAACTACCTTATTAGAAGAAGCAGGCGAAAAACTTGTGCCGGGAGTTGACCAATATGCCAATGAGAACGAATCAGCTGAAAAGGCAGCTAAAGGATCGAGTTTAAATATTTTACGCTACCTGCTAAGATCCAGAGGGGAATGGAAAAAGAATGTTGACTTTTTCCTGGAAATCATTTCATCAAAAAAATATGACCTTGTAATTGGTGACGAAACATATGAGATCAGCCTGGCACTCAGGGAACACAAGGAAATGAAAAAGTTCCCTTTTGTCATGATTTATGACTTTGTCGGGCTTCATGCCATGACTAAGAATCCCCTGGAACATTTGGGTGTTTATTATTGGAACCGCGTTTGGTGCCATGATTACCGTCTGAATATTAAACCAGCTTTTGATCTTGCTCTCTTCGTTGGCGAACCCGATGATGTCCCTGACCAGACTTTTGGATTCATGTTACCGCATCGCCGCGATTATGCAAAATCAATTTACACCTTTGTTGGTTACATCTTCCCGTTTGATATTTCTGAATATGCTGATAAACAGGATATACGAAAGAAACTCGGATACGGTAAAGAACCATTACTGATATGTTCGTTAGGAGGAACAGCAATTGGGAAAGAACTGCTGGAACTCTGTGGCAGGGCATATTTGATTGCTAAAGAAAAAATTCCCGGAATTCATGCGGTGTTTGTTACCGGTCCCAGATTATCAGCTGACTCCATAAATCTGCCTGAAGGTATTGAAGTAAAAGGGTTTGTCCCCAGACTATATGAACACTTCGCCGCATGCGACCTTGCAATTGTGCAAGGTGGCGCTACCTCTACACTTGAATTGAGTGCATTACGAAGACCATTTATTTATTTCCCGTTAGAGGGGCATTGTGAACAGGCTAATGTTTCCAGAATTTTATCTCAGCATGGGGCTGGTTTAAAATTAATGCTTTCAAAAACTACCCCTGAATTGTTAGCTGATAAAATAGCAAATACTATCGGTACCGATGTGTCTTATCCTGATATTCCAAAAGATGGAGCTCAAAAGGCTGCCCGGTTATTGGTGAACACTCTGGAACAATACTCTCAGAAAGTTTAATGCCAGGAGAGGATTAATAATAAACGGGTGCGGACGAAGCCGGCATCCCTCGATTTTCATCCACGTTTTCATAAGTACTTATGATCTTCTAAAAACATCCGAATCAAAATTATTTAAATATGAAAATACGATTTGCATATTTGCTTTGCATGATCACCGCACTGAATATCCATGCACAAACCAAAATTGATAGCTTAAAACTGGAGTTGACCAAAGCCAAAGAAGATACCAATAAAGTTAATACAATGATTAAACTCTGTTATGATTACCAGTGGGCCAATCCTGACTCTGCTCTGGGATATTCATTACAGGCACTCTCTTTAGCCAGACGCATACAGTACGCTAACGGAGAAATAACAATTTTACAAATTATGGGAGAAACCCTTGCGATTAAAGGAAATTTTTACGAGGCACTACAAATTCAATTAAAAGCATTGCATTTATGTGAAAATCTGAAACTATACGAAAAAGTGGCTCTTTCTAATTTTTGTATTGGGAATGTATATTTTTATTCCAAAAATTATCAAAAAGCATTAGACTATTATTATAAATCAAAATCTTATCCCGGAATTGTGCTCGTTGAACAAACCAGTGATCTGAACATATATATAAACGGTACTATTGGTGAAGCCTATTTTAAATTGAATCAACTGGATTCGGCATTACTGTATTTACAGAAAGCCTATGCACTGGATATTAAAAGAACCGATAATCGGAACTGGAGTATTCCATATTATTTTCTCGGTCATATTCATGCTAAGAAAAAACAATATGCACTTGCTATGGACTATTATCGTCTTGGATTATCCGTATCTACGGTTACTAAAAACACATTGGACGGGATTATTAATATGGCAGTTGTTTTTAAAAATACAGGGATGATAGATTCAGCCATCATTTATTCTAAAATGGTAATTAAAGAGGGCCTGCAAAAATCATTTCTTACGCAAGTAATTGATGCAAGTGCACTACTAAAAGAGCTATATAAAACAAACAATGAAAAAGATAGTGCATTTTTTTATCAGGAGATAATGCTGGCAGCAAAAGACAGTTTATTTAGTACGGAAAAACTGAACCAGTTGCAAAATCTTACTTTTACAGAACACCTCCGCCAGCAGGAATTTGAGGAACGAAAATTTAAAGAACTTGAAGACAGGAAACGTAACATTCAGTATGCTGCCATAGCTATTGGAATTATATGCTTTTTGATCCTATTTCTCCTCCTCAGCAGAAGTATTATCGTTAATGAGAAATGGATCTCATTTCTTGGCATATTGGGTTTATTGGTAGTATTTGAATTTATTAACCTGATTATCCATCCTTTACTGGGAAATATTACCCATCACTCGCCTCTGTATATGTTGATTATTTTAGTAGCAATAGCCGCTCTTCTGATACCATTACACCATCGTTTAGAAAACTGGGTTAACCATAAAATGGTGGAAAAAAACAAGCGCATAAGATTGGCAGCAGCTAAAAAAACAATTGAGCAATTAGGATAATATCATGATTTAAGCACACAGCAGGGTTACACAAAGCCGCTCAAACCAGCAACCGAAGCTTACAGTGCTAACATGGAAGAAAATGAAGAATTCGGGCAAAAATAAAAAAATTGCAACCCTTACACTCTTACCTCTTCCCTGAAGTAATGCCGGAGCGTGCTTACTGGAAGAACTTCTTATGGGTATCATCTTCATTTTTACAACTCAATCGCGATGCTTGAGCTGGCAAGAGTATCCACCACCATGACCTATGCTGTAGCCAAAAACATGTTTTTTGACTGCCGGGAATTCTTTGTAAAATAAGTAGTTGGGGAATGAAACCAGCAAGACCACAGATATCTATACACATAAAACCACTAAGGGTATCTGTCAGATAAAAAGTCCGCTTGACTCATTATACTTTTTACTACACCATCTTTATATTGGAATTTTTCTAAATTTACTAAATGAATGAAAATGAAATCACACACAAGTCAGAACTAAATGCCATTATAGCTTTTACAAAATCGTTAGCACTCATTTTTAAAATCAAAATAGCAAAATAAAATAAAGCTGTATGATCTTATTAAAACTCATACACCAATGAATCCAAGACAAATGATAAAAATCCTTGATATACTGTGGGGATTTGCAATATTAAGTATCATATATAATATGCTATACTTCAGCCGATATGCTCATCTATCCTTTGATAAACTAATATTAATTTAAAAATATACCAATGAAAAATGCAGTTATCAGAATTACCTCTCTGTTAGTACCGATGATTCTTTTCGGATGTTCATCAGCTGTACAAACACCTCAGCAGGAAGAGAAAACCGCCAAAAGCGATTATTATGTGGCAGCCTATATCTGGCCATCGTGCCACGACGATTCCCTGGGCAGGGAGAAGCTGTGGGCGGAAGGCACCGGAGAATGGGAAGTGATTAAGAAGGGTAATCCCCGTTTCGACGGACATTATCAACCCCGTAAACCACTGTGGGGCTATGAAATGGACAATGATCCGAAGGTAGTGGAAAAATGGATTGATGCAGCCACCGACCACGGCGTAAATGTATTCGTTTATGATTGGTACTGGTATGAAGGAGGTCCTTATCTTGAAAGTGCCCTTAACGATGGGTTCCTGAAAGCAGGAAACAATAAAAAAATGCAGTTTTACATCATGTGGGCCAACCACGATGTGAAGTACAATTATTGGAACTATCACCGCTACAAGGACAATACTGATATTTTATGGAATGCAAAAGTGGACTGGAAAAACTATAAAATTATTGTCGACAGGGTCATAAACCAGTACTTCAGGCAACCGAACTACTTTAAGATCAATGGTGAACCTGTATTTTCGATATTTAGTGTGAATAAACTTATTGAGAGCTTTGGAAACAGTGAGGAAGAAGCCCGTAAGGCACTCGACTATTTCCGCGATGAAGTGAAAAAGGCAGGCTTTCCCGGATTGCATATCCAGTGGAACCAGGGTGGCGGTTCAGTAATGCCGGAAGCGGCAGCAGTAAAATTTGCAAACAGTGTAAAAACAATGGGGTTCAATAGTATTGCCATGTATAATATGGGTGGCCTCAATGAAGATTATATTGTTTATGGAAGCAATTCAATTAAAATACGTGAACAGATGGACTCTGTCCTTGATGTACCCGTCTTTCCCTGTGTCTCAATTGGCTGGGACGATACTCCGCGTTTTCCTGCTAAAGGTATTCACGATGTGGTCCACTACAACAACACTCCCCGGAGTTTTGCAACCCTGCTCTCCAAAGCGAAAAAATATGCCGACAACCACCCTGAACAACCCAAACTGATAACTATCAATGCGTGGAACGAATGGGTGGAAGGCAGTTACCTGTTGCCCGACATGCTCAACGGATTCGGCTATCTGGAAGCTGTGAAGGAGGTGATCACAGATGGTAAATATGACAGGTATTAAACCGATTAACATCAGTATTAACTATTCACAGACAATAAAGAAATTAGCTAGTCCTGGTTTTTTTACAACTGTCAGGATAGTTGTAGGAAGGCTTGCCTGGAGTATGCAAAAAAAAATAAGATCAGGAAGATGAAACCAAGAATTGAAATATCAACCGAAAAGAAATTAGCAGGTAAGCGAATAAAAATGAGTTTTTCGGAAAATAAGGTGACTGAGCTCTGGAAGAGTTTTATGCCAGGACTAAGGGAAATAAAAAATAATCTGACAAAAGATCTTATTTCAATGGCTGTTTACAAGCCAACACACTTTTCTGACTTTAAGCCCGACAACGAGTTTGAAAAATGGGCAGCTGTTGAAGTATCGGATTTTAATAATGTGCCCTCCGGCATGGAAATATTCATATTACCATGCGGTCTTTACGCAGTTTTTGACTACAAAGGACCGGGTACCGACAATAGTATTTTTCAATATATCTTCTCGACCTGGCTGCCAGATTCTGACTACCTTTTGGATGACCGACCGCACTTTGAAGTTCTGGGAGAAAAATACAAAAACAATGATCCATCTTCAGAGGAAGAGATTTGGATTCCTGTAAAAGAAAAAACTAAAACTGCTGACATCGACAAAGAAAACTATCATTCTCATAACAGTAAGAATATTTGAAACGGCAATTAATTAAATTGAAGGAGTTCTGGTTATTATCCCGATTACAGTACCCTGTCATTACAAAAAACAGTCTATCATAAAACTTAAAGAAAATGAGAAAAACAAAATTAATTCCAGCTTCAATGTTTTTGGTTTCAGTGTTATTCATTTTTATTTATGGATGCGGAACTGAAAATAATAAGACAAAACCAGAAATAGAATGGTCTGACAGCACTCAGGGCTGTTTTATCGACAAGCGTGACAACCATAAATATAAAGTTGTTAAAATAGGTAACCAGGTGTGGATGTCAGAAAATTTTGCCTACAGACCAGTCGTTGATATTGTGGTAGTGGATCAGACTGTTAAGACAATTAGTACTGCAAATTACTGCATGTATAACAATGATTCTACCACTATTTCGAAATATGGATACCTTTATGATTGGGAAACTGCTAAAACATCTGCCCCCGAAGGCTGGCATTTACCGTCTGATTCAGACTGGGTAGAGTTAGCCGGTTTTTACAATACTGAAATATTTTCACCCTGCCCTGCCGGCTTTATTTTTAGTAATGGGGTATGGACCTTAAAACCAGCATCCGGATCATTTTCCGATAGCGGACTAAATGCTGGCTATTGGACAGCAACTGAATACGAAAATTTATATGCTCATTACAGGTATACTTATAAGGAAGACTTAAAAAGCAGGAGTATGGGTTTCAGGAAGGAAAACTACTTAACAGTACGCTATCTGCTGGACTGAAACTCTTAATATTAGTAGTTAAATAATTGCTTAGGCAACAGTCAGCACTCATAAATGTTATGTAATCTGCCTGTCTCAGTTTCATTTAAAAAGATTGTAATTTTAATCTTGGGCTGATTGTGACATTGTGCAAAAAAGTTTATTATTTTTATTGCAAGATCATTATGTGTTTTTTATTAGCTCATACTTAAGACTTTAATACTCATGATCACCAGATCTTCCATTAAGTATTCTTTTCCCTGATTAAGAATAATTCTCTTTTAATTAACAACCTATGAAAAAGATTTTATTGCTCATTGCATTTACAGTTACATATTCATCAGTTTTCCCGCAGGAGACTGGTATCCTGACTGATCCACGGGATGGCAAAGTTTATAAAACAATTAAAATTTGTAACAAATGGGTAATGGCTGAGAGTCTCTCATACAAACCAGAGAAAGGGACTTGCTGGGCAGACACAATCTATATTGAGGATTCTCATTTCAGTGGTTATATAGTCGCCGACAGTTCTTATATTAAACGAAATGGTTATTTCTACGATTTTGAAACTGCCAATTCTATAGCAATTCCGGGTTGGCATGTTCCCTCAAAAGACGAATGGAAAGAGTTGTTTGATTGCCTGGGTGGCAGTCCGAAGAAAGTATATTCTGCAATGATCGAAGGAGGAAACAGCGGTTTTAATGCCATTTTAAGCGGGTTAGGATATTTCTCATACGGATCTAAAAAAACCAGGGCAATGCTGGATCAGACTGTATGTTTCTGGACATCTAATAAGTTAGGCTTCAAAGAACTTGCAGTAGGTTTTGTTCCGCCTGCAACGAGATACAATGCCGGTGCTACCCGCATCGGAATTGCGGGGGCACCAGGGTGCAATGTTCGCCTTATTAAGG
>JFJP01021000.1_pt1 | contig 10716 bp, 9 predicted proteins | sample 431651 | NCBI WGS metagenome assembly JFJP01 (sample SAMN02602958, study PRJNA72255) | Microbial mat metagenome, whole genome shotgun sequencing project. | biome: fresh water; feature: sink hole; material: water; isolation source: purple microbial (photo- and chemosynthetic) mats found in...
CCTGACTCATGACGTTGAGCGAGAACAGGTGGTTGTCGCTGCCGTCCGAGACGACCTGCCAGCCGAGCTTCTTGAACTCCTCGGCCATGGCACTGGCGCTGGCCTTGACCCGGCCCATGTATTCGGCCCATTCCGGGCGCAGCGCCTCGCCGAAGGCGGCGGCCTTGGCGGCGATGACGTGCATCAGCGGACCGCCCTGGATGCCCGGGAACACCCGGCTGTTGACCTTCTTCATGTGCTCGGCGCTGCGCGCGAAGATCATGCCGCCGCGGGGCCCGCGCAGGGTCTTGTGGGTGGTCGTGGTGACGAAGTCGGCGTGGCCGAAGGGCGACGGATGCAGCCCGGCGGCGACCAGACCGGCGATGTGCGCCATGTCGACGAAGAGCAGGGCGCCGACCTTCTTGGCGATGGCGGCGAAGGCGGGGAAGTCGAGGGTGCGCGAGTAGTTCGACGCGCCGGCAATGATCATCTTGGGCTGGAACTCGACCGCGATGCGCTCGACCTCGGCCATGTCGATGCGGCCGGTCTCCTTGGTCACGCCGTAGCTCTGGATGGTGTAGTCGAGGCCGGAGAAGTTCAGCTTGTAGCCGTGGGTCAGGTGGCCGCCGTGGTCGAGCGACATGCCCAGGACCTTGTCGCCCTTCTGGAGGCCGGCCGCCATGTAGACGGCCATGTTGGCCTGCGAGCCGGAATGCGGCTGGACGTTGCAGCCGTAGTCGGTCTTGAACAGCTGCTGGGCGCGCTTGATCGCCAGTTCCTCGGCCTGGTCGACGAATTCGCAGCCGCCGTAGTAGCGTTTGCCGGGATAGCCCTCGGCGTACTTGTTGGTCAGCAGCGAGCCCTGCGCTTCGAGCACCGCCGTCGAGACGATGTTCTCCGAGGCGATCAGTTCGATGGTGTGCTGCTGGCGCTCGGCTTCGCGCTGGATGATGGCGGCGAGGTCGGGGTCGCTGCTGGCGAGGGTGCGGGGGGCGGTGAAACGGGTGGCGGGGGCGGGGTTGGACATCGGGCTTCTCCCAGTCGGGGGGTTCGTCGGATGCCCAGGCGCGCGGCGGAAAACGTCGGTGGCTCCCTCGCGGTTGCCCGCGTCCAGCCCGGCGGGCTGTCAGCGCCAGTCGTCACCGATGGGCGGGAGGATGCCAGCCGAGTCCCCGGCTCAAGCGCCAGCTGGACCGCCCTTTGACCGCTGAGCCCTGGCCTGGCATGCTGCCGCCGGAGACCCCCATGACCCGCCTCGCCATCCCTGCCTGCGCTCTCGCCCTCTTTGCGCTGACCGCCTGCGGCGGTCCGCCGCGCACCATCTCCCTCAACTACATGAAGATGGAGGTCACCGACGTCCAGGCGGCCGAGGACAAGGCGGCGATCAAGGCGATCTCCGGCGTAAACAACGTCGTCCTCGAGCACGCCCGCGACGGCACCGTCCGCGTCCAGGTCTACGCCCTCGACGGCAAGGAGGCCGGGGTGATGCCCAAGGTCGAGGAGCTGGGCTACACGCGCGTGAGGTGAGGAACGCTCGCACTGGCGCGACGAGTGGGCCTCCTAGCATCCCCGCCCTCGCCCATGCTGCACCGTACCGACGACCTGCGCATCGAGGGGCTCTCGCCCCTGCTGCCCCCAGCCATCCTGATGGAGGAGATCCCGCTGTCCGAGCGGGCCTCTGAGACGGTCGCCAACGGACGTGCGGCCGTCACCCGCGCCCTGCGCGGCGAGGATCGCCGCCTCATCGTCGTGGTCGGCCCGTGCTCGATCCACGATCCGGCGGCGGCACTCGACTACGCGGCACAGTTGAAGGCTGTCGCCGCCGAGTTGGCTGGCGAACTCCTGGTGGTCATGCGCGTCTACTTCGAGAAGCCGCGCACCACGGTGGGCTGGAAGGGGTTGATCAACGACCCCGACCTCGATGGCTCGTTCCGCATCAACAAGGGCCTGCGCATCGCCCGCAAGCTGCTCTGCGATCTCGCCGACCTCGGTTTGCCCGCCGGCTGCGAATTCCTCGATCCGATCACGCCGCAGTTCCTCGCCGATCTGGTCAGCTGGGGCGCCATCGGCGCCCGTACCACCGAGAGCCAGGTGCATCGCGAGCTGGCCTCCGGCCTGTCGGTGCCGGTCGGCTTCAAGAACGGGACGGACGGCAACCTGCAGATCGCCATCGATGCGATGCGCAGCGCGGCCCACCCGCACCGCTTTCTCTCGGTGACCAAGCAGGGGGTCGCGGCGATCGTCGCCACGCGCGGCAATCCCGACACGCATGTCATCCTGCGTGGCGCGGCCTCCGGGCCGAACTACGCATCGGAGGACGTGGCGCGCGCCTGTTCCAGCCTTGAGGCGGCCGGTCTGCCCAGCCGGGTGATGATCGACTGCAGCCACGGCAACAGCGCCAAGGACCACCGGCGCCAGATCCTGGTCGGCGAGGCGGTCGCGGCCCAGGTACGCGCCCGCACCAGCGGTATCGCCGGCGTGATGCTCGAAAGCCACCTGGTGGCCGGCCGGCAGAACGTGCCGAGTCACGGGTCGCCCTCGCAACTGGTCTACGGCCAGTCGATCACCGACGCCTGCCTGGGCTGGAACGACACCGTCCCGGTGCTGCGCGCCCTTGCGGCGGCGGTCAGGGGCTGAACTCCATCAGGCCAGCGGCTGCATCAGCCAGGCGACCAGACCACCGGCGGCGCCGCGGATCGAGCTGGCCTCCTCGACCAGGTGTTCGATGCGGCGGTCGGCGGCGCACTTGACCACGCCGGCGACCAGCAGGCCGTCGAGCTCGGCGCCGGGATCGGACGCCTTGCTGCCGGTGCCGAGCACGACCTCGAGCCGGAACACGTCGGAAAGGAACGGCACCAGTCCGCCGATCGCCGCGCCGCGGCCGACGAGATGGACCTGGCCGCGCTGGCTGAGCAGATCGCCGTCATCGCGCAGGTGGCGGGCACGATCGCGGAAGAAGGCGCCGAGACATTCGGCCGCAGCGCGGGCCGCGATCGACAGCTGCCGCTGGCGCTCCTGCAGTTCGCCGAAGATCGACTGCTGCCCGTCCGCCTCGCCACCGGGGACTTCATCGACATCGATCTGCCGCTTGATGTCCTCGGCGCGCAGGGGATCGACGCCGAGCGCGACGCCGATGCGGTCGGTGACGGTATCGCCGCCGAAGGGGTGCGTCTCCATGTGCAGGAGGCGGCCCTTGCGGCGCACGATCAGGGTGGTGTGGCGGGCGCCAAGGTCGATGACCAGCTGGGTGCCGCCCTTGTTCATGCGCCCCGAGATGCCGCGGTAGAGTGCGATCGGCTGCGGGATGAGCCCTTCGAGATGCAGGCCGAGCTGTTCGGCGATCTCGCGGAACTCGCCGAGCAGGCCGCGCCGCGCTGTCACCCGCAGGGCATGGCAGGTGAGGTGGTTGCCGATCTGCCCGACCGGATCGTCGCAGTCGAGCTGGCCGTCGCGGGCACGCACCGTCCAGTGCGTCGGCACGACATCGAGCTGTTCGCGATCGTCGGCGGTGGCGTGGGTGCGGGCGCGGCCGAGGGCGAAGGCGCGCTCGTGCTCGGAGATGCGTACATCCTCGCCCAGCGCCGACCAGCCGGTCACCGAGGTCGCCGATAGCGACGGGTCGCTGCAGGCGATGAACAGCGAGCGCGGCTCGAGGTTCAGCGGCCGGCAGGTCTGCTCGAGCGCGTCGCGCAGCGCCTCGACCCGGCCGGCCAGGTCGAGGTCGGCCCAGCGCACCGGGTACTCCTTGTGCCGCTTCGGCTCCTCGCCGGCCCGCGGGTCGAGCGCCGCCACCGTGATCGACACATGGTGGCTGCTGACCAGCGCGATGACGATCAGGTTCTGCGGCGGGAGGTCGTGCATGGGATTGCCACTTCATTGCCCCTAGGGGGCATTGCCCCAGGGGTTAGGGGTTAGGGGTTAGGGACGTGTGGCAGGGCTGGATACGAGGTTCAGATAATCATTGGGAAGGGAAGGGGTTCTCGATGTCCAGGCACGCATCGCGTTACGACCCTAACCCCCAAACCCTAACCCCTGGGGCAATGAGTCTGGGGGCAATGGCTCACCGCAGCGTATAGAACGGCTTGGAGAACCGAACATTGACCGAGGCGATGCGCGAGAGATCCCCCTGGCAGCGGATGGTGTGCACCAGGTCGCGGGCCTTGCTCTCGGGGTCGCGGCCGAGGGCGGTCTCATCCGGGCGGCCCCACACCAGGCGGCTGCCGGCGCTGGCATTCAGAACGATGCCGCGGGCGCCGCGGTCGTCGATCTGCGCCGCGCAGTCGATGCTGGCAACCAGGTTCGGCTCGACCAGCGGCTCGACCAGGCGCCAAGCCTCGACGGCGGCGCGCAGGTTGCCCCCGCCCTGCTCGAGCTGGCGCAGCAGCGGCCGGCGGCGATCCGGACCCTGCAGGCTGCCGGGCAGCACGACGCCTTCGCGGTCGACCCAGACCCGGGTGCCGGTGGCCAGCACGCCGGGCATGTACGGCCGGCGCATGCCCAGCTCGACCTCGAGCACGCGGATCATCCGCGTCCGTCCACCGGCGGCGGTGGTCTCGTGCTTCAGGCGGACGGCACGCACCTCGCCGACGCCGGGTTGGGCGAGCAGGTGCTCGGCCAGCTTGCCCATGACCCAGCCGTTGGTCTCGGCGAGCTGTTCGCGCCCTGGGAAGGTGGCCAGCCAGCCATCGACCTCGCGCTGCGGGGCCTGCGGTCCCTCCAGCCAGCGCACCTCAACCCGGTCGACCGGCAGCGGCTTGGGCAGATTGACCGCGGCGGCGGCGGAGAGGACAAGCAGGGCGAGGCCGGCGCACACCGCCACCGTGGCCCAGGCGCGTGGCGAGCGGGCCGGGGCGGTTGCGGGCGCGGCGGTCGGCGGAAGGGCATCACCAGGCTCGGTGCCGGCGGTGGCCTCGCGCGGGGCCGGCGCCTTCCGCCGACGGCGGGTCGGCGGCGCGGCCGGCGCGGCGGGATCGGCCGGCTTGGCGCGGCCGCGCTTGCGTTCGGCGGCGGCGATCAGCGCCTCGCCGCTGTCGCTCGGCTCGGGCGTGATGGGACGGAGGTCATCGGACGGCTTGCGATCGTCGCTCATGGCAGTTTGGCGCGCGCGGCGGCGCGTTCGGCGAGGCGGTGGACGAGGGCGGAGAAGGAGATGCCGGCGGCGGCGGCGGCCTTCGGCGTCAGGCTGGCGTCGGTGAAGCCGGGCAGGGTGTTGATCTCGAGCACCGCGAGATCGCCATCGGCGGTGGCCATGACGTCGATCCGCGAGAGGTCGCGGCAGCCGCAGGCGCGATGCGCGGCCACGCCGATGGCGCCGAGGCGGGTGGCCAGGGCTTGGTCGGCGACCGGCACTTCGACGGTGTCGGAGCGGTTGTATTTCGCCTCGTAGTCGAAGACGCCGGTGGCGGTGCTGATCACCAGCGGCGGCAGGGCGCGCGGCCCACCGTCCTCGTCGATCACCGCGACGGTGTATTCGGGACCGGGCAGGCGCTCCTCGATGAGGTAGCGCCGCGGTCCGACGTCGCGCAGAAGCTCCTCGATCGCAGGCAGCACCCAGCCGGGATTGGGCACCATCTTCAGCCCGACCGAGCTACCATCGTCGGCCGGCTTCAGCACCAGCCCGCCATGGTGCGGCAACTTGAGATCGCTGGGCCTGAACGGCCTGCCGAGGTCGACCTCGACGCCCCACGGAACGCGCACGCCGGCCTGCTCCAGCCGCCGCTTGGTTGCGCTCTTGTCCATGCACAGGCGCGAGACCGCGCTGTCCGAGCCGACGTAGGCGATGCTGTGCTGTTCCAGCACGGCCTGCAGCGCCCCGTCCTCGCCGTAGGTGCCGTGGACGATGTTGAAGGCGATGGCGCCCGGCCGCAGGCGCGTCGGGTCGAGCTCGCCGGCGAGATCGAGCTCGGCGACGTCGGCTCCGGCGGTGCGCAGGCCGCGGGCGATGGCGGCGCCGCTCTTGCGCGAGACATCGGCCTCGCGGCCGGGTCCGCCCATGATCACATCGACCTTAAGCATCGAGCAGCTCCTCAGGATGCGCTCTCAATTCATCGGGGCAGGCCCAGGCTTCAATCTCCATCTCCAGCACCACGCCTCGCTCCTTGAAGGCGGTGCGGCGGATGCGGCGGACCAGGCGGACGACGTCCTGGGCGAGGGCGTCGCGTCCGGGATTGACGATGAAGTTGGCGTGCACCGGGCTGACCTCGACCCCGCCGACGCGCGCGCCCTTGAGGCCGAGCTGGTCGATGAGCCTGCCGGCGGGCAGCTCCTTCGACGGATTCTTGAACACGCAGCCGGCGCTGGGCAGGGCGAGCGGCTGGCTGTCGGCCTTGGCCTTCTTGAGCTTCGCGCCGCGTTCCTTGAGGGCCTGGGGGTCGCCGGGCTGTAGCGACAGCTCGCAGCCGAGGAACAGCGTCCCGGCAGGCAGGCCGCTGCTGCGGTAGACCGCCGGCATGGCGGAGCGCTCGATCCACTCCGGCCGGTCGCGGCCGGGCAGCACGACCTCGACGCGGGAGGGTCCAGCAGTGCACCGTGCCGGCGTTCATGCGCAGCGCGCCGCCGACCGTCGCCGGCACGCCGGCCAGGCCCTCGGGTCCGGCGAGACCGTGGGCGATGCAGTGGTTGACCAGCTTCGCTAGGTCGGTGGCGGCGCCGACCGCCAGCACGCCGGCGCCGGCCTCGTGGATGAAATCGAAATCGCGGCCGAGACGCACCACCGGCATGGGCAGGCCCTCGTCGCCGACCAGCAGGTTGGCGCCCTTGCCCAGCCAGCGCGCGCCACGCTCCAGCGCCTCGGCGAGGTCTTCGCGCGCGTCGAGCACGGCGACGGTCGCCGGTCCGCCGATGCGGAACGTGGTCAACTCGGCCAAGCGCTGGGCCTGGACGCGATTGCGGCTGGCGAATCCGGCGCTGAACGGAGCCGGCACGATCACGCCTTCACCACCGGGATCAGCCCCGGCGACTCACGCGCCGGGGCGAGCGTAAAATGCTCGAGCAGCCTTGGGGCCAGGCGTCCGACGTCGCCGGCCCCCAGCACCAGCACGGTGTCGCCGGGCGCGGAGACCGCAGCGATATGGGCGATGGCGGCATCGGGATCGGCGCAGTAGGCGACGGTCTGATCGCCGAGTCCGGCGCGGCGCGCACGCAGCGCGGTGGCGAGGTCGGCAGCGTCGACGCCGGGGATCGGCGTCTCGCTGGCGGCATAGACCGGGAGGATGGCGACGCCATGCGCCTGGTCGAAAGCCTGGGTGAAGGCGTCGAAGCAGTCGGCGGTGCGGGTGTAGCGGTGCGGCTGGAAGACGACGTGGACGCGGCCGCCGCCGAGCCGGGCGGCGGCGATGGTCGCGCGTACCTCGGTCGGATGGTGGCCGTAGTCCTCGACCACGCGTATGCCTGCCGGCTGGCCATGCACGGTGAAGCGGCGGCGGACGCGTTCGCAGGCCGCGAGGGCGCCGAGGTCGCAGGCCGGGGCGAGGAGGCGGGCGGCGGCGCAGGCCATGAGCGCGTTGTGTGCCATGTGCGAGCCCGGGATGGCGACGCGCACCTCGCCGAGGTCAGTGCCGCCGGCGATCACGCGCATGCGGCTGCCATCCGGACCCAGCTCCAGCCCGGCCGCGTGCCAGTCCCCGGCGTCAAGGCCGACGCGCAGCACGCGGCAGCGCAGACCGGCGGTGATGCGCGGCGACAGCCCAGCGGCGGGCACGATCACCGCGCCGTCGGCCGGGATGCGCATCAGCCAGGCGTGGAAGGCATCCTCCAGCGCGGCGAACGAACCGTAGTGCCGCAGGTGCTCATGGTCGAGGTTGGTGACGATGGCGATCTCGGGTTCGACGCCGGCGAAGCTGCCATCGCTCTCATCGGTCTCGGCGACGAAGACGTTGCCGGTGCCGGCGCGGGCGCCGCCGCCATCGAGGGCCTGCACCGCACCGCCGACCATGACCACCGGGTCGAGGCCGGACTCGGTCAGCAGGTGGGCCGCCATCCAGGTCGTGCTGGTCTTGCCGTGGCTGCCCGAGATGGCGAGGGTACGGCTGCCTTCCATCAGGCGGACCAGGCATTCGCCGCGAGTCAGCACCGGCAGCCCGCGGCCGCGCGCCATGGTCAACTCGGGATGATCGGCGGGGACCGCCGCGCTGTGCACCACCACATCGACGCCGGCGAGGTGGCTGGAGGAATGGCCGACGGAGCAGTCGACGCCACGGCTGCGCAGCCGGTCGAGCATCGGCGCGTCGTGCGTATCGCAGCCGCTGACCGTTGCGCCGACGCGCTGCAGCAGCGGCACCAGCGCCGAGACGCCGGCTCCGCCGATGCCGAGGAGATGGACGTGCAGGCCGCGGAAGCGGGTGGTGATCATGGGGCAGGCTGGAGGCAGGAGACTGCGGGCTGGAGGGCGGCGCGGAAGCGTGAACGCGCGGCGCTGCGGCGGGCCGCATTCGCCTGCGACCGCTGGCCCAGGGCGAGGATCAGGCGTGCCACCTGGTCGGCGGCGTGCGGCCGGGCCAATCGCGCGGCGTCCGCGCCGAGACGGGCCGCCTCGCTGCGATCGGCCGCCAGACGTGCGATCTGCGCCACCACGTCCTCCGGTCTGGTCGTCGCCTGCGGCATGTGCAGCGCTCCACCGGCGTCGGCGACGGCCTTGGCATTCGCGGTCTGGTGGTCGTCAGCGGCCCAGGGGAGCGGGATGTAGATGGCGCCGATGCCGCCGGCGCAGAGTTCGGCGACGGTGGTGGCGCCCGCCCGGGTCACCGCCAGGTCGACGCGCCGGTAGAGCGCGGGCATGTCATCGACGAAGCCGAGGACCTCGGCGTCCAGGCCGGCGTCGGCGTAGATCGAGGCGATGCGGCTGCGGTCCTGCTCGCCGGCGATGTGGATGAGCTTCAGTCCGGCGATGCCGCGCAGTTGCCTTGCGCCGAGGGCGACGAGGTCGTTGAGGCTCTTCGCCGCCAGACTGCCGCCGACCACCAGGACGGTGAACGCCGGCTGCCGACCGCGCGGCAGGCGCTCGATGGCGCGCACCGGATTGCCCAGGCGGCGCACCCGTGCCGCGGGCAGGCGCTCGGCCGCCTCGTCGAACTGGGTGATGATGCGTGCGGCGAGCAGTCCGAGCAGGCGGTTGGTTCGGCCGGTGCGCGCGTTCTGCTCCATCACGATCAGCGGCCGGCCGGTCAGCGGCGCGAGCAGGCCGGGGATGAGCGAGGCGTAGCCGCCAAGCGCGACGACGGCCTGCGGCGGGTTGCGATGCAGTTCGCGCCAGCATCCCCAGACCGTGCGCAGCGCATGCAGGATCCAGCGCGGACTGGCCAGGCGCGGCCGGGTCAGTCCGAGCGGCAACAGGGGGATCCCGGCGCCGGGGACCAGCCGGGCCTCGATGCGTTCGGGATCGCCGATCCAGCGCAGATCGGTCACGCCCTGGCGGCGCAGGGCAGTCGCGACCGCCAGGCCGGGGAGGACGTGTCCGCCGGTGCCGCCGCCACAGAAGAGGATGCCATTGGCTGCGGTCATGCGCCTTCCGTCGTCGGCCGGCGCGTCGGCACCGGGGTCAGGCGCCTGGTCGTGGTCGCGCCGATCGGCTTGCAGGTCAGGGGCCGGTCGGCGAGTTCGCGGGCGTTGGCCCGGGCGCAGGCGTCGAGCAGGCCGACCAGCACGATGCACACGGCGACCGATGAGCCGCCGTAGCTGATGAACGGCAGGGTCAGGCCCTTGGTCGGGGCCGAACCGGTGACCACCAGCATGTTCCAGAAGGCCTGCGTGCCGAGGATCATGACCGCGCCGGTGGCAAGCAGGCGGCGGTGCAGATCGCGCGACTGGTGGGCGATCATCAGGCCGACGACGACCAGGGCGAGGAACGCAGCAGCGACGCCGATCCCGCCCGCCATGCCGAACTCCTCGCAGATCACCGCGTAGATGAAGTCGGTGTGGCGCTCGGGCAGGAAGGCCAGCTTGGCCCCGCCTTCGCCCAGGCCGACGCCGGTGGTACCGCCGCTGCCGATGGCGATGAAGCTCTGCTGCAGGTGGTAGGCGGCCGGCCCCTCGGAGTTCCACGGGTCGAGGAAGGCGAAGAAGCGCTCGCGCCGGTAGCTGACCTCCCATACCGCGACGTAGGTGAGCAGCGGCAGGGCGGCGGCGCCCATGGCGCACAGCTGGCCCCACGGCGCGCCGGCCATGAGCATCATCGCCACCAGTACCACGCCCATCACGACGACCGAGCCGAGGTCCTTGGTCAGGTAGACCAGGCCGGCGAGCAGGATGAAGGCGCCGACCGGCAGCAGCAGGCCGTGCTTGAAGGTGCGCACCCGTTCGGCGGCCCGGCCGAGCAGCCAGGCGACGGCGATGACGATGGCGAACTTGGCGATCTCCGCCGGTTGCAGATTGACCGGTCCGAGATCGAACGTCCGACCGCCAGCACCGCGAGCAACGAGGCGACCGCTGCGCCGAAGATCAGGCCGACCATGCGCCAATCACGCAGACGGGCGGCGCCGAACTTGCTGATCATCAGGGCCAGCAGCAGGCCGCCGGCCATGGCCAATCCCTGTTTGACCAGGAAGGCGTAGGTGACGGTGCCGTCGGAACGGCCGCCAGCGGTGCCGATCACCGTGGTCGAGGCGATCATCACCAGGCCGAAGCCGCACAGGGCGGCGACGATCACGGCAAGGGCGATGCGCAGGCGGGTCGAGGTGTCCATGGTCAGCGGAGCTTCAGGGTGGCGAGGGCGAGAAGGGCGCAGCAGGCGGCGATGATCCA
>JFJP01027609.1_pt1 | contig 10715 bp, 12 predicted proteins | sample 431651 | NCBI WGS metagenome assembly JFJP01 (sample SAMN02602958, study PRJNA72255) | Microbial mat metagenome, whole genome shotgun sequencing project. | biome: fresh water; feature: sink hole; material: water; isolation source: purple microbial (photo- and chemosynthetic) mats found in...
AAAAAAAAAAAAAAAAAAAAAAAAAAAAAAAAAAAAAAAGAACTATTTTAAATATTTATCATACATTTTTTGTTTTTAAAAAAAATTTTAACTCTTACAAATTTTTTTTTAACATTCTCTTTCAATCCCAATGACGGAATTCTTAGATTTGGTCATGAAAAAGAAACCCGATGAGCTGACTACCAAAGATTTTTCTTATTTATCTCTTCCTCAATCAGAGATTAATCGCATTATTCATCCAGGTTTTTTTATCATTTTTTTTTTGCCTTGAGAGAAAAAAATTGAATTTTCTTTTTTTAGAAAATTACATTTTCAGGAAACAAGGCAAACAATTTTTTCGAAAGATATTTGAAAAAGTCGCTTATGATGAATTTGAAGAACAGAAAATTTCTGAGTTAAAAAAAGAAATTGAGCATGAAAATATACAAATTCCTGTAAAAGTTGATAGAGAAAAAAAAATAATTTAGAATTTTCTTTCGAAAGATTAGTTGGAAAGACTCTAATTATTTGAAAATCTGTCATTCAGGGCAGTTTAAAATGCCAGCTTGCATAAAAAATTTAAAAAAACACATAGATTGGCTGAATACTGAAAACTATCATAAATTAAATGAAGAGAGTTTGGAATATTTGGTTTATTTTCATAATGTTATTCAAAGAAAATAGATTGTTTTTTTAAAGAAATCAGGAGTTATTTATACCTTGGGGACTGATAAAAAGCTCAGACCTATTTTAATTTTTAATATTTACAAGATTGATATGAAAAAAGTTCAAATAAATTCGTTATTGTCTGCGTTTTGTTTTTTGTTGAGCTCAATAAAAACGAATATGTTTTACCCTGGCAAAATAGAAAATTGGATAATTTTAATCGATATAAACAATATGTCTTTGTTTAACGTTCCTTTGAAGGTTTTTTCTTTATTTTCTATTTTAATTTTTTTTTTTTTTTTGTAAATCAGATTTTAGGTCAAGTGATTGATTGCATGTCTTCGAATTATCCTTACACATTAGAAAAACTCTATATTCTTCACCCATCGACGTCTCTTTCAATGACGTGGAAAGTCATTGAAGGTTGCCTATTAATTCTAAATCCATTTTTTCAAATAAACGTCCTTAAAAAGCAATGATGGATGCTGAAACCACATCAAAGATAAGATTCTTGAAAAAAAAAGATTTCCACGAGTTGAATGAATACATAGAACTGGACCAATTACAAGAAAAATATGGTGGGAACTTAAAGAATTTACACACATTTTGGTATGAATTGAAAATAATGAAGCTTTTATGAAGAAAATTTTAATAGGCCTCCAATAAATATATATACAGAAGAAATAAAAATGCCAATAATAGAAGAAAACCAAGATATATTGATTAAAAAAGAAGATTTTTTTGGACAATATGCATTGACTCAAGAAGTTTTAAAAAATAATGAGATGCAATCCTCAAATCTATCAATGTCCAGACTCTCAAAAGCCTCAAAACTCGAAAGCAAATATGTGAGTTTTATTAATGACAGTCGCCATAATTCAGTTTTTAATAAATCTTATAATAATGAGGTGTTTTTCTCGGTTTTGAGCAAACCTGATGAACAAGATGAAAAATTTGACCGTTTTTCAAATAGTTTAACATCTTCATTGCGAGAAAAACCAAAAAACTCGTCAGGATCAGATGATAGTGACTATAATCGTGATTCATGTGCCTGCAAATGTCGTTTAATTTGAGCAATATCCATCACGTTCATTATAATCAAAAGGATAAATTTATTGAATAAAAAATAGTACATAATTTTATTGAGTGAAAGAAAATACTTCATTAAAAAAATTTAATGTTATTAATATTATCGTTTTTTTTCATATTTGAAATATATGAAATTATTTAAAATAATTTGTAAACTAAATAAAACAAAATAAGAATGAAGCACTATTCTTTTATGTTTTGGAGTTGACCTATGTATAAAATTTTTTTATTCAAAATCTAAAATTTGAAAGAACTTTATTTTTAAATTAAAAAAAATCACAATAAATATAAATTTTTTTTTTGCTTCATTTTTAACATGAAAAATTATCATATATTTTTTCTTAAAGTTTCGTTAAAAATCTAAAAAATTTATTTTATTATAATGAGTTTTGCATAAAATCTGTTTCAAATTAACTTTTAAAATAAAAAAAATTATTTTAACCATACAAAATTTTTTTCTCTTTTCGATTCTTTTCCTCCAAACCTTCTTTTAGATTTTTAAATGTCCCTGTGTTTTTTCGAATATGCTTTTATAAACATAAGCTTCTGCAATCAAAACCTTCAGATCATCTTCTTTCCAGCCTTTTGTGGGCAAGCTTTGCAAAAAAGTCATGATTTCATTATTATTCATCTTTTTAATTTTGGCTCCGAACTTCAAAATCATCGCTGCACAAATATAAATATGCAAAATAGAAAACCCTAAATCATCTGATATATAGGTATCAAACAATCTTAATCCTAATTTCAATGAGAACTCTCTGATCAACAGGCAAAAAACCCATCTGAAAGCAAATTGATTCAAATCTACATCATTTTCAACTAAATGATTCGCCAAATCCACATCCATTTTCTTTGTGATTTCTTTAATTTTCTGCAAAGCTTTCAGAGTCCCCGGCTGTGAATCTGTATAATTATCTAATATAGTATCCATAATTTTTGATAAACACCAATAGGTATCAGCTTCTATCCCATCGAATTTCTCTTCAGAAACCCTTTCTTCGATTTCTTCTGGAATTTTAAAACTTTCGAAATCAATTTCAATGCAATCATTCAAAAAAACCACAATAAAAGGGGTTGTAATATCATTGATCCCCTGTACATAGCCACTGGCAGGATGTCTTGAGTTCCAAATGAACAAGATCCTTGTCAACATTTTCTGGATTGGGTCAAGATGAAATAATGGGTAATCAGGCTGGGTTCTTGGAACATCATATGAGATCAATTTGATGATTTTACGCTCACTCTCATGGAAATGAAGGTCTGTATTCGTCACATCGTAGATCTTGCGGAATTGGTTATATTCTTCTCTTTTACGCTTTAGAGTCGATTCTTGTGTTTCTTTATTCGTTGGCAAATATTTAAGGAGGATTTTCCATGAAACACTTCTGAATCCTATAAAATTAATAAATAATGAGTTTTTTGATAAATGATGGGTTTTTTATTTAAAGAAAAAATAGCTTTTTGAAAAAAAATGCTTTTTTTGGAAGTAATTAAATAAATCTGATAAATATTATAATAATAAATGATGGGGGGTTATTTGAGAGATAGTTTTGTTTCGAATATATAGTGATTTATTAATAAAGAACCTGTGGGGATCCCATCCCAAGCCAATTGTTTTAATTTGTCATAATCTATGATCTGGTTAGAAAAGAGTTCTTTAAATTTTGAATAGTTTGAAAGTGATTCAGAATGGTTTTGAGACGGGTCGAGAACCACAGGTTTGTAATCATCATTGTTGTTATAGATCGAATTTACATTCAATTTGTTGATTTTTTCGGCACTGGCTAAACTATGCTCTTTTTTTTGTGAAGATCTTTTAGAAAAATTAAGAAGAATTTATAAGGAAACGTTATTTTTTTACTTGGTTTCCTCAAAACTATTTTCTTCTTTATTGCTACTAGACATACTGAACTTCTTCGCGATTTTAGAGATAAATGAACTCATTTTATGAAAATTACTTTTGTTTTTATTTTAAATTAGTTTTTTTTCTTTTTTAAGAAATTGACCTTTTGTCTGATAAAAATTAATTAAATTTTTTTTATTGTTAATTTTTGAAAAAGAAATTGACAATTTCTTAATTTTTAAATAAAATTCCTTAAAATTTTAATAAAGAATTGACGCCAAATTAAATTAAAATTTTAGCAAAAGCATTTTTTCTCACAAAATGAGTCTATATAGTCGATATTTTTCTTTTTTATATTGTCACACATGTTACCGCCAGTTTTCAAACACTTCTCATCAATTACTATTGTTTCATTTGCATTCTTTTTAGAAAGGAGGCTATTTGAATAATTGCGGAAGGCTATATCAAAGGAAGAAGTTCTGATTTCATGATGTGGTGAAGAACTATTGGAACATTTTATCGTTGAATCTTCCTTTGTGCACAATAAAAAGTTTGTAAAGCCAGTTTTTGTGAGGATTATGTTTTGATCCAAGGCTAAAATTGAAAAAATTTAAATTAAATTTTTGAAAAAACTACAAAATTGAAAAACATTACAGAAAAAGAAAAAAAAATTTCAAGAAATTCCAAAATTTTCGAGAATTCAAAACAAAATCTCGAAAAAAACTTAAATTTTGATTCTTTTACTCGGTAAATCATTTTTTTTATCTCCATTTTTTTTGGCGATTGCGAGATTGAGCTGAGCTAAATCGTGCATACTAATTTTATTATAATTTTTCGAATCTCCATCTATTTGTTTATTTAACATTTCGATCACGATTCTAATTGTATGAGCCACAGTGAAATTTTGAGAAACTTCGAGTCTAATCTTCATAGATTCTGTCTTATTTTCTGCCGGAAGCCAAAAAAAATTACAAAATTTCTATTATTTTTCATATTTTTCCAATTTCTTAATTTTTTCTATTGTTTATTGAAATTACATTATCCTCATCTTTTTCTTGGTTTTTATAGGTTCTTTTGTTAAAAGAAGAGGATAACGGAATATGTTTTTTGTTTTGTTCTTTGGCTAAGGAAATTTTAGAAGATTCAATGACGAATTTTTAAATGGGGGAACCTGGAATTTTTGGAAAGGTTTGTAAGTAGTAAAAGTCCATTAAGCTTTTACGCGAAGTTTCTTTTTGGTTAGTTTTTTGAATTTAGTTTTAATGCCAAAAAAACTAAAATAATTGTATATATTATTTTTTACTTAAAATCATCATAATAATAATTTTTTTTAAAAAAAATAAATTTTTTTACAAAATTAAAAAAAAAACCAAATTATTTTGGAAAACTTAACAAAAAAATTCATTAAGAGTAGTAAAAATTTTCAAATGTTCTTTTCAAAGAAATTAAACAAAATAATTTCCTAAATATAAAACAGAAAACTCTTCAAATGAAAAAAAAATCTGCTGAACTTCAAACCCCTGGAAAATCGACGCCTTTATATCAGCAATTATACGTTCCCACACTCGGTGGCCCGAATCCGAACTTATTAAATCTTGACAAAATAATAAAAAGATATTCAAAAGTTTCCAAGTATTTGCTTTCCTTAAATTTATGTATTGGCTTTTTCTTAGCGATTTCGTTTGGGGTTAAAGTCTATTATATTTCTGAATATTATGTTCATCTTTGCAAAGTTTTTGAATATTTTTCTATCATTACTTTGATTGGTAACATCATTTGGCTTATATCTTCGTTTATGGTCGTATTTGGAATGAAGAAAAAATCGATTTTGATAATAAAAATCTATTTGATTATGATGGTTTTTTGTTTTATTATAATGGTGAGTTCGGGTTTATATTGGAAGTTTAAATCAGAAAAATGTGAATATAAAACAAATATGATGATTTCACTTATTAGCAATGGGATTGAGACAGTGGGAATTTTCATTTTGTTTTGGGCTCAGTTCTATTTATTAAAATTGCTTAAACATATACATATTCTCAGGGATTCATATATGACCGATCAAATTACTGATTTGAAATAAAAATTTTGTTGAAATGAAAAAATTGTGCAAAAAATTTTTGTTTGATTAGTTATTTTTCAAGTTTTTTCATGAAAATGATTCTTTCCAATTAAAACAAATGAAATTTTCTTTTAAATACAAATAATTTTTTTTTTCTTGTCATTTTACTTCGTAAATATTCATCACATTAAATTAAAAAATAAAGATGGTCTCAGCATTTTCAATCGGAACTAGTAAAAGAAGTAATTTTTCCCTCAAATTCTTTTCACAATTTTTTTTTTAGGCAATGAACAACCAAATGAAAATGATAAATTTCCAGCTCCAAACGCCTATAATCCAATCAAACCCCACCCAATTTTGCCAAAATGGATGTAAATAAACCCAAAAACTCCTAATCTAAATATTTCAAGAATGAGTAAATCAAAAAGACAGCTGTTTCCAATCAAAGAGAGTCCTGGACCAGGCATTTACAACCCAATCAAGTTAAATGTTTAAAACTGCCATTATATTCAATTAAAAACATTAAATAACGAAGGGCAAAAGCCCCAAATATCAATTCGGATTGAAATTAAAAGCCTCAAATGAAGCTTTCCCTGGTCCTAGTGATTATAATGTGAATTCGATTTTGCCACAAGATCCCAGCTATTCATTTGGTGTAAAAACCGTCAAATTTTCGATGTTTCCACCTGATCAGAAAATCTTCAAAAGAAGTTTATCACCAGGTCCAGGGACGTACAATCCTTCTCTTGAACAAAATAACTGTTCTTTTCTGTAAGTTTTCCTCAGAAATTTCTTTTACAATTTTTTGAAAAAAAGGTTTACAAAAGGAGATTATGAAAAATATTTGTTGGAACAAAGGAAAAATCTACCAGGCCCTGGACAATATGATAATACAAAAATTTTTAAAGGAGAAAGTCCTAAATACACGTTATTTGATGAATTTTTATTTTATAAAGAATTATTTTAATTTGAAGCATTGGCAATGCCAAAAGAAGAAATGATTTGGAAAATTACAAGATCAGTGAAGAGAAATTCCCAAGTCCTGCTGATTATAGCATAATCTTGCCGAATTATATTGAGAAAACGCCTGTTTTCCGAAGCAGATTGCCAGATTTAGCGCAAAAGAACAAAGATAAAATTCCTGGGGTTGGAGAATATAACTTAGAGACAAGAAATACAAAGATTATTCCTGTAAAATTCGCAAGAGAAGTCAGAAGTTGTTCCCCGAAGAATAGGAATGAAAAAATACCGGGTCCTGGGGCATATTTTCCTCTTTTGCTACAAAAGCAAGAAACTCCTGTTTTTTTGTTGCAATTTTTATTTTTTTTGCATTTTTATTTTTATTTTTCACAAATTTTTCATTATTTTTTCATTTGATAAGAATGGCAAAAGCTCCAAGAGAAAATGTAATTAAAAAAACACCAGGACCAGGGGATTACGAAATAAAATCAAAGGGCGTTGAAGGGCCTCAGGTTAGATTTGAATTTTAATTGAAGAACACAATAATAAAAAAAATAGCATAGTATGATAGGAAAATTAAATGAAAATTTGTTCTCTTTAAAAAAATATCTACCAGGGCCTGGATCATTTAATCCGAAATGTGACTTAGTTAAAGAGAGAAGTCCTTCACCAATTATTGGAACCAGCAAAAGGGAAGAAATTGATAGTAGGAAAAATTACCCAGGGATTGGAGATTATGAAATTAGAGAAAAAAATGATGGAATTTCTTTTGTGTGTGTTTATTTATTTTTATTTATTTTTTGAATTTTTTTTTTTTTTTTTAATAGGATTGGAAAAGAAAAAAGAGAAACAAAAATTGATGAGAAAACAGACTGGCCTGGCCCTGGTAAATATAATTTAAAGCCAATGTTCGCTGAGGTGCCTTTTTATTTGCTACCATTCAAGCCTAAAATTACCTGAAACTAAGCAAATTCCTTGTTTTATTTAATTTTTTTAATGTTTCATTCCTTTAATTTGAGAAAAAAAATTAACAAAAAACCTTTTCATTTTTAATACAAAAGTCTTTAAAAATTACATTATCAATATAATAAAAATCAATGCACTTATTAAAAATGTACATATTAATAGCCAAAGATTATTTTGTAATATACCACAAAAGCTGTCATCATCATATTTTTTTTCCACATTTTTATTAATATTCCTAATTAAAGCTGGTTTTTTTAAGCTATTTGTGTCCACACTCAACGGATTTAAATTATTGTTCAAATTCAAGGCCTTTCTTTTTTCTACAAAGGACATTTGCATTAATTTTTTAAGCGAAAACTCATGGAAACTTTCTCTTAAAGCATTGATATTATCATTTTGTTCCATTTCAATCACACTATCGCCAGTCAACATTGCAGCAATGTCTTTATTCATATTATTCTCCAATTTTTTTGCTATGATTTCATTCAAAATATCATGAACATTGCTTGGTTCTTCAGAGTTTATCTTTTGTAAAATCTCAAATAAATCTTTCAATCTTATCATCATTTCTTCATTCTTCTCAATATTGATATCCATTTTCAATTTTTCTATAAGGTTCTTTTCTGAAATTGCTTGTTTTTCAATTGTATTTTTTCCTTTTTCCTTTAATAAACCGGTGAACTCCTTTATATTGTTTTCTAAGGATATTAATTGCTCTCTGGTCCCCCCTTCACCTATATATGTTCTTTTATAACTCTTTGGAGAAAATGAATTGAATTTTCTTAAATCTTTGATTCTTTCAGTTGAAATTGAATGCTTAAAATAGAACTCTTTTTTTGAATCTGCATTTGCATTTGTGCTTTCTGAGTTTTTGTGATGGATTTTAGGAGGTAATTCAGCCGATTTTATATCCGAATTCTTTCTTTCAAGTTTTTTGGCGCTTTCTATGAACTCAAATTCTTCGTTATTGTCTAATTCATGATACAATTTGTGCTTTTTATTTGTGTTTCCCTTCATTTTGAATTATCAAAGCTTAATAAAAATGGCAATGAATTTTAAATTTTTTTTTTTTTCTTAAATTTTGATGTAAATTATTTAGACTGAACAAAATAAAAACAAAATTAAAATTTAAAAAATCAAACATTTTGATTTTCGGTTTTTTTTTGTTTCAAAATGAAAAATTGAGGGTTTTTGATTTTCTTAAATTTTTTAAAGTGTCACACTTGTAAAAAACCAAAAAAAAAATAATATCTTTTTTTTCCTTGCAAAACTACCAAAAATTTCAAAAATAATTCATTTTTCAAAAAAAAACTATTGAAAAAAAAAGCATTCCTTAAAAAAATTAACAATCACCCATATTTCCAAAAATGGCAGCCAAAATAAATACTTTCGGAATAACCCTCGCTCTTTTCTTCATACTATTGATCCATATCTTTGCTTGTCTTGCCCCAGTTCCAGTCTTTATGCAATTATTCACCAGCAGTTTAGCCTGTATATACGTCGGTTGCAGTCTCTCAGTTAAAATGGGGCCTGCTTCTGAGAAGAAAACTGATGATAATGTTGAGACCTTATCAATGAAAGATGCTTCCTTATTCCCAATATATGGTTCCGTTGTTCTTTTTTCCTTATATCTTGCCTTCAAATTGTTCGATCCGACAGCTCTAAAACTGATTTTTTCACTATATTTCGCATTTTTGGGCTTCTTATGCTTGGTAAACATCTTAGAAACCGAGCTCGATCTATATATGCCTGACAAAAAAAACAAATTTTTTTTGCAGAAAAAAATAGAATGGACACTTTTTAGAAAGAAAACTCTGACTATTGAGTTCACGCAAATGAACCTTATTTCATTTACCATAGCTATGATCCCAATGCTTCTTTATATTTTCACCAAACATTGGCTCCTGAACAATATATTCGGCATAGCCTTTTCAATCACAGGCATCTCTTCATTGAACCTTTCCAATTTCAAAGTTGGTTTTATCTTATTATGGGGTTTATTCCTCTATGATATTTTTTGGGTTTATGGCACTGATGTTATGGTTTCTGTGGCACAAAACATCGATGCTCCGATAAAACTCTCATTTCCAAGTGATATGTCTGCAATCCCACCCAAATTCTCAATGTTAGGATTAGGTGATATTGTGATTCCAGGCATATTTGTTGCTTTATGTCTGAAATTTGATATTGATAATGGGGTCCATGAAAAGAAGAAAGCACATGAGATTTCTCAAAGATATTTCCATTGGTGTGTTGGAGGATATACCGTGGGAATTATTACAACGTTTGCCGTAATGATTATTTTTGAACATGCACAACCTGCGTTGTTGTTCTTGGTGCCTGGATGCTGCTTTAGTATATTGGCATTGGCTTGGAAGAGGGGAGAGTTAGAAAAGCTTAAGAATTATGAAGAGAATCCGCCCGTGAAACAGGAAGAGTTAAAAGGAAATTGAAAAGAGAAAATATTTTGTGGGGAAGTTGTTAAATTAAACTTTTGAAAATTTTTAAAAGAATAATGGAAAAAAACTCTTTTTTAAGGCAATTAAAAAAAAATGTTGAAGTTGTTTTTCGATTTTCACATTTTTTTTTGATAAATAAGTGGAATAATGAAAAAATTTAATTTTTTTTATAAAATAGAGAAAAAAAAATTTTAAGTTAAATTTTGTTATTGAAAAAAATTCGTTCTCTTCTAAATTTGCAAATAAAAACCAAAGCTTTTCTCTTGCTTCGATTCAAAAACAAAGACAAAATTTAATGAAAACCCCAGCTAATAGAAAACCCCTTATTCTAAATAAAAACATTCTTTTGCTTTTAATATGGATCTTGATATTTCTTTCTTTCCCTTCAGGAGTTTTATGCGGAATGCGAGATGTGATTGATGAGATTTCTTTTGTGGTTTTGATTTTTATATGTTTCATATTTCTTTGTGCATTGATTGGTTTCTTTTCCCGAAGAATCAACGGAGAAGGACCAACAAAAAGCGGCTCAATATTTAAATAAAATATAAAAAACCAAGAAAATTAAACCAAACAAAAAAAAATTCCTATTTTTTCTCTTTCTTTTTTATTATAATAGATATTATTTTTCTTATGTTTTTTTTCCTTTTTAAAAAATATCCTTTAAGAAAATTCAATTTATAAAGCGTTTCCT
>JFJP01018791.1_pt1 | contig 10712 bp, 9 predicted proteins | sample 431651 | NCBI WGS metagenome assembly JFJP01 (sample SAMN02602958, study PRJNA72255) | Microbial mat metagenome, whole genome shotgun sequencing project. | biome: fresh water; feature: sink hole; material: water; isolation source: purple microbial (photo- and chemosynthetic) mats found in...
ATCGGCAGGGGTATCATCCGTCGCTGCGCAATGCGGGCACAGGCGCCGGATCAAGCGCTGGGCAATCACCAGCTTCATGGATGAGGCCACCAGGAACGGTTCGATTCCCATGTCGGCCAGGCGCACAATCGCGCCAGGGGCGTCGTTGGTATGCAGCGTGCTCAATACCAGATGGCCCGTCAGCGACGCCCGAATCGCAATATCCGCCGTATCACGGTCGCGAATCTCGCCCACCATGATAACGTCGGGATCCTGCCGCAGCACGCTGCGCAACGCATTGGCAAAACTAAGACCGATCTCGTGGTTGACCTGGGTCTGGTTGATCTGCGGAATCTCATACTCGATCGGATCCTCGACGGTGATGATGCGACGGTCGGGGGTGCCGATCTGACGCATGAACGCAGCCAGCGTGGTACTCTTTCCTGATCCGGTCGGTCCGGTGATCAGCAGAATCCCGTGCGGCATCTCAAGGACTTTGTTGATGCGCTGCTCATCGTCTGGCAGAAACCCGAGTTCCTGGATCGAGACGGGCTGGCTTTGCTCGTTCAACAACCGCATGCTAACACTTTCCCCGTACATGGTCGGCAAGGTGGAAACTCGGACATCAACCTCCTGATGCCCCCGACCGTACGTGATGCGCCCATCCTGCGGACGGCGCTTCTCGGAGATATTCATGCGCGACATGATCTTGATGCGGGAAATAATGGCACTTTGGAACGAGACAAGGTTCGGTGGTACATTCACGGGGACAAGCTTGCCATCGATCCGGTACCGGATCTGCAGACTTTCCTTACGCGGTTCAAAGTGGATATCCGTCGCCCGATCACGCATGGCTTGCTTGACGATTTCGTCAACAAACCGGATAATCGCGGCACTTTCGTCCTCCTGCTCGTTTTCCTTGCCTGACAGCCCTATCTCGTCGGTTGCCTCCAGATTGCCAGCCCCGACACCGAACCGGACGGAAATGGTCCGCATCAGGCGTTCAGGCTCAACCAGGATCCATTCAGGATGCCCACCACACACGGCATAAGCCCAGCGCTTGAGACGGTCGTCGGGTGGCCAGAGCGTGGCCAGGCATAGGGATCCGGCGCTAACTTCGGCACCGGACGGCGGCACGATCGGCAGCAGGAACCCACTGTGTATGAAACGCTCCGGCAACGCCTTGGTGCGATCCCCATCCGGCTCGAAACGATGCAGGACCTGCATTCCGCTCGCATGCCCGATGAGCATCAGCAATTCCATGGCATCAATGCCCGTGGCGGCGGAAAGGATGGCCAGCCGCTCGCGCCGTGACGCGGCCTCAATCCGTTGTTCCGTCTCCGGCGCCAGATCCGGGATGACCTGGCGCAGGAGGGATACGTCGCCAATCGTGACATGTGACATGGTGAGAGTCCCTCTACAGGCTTAGTTCAGCGCTGATGCCATCCACGGTGACATGCAGACGTTCTTTTTTTTCATTGAATTTCTCGATGCGGATATTGTCTTCCTCGGCATTCAAGGTCAACCAATAGGACTTTGCGAGCTTACCATCATACAGCGCAAAGTGCAACGTTCCACCGATCCGGGTGTAGCCGAGAAAAATGATCGCGGTGCGATCGCGCCGCGCAAGCTGCGCCTTGAAGGCGGGCGTCAGGAATGGCGAATTATCCAGCAGCGACTGGTAGGCCGCCAGCTCATTGGCCAGCCCCTGCGACAAGGGCAAGACCATTGCAACCAGAAGGCTGATGCCTGACGGAAGCACGGAGTAACGGCCGGATCGGCGATATGGAATGACGTGCGGGCTCACAATGCATCCTCCTGTTCCTTCGGTTGCTCGGACGTCGGTCCGTCGACGGGCGCCTGGGCATCCAGCGGCGGCTTAGGTTCGACCGGCGGCTTGCCGACAGGCGCGCGAGGCGGTGCCGCCTTGGTCTTGGACTCGCTACGGCCTCCGAACCAACGTTGCCAGCGCGTCGGCTCGGGCTCATGAATGCCGCGCGGGCTGCGCTCGAATTCGCCGGTGTCCAAATACCGCTGCACCTCGGACTCAGCTGGCCGCCGCTGCTTCGGATCGGAATGAAACGCCTCAGTAATCGGCATACTGGCGACGAGCTCCGGCCGGATGAAGATGATCAATTCGCGAACGGTGGAAATCTTTCTCTTTGGGCGGAAGAGGCGCCCCAGCAACGGGATATCGCCCAGGATGAAGACACGCCCCTCGGACAGGGTGGTCTCGACGGACTGCAACCCCCCCATGATCAGGACCTGCTTGTCCTGCACACTGACAAAGGAATTCGCGCGGCGGGTGCCGATGATAGGCTGCACGTTATTGTCAATGGTCTGGGTGTCAACGACGGTTTCCACGACCTGCTCGATATCCAACTGGATCACACCCTGCTCACTAATCAAGGGGCGCACCGTCAACTGGATCCCGATATCGCGATACTCGATTTCAGAACGGGTGGCGAGACCGCGATCCAGGGAGGACGAGGAACTCGTAATGATCGGACGTGCTTCACCCACATTGATGTGTGCCGGACGGTTGTGTGTGGTGGTGATACTCGGCGCGGAAAGAATACGCACATTGCGGTCATCGCGGGCCACACGGAATACAGAGCGCATACTGAATGGATCGAACGAAATCCCCGCGTCCAGCCCCGGGCTGCTGGCGCTGTCGAGCTGCGGTCCGGCCATGATCAGGCCACCGCGACCGACAGCGGACGGCGACGGCGTGGCGGCCGTTGTGCCACTGCCATTGTTCACGGAATCCCCTGTTCCAACGGCGGTCACGCCCTGCTGGCCGGCAGCTATAATATTAGCCCCTCGCTGGAAGTCGAACGGGTTGTCGTAGGCGAAGCCAAAGGAACTCAACCCCGACACCTGCCCCTCGGACAGGGAGACTTCGGCGATGACCACTTCGATCCGGACCTGCGGCAGCAATCGATCGATCTGATTGACCAGGTAATCCAGTTGATCAAGATCGAACGACGTCCCGTAGGCAATCACCGTATTAGCCCGTGTATCGGCCGTCAGCGAGAGATACGGACTGAACTGCAGGTCGCTCTCGTCATCCCCGCCCACGTCAGGCAGGGGAACGCTCTCCTCCAGTACAGGCTCTGGATCGGTTCCTTCCTCCACCTCGCCCTGCTCACCGTCCCGCGGACGGAAGAATCGACGCAGCGTGGCCTCTCGTTCACGGACGCGTTGCTGCGCCTGGATCAGCGGGTTTAGGGTACGGACTATATCGTTGGCATCCCCGTGCCTGATCACGAAGACGCGGCTCTGCGTGCGCGGTGCCACCTCGATATCCGTCTGCGTCACCAGCTCCGCAATCTGGTCGATGTCCTCACGGGTTCCATAAACCAGCAGCGAATTATTGCGGTGATTGGCCACCACGGAAACGTAAGGACTGAACTGCATCGCCTGGCCGGCGTCAAAGAGGGGCTCCTGGGAACTGTCCTCAGGGTTCTCTTCCTCGTCCTTTCGATCCGGCCCGTAATGCACGGCGCGAAATTGCGATTGCACCTGGACCATGGCCCGACGCTGGTTATTGATGAGGTTCATGAACATGCCGGCGACCTGCATGGACTGAGCATGGCGCATAAGGAACACCTTGCTGAAGGTCGTGGGTGCCACCTCCACGTCCGTTTGTTCCACCAGGCGGGCAACATGCATCACATCCGCATGGGTGCCATAGACGATCAGCGCATTGTTTCGCGCATCGGGGATAATCGACAGGAACTGACTGAACTGCAGCGCGGGATCGCCTTCTGCCGTGGGGGGATCCGACACGCGTTTGTCGCCATCGGCCGGCTTGACGCCAGCGGATTCATGCCGTTGCAGGGCACGGCGCTGACCGGCCACGATGATTTGCAGGACGCGTGCCAGGTGGTTGACCTCGGCATGCCGCAGGGGCAGGATCTTGCTCGTCGTTATCGGCTCAACAGCAATGTCCGCATTCTCTATAATCGTGGTGATTCGCCGGATATCCCCGTCCGTGCCGTAGATCAGGATCCCGTTGCTGCGGCGATCGGCGATAACGGTCGCGAAATCACTGAACTCGAAACCAAGCACCCGTTCCACCTGCTGTTCGGCGGTCTCCTTCTCCTCATTGTCCGTCGTGCGGAGGCCGCGCTGCTGGAACGTGCGACGCTGCTGCAGGATCAGCGCCGAGACCAGCCGGCTCAACGCGTCGGCCTCCGCATGCTTGAGGTCAACCATCTGGCTGCGCGTGATCGGAGCGGAATCCCGGTCCAACTCGGTTACCAGGAGCTCCATGCGGTCAACGTCATGCGGGGTTCCATAAAGAAATATTGTGTTGGAGTTCCGATCCGCATTCAGCATCGCGAACGGCGAGAATTCATTCCCGACACCGGCCTCGGCCTCGGTCTCGCCGGATGCAGGCATCGCCGGTTCCGTCCTTGCAACGCCCTTCCCGATGCCCTGCCGCTTGAAGACCTGTTGCTGCATGGTGACAATTCGACTCACTGTCGCGGCTACCGCCAAGGCCTCCGTATGACGAATCGTAAGGGTCTTGGCTTTTGTTGTCGGGGTGTACTCATGATCCAGACTGGCCACCAACGCCTCGATGTGCGGACGGTCTTCGGCCGGTGCCACAACGACGATATGATTGGCCTGGGTGTTGAAATGGAAGCGCGCCCTGGTCAGCGCGGGATCGGCACGGTGACGCTGCGCATGCATGAGCGCCTGGTTCAGGTTTTGCACGTTGCTGTTCTTGACCTGGACCAGAAACACCTCGGCACGTCGCTCCTGGGGCTTATCCAGCATGTCGATCATGCGGGCGATGGATTCAAGATTCCTGCGCGTATCGAAAATCAGCAGGGCGTCCCGCCAGGCCAGGTTCGCGATGCTGGAGAGACCGCCAGGCGAGAGCATCACCTTCACCTGCGGAAAGGCATCATTGGCGCTGATATGTTTCAAATTAAAGAGCCGACCATAGATTTGTTGTCCATCAAGGTCGTCAAGGAATTCGCCATCCAGCAGGATCGGCCCTGAGGTGATCGCCTGCGCAGCGGGCCGAGCCTCGATGAAGCCGGCCTCGCTCTTGAGGAGGATCACACCGTTCATGCGCAACAGCGTTTCCACCGCCAGGATGGCCTCGTCCCGGCGCAAGGCACCCTCACTGCGGAATGCAAGGGGTTTATCGGGCAGCCCTGCGGCGGGAATCACGGTTCGCCCACTCAATGTCTGCAGCATCCCAAGGACCTGGGCAGCAGGCATCTTCGCGAACACCACCGAGCCGACGGACTCGGCGGGGTCAAGCCCCCCGGCGGGCGAGCAGACAATCTGCAGGGCGTCATTGGTCTCGGCCGCAGAAAGCGGTGCAAGGGGAACTAGATTGATAAGCCCCATAAAAAGGGAGCATAGCACGATCCCCCGGGTTTGTTTATAGCTCTTGTTCACGTCGTTTCCTCCGGTTGTGACAATTCGCCCGGCGTCTCGTCCGGGGCTTCAATATCCATCATGGGTTGCACGTCTGGCGCGGGTTCAGGGATGGGGACAGGCACTGGGGCAGCAGCGGCAGGAGAAAGGCGCGACTGATATGCGGACACCGATAACCGAACACTCATGAGCCGAGGATCCGCCCGGTTGGCCGTTATCGCCAACTCATCCAATGCCAGATAGGGATAACGGGCGCGAATCCCTCGCTCCAGGCGGATCACGTCCGGCAGCCGTGCATTACGGATGCCGATTCGCAGCTTGTGCCAGCGCAGCAGCGTCCCTTCTGTCGTCACCGGAACGCCCAGTTCATAGGTCAAGTCGCGGGCACGCGCCAACGCATCAATCGTCTCCACCAAGCCGGCGGCGCTCAGCGTGGATGCCGTGTCGATGCGCTCACGCTCCGCCTCCAGATCTCGCTCAATCTGTTCCGCATTGCCTAGCCAGGCCTCCTGCAAGGTCCACTCACGTTCTGCCGAAACCTGCAAGACGGACAGTGCATCGTGCTTGCGCCAGAGTAAGCTGCCCCAGATCAGCAGGCCTACCAGGATCAATGCGCCGAGCATGGTGCGCTCGCGAGCCGACATTCGACCAAGGATATCGGTCGCCTTCATGGGGAACTTACCTCCTTCTCGCTGGCCACAGGATCTACCGCGCCGCTCCCCGGCACCACCTGGACCACCAGCATGAACGTGACACCGCGCTGCGTGCTTTGCATGTCGCGGACATCCAGCTCCGCATACCTTTTCGTATCGCGCAAGGCCTGGGCATACTGGGTCACCAACGCCACACTGGGAGCCTCGCCGGCAATCGCGATCCGTCCCGATCTGGCAAACGTGGCATTCACAAAGGAAACGGACTCCGGACGAACAAGGTTCATATCCATCAGCCAGCCAAAGGCCTCCATGGCAGGCGCGTTGACCTCCGACGAGGAACGACTCATGGACTCCTTTTCCTGCAAGGCGGCAACGGCAGCACGGCGAGCATCGATCTTGCGAATAAGCCTGTCGTGTGCCCGACGAGCCATGGAATGACGCACCTGCCAACCCGCCAGCAACACCAGCAACAGGGCGGCTACACGCATGAAAAGGGACAGTTGGCGCAGATTATTGCGCCGCTGCCGTTCACTGTGCAGGAATCCTTCCTCACGGATATCGGCACTCAACAACACGTCTTCCGGCCCCAGGCGCACGGTCTTCCAATAACGCCAGCGACCGCCACGCTCAACCTGCCGTTCCAGCGTTGAAACCACCAGTGCCTTGCCTTTGACACGCGTTCCTGCACAGCGAACCAACCCCTCGATCACCCGCTCGTCATCGTCACGCGAGACCTCCGCCAGCATTCGATCACGAACCTGCCAGACGTTTTCCTCGTCAGCCCCCGCGGTTGTCGGGACAAAACAACTGCGCACATAATCGGGTACGGTGGCATTGGCCGGGAACCGAACCACGGTCACGCCATCCGGCTCCAGCAAGGCCAGCCATACGGGGGTACGCCATTTAAGACCACTAAGACAACAGAAATGCGGCAGGACCGCAAAACAGGCATCGGCATCCGCATCCTCCACCTGCTCGCGCAGTGCCGCATAGGCAAGGACCGCACCTCCAAGCCGCTTTCGCTCCTGCAGATACCCCCAAGCCAGCACGTCCAGGGGCAGCATCGACAAATGCTCGACCTCCCCATCCACGAAACCGGTCAGCTCCTTACGGCCTACCCCCGCAGGAACCGGCAGGGCATCGACCACAAAGCGCGCCGACGAGACCAGGCGCACACCCGGCTTCGCTGCGACCGCTGACTCAACACGACTCATACGCGCCCCCCCATGACCTGCAAATCCACGATTCGCACGGGATACACCCCCGACTCATCCGCAACGGACGTATCCAATCGGGCGGTCAGCCCGAAACGGGCACCGCCCGTGCCGACATGAATGCGAACCGTCAGGAAACGGCTGGTTACTGAAAAATCCAGTGGCTTGCCGGTGTTGTCAAGAGGCAGATCCGTAGCGTCCGTATCAGGGCGCAATATGCGGACTGCATCGGGTTCCTTTTGCCAATCTACCCCGCCCCGGTAATCCTCGACCCGTTGCTGGTCGAAATCCATGTCCTCGGCCAGCGTCGCCATCACCAGCGTCGGTGCCGTGTTCATATTGACAGGCCCCTCACTCCAGGTCGACACATTTTCTGAAAATAGCCGGAACATCTCGTTCGGCACTCCGGACGCATCGAAAAACAGGCGGTCGAACCCTTGCACCAGACGTAAGTCCTGCAAATCCTCGATCGGTTTGTTGTCTGCTTGATACGGCAGCGAATTCAGCAAATAGCTATCCGACTCGGCTCCGTTCAGCCGCGGCTGGTTGTCCTTGTCGATCCAATCCAGCAGGCTGTCGGTCAGGATATTGATATCCGCCTCTGATACACTCATGGCCTCGAAAAAGGCTTTCCATCGAGCATCGCTGGTGTGGTTCAACGGAAGCAATCCGGACTCATCGATGATCTCAATCTCGATGTCCAGGCCCGGCGGCAACACCTGGATATCGCTCTCGGTGAGTTCCTCACTGCGTTCACCAGTCATCCCCACATAGCCCAGGATATCGCCCCAGCCTTGCACAGGGTGGTAAAGTTGACCATCCAGCAACTTGATCTCCGCCAGGACCGCGATCACCACCTCAAGGGTCTGGAAGGCGACAAACCGGGTATCGGCCGCCTGATGGCGGTCCGTCCGCAGATTCAACTCGGCTCGGACACGCGCCAGGAATTGCAGCAGCAACCAACTGGCCAGCAGGATGAACCCCATGACCAGCAGCAACGCACCGCCAGTGCGGCGATTTTTCCTAAAGGAATAGCGCATTTTGCTCCTGCCGATCAAGCCTGACATAACGCGTGAACGTCCGTCCCTCTTTCTCAAACACAATACGCAGGGCCCCCGGTTCGGCACGCTGTGCGCCAGCCGCGCCGTCCGCCATTGATTCAAATTCCCACAGATTTCGATCCTTATCCAAATACCCGATTTCGACATCTTTGACCCAGGATGAAAGCAGTGTCCGATGCAACTGCATACGTCGCTCGGTCAAACGGGGCGGAACATGCCAGACCAGGGACAGTGCGGAACGGCCATCAAACAGCAGCCAGGCAGTCACCGGTGGCAGTGGCAAAAAAGGCGTCACAAAAAACGGATCCCCATCCGCCAGCTTGAAGCTGAACGTCGGATTCCCGCCGCCGCCCCCCGGGAGTGGCTGCCATCTGGCATGACGCTGCTCCCCCGTAGCAGAAGGTCTTGGAGAACGCTCGAACGCCGAGGACAGAAACCCGGTGACGCCTTCCATGTGCCTGACGAAACGCGGTTCCTCCTCGCTTTCATGCCAGACATGCGCAAGGACGAAAAGGACGTGCGTAGCCGTTCCAAGCATCATGGTCAACAGCGCGATGGAAAGCAGCACCTCGATGAAGGTCAAGCCAGATCGCAAACAGCGAGTCGATTTGGATCGTAAGGATTTCATGGTTGATTCTGGCTGATCCGTTCCCATTCCTGCTGCTTCTCGGCCAGCACCATTTCCCGGGCCCTGGGTTCATACCACCCCGGGCGATAAACATTGAAAACGCGTTCCTCCTCCAGCACCGCACCTTCGGCATGGGTAACGCTCACCGTCAAGGTAATTTGGTGAAAATCGAGCAACGGCGTGGGTAGCACCGTCGCCGTCCAACGGGCGACGACACGTTCCGGGAGAGTCGCACCGCCATCCTGCGGCACCTTGCGTACATGGGGAGCCAGAACGACCTCTCCCCCCGCCTCCAGGATCTTGCGGTCACGAATACGGAGCACGTCCTGCTGGACGACGTGCACGGGCGACGGATACGGGACATCATCGGCAGGCCGCCGCCGTGCCATGCTGCCATTCAAGGCGGCCTGGCAGAACACCACGGCGGCAGCGGAAAACAGGGCCAACGCAACCACCGTCTCGGCCAACGTAAAGCCTGCCCGCTTCATAAGGTATCTTCCCTTCTGAGTACTTCACTTGAAAATGGATCCATGACCAGACTCCTGGTTGCACCCGCTTGCGAAAGATGGATGGCGAACGGGGGCGAGACGCCAAGCGGACTGAACAGGATCGTTTCAACGGGCTGCTCCTCCCACTTGAAGTCTTCCTCGGTCCGCTCCGGATCCTCAGGAAGAAGCCGGTGGAATAGGATTTCAGCAGACTGGCGTTCATCGTCGGACGCATACGAAATATCGGCTAGGACCACCCCATCCATCGCCGCAATTCGCAGCCCGTTGGATTCCGCCACATTCACCAGGAAAACGCCCTCGTTGCGGGATCGTGCCAAATCATGCGCATCACGCACTGCGGAAAGCACCACCGTTTCCAAAGGCCGCCCGTTCAACTGCTCAGCCAGACGCTGCGCAGGCACCACAAGAACAGCCCCCACGGCAACCAGCAGCAGCAAGGTCATCAGGACTTCGGCGACGGTAAATCCAGCGTTCCGCTTCATCGAACATCGGGCTTGGACGGTGCCTCCCCCTGCTCCTTGCCTGCGCGCCAGTTGACAATGTCGGGATCGCCCTCCTTCCCGTCCGGTCCCCACGACCAGAGATCGTAGCTATCCGGATTGTGCTCGCCGGGACTGCGATACTGATAGGGGTTGCCCCAAGGATCGGGGTTCAACTGCTTGATATAAGGTCCCCGCCATGAAACGGCATCCTCGGAAGGGCGCTGCAGCAAGGCATCCAGACCCTCTGTCGTAGAAGGATACCGGCCCATGTTGATGCGATACGACAAAAGCGGCGTGGTCAGCGTCTCCTCGACATAGAGACGCGCAACCTCTTCACGCCCGCCCCCCAGTATACGATCCAGGTTTGTCACCAGAAGACCGGCAATCGCTGCCAGCAAGGCGATCGCGATCAGAATCTCCAACAAGGTGAACCCGGCACATGATGAAGAAACGGATCGTTTGTCCATGTTTTTCATAACCCTTGACCTCCCACGCAGAATGTTAACATGTTTCCATGTTACCGAGTAGTCCCCTTGTTGACAACCCCGGATTCAAAATTTTTGACCAGCCCGAATCCTTGCGAAGTATTCGGGAGACATTGGACGTATCCGGAGCATCCTGCTCCGGATGGTGTAAGCCCATGGTATAGGCCAAAGAGAGGAACAAGACAGGGCAACGGCACCGGTTTTTTGCTATCGCGCGGAGTTCGACGGGCACGGCTCGACAGGAGTCTCGCCCTCCCATTTTTGCAAATCGGGTCCCTTTGCAACCGCAGCAATCCGG
>JFJP01047453.1_pt1 | contig 10712 bp, 6 predicted proteins | sample 431651 | NCBI WGS metagenome assembly JFJP01 (sample SAMN02602958, study PRJNA72255) | Microbial mat metagenome, whole genome shotgun sequencing project. | biome: fresh water; feature: sink hole; material: water; isolation source: purple microbial (photo- and chemosynthetic) mats found in...
GAGAATATTTTGAAGAATTAACCCCCTTCCTAACCTTCCCCCAGGGGGGAAGGAACAAATCCTTTCCCCCCTGGGGGAAAAAGAAAGGGGGTAAAACCAATAAAAACAGATAAATATAACAACTATAAATAAACAAAAAAGATGGACCGACCAATTGAAAAGAAAAAAGGCTTACAGAAGAAACACATAGGATATCTGGCTATTGCGGCAGCAATGATAGTACTCATTTATATGGCATTTTTTGCTGACCGCACATCAACATATAAAGTTGAAAAAGACAAACTAATAATTGAAACTGTAGTTGAGGACCAGTTCAACGACTATATCACAGTACCAGGTACTGTTGAGCCAATAACAATTATCTATCTCGATGCCCAGGAAGGCGGACGTGTTGAAGAAAAAGTTGTAGAAGAAGGTTCAATGGTAAAAAAGGGTGATATAATACTGAAATTATCGAATCCGGATCTCCACCTTAACATTCTCGACAGCGAAGCCCAGCTTGCAGAGAAAGAGAACTTCCTGAGGAATACCCAGATCAATATGGAGCAGCAGAGATTACAGATTAAAAGAGAGCTGGTTAATCTGAAATATGAAATTGAGAGGAAAGAACGTAATTATCAGCAGAATGAAATTCTTATGAAAGATAATCTCCTTTCAAGAGAAGAATTTATACGCTCGAAAGAGGATGTTGATATGGCACGCCAGTCAAAGGAACTGTTCCTTGAACGTCAGAGGCAGGATTCAATCTTCTACTCAATTAACATTAACTCGATGGTAAATAATCTCGAGAATATGCGAAGAAACCTTAATCTCGTAAGACAAAGAGCTGAAAACCTGAATGTACGGGCCCCGGTCGATGGACAGCTGGGTCTTCTCACACCTGAAATAGGCCAGTCTATTCAGAGAGGTTCAAACATGGGACAGATAAATGTACTGACATCATATAAAGTTGTAGCACAGATTGATGAACATTATATCGACAGAGTAAGGACACAACTCTCAGCCACACTCGACAGACAGGGGACAATGTTTAACCTGGAAGTAAAAAGGGTCTATCCTGAAGTCAGGAACGGGACTTTTAAAATAGATATGATATTCAAAGACACTATGCCTGACAATATTAGGACAGGTCAGACATATTATACAAGTCTTCAGCTGGGGCAGCCAAAAGTATCTGTTATGGTTCCTATCGGCGGATTCTTTCAGGAGACAGGCGGACAATGGATCTTCGTTCTGGATCCTTCAGAAGAGTTTGCAATTAAACGGAATATATCAATCGGCAGGAAGAACCCGAAATATTATGAAGTTCTTCAGGGTTTGAATCCGGGTGAAAAAGTTATTGTCTCGGGTTATGAAACCTTCGGAAAAAATGAAAAACTGATTCTTAAAAAAGCTAATTAATTTTAATAACTAAGGTCATGATTAAAACTAATGATTTAACAAAAATCTTCAGAACAGAAGAAGTTGAGACCACTGCACTCAATAAAGTTACCCTTCATGTAAAAGAGGGAGAATATGTTGCAGTAATGGGCCCTTCAGGATGCGGAAAGTCAACTCTCCTCAATATCCTTGGCTTACTTGACAATCCCTCATCAGGGAGTTATATATTCAATGGAACAGAAGTTGCGAATCTTAAAGAGCGTGACAGGACGATTTTCCGTAAAGGGAATATCGGATTCGTTTTTCAGAGTTTTAACCTTATCGACGAACTCAATGTATTTGAGAATGTTGAGCTACCGCTTATCTATCTGAAAATGAAGACCAGTGAGCGCAAAAAGAGGGTTGAAGATGTGCTCGAGCGCATGAAAATAGGTCATCGTGCCAAACACTTTCCCCAACAGCTCTCAGGCGGTCAGCAGCAGAGAGTGGCTATTGCAAGAGCAGTTGTTGCAAATCCAAAACTGATACTGGCCGACGAGCCAACAGGTAACCTCGACTCAAAGAATGGTATTGAGGTAATTAACCTGCTTACAGAACTAAATAAAGAAGGAACCACAATCATAATGGTTACCCACTCCGACAGAGATGCCGGTTATGCTCACAGAATTGTAAATCTGTTCGACGGTCAGGTCGTCACAGAGAAAATTAAGTAATTTTTGTTATGTAAGGTCGTGTCGCGACACAACCCTGCCCTACCTAACAAACAAATACATGTAAGGGTGTGTCACGACACACCCCTGCATAACAAAAACAAATGTAAGGATGTGTCGCGACACATCCCTACATAACACCTACACAAAGTTTGACAATGTTAAACTAGTGTTAATGTTCCTATTCTAATGTATCCATTGGATATTTAGTTATAATTTTAATGGTGACTAACTAACCACAAACCATTGACATGTTTAAAAATCTTATTAAAACTGCATTCAGGCATATACTGAAACACCCGGGATACAGTATCCTGAATATTCTTGGTCTGACACTTGGTATCTCAAGTGCATTATTCCTTATTATATATGTATCGGATGAAATAAGTTACGACAGGTACCATGAAAAAGCCGACAGGATTTATCGTGTGTCATCAAAGATAACAGAGCCAGATGACCAATTCACCTGGAATGTTGCCCAGATCCCATTTGGACCACAGGTTGTTCAGGATTATCCTGAGGTTCAATCATTTGTAAGGTTTATTCCGATGGGCCGTTCATTATACAAATATGAAGACAAGGAATTTAATGAGGAGGATTTCTTTTATGTTGACTCCACATTATTCGATATTTTCACTTATAAGGTAATAAAGGGGGAAGTAAAAACCGCATTGCTTCAACCAAAAAAAATAATTCTAACAGAAAAAATTGCAACAAAATATTTTGGTGCATCTGATCCTATTGGAAAAACGCTTACCTCAGGGACCAATGTATATGAAGTGACAGGTGTAATAGAGGATGTTCCAACAAACTCACATTTCAGGTTCGATGCTTTAGCTTCACGAAACAACCTGCCAAAACAACTTGGCAACTGGGGAAATTTTGGAATATTCACTTATCTCCTGTTCCCTGAAGACTTTGATGTTAAAGCTTTTGAAACAAAAATGCAGGGAATGTACGATGCTTATATGAAAACCATCTTCGAGGCGATGAAGATCAAGATCGAATACATTCTTGAACCAATTACAAAGATCCATCTCTATTCAACGAATGCAGGTGAACCTGAACCAACCGGAAGCATTACTTATGTCTATATTTTCGCTATAGTTGCACTGTTTCTGGTCCTGATTGCCGGCATGAATTATATGAACCTTGCTACTGCAAGATCGGCAAGAAGAGCACGTGAGGTTGGACTGAGGAAAGTAGTCGGATCGCGCAGGGGTCCACTGATTGCCCAGTTCCTGTCTGAATCAACAGTTTTTACTATTATTTCGCTGGTTCTCAGCATTATAATCCTTGTTGCTTTATTGCCAAAATTCAATACACTTGCCGGAAAATCATTCGACCTTCATATTATTTACAGTCCGGTAGTAATTCTGACATTGGTTGGAGTAATTCTTGTAGTTGGTTTATTGGGAGGCAGTTATCCGGCCTTTTTCCTATCGAGATTTAGTCCGGTTACAGTACTTAAAGGAGAGATTACTCAGGGATCAGCAGGAAGTCTTTTCAGAAAAATACTTGTTGTGTTCCAGTTTGCCATATCAGTTATAATGATAATATGCACTCTTGTTGTGTTCAGGCAGCTGAATTACCTTAAAACAAAGGATCAGGGTTTTGATCAGAAGGATGTTATTAATTTAACACTAAACGGCCAGATGGTCCTGAAGTATCCGGTACTTAAACAGGTTCTGACCGATTTTCCTGAGATAAAATATGTTACATCAACAAATTCAGCTGTTGGTGAGGGTTCAGGAAAAGTAATATTTAATGTTGAAACAGATCTGGGCATGACTCAGAAAGGTGTCAATTTCGTTGTAGTTGATCACGATTTTGTTGATGCTCTTGGAATAAAGATGGCAGAAGGAAGAGACTTTCAGGAAGATATGCCATCCGATACTCTTACAGGTGCGGTTGTAAATGAGACATTTGCAAAACGTATGAACTGGAGCGACCCCATTGGTAAAAAAGTCGAACTGGGCGATGCCAATACCTTAAGAGCCAGAGTTATTGGAGTCATGAAAGACTACCATCAGACTGGTATGTATAATGAAATAGAATCACTCCTTATGGTTTACCGGGCAAGAAATAATCAGGTATATATTAAACTCAGCGGGAACAACAATCAGGCTGCATTAAGTTATATTGAGTCAAAATGGAAGGAGATCTTTCCCGACCAGCCATTCACTTACACCTATCTTTCTGAAAGGTTTAACAGGCAGTTTGAAGCTGATGAAAAACGCGGACTTATCTTCACTATCTTCACAATTCTTGCAATACTTATTGCCTGCCTTGGACTGTTTGGTCTGGCATCGTATATGGTTGAGCAGAGAACAAAAGAGATAGGTATCAGGAAAGTATTCGGAGCTAATGAGAGTACGATACTTCAACTCATTGCAAAAGATTTCCTGATTCTTGTAACAGCCGGAATAATCATAGCAATCCCCATTGCCTGGTACCTGATGAGCGACTGGCTTCAGAATTATGTTTACAGAACAAACATCGGAGTGCCCCTGATAATAATGGCATCGTTGCTTACAATTGCAATAACCTTCATTACAATTAGTTACAAGGCGTACCAGGCTGCAGTTATGAATCCGGCAAAATCACTAAAAACTGAATAGGTTATTCTATCCTGTACTTCTTCATCTTATTATAAAGTGTCTGCCGGGTAATACCAAGTTTCCCGGCAACGACACTTATATTGTTTCCGTATCGTCTGATTGTATCGGTGATTAGTTTGTTTTCCATCTCATCGAGAGTCATCTCCCTTTGAATAATGGTTTTTGAGGATGTATTGAATACAAAATCTGATGGTTTCAGAATAAGAGAATCACTCATTATAACAGCTTTCTCAACAGTATGCTGAAGCTCCCTTACATTTCCCGGCCATTCGTAGTTAGAGAGTTTCTCCATAGTATGAGTAGCTATTTTCACACCTGCCTTTCCGTATCTTTCGCTATGAACCCTCAGAAAATAATTTGCCAGGATAGGGATATCATCAACCCTGTCGCGCAAAGGAGGGACCTCAATCATAATAGTATTTATCCTGTAAAGAAGATCCTCGCGGAACCGGCCTTCCTGAACCATCTGCATCAGGTCGCAGTTGGTCGCGCAAATCAGCCTTATATCAACAGGAATTTGTTTGTTTGAACCAACTCTTACAACGTATCTGTTTTGAAGAACACTCAGGAGTTTTGATTGTGACTGAAGGGAAAGGTTTCCGATTTCATCAAGAAAAAGAGTTCCACGATGCGCCTGTTCGAAACGGCCTTTACGATCGTCCCTGGCATCGGTAAAGGCTCCCTTTACATGACCGAACAACTCGCTTTCGAACAGCGACTCAGTAATTGAACCCATGTCGACACTAACCATAAGCTCTCCTGCCCTTTTCGACAGGTTATGGATCTCCCGTGCCACCAGCTCCTTACCTGTTCCGTTCTCGCCGGTTATTAATACATTGACATCTGTTCCGGCAACTTTCTTTACAATGTTCATTACGTTAATCATGGTTGGAGAAGCGCCAAGGACAATCTTCTCTCCTCCCTTATTGATCTCTTTTTTCAGCTGCTGATTATCTCTTTTTAATGATGATGCCTCAAGTCTGGATAGTCTTAACTGCCATGCAACATTTACTGTGGCAAGAAGCTTTTTATCCTCCCATGGTTTAAGAATAAAATCAACTGCTCCCTCCCTTATTGCTGGATCATAACCGAATATTTCCCTCATCCAGAACAGTCCTTCATTACCGTTGTGTATCCCCGACTTAAAATTCATGTCAAGCATTACAACATCCACATCGTGCTTTTCCAGTATTTCGATTATTCTGTTGGGGTTTGTAAGTGTAATAACATTCTCAAACTCCGTCTTCATTATAACAGAGAGAGAATTCAGGATATCCTTATTATCATCAACAATCAGAAGTGTTCCTTTAATCATAATTCAGGTTTTCTGAAAAGACGGTGTAATTTACAAAATGTGTCAAATAAATAGACAATAATTTTTAAAACTTCATTATTAGTTTGACGAAAATAAAAGATTAACCACGGAGTGATACGGAAAACGGAGAATTACTTTTTTAAGCCACGAAGTGGCAAAATGTGAATAACCTCCGGTGCAACCGGAGGAAGGTAACACTCTTAGTAAAATCAGCCCTGAAAGGGCGTAACATAATCATTGATGAATGTTACTTCTTATGAAAAGTATATTCAGCTCCTTCAGAGCTGATAAAAGGTGGAGGGCTACTTACCACCGGTTGCACCGGTGGTTATTCATATTGGGCTCTCTCAGAGCCACTTCTTTCCACTCCTTGTCCCCAAATAATCCTGTCATACCGAGCCACAGCGAGGGATCTTCGAGGATGAGCAGGAGTGTTATAACCATGGTTTACCCAAAATATTCTTCATTTATATGCAACATTTGCTTTAGTTAATCGTCTTTAATACAGAAACAGAAAAACAGAAACGCCATGACAGTAAAATTAAATGCCAACGAAGTAGTCCTGAAAGCAGGAGATACAAACCAGGTGGTTGGCAATGATAAAGTTGAAGGGAAGCTGATAGTAACGAATCAGAGAATATACTTCAAGACATTGAATGAAGAGACCGAGAAATTCAATCTTGAGATTCTGTTCGACAATATTAAAGAGGTTATTTATTTCAGCACCGGACTTTTATTTGGTACCAAAGGGCTTAATGTTGTGACCAGAGATGGCAAGACACATAGTTTTCCGCTAAAGAAGAGAGACGAAATCGGACAACTTATCAACAGCATGTACTAGAGCACGTACGATCACTATATACCACCCGTTTATTAAATAATATTGAAAACCAGCCAATTGGCTGGTTTTCTTCTATTTATGATGAACTATTCAGTGCTTTTAACAGCCCCACTTCTGGTGGCCGGGGGCTTTAGTTTTTTATTCATATCTGAGTGAAATTACAGGGTTTTTCATGGCAGCCCTGGTAATCTTAAAGATTACTGTTAAGCTTGTTGCAACAATCATTACAGATGCAGAGGCCAGAAGCATTCCCGCATTTATATCAACAAAATAATCCCAGATACTGTCCATAAGCATATTGGACATATAATAACCTCCAATACATCCAATAACTGAGGCAATAATCAGGACGATAATAAACTTCCTGCTTACAAGAAACATTATAACAGCAAGCGGAGCACCCTGTATTTTTCTGATTCCCATTTCTTTAGTGCGTTTTATTATATCCAGTGAAACCAGATTATACATTCCTATGAGTGACAAGAGAGTAGCTACGATAGCAAGAAAGATATTTACTTTCATTATGCTTCCGTTAATATCTTTCTCTTCCTGCATAAGGTCTTCCTGTAATCTTCCTCCGAAAATTGAATTTGTTTTAAGATTCTTCCATTTAATGCTGATATCCTCAAGTACAGAAGAAAGATCTTCCGGATTAGCCCTTACAGCTAAGAGACCAAAACGCCTGGATGGTACTATCCTAAGCATTGAAGGTTCGATAGCTTCCCATACCCCGCCTGTATAAAAATCTTCAACAACCCCTATAACAGTCAGTTTAGTAGTGTCGTATAGTGTTATAGTATGTCCTAATGCGTCCTTCCAACCAAAATCGTTTACCATTTTCTGATTTACAATAATCGAACCGTTTGCCACATCAGCATCTTCACGTAACTCATCAAATAATCGTCCGGCAACAAGTCTGAAACCCATGGTCTGGGCATAACTATGTCCGATATCCATAACATCTACCTCGAGTTGTTTATCGGCATCTTTTACCGGTCGCCTGTAACTGCCCCAGCCGATATGATTTGAGGTACCTTCTGCACTGATTACCTTTGGATTTGATTTAATTTCGTTCCTGAGAGAAGTGATATATGCCTGAGGAACAGGAACAATGATTGTTTTATCACGATCATATCCAAGATCGAGGGTTTTCTGAAATTCAGCATTTTTTGCAAAAACTATTCCCATCACAATAGCCATCACCGATATTGAGAACTGTAGAGAAAGAAGAACTGATGACAATTTGCCTGATCCTTTAAAAGGCGATGCACCCTTAAGAACATTAACAGGACTGAAAGAACTTACATAGATTGCAGGATATACACCGGCAACGAATCCGGTTACTAATAACAAAAGGAGAAGAAAAATATAAAAAAACGTGTATTTGGTCAAGGTCATTTCAATTGACATATATGCCCATAGACTACTGTATGCCGGAACCAGAAACTCTGCTATAATCAACCCTACAAAAAGAGCCAGGATACATATAATGAATGTCTCGAGCATAAACTGCGTTACAAGTTGTCGCCGCTGACCACCAAAAGTCTTCCTCAGTCCAATCTCCTTAAGTCTTTTGCTGAAAGTTGATATTGAGGTATTTGCAAAATTAAAACATGCAATAAGAAGAATAAAAAGTGCCATTACCGGAGGGGCAATAAGTGCAGCCGGATGAAGCGAAGGGAATAGACCAGAAGACCAAATGGTTCTTGTGCTCTCTCCCACATCGTCCAAAGGAATGAGGTTGAATCTGTTTATTTTGAAATCCTCCCTGGCCTTGTTCTGGACAGGCAGATAACTTTTTAATGACTGATTTATTGATGAAAGAAGAGATTTATCCCTAACCTGAATGAAAAAAACATTTGTCCAGATTTTCCAGTCAGTATCTTTAACATCCCACATAAGAAGGAAATTGTCGAAATGCGACATAATATCGATTCTGAAACTTGAATTCTCTGGCAGATCTTCAAAAACAGCCCCAACAGAATAGGTAAATTCCTTATTCTGATCGTTTATAATTGAGAATGACTTTCCAATTGGATATTCTGCACCGAAAAGGGTTGAAGCCATTTTTCTGCTGATAAGCACATTCCCCTGGTTTTCAATCGATTTAATATCACCATACACCCCCTTAAATGTAAAAATATCGACAAACTCAGGATCGGCAAATGATATTTGAGCAGGAAAAACATCATCACCCTTTTTAACAGGCGAACCTGCTCTCATTATTCTTGCTGACTTCTCAATACCGGGGATATCCTTCTTTGCCTCCAGGCCAAGTGTGGCAGGAACAATGCCATACTCCTGCTCCCTTCCCTGCATATCCCTGAAGCAGGTAACCCTGTAAATACTCTCAAAATTTTCATGGGTCCGGTCAAACTCATAGTTAAACATATGGTTAAAGAACGCCACAATGCATACTGCAAGTGCAATTCCAAGTCCAATGATGTTAATGAGTGTAAATACTCTGTTCTTAATCAGATTTCTAAAGGTAACAAGCAGATAGCTTTTTAACATATATCAATACTAAAAAATAATCCCTTTTAAAATCCATTAACCACAAAGGTCACAAAGGATTTACACGAAGGTCACAAAGAGCAGAAATATAATGATTTTCTTTGTGTACTCTGAATATCCTTTGTGTACTTTGTGGTTAAATAGGTCTACTCATATTTTAGTGACTGGGCCGGGTTAACCCTTGCTGCACGCAGAATCCTATAGCTTATTGTCAGAATCGCAATACCAAGAGCAATTGTTAACCCTGCAACAAATGTAAATAATCCCAGATTAATCCTGTAATAAAAATTCTCAAGCCATTTCCCAGCCCAGTAATATACAACAGGCCAGGCAATTAATGCCGATATTGTAACAAGAATAATAACCTCTCTCGAAATTACCGCATAGATACCGGCAACTGAAGACCCCATTGCTTTCCTTACTCCAATTTCCTTTGTTCGCTGCTCAACTGTGAAAGAGGTTAAACCGAACAAGCCAAGGGCGGCAATAAAAATTGCGAGAACAGAGAAAATTACGGCCATCTGGGCATTCTGTTTCTCCTGAATGTACATCTGCTCAAAATCCTCATCAACAAAGTAATACTGCAATGGATTATTCGGAATAAACTCCTTCCATTTGTTTTCAATTGCTGTTATGGTATTTGAATAATTCTGGGCTGTAAGTCGTACCGTAATATATCCCCACAACATATTATCATTCTGGAATCTCATAATATAAGGTCCGATAGGATTTCTCAGTGATTCAAAATTGAAGTTTTTCACTACACCTATAACCTGGATGTAATTCATCTTACCCGAATCATCAGGTGTTGCGAACCTGGCATTTTCAAGACTGGTAATAGCGAAATCCTTCTGTGCGCTTTCATTTATCAGACATGCCTGCTTATCAGTAGAAAAAGATTCATTGAATGTTCGCCCTGATGCCAGTGACATCCCATAAGTTTCAAGATAATTGTAATCCACCCAGTTTGTCATCAGAAGGAAAGTCTCATCTTTTCGCCCTTCCATTGTGTAGCCGTTATTATTATTGTTCCGGCCGGGCACTGCTGTTGAGCTTGATATATTTACTACTCCCGGGATCTCCTTAACAGCATCCTTGAAAGCCTTCATTTTTGTACCAAGAGCATGCGACCTGTTTATCACAATAAGCTGCTCTTTATTAAACCCTACATCTTTATTGAGCATATAACTAATCTGCCGGTACATAATCATTGTACCTATAATCAGCAAAATTGAAACAGCAAACTGAAAAACAACAAGTACCCTCCTTAGTCTACCATTACGCACACTGTTTTTCACGCTGCCCTTCAGAACCTCATATGGATTGAATGA
>JFJP01018799.1_pt1 | contig 10711 bp, 6 predicted proteins | sample 431651 | NCBI WGS metagenome assembly JFJP01 (sample SAMN02602958, study PRJNA72255) | Microbial mat metagenome, whole genome shotgun sequencing project. | biome: fresh water; feature: sink hole; material: water; isolation source: purple microbial (photo- and chemosynthetic) mats found in...
AATCGGTACTGGCAGCAGGCTTGCAGGCCGTGCAAAACGTGGTTGCCTCGCGAAGCACCCTGCCGGTCCTTTCGAATGTCCTGATCACGGCCGGGAACGATGAAATCACCTTGTCCACCACCGATCTGGATGTCAGTGTGCGCTGCAGGATCGAGGGACGTATCGAGGCGGAAGGGGCCACGACCGTACCTGTCCGGCGTTTGTCCGGAATCGTGCGTGAACTTCCCGAGAGTACGCTGGAGATCGAGAGTGACGAGAAGGAGCAGATGTCGATCACCAGCGGCTCCTCGTTCTTCAAGATTGTCGGTCTGCCGGCGGATGATTTCCCTGCGATGCCTTTGGCGGATGACGGCGATTTTTCCTATCTGATTGATCAAGGCGTATTCCGCGAGATCGACCGATGAAACCCGCTATGTTTTGAACGGCGTGATGTTAAGCTTCAAGGAGGCTAAGCTGACGGCGGTGGCGACGGATGGAAGGCGCCTGGCGCTGGCTGAGAACGAGGTTGATTTCCCGGCTGAGTCCGAGGCGGACATGATCCTGCCATCCAAGGCGGTAAGCGAGCTGTTGCACATCCTCAAGGACACGGGCAATCTGCGCATCTATCCCAAGGGCAACCAGGTGGTATTCGCCTTTGAAGGCACGGTGCTGGCGACGAAGCTCATCGACGGAACCTACCCGAATTTCAGGCAGGTCATTCCGGCGCAGTGCGAGGAGCGGGTGACGCTAGAACGCGAGGCCCTGCTGACGGCTTTGCGCCGTGCCTCGCTGATCATCGCGGACAAGACAAGCGCCACGCGTCTGACCTTTGACAACAACAGCCTGGTTATCCTGACCACCACCCCGGATGTAGGGGAGTCGCGCGAGACGATACCGATCAAGTACAGTGGCAAGGCAATCACCGTGGCTTTTAATCCGGACTACATGATGGACCCGCTCAAGAACCTGTCCAATGACGAGGTTTCCATCGAGTTGACCGACAATCTCAGCCCGGCCGTCATGAAATGCGATATTCCATTTCTTTACGTGCTGATGCCGATGAGGGTTGACTGATCAGCGGGAATCGTATATAAGCGGAACCTCGATTCGATGCCCGATAGTGTAATGGTAGCACAACAGACTCTGAATCTGTTTGTCATGGTTCGAGTCCATGTCGGGCAACCAAATCCCCGCGAGTATGGCAAAACAACTGTTCGCTTACAACGCAGAAGCCGCTCTCGCGGCGCGAGCGGGCTACAGCGATCGACGAAGAGATTGGACCAAGGGTGAGTAAGAAATATAAAGTCGGTATTGTCGGTATTGGTGCGGTCGGCACGGAAATGGTCAAGGTCCTGCGGCAGCGCAAGTTCCCCTGTGACGAGATCCGCATCATGGCGCGCACAGCCCGTGAGGAGGAAATAGCCGGGGAAGTGTTCAGCGTCGTGGAAACCACACCCGAGGCGTTTGACGGGCTTGATTTCGCCTTTTTCGCCGGCACGGAGGGTTCGAAAGGAGCCTCGCAGCAATTCGGCTGGCAGGCGGTTGAGCGTGGCGTTATCGTGATTGACAACGGCGATGATTTCCGCATGGATCCGCGGGTACCGCTGGTCGTGCCCGAAATCAATCCGGAAGCGCTGAAGAATCACCAGGGTTTCATCTCGAATCCGAACTGCAGCACGATCATTGCCTTGATGGCCGTTGGCCCGCTGCATCGTGCCGCCGGTTTGCGCCGCATGGTTGCGGCCACGTACCAGGCCGTTTCCGGAACAGGCCGCAATGCCATTCTCGAACTGGAGCAGCAGCTTAATGACTATGCGGCCGGAAAGCCTCTTTCGCATGAAGCCTATCCGCACCAGATCCTGCTGAATGTGCTGCCTCAGATCGGTGGTTTGAAAGCAGATATGCCGGGCTATACCAGCGAAGAGGCGAAAATGCTGTTTGAGACGCGCAAGATCCTGGGGGACGACCGGATCAAGGTATCCACCACCTGTGTGCGTGTCCCCGTCTTGAACGGGCACTCAGAGGCCTTGTTCCTCGAATTCGAGCGGCCTCTCTCGGTTGCCGATGCCAGGCGCATCCTTGGCAGTGCCAAAGGGGTCCAGGTCGTCGATGACACGGCGAAGGCTGTTTATCCGATGCCGGTGACCGTGTCCGGCACCGATGACTGCCTGGTCGGGCGTATCCGTCAGGATAACAGCACGGAGAACGGCCTTTGCCTGTTTGTGTCCGGCGACAACATCCGCAAGGGAGCCGCGTTGAACGCGGTCCAGATCGCCGAAGCGTTGATCTGAACCGTTTCTACTGGGAGAAGCCCGGAATATAGGGGCTGCCTTCCCAACTGGCCGGCGAATTCCACGGAATGTCGGAATCGTGGGGAGTGGCGCAGCCACCGGCCAGTGTGGCTAAGATGGCGATAAGCATCATGGCTGTCAATGTTCGTGTCTTCATCTTCTCCGTGGCCCATCTACTGCCATAAGACAACATCACCTTCGTTGATGGGGCCTTGCTGCCAATCCGGCAGGATGTCGCCAATGGCCAGGTTCTTATCACGGTCGACCTGCGAAATCCGAACCTTGGCAATAAAGTTGTCTTTACCACCATCAGGATTCTTACGCTGGATCAGCAGTTCCACCATGGGTAGGCTTCCGTCAGTCAATGCGCCAAACAAGTCAGTCACGAATGCCGGTTCGACAGCCATGACAACGAACAGGTTCTTCTGATCCACGGATACCACACGCCCCTTGATACCCGCGGGGATTTTACCGCGCAGTCGATCAGTCGTGACGCTGCTCCCGATATTTACTCCAGTGCCCGACCCGACGTCCGGGCGGTTTTTGAGCTGGTCGCGAAGATCCGCCACGATATTCAACAGCTCAGCCGTTTTTTGCTTGAGACCCTCGTTCTCCTCTTGCAGCGCTTGCTTTTGCCCTTCCAGATCGGTGATGTTCAGTTTAAGTTCCGCGATCTGGTCATTGGCCTGCTGCAGTTCACGGCGCAGTCCTTCGATCGTGCGGTTGAGCTGGGCGATTTCATTGTTCAATTGAACGATATGGACCAGCCGTTCGCGCAGCGTCTGCTTCTGCTGGTTGAGTTCCCTGATCGTTTCAACCAGCTCGGTGCGGATGGTCAATAGCTGCTGGCGGGTTTCGGTAAGGAGGTTCAATTGTGCGTTGGCCCGTTCAATGACGTCGTCGATCACTCCCTGTGTCGTTCCGGGTCCGTCCGATATCTTCAAGCTGGTTACCGGATGAAGGTCCGGTTTCGAGGTCACCGGATTGATCTTGTAGTAACTCATCAGTTCCCGGCGCTTGGCATCAGTGCCTATATTCACCGTGGGCTGCTCCTGTGATTCGAGTTCCTGCTTGTAGGAATTCCAGAAGGGGCTGGTGGTGGGGTTTTCAATGATCTCGGCCGCGACGCCCGAGACATCGCGGGCGGGGTAGGTGGCGGGCGGTTCGGGTGCCTTCGGGGGTTCGGCTTCCAGTGTGCGCGCAAGCGTAATTAGGCCTTCCTCCAGTTTGTGCGTGCGGCCTTTCAGGATCTCTCGCTTGGCAAAAAGCATGATCCCGAGCGTCAGCGCAGCGATGGACAGGATCAGGATCAGGACTACAAGAACTCTCAAGAATTTCGCCATATGGCCTCCCGAACGGTCATGTGATTAATGTCGACCCATCACTGGATTATCCAGTGCTCGTAAACGTTGACTTAATTTGACTCGTCTGTCAACGTTTTATGTTATTTTCATAAATAGGTTTTCAACACATGGTGACTATGCTATGGGTAGAGCATGAGAACGACAGATGTGATTGTGATCGGCAGCGGCGGGGGGACGAAGATCGCGGTTCCGGCGGCGGAGCGCGGTTTGAGCGTGGCGTTGATCGAGGAGGATGCGTTCGGTGGCACCTGCCTCAACCGCGGATGCATACCGTCCAAGATGCTGATCCATCCGGCCGAGGTGGCCGGGCATGCGCGTCATGCCCACCGGCTAGGGCTGGATCTGGAGGGGGCGCTGCGGTTGAGGTTTTCGGATATCATGCGGCGAATTGCCAGGGAGCTTGGTGACACGTCTGCCGCGGCCCGTGCCCGGCATGAAACGCATCCCGGCGTCACGGTTTACAATGGGCATGCGGTGTTCGTGTCGGACAAGGTTGTCATGGTGAACGGGGAGTCCCTGACGGCCGATAAGATCTTCATCGCCACCGGAAGCCGGCCCGAGCGGCCGCCGATCGAGGGGCTTGCCGGCACGCCCTACATAACCAGCCGCGAGGCGCTGCAGCTTCCGGCGGTGCCTCCCCGGATGCTGGTCCTGGGGGCGGGGTACATCGCCGTCGAGCTGGGCGGCGCGTACCGCGCCTACGGTTCCGATGTGCAGTTTTTGGTCCGCAGCCGTTTCCTGCGCGGACTCGACGATGATGTGACGGCGGAGTTCGAGCGTGGTTTCCTGCCGTATCACAAGGTCCATAAACACTTCCGGTTGGACAAGATCAGCCACGATGGCAGCCAGTTCCTCGTGCATGGCCGGTATCCCGATGGCAGCGGCGACGTGGTGACGGGCGACACGCTGCTGGTGGCGGCAGGCGTGGTGCCGCAAACCGACCGGCTCGGGCTTGAGAATACCGCGATCCGGCGGAATCAAGGAGGGTTTATCCAGGTCGACGATCATCTCCAAACCGCGGTGCCGGGGGTATACGCGCTCGGCGATTGCGTCGGCAACTACCTGTTCCGGCACACGGTTAATTTCGAGGGCGAGTACCTGATGCGCACCGCTTTCGCGAAGGGTCCCTCACCGGCTTTGGATTACGGTCCCGTGCCGTACGCGGTCTTTGCCACGCCCCAGATTGCCGGTGTCGGGGCAAGCGAGAGCTCGCTTGAACGCGATGGTGTCGACTACGTTGTCGGGAAAGCGACCTATGCGGACAGCACTCCAGGCATGGCCCGGGTTTCGGAGCTTGGCTTCGTCAAAGTGCTGGTCGAACGCTCCAGCCGGCGGTTGCTCGGGGCGCACATTGTCGGGGACGAGGCCTCGGTCATGATCCATCTGTTCATTGCCATGATGAAAATGGGCGGCACGCTGGACGACCTGCTGGGCATGATCTTCATCCACCCGGCCTTGCCGGAGGTTGCGCGTGATGCGGTGCGTGATGCCGCCCGTCGGATGTAAGCCGCAGTTGCGGCGCAACTGGGCTACAAGTAGCCCGCTCGCGCCGCGAGCGGGGCTCATCAGGTGCTTTACTTGTCCAGTTCCCGGAGCTGCTTCATGAGTTCCTCGTACTGCTCGGTCGGGACCGTCAAGTAAAGAGACTGGGCGCAGCGGAAGCCGATGAACGGGTCGCCAATCTCACCGCGGCGCTTGCCGCCGGATTTGCTCCCGGCCTGTTGGGCGGCATCGACCGGGTCGAACCGCCGGAATGCGGCCAGAGCGTCGAGGCTGGCAAGATAATCGCCGCCCCGGTAGGCATGGCGCTGCGAAGTCTGGGTCTCGGGTGAACGTTCCGGTCCCTGGGGATCCTTGATTTCCACTTTCTGATAATAGACCGGGTCGTAATAATCATGAACCCATTCGGCGGCATTGCCCGCCATATGGTAGACGCCGTAGGGGCTGATATCCTTCTGTTTCCAGGGCGGAGTCAGCAGTCCGTCGGCCTTGGCTTTCAGAGCCTTTGCCGGCAGCAGTTCATCCACGTTCCAGGTCTCGTCCGGCAGCACGGTCGGCGGGGGCGGGGGCGGGGGTTCACGCTTGCGGCAACTGAATCCGCGCTTGGGCGGTTCAGGTGCCACGGGCGGGTTCTGGCGATCCATTTCGGCGGCGACCTGCTTGCGGAAGATCGGCCAGTTGGCCATGGCGATGTCCGGTTTTCCCTCGCCCCACGGGTAGGTTGCGCCCTCGAGCCCGCGCGCGGCCTTCTCCCATTCCGCCTCGGTTGGCAGGCGTTTCATATCGTCGCGTTCAAAGGAATCCTTGCCTTTCACCCAGCGTGCAAAGGCGAAGGCGTCGAACCAGTCCACGCCGGTGACCGGCTGCCGGTCTCCGCTGAGGTGGCTATGGCTCCAGCCCCTGGCGTCGTGCTTCTTGAGCGGCGGTGCATCGGGATGCTCGAACCAGGATTCGCCAGTGGTCTTGGTGTGTTCAACAAAACGGCGGTAGTCCTGGTTCGTGACTTCGTACTTGTCGATCAGGAACGGACTGACATAGACCAGGCGCATCGGGAATGTATCCTGGCGGGGATCATCGCCCTTGGCCCCCATCAGGAAATAGCCGCCCGGGATGTAGGCCATGTCCTTCGAGACGGCGATATTGCCGGCGGCCGGACGGTTGCCGAGGCCCGTGGGCTGGTAGGTCGTCATGATCTGTTCCATCATCCGGGGGAAAATATTGAAATCCATGCGCCCGAGCACGGCCTGTGCCGGGCCTTCGGTCTTGACAACCTGGGAGATCCAGAACTTCAGGAATCGCATGGTCTCGTAGGTAGCGTTATGGAAATCGCGCTCGCCAAGCAGTACGGCCAGGCGACTGTTCATCAATTCGGGCAGGCGGCGGGCAATGTCGCGCCGTTCATCGACAAGCTGTTTGTGGGCGGCGGCCATATCCGCGTTGGTCTTGAAATCCTTGCGTGCCTCCAGATGGAGGATCTGCTTGGTCTTGAGGTTGAATCGCTCAATCGTGGCCGATACCGGTGGAAACCAGAGCTCTTCCACCCGTTCAAGGCCGCGCTCTATATTATCCAGTTCCGCACGAAAAGCGTCGCGTCGACTGCTGATCTCCTCGACGGTTTCAGAGCCAGCACATTTGGCGATGAACTCATCGAACAACGCAATCCGCTGCCGGTACTCGTCGGCCGTGAAGCTGGCATCCGGATCGAGTTTCAATTCCAGGAGTTTCTCGGCCAGGAAGGGGGTGACATCCGAATCCTCAATGGATTTGATATCGGTGCGCAAGATCCTCCGGCTGGTTGAGATGCTTTCCGAAACGGGGATCTTGAGGACCACCTGCGTCGCGCTCTTCGAGGCGACAACGCCTTTCAACTGCTTTCCATCGTTGAGATTCACGACGATCATCTCCTCGTCGGGGACGAGAGCCTGCGCCGCCGGGGAGAGATCCACGCGGGTGAGCGCCACGGCCGGGATGGAGTATCCGATAGCCAGCATGAGGCTGGCACCTAGGAATATGGAGTTGCGCATGATATACGATCCCTTTTCGATGTGTTTACTTATTGTGACTGTGAGACTTCATCGGCAGCCTGCGAGAGCGGTGAGGCGATCAGGAAGTGGGCGTTCTTGAAATGTGTTGACGCCTGGAGATAGGCACCGGCCTTGCACGCCATCATGCCCCTGGCCACTGCGGCCGCGCCTGGATGCTCGGTGCTTAATCGTGCCAGCCGCTCTTGCTGTGTCAGATCCTGCAGGGTGATATGGATCTCCTCGAATTCACCATCCCCGGTTTGTTGGAAACACTGCAACTGCCCGTCCTGCAGGATGCCAATCGTCAGCAGGACGGTCTGGCTGTTCAGCGAAACCTCGATGGTCTGCCCTTCCTGCTGGCGAAATGTCTCCAGGATCCACGAGTCAAGGTTGATCAGGACTTCCAGTTCGGTTTCCAGTTCCGATAGCGCGTCGTGATAGTAGGAAATGGATTGCTGCTCGCGCAGGGGGCGAGTCAGGTCAATGGCTCTCTGCAGATTCCCCTGGACGATGGCCTTGGCGGCAAGTTGCAGCACGGGCGTCATGATCTCCTTGGCGAGCTGTTCCTGCCGTTTGCGATCCTCGAGGCGGGCCTGCGATTCGCGCGCTTGACGATGCCTCTGTATGTCCTGCCGCATGCGTTCGCGAAAGGCGGTGTCTTCCGGCAGATCTCCCGCGTAAGCGGCGACGAGCGCCTCCGCTTGGGCATATTCACCAGCCTCCTTGTGGCCATTCAATCGTTTTTGCAGTGCATCGACTTGCTGCTGGCGTGTCTGGCGCCGTTCCGCTTTCAGCAGGGTGATGCTGGCCTCCGCGCGTCGTTCGTAGGATGTGCCCCTTGCCGCCTGGATCACCTTCTCGTAGAGGGCGATGGCGCCATCGGGATCTGCCGGGTTTGCGCGTTGCCATGCCACGGCGGCCTGGTAGAGTTTTTCCTCTGGTGACTCGTTTATATCGCTAACCGCGCCGGTGGCAGGGCCTTGCGGTGGCTGTTGCCGGGGCGTCGCGGTTGGCCTGGCCGGCGGCGGTGCCGGCTGTACCGGTGGTGGCGTGTGGCTGGCCAGTCCGAGATAGAACCTGACCGCCGCGGCGATGGCCACGGCGGCAATCGCGGTCCACAAGGTTGCCCATACGGCACCGGGCAGCGAGAGGCGTGTATTGTTTTTCGTAAGCCGCTTCAGTCGTTCGGTGTCAACTGGCGCACGTCTTTCGCTGCGCTGTATGGTGCTCATTTCATCGGCATGCAGGGTCTGGTGCGGCGTCAGCCCGCTGTAGACCCGGCGCATGTCCGCATGGACGGACTGCCACGACTCGCCGCGAAGGTCGGGATTCTTGGCCAGCATACGCTCGATCAGTGCGCAAAGCGGCCGGGATAGGGCGGGGTTAAGGTCGATCGGGTCTGGCGCGCAGCCGGTTATCTGCATTTCCAGCGCGGTATTCTCGTCGGTTTCGCTGAAGAGCCGCTTGCCGGTTACCAGATGGTAAAGCATCGCGCCGAGGGAATAGATATCGGAACGGAAATCGAGATGGGCGTCACCCCGTGCCTGTTCGGGCGACATGTAGGACGGGGTTCCCAGCACATGTTCGTCATCCTCCACAAAGCTGGACATGGCGTTGAGCGTCCGGGCCAGGCCCAGATCCATGACCTTGACTGTGCCGTCGTCATCGATCATGACGTTGTCCGGCTTGATGTCGCAGTGGATGACCTTGGCGTGGTCCCAGGCGTAGCCCAGCGCATCGCAGACATGCTCGGCCACCACCAGGGCGTCACGCTCAGGCAGGGTAGCCTTGCGGCGCAGCCATTCCCCGACGGTGTAACCGGCAATGTATTCCATGATGAAATAGTAGCTGCCGTCGGTCACGCTGGCATCGTAGACCTGCACAATGCCGGGGTGCTTGAGCCTTGCCGCGGCCTGGGCCTCGCTGCGGAAACGGGCGATCTCCTCGTCGTCAACCGCAAAACGCGGCAGCAGCACCTTGATGGCGACAACGCGGTCGAGCGAGATCTGGCGGGCCATCCAGACGGTGGCCATGCCTCCCTGCCCCAGTTTCTTGAGGATCTCGAATCCTGCGATTGTCGGCGTGTTGATCTCTGTCATGTATCGGTCCCGTAGTCGCAACCGGTCCATCCGATTGCGACAAGCCTGCGATCTGAGGAGCATAACGGATTAATCCGGCAGGTCAAGCCGTGTTACGCTGATAATTCGAGAAGGGAGTGGGTGGGGTGACGGGTGGAGCGGTGGCTCGCCGTCCCCTCTGCCCTGGTAATTGTCTCATTTCTTGCAGATGCAGGCTTCTACCCTGGCGCCACAGGCTTTGCAGGACGGCACGTTGGCACCTGCCTCGAATCCCCTGGCCTCGTCCGGACCGAGAATCACGAAATCCGCCGTGTTGCCGTTGATGGTTAACGAGATCGTATTCTTCCGCTCAATGCCTTGCGACGCACTCAGCAGGAAGCGGGCAGGACCAAGGCGATGGCACTCCCATCCTTTGGGAACACTCAATTCGACCGGCGGTGTCGGCTCTGGAACTGTCGAGACCTCGATCGTTTTGCCGATGCCAGGCCTCATCACCGGATCATTGCCGTAGTGGAGCCAGACCTCCCGCCCGTCAAGCAACTCCACCCCGGCATGATTATCCTGCAAAAGCGCACAGCGTGCCAACTCGTTGCTGAACAGCCGGGTGCGTAAATCACCGGGCAGGACGTCATCGGCTCCGAATGAAATACCCTCCTTCCGGGCTAGCGACGTTTCTGCCAGAGCCACCGTCCGCTCGGTCAATTCATCAATCGTGCCGGGCGCGCCACAGGGCCCCGTGAAAGGATGCAGGACAATCTTCCCGCCGATCGGCGCGATCCATTTTTGCGGGATCCCGTCCATGCCGTCAAGAATCCCGAGTAATGCTCCGAGTGTCGCCCCGGTGCAGTCGGTGTCATAGCCGCAGTTCACCGCCTTGCACATCCGGTCGCCGAAATCCTCCCCGTACAACCAACCGATGATGGTGAAAGCGATATTGGGCACGGCATGCAGCGAGCGTTGGCTGATGAACGTATCCACAATCCGCTGGCGTGTCCGTCCCCAGCTCAAGCCTTTTTCGTAACACCACAGGACCTCCCGTATCGCCCGCGACACGTTGCAGGAGAGGGGAATCATGCCCAGCCCGATCTGGATCAGTGTCATCGGGTCGCTTTCGACAAAAGCGGCGGACTGCAGTGCTGCCCAGAACATCTCCCCGTAGGTGCCCTCCCCGCCGGCATGATCCAGCGACGAATCCTTCCACGCCATCCGCGCCGCCGCCTGGGGATCCCCGGGATGCAGACAGGCCCAGATCTCGCTCCGGATCGGCGATCCCATGTCATCCACAAAGTAGTTCTCAAAACAGCCGGCTATAGGCGGGCGCAATCCTCGGTCGAAGTTCCGCATGAAGAACCCGTACTCGTTCCAGGGGTAGCGGCAGATATAACGGCTCCAGTAGTCGGCAAAGGTCCGGATGGAAGGATCGAGGCCCTCCTCCTCGAGCATCTTGAGCCATACCAGTTGAAGATCCAGGTCAT
>JFJP01030456.1_pt1 | contig 10711 bp, 6 predicted proteins | sample 431651 | NCBI WGS metagenome assembly JFJP01 (sample SAMN02602958, study PRJNA72255) | Microbial mat metagenome, whole genome shotgun sequencing project. | biome: fresh water; feature: sink hole; material: water; isolation source: purple microbial (photo- and chemosynthetic) mats found in...
GTTCGGATTCGAACAACGCTTCCTGCAATGAACAGCAGTCCACCCAGATCAGCGGTGCTTTCGCCCGTGGACTCAGCCGGTGGATCTCCTGGGCCACCATCTCTTTGCCCGCCCCGCTCTCACCCAAAATCAACACCGTCGCCTCAGTAGGCGCTACGGACTGGAGACTGGTCAGCAGGCGTCGAATCGGCTCGCTGTTCCCTACCAGCAGACTCGGGGCTTCATGCTGCACTACATCGGTGCGCAACTCGCCTGGCCGGTGAAGGAGAGCGTGGTCAATAATCCGCTGGACGGCATCTGCCAGTTTGTCAGGATCAATCGGTTTAACCAAAAAACCCATTGCCCCCAGTTGCAGGACATCGAGAGCTGATTTAATGCCGATCTCATGGCATAGCACCAATACCGGGTAATCACGCACCCAGCGCTCGATCGCGTCCCGGCCGGTTTCCGCAGACCAGGGATGGTCCAGCAAAATCAGATCCGGCGACTGCATCGCCAGTTGGCGCTCAATCCCGCCATGGTCAGCGCTGGTAAAGACTTGGTATCCATGCCGCTGCAAGTATGCAGGATGATCTCATTCATGACATTAGTTATCGGTTTCCTTACGGTTTTTCTTATTTTATTTATGGTAGCAAACGGATTGAAGGGGCGGTACTTTCCTCGTCTACGACATTTTGGCAGGTGGGCAGTGCGGCGGATAAATACTGTAACGGCCATTCTGAACGGATATAGTCCCTATTAAACGCTTCCTTTGGACATTTTGGCAGTAGCTAACCCTAAATAACTGACAAAGTGTCAGTGAATTCCCCAGACTGGTCGTTAATAATCAACGTAATTATTTTTTATTTTTTTATAAATCAATATGTTTATTAAAATACTAGTTATGGTATGGGTATTGCTGAGGGATATCTGTGAATCATCTACCTTAGGTTATTGTATTGCAGCATATTTTGTTGCCTCGCAGCAAAAATTAAGGTTTGGACAGTAATTGTGACGAGTCAGGACTGTCGCCATGAATGTCCAAGTAGGTAGGCCATAAGCCTATTCTTGAGACGAGAGCTGGTCGGTTTAACCTCAAGGCATCGACGCCAAAGTCGGTCAAACGGGACCCCCGGCGATTGCCGGATACGGCACGTGCTCGGGCACAAGGAGAACACCGGTGCGGGTCAACAGACCTCCACTGATCTTCCCATTTTTATCGGGACACTTTGCCGTCGCGAGTGTCGTTTAACGTAAACCGCTTTGCGGACAATGGAGATTGGACATGACGACTTTTAAAGATTTATCGATTGGAACCAAGCTTGGTCTCGGTTTTGGATCGGTGCTGTTGCTACTGGGCGTGGTCACCGGCGGTGCCTATCAGGGGATGGGAACGGCGCAGGACGGTTTTGGCGAATACCGGCAGATGGCGCGTAATTCACTGGCGATGAGCGAGTTGCAGGCGGATGCGCTGACAATGCGGATTAGCGTCAAGGATTACCTGGTGCGTCAGGATGAAAAGAGCCGCCAACAGGTTCAGGAGTATCTGGGTCACGTCGAGAAGGCAGTGGCGGAAGGACGGGCGAATATCAAGAACCCGGAGCAGGCCGCACTCGTGGAGCAGATTGACCAACAGGTCAAGGGTTATCACAACGCCTTTGGTCAGGTGGTGGGATTAGCCGAACAACGGCAGGCCGCCTTTACCCAACTGAGCCAGCAGGGCGTCGCTGCGGTGCAGGCGGTGACAGACCTGATTGCCGCTACGAATGGCGACACGACTACGCTGATTAAGGCGGCTAATCTGCGGGCGCAAATCCTGACGGGTCGGCTGCACACGGCTCGCTATCTGGCTACCGAGCAATATGAAGATTTTGAGCGGGCGATGCAGGAGATGCAGAAGACCGACGCGGTGGAAGCTGATTTGCATTCAGCGATTCGTCAGGACGGTTCCCTGCAAGCGATCCTGAACCGGTTCACCCAAGCGCACGACCTCTACACGAGTGGATTAAAGGACTTGGGGCGTACTACTGAAGCGAGTAAGACCTTGCAGAACGAGGTACTCAACCCGGCGGGTGCGGGCATGGCTAAGGCGGCTAGTGAACTCCGGGAATCCTACCAGACCAGCCAGAATGAACTCGGCCCGAAAGTGCAAAGTAGCAATGAAACCACTGTTCAGTTCACTCTGGGTTTATCCGTGATCGCCCTGCTGCTCGGTGCGCTGGTCGCTTGGGTATTGACGCGCATGATTACCCAGCCCTTGCGTGAAGCGATTGACGTAACTCAGCGGATTGCCCAGGGCGACTTGGCGGCGAACATTGTGGTCAATTCCCGCGACGAAATCGGCCAATTACTGGGCGCGATGCAGGCGATGAACAATGAATTGCGGCGGATCGTCGGCGACGTGAAAACCGCTTCTACTGCGGTCAGTTCGGCCGCCAGTGAAGTCGCCCAAGGCAGTGCTGATCTGGCGCAACGGACGGAAGAACAAGCCTCGGCGCTGGAAGAGACCGCGTCCAGCATGGAAGAATTGACGGCGACCGTGCAACAGAATGCGGATAACGCAACGCAGGCCAGTCAGTTAGCCCAGTCTGCTCGTCAGCAGGTCGAACAGGGCAGTGTGGCCGTGCAGAGCACCATTTCTGCGATGGAAGGGATTCACACCAGCAGCCAGACTTCCAGACCAATTTGCTGGCTCTGAACGCGGCGGTGGAAGCGGCGCGAGCCGGCGAAGATGGGCGTGGCTTTGCGGTCGTGGCCGGCGAAGTGCGCAAGCTGGCCCAGAGCAGCGCCGATGCGGCTCGCCAGATCAAGGATCTGATTGAAAGCAGCGTTGAACAGGTCGAAGAAGGTCGGCGGCTGGCGGACGCCTCCGGCGAAACCCTGCAGGGCATTCTGCTGGGCGTGAAGAAGGTCAACGATCTGATCGGCGAAATTGCTGTCGCCAGCCGCGAACAGGCCAGCGGTATCCAGCAAATCAGCACTGCGGTGCTGCAAATGGACCAGGTCACCCAGCAGAATGCGGCATTGGTCGAACAGACGTCGGCGGCCAGCCAGTCGATGGGCGAGCAGGCCAGTCATCTGCATACGCTGATGGACTTTTTCCAACTGGACAGCATCACCCATGGCGACGGCTTCCTGGCCCATGCGGCGCGGGTCAAGGCCACTTCGGAAGAACTCGCCGCGCCGATGGCCCAGCGGGCGACGAGTCGGCGACTGCCCACCCGTCCGACCCGGACCGCTCGGCCCGAGTCCCGGCGTTTCAACGAGGACGCCGCCGAGGCGACCACCGGACTCCGGCCCGTCACAGCGGGCAACAACGGTCAGGGATGGGAGGCGTTTTAATCGCCGCCTAGCCTGAATCTCCCTGAACACCCTTTTCCCTCACGGGAAAGAGGTGTTTTTTGGTGGACCCTCGATATCGAGCGGGCTCTATTAGTGTCAAAAGCTGACTGTGCGTTGCACGATTCGCTCTATCTCCCCGGCCTAAAGGCCGGGGTCTACCGCGGAGAATCTGATGAGTAATGCTATGTTGGTTAAACTGATTGATGATTCTCAACACTTCCTAGCAGTGGCAACCAAGGCTAACCAGATGTCTGTTGCCAATGTAGAAGCATTCATCAATTTTCAGATGAATGCTTCGGTATCACGCGTAAAGTCTTATATGGACTTAGCAGAAACTGCCTTTGGTTTTAACGACATGGCCTCTTACCAAGCATTTTTGGAAAAATATGGTGAAACTCTGGTTGAATTACGGCGTCAATTCAATCTGGATGCTAGCACGTTGATTGATATGATTAATCAGTTTAAAACCGATTATGATGTATTGATGCAGAACAAATGATTGTTATGGGTAAAAAACCGTGTGTGAAGCGTTACAGGCTGATTAGCAGACATCCAGAACCACCCCGGCGCTTCGCGCCACACCTCCTTGGCGAAGGAAGGGAATCCGGAAATCCGGCTTTCACCGGGAAAAGCGATAATGAACGACCTCGCAGCAAGCTGCGGGGAATTGGACCCGTAAAAGATTAAAGAATTTGATGACTATAAGAACGCCTTGGATCAGATGATGGGGTTAACCGAACAGTTTCAACGAAGACGCTGCCGAGGCGACGACCGGACTCCGGCCAGTTGCGGCGGGCAACAACGGTCAGGGATGGGAAGCGTTTTAATCGCCGCCTAGCCTGAATTTCCCTAAACACCCCTTTCCCTTACAGGAAAGGGGTGTTTTTTTTCGATCAGGGTATATAGTTAGCCTTATTCCTGACTAAATCACTGGGAGTTAGCGCCAGTATGCTGGAACAAGACGAATTCCTTTCCTTTGTTGACGATAGTGGAGCGTTATTATGCCCACTGCCCGGCGCTCATCGACGGTCGTGGCCCGTATTGATCGTTGACGATGATCAGGATGTCCATGAGACCACTGAATTTGCGCTGAGCGGCATACTTATCCAAGGTCGCCCGTTGACGTTCCTTCATGCCTACTCTGGCGCCGAGGCGCTGGATCTCATGCGCTGTGAATCCCACATTGCCGTCATTCTGCTCGACGTGGTGATGGAGACTGACGACGCGGGTTTACGCATTATCCGCGCCATCCGTGAAGAACTCGGCCTGCTCAATACCCGGATCATTCTGCGCACCGGTCAACCGGGCTATGCGCCAGAAATCGAAACGATCAGCCGCTACGATATCAATGACTACAAAACCAAAAATGAACTGGTTCGCAATAAACTTTATACCACGCTGACCACTGCGATCCGCTGCTACGATCAACTTTGTCAACTGGACGCCAGTCGGCAGGGTCTGGCGCAGATTATTGCCGCTAGCAATCAGTTTATTCTGGAACAGGGACTACAGACCTTCGCTGAGGGGGTGATCATCCAGATTGCCGCGTTCGCCGGCATTGAACCGGATGGTCTGCTTTGTGTTTCCGCGCATACCGCAACCAGCGCTGACGGGTTGACCCACGAAACCGCGTCTGCCAATACCCATCCCGTGATTACTGCCGCAACCGGTCGTTATCGTCATCTGATTCAGCATCGACTGGAGGAAATCGATGACCCTCTCATTATCGAACGCCTCTCCCGCTGCCTGCAGGAAGGCCGCAACCTGCTCGACGAGCGCAGCCTGACGCTATTCTTTTCCGGTCATGATGGCTACGACCTGGCGGCGTTTGTGGACTCCAGTCAGCCCTTGCGCGAGGTCGACCAACACCTGCTTGAAGTGTTCTGCGTCAATATTGCCTTGTGCGCCGATAACGTCGCGCTGGTCTCGCGCCTGCGCAATTATGCGTTTATCGATTCCCTGGTCGATCTCCCCAACCGGAACGCGTTTATCAGCGGCATTGATCAGCGTTTGCAAGAAAACGCCAGCCAGGAGTCAGCGTCTGTGGTAGCCCTGATTGACATCGATCAATTCGCGGAAATCAATGATCTGCTGGGCCATCGCTATGGCGACCAATTGTTGTGCGCGATTGCCCGCCGGTTGGCACAGGAGAAGTTCGACCATTGCCTGATTGCCCGGATTTCCGGTGACCAGTTTGGCGTTTTCGGGGACGCGCAGCGGGTGCGGCCCGATATGTTGCAATCGGCTTTCACGACACCCTTCGATATCAATGGGGCAGAACACCGGCTCTCGGTCTCCATGGGGTTCGCCCGCGTCGATCCCTCATCCCAACACGGCGATGAACTGCTCAAGGACGCCTCGATTGCCCTGAAACACGCCAAATCCGGCGGGTTTGGCCAAGTCGCCTACTACTCCGATCAAGTCCGCATTGAAACCCGCGAACGCACCCGGTTATTGCATGACCTGCGGCGCGCTTTCGATCATGAACACCTGTTTCTCGTCTATCAGCCACAATTAAATTTGCAGGATCGCACCGTGGTCGGCGTCGAAGCGCTGTTGCGCTGGCGCACCGAGAACGGCGTTTTCATTCCACCGGATCAGTTCATTCCAGTGGCTGAACAATCCGGACTCATCGTCGGAATTGGCTACTGGCTCCTGCGAATTGCTTTGCACGACCTGGTGCGCCTGCGGGCCGCCGGCTATCGCGGTATTCGGATGGCCGTGAATGTCTCCGCCGTACAGTTCCGTCAACCGACCTTTCTGGACATGGTTGAAGAGGCGTTGCGCGATACCGGGGCCAGCCCGGATGATCTGGAACTGGAAATTACCGAATCTGTCGCTGCCCTGGGTTTTGACTATGTTGGGCAGGTGCTGCGTCAGTTAAAAAACCGGGGAATTCGGGTCGCTATTGACGATTTCGGCACGGGCTTTTCGTCGCTGTCCTATCTCGACCGCCTGCCCGCTGACCGCCTGAAAATAGACCGCTCGTTTGTCTGGGCGCTGGATTCGCAGCAACCCGGCGCCCGCATTGCGGAGATCGTCATTACTCTCGGTCGCAAACTGGGGATGAATGTGCTGGCGGAAGGCGTCGAAACTGCCCTCCAGGCCGATATGCTGAGTCAACTGGCGTGTAACGACGCACAGGGTTATTACTTCGGCAAACCGATGCCGCTGGTGGATCTGCTGCACTGGTTGCAGGCTCGCCCAGGAGTCTCTGCGTGATCCAGCGGTTCCTGCTGGTCGGTCTGAGCTTGGTGCTGGGGTTATTGCTTGCGGGCTGTGGCGCGGACGAACCGAGGCGTCTGGGTTTTCTGGGTGCCATGAGTGGACATTACGCCGATTTGGGGCTGACCGGACGCAATGGCGCGTTACTGGCGGTGGAGCAACGTAATGCAGCCGGCGGCATTCGCGGTCGCCCGGTGGAATTGCTGATTCGGGACGACGCGCAGCATCCGGAAACTGCGGTCAAAGCCGTGCAGGAACTGAGGGCGGCTCGCGTCGAGCTGCTGATTGGTCCCCTGACCAGCGAAATGGCCAGCGCGATTTTGCCGGTCGCCGAGCAGGCAGGGTTGATCATGATCAGCCCCATCGTAGCGGCTACTTCTTTGGCAGGCCGGGATGATGCCCTGTTCCGTCTCGGGTCCACCGGGCGGGATTACGCCCGGATTTCTGCGGATTTTTACTATCATTCGCTGGGACTGCGGCGTATCGCCGTGATCTACGATATGCGCAATCGAACCTTTGCTGACGATATGCAGCGCGAGTTCCATACAGCGTTCAGTGCGCTGGGCGGCGTGATTACGCTGACCCTGCCCTTTACATCGACGGCGGACGTGCATTTCACCGATCTGGCGCGGACCTTGCTTGACAGCCAGCCGGATGCGCTGCTCTTTATCACCAATGCGCTGGATACCGTCCGTCTGTGTCAGCAGGCGCGGAAGCAGGCACCGAATTTGCCCCTCATGGCGACGGTCTGGGCGGCCACTGAGCAACTGGTTGAACTGGGCGGGCGCGATGTCGAGGGTCTCTATCTGGCGCAACTGTTCAACCGGGAGGATACCACGCCGCGTTATCAGGCTTTTCACGATGCCTATCGCCAGCGTTTTCAGCAGGAACCCGGCTTTGTCAGCTTGGCGGCCTACGATGCCGCTAACATCGCGCTGGAAGCACTGAGCCGCCGCACCGCAGTCCAGTCGCTCAAGGAAACCCTGCTCCAAGGTTCCTTCACCGGCGCTCAGCAGACGATTACATTTGACCCGTTTGGCGACGCGTCCCGTCAGTCGCTGATGACCATGATTCGTAATGGACGGTTTGTGATTATCCCCTGATGAACATGGTGCGCGAATGGCGGCTGAAAACCTTGCTGGGACTTTTGCTGGTAGTGACCCTGCTGGCTCCCCTGGGGGTGGTGAACAACATTATTCTGCTGGAGCATTTGCCCCGGATCGCCCGGGAAAATTCCGCCATCGTGCGTAATGATGCCGAGCAACTGGTTCAGCGGATGGAACTGCTGATGGATGGATTGCAAAACCGGTTGATGCCGCTGGAGATCGCCATTCAGACCCTGTCGCCCGAACAGTTGCATGATTTTCTGGATACGATTGTCGGCGATGGTTCCTCGTTGAATGCGCTGTATGTGCTCTCTCCCGACGGGAAGGTAGAAAATATGGGATCAGCGTCGGCAACCCACCCACAGCATCAACTGGAAATGATGGGCAACGACCTGTCGACCAGTTCTTTGTATCGTGAGGTTCAGCAGCAACGCCGAACGATATGGAGCGACCGCTATCTGTCCATTCTTTCCAACAATATTACGGTGGGGCTGGCGGCGCCGGTGGGTCAGCGGATCGTGATCGGCGAAATTCCCCTACCCTATCTGCTACACGCTTTGGGGGGTACGCGCCGATTGTCTAATGAGTCGATCTGGATTATCGACCGCCGTGGAGAAATCGTCAGTGACACCGAATCACCCAGTGAAGCAGGCCTTATTAATGTGTTGGGGCTGCCACTGGTGCAACAGGCGTTGCGTGGCGAATCGCTGCCCGACACGTTCCACTATCAGGGACGCAGTTACTATGTCGCTGCTCGCTACTCGCAGACGCTGAACTGGCTGTTTCTGGTCAAGTCGCCCGCCGGGATAGATGATCCGCGTATTCGCGCCAACCTTTTCCGGGCGACGATCAGTTTTCTCAGTTTACTGGTGGTGAGCCTGCTGTTGGCGCCGATGTGGGCGGCGCGTTTGGCGCAACCGGTCGGGGCGCTTATGCAGCGCGCCCGGCAAATCGCGGAGGGCGATAACGAAGGTGGGGCTTGGCCGCGGGGGGTGATTTTCGAAATCAACTGCCTGTCTGCGGATCTGGAACGGATGGCCAGCGCGATCTTGGAGCGGGAACAGAAATCATTAGCGATTTTCAATGCCTCGCCGGTCGCCATGATGGTGTGCGACACCGATGCGGAATTTGTGATCGTCGATATCAATCAAGCCTGGATCGAGCAGTTCGGTTATACCCGCGCTGAAGTGATCGGTCGCGGGGTGTTGGATATCGATCTGAGCTTGGCTAAAACCGATTGTGTCCGTCTGTTTCAATCGACGCAGGATGCGGAGACTCATCATGAAAACAAGCCGTTAAATCATCTTTGGCTGCTGCATCGCGATGGGCGGGTTTTATTCTGTGACGTGTCCGCGCAGCAAGTCATCGTGAATCAACATCGGCTGATGATTTGGGTCATGGAGGATGTGACCGAAAAACGCCGGATTGAGCGGGAAATCCGGGTGCTCAATGCCGAACTTGAGGAACGCGTGGCGCGGCGCACGCAAGACCTGGGTCAAGCCAACCGCGAGTTATCCACTACCCTGAGTCGTCTGCGCTCCACTCAGCGGGAACTGGTTCAGGCGGAAAAGCTGGCGGCGCTGGGCGAGCTGGTGGCCGGCGTTGCGCACGAACTCAACACCCCCATCGGCAATGGTTTGATGGCGGCCTCGACGCTGGAAGACCGAGTTCACGAGTTCCAAAAGGCGATGCAGGGCGGGTTACGCCGCTCGGATCTGGATAACTTCATCACCCAGTCGGAAACGGCGGCCGGGATTATGACCCGCAATCTGCATCGCGCTGCCGAACTGGTGACCAGTTTCAAACAGATTGCGGTGGATCGAGCCAGTTCTCAGCGGCGGACCTTCGATCTGAAAAAAATGATCGCTGAAATCCTGATGACGCTGCAACCCACGCTCAAGCGCACGCCCCATGAGATCATTGTAGAGGCACCGGAAGGGTTGCCGCTTGACAGTTATCCGGGACCCTTGGGGCAAGCCTTAATCAATCTGATCAATAACGCCGTTCTACACGCCTTCGATGAGGGTCAGGCCGGTGTTATTCGCATTATCGCGAGTGCCGACGGCGAAGACCGCGTCCAGATCCGGGTCTGCGACAACGGCAAAGGGATTCCCGCCGATTTGCTGAAGCGGATTTTTAATCCATTCGTCACCACTAAAAAGGGGCGGGGCGGCACCGGGTTGGGTCTCCATGTAACCTATAACGCTGTTACGAATATTCTCGGTGGCCGCTTGACGGTCTGGAGCATGGAAGGCCAGGGAGCCGAATTTGAAATGAGATTGCCTAAGCAAGCGCCGCAGGTTGCAGCAGAGTCGGCGGAGTAGCCTCGTTTGCCGGGAGGGGGCCGGGACATTATCGCCATTCCGTCGGCAGTTGGATCAGATCGCCAGGTTCATCAATATCGTGCAATTCCGCCGCGACGCAGACCGGCCAAACGGCATCGGTACTCCAGGGAATATCCGCAAACAGGCGGGAGTTAGTCCGGGTCAGACCCAACAGGGCGTAACCGCCATCCGTTGTCGGATGGATCACCGCACCGACCCGATGCAGTGCTTCAGCCGCTTTGCGCAACCGGGCAGTCGTCAGTTCCGGGCAATCCGTTCCCACTAATAGCACCGCTTCACCGGCCTCAATGCACCGCTGGGCTGCCCGCGCCATCCGTTCCCCAAGATCGCCTTCCCCCTGGGCGCTAACTGCGACATCGGGCGGCAGGATCATATCCTGCCATTCCAGCGCGTCGGGATCGGGCGTCATGCACAACTCAACCGATCCTGACGCGGCGGCCATCGTATTGATCAGCGTCTGTTCCAGCATCCGACGCGCCAACCGTGCGGCACACTCAGCGCCCAGCGCCGGGATCAGTCGGGTCTTGGCCAAGCCGGGGCGGGGCGCTTTGGCGAAGATGATCGTGCGCGTGCGGCGCATCAGTGCAGAGTTCTCCATCAAGCCGTTACCCACCGCCAGTCGCTTCCCGCTGCCGCCAGCGCTCCCGCCCAACCTGACGCCATTGGCACATTCAGCACACTCCATTCCTGGCCCCTGGCATCGCACAGGCTCAC
>JFJP01042882.1_pt1 | contig 10711 bp, 1 predicted proteins | sample 431651 | NCBI WGS metagenome assembly JFJP01 (sample SAMN02602958, study PRJNA72255) | Microbial mat metagenome, whole genome shotgun sequencing project. | biome: fresh water; feature: sink hole; material: water; isolation source: purple microbial (photo- and chemosynthetic) mats found in...
AATTAAAAAGCATGAAAAGAGTAAGAACAGACATTTTAAAATGTTATTTTTCTCAGGCTACTCCATCTTTTTATTGATTCAGATGAGCTTTTCCCTTGCAATTGAGTAAAAATAATAATTTAACAAAAAATAGGGCATAAAAACGACAGGAAATAAAGCCCGAAACCATGCTATGTTATAGAATGTATATTAATATTAATTAATCTGAAATATCTTTTATTTTTCTTCATATGACTAGTTCATTAACTTTCCTTGATACAATATAAGCAAAATTAGTCTTACTCTTTTTCTTCAAGGCGCTTCTATTCTTAATGAATAATTTGAATCCTAGCCAGCTCCTTCTTAATTTTTCCTTTGTTATCAATACTTAAGAATTAGGATAAATTATAATTTATCTTACCCAATAGCTAAATTCAAAAACAAAGAAATAAAATCTAATAATAATATGTCAAGGAAGAATGCAAATGAAAAGCTAAATGCCTATTTTTATTTTAGAAAGACAAAGGAGAAAATTAGAACTTACCCAATTAAGAACTTAACTGTCCTAAACATTTGCATAAAACTTGATGAATAGGATAAATCCACTAATTGAGAATAATGCAGGAACAGCATAAGCAACTATTTATAAATTGACTTTGAACCCACTTTTATTCGCTTTTTTAAAGATTTTTGTAAGGAAATCTCCACTGATTCTCATCAATACCATCAAAGACACAAGAATAAAACTCAATAGTAGAGAGTCAATACCCTAAAATAAATCAAGGAAATCTGAATAAATACATAATAGGAAACTAATCCTCCAAGACCAAGTCCAAATAGCCATCTTTCGTAGGCTATAAAAGCTCTATAAACTCGAGGCACGTTTTATTGATAACGAAAATAAATTTCTAAAATACAATGTAGGCGCTTAAAAGTTATCAAATATTTTATATAAGTATACATGGAATTAGGAAATTTTATATATATCCTTGACAATGAAATCCTATTCTTCTTCCTAAATTAGCTATTTTTACTCGATTTCTTATTGTTATTTATTTTCCAACTAAAAATGAATTTAAATATATAAAACTATTATTCTTCTTGATGCTATGGTTTCGTTTTCGGGAATATAAACTCTTTTTTATTGCTGCTAAAAAGCAAATAAATGGGAACTCGAAGTCGTTAAACTATTCGAGGGTTTCAAATTTAATAAGTGAGAATGATTTTTCTTTGGTTTGAAGATAATTTTTGTTTGCTTAATAACATCTTCAGTTTAATAGCCAATTTTGCTTAATATATTATGACTATCTAAATTTGAAATAGTTTTATGGTCTTTTGAATCTTTCATAATACCTACTATTGCCATCATTAGGAACAACTTTAAAATATGAGAGAATTATTTTATTTACAAATAGTAGGAAAATAAATATTCCTAAAAGAGCCTATTTTGCAAGCATAAAAGGATAATTCTTGTAGATTGGGATGTAAAAGCCATTATAATCGTCAACAACTGTTGTTGGAGCTAACAACTAAGAATATAAATTGAAAAATTCATTTACAGAACAAGAACATTCCACATAGTTTTAATCTTCCTAAATCGTAGCATTTGTCTTGCAATATTTATTGGTCCAATAACCGATTGATTCATTCCTCGTTAAGCATACATAATTTGGTTGAGTTACCAGGTTCATTTTGGCCATGAATTATTTCATTTTCACCTAAAAATAATAAATTGGCTTCATTAATACAGTTGAGAAAAGATAGGTCAAATTTTATTCCAATTCAATATTTTTTCTTCTATTCATTTCTCTAATTTTATATTCGATCACTGGAAAAAGTGAGCTTGGGTAAAGAAATATGCCATCGAAAGCGTAAGGGTTTGATAAATAAATCAGCTCAATTATATCATAGTATTAACCTATATCAGATTAATTATTCCCATTTGCTTCTTAGAGCAACCTATTATATTAAAAAATTAACAATGTTTAACCTTGCACTTGTGTTTGAGCCACTTTGAACTTGGTTTAAGTTCTAAATCAATACTTAAGATTTAAGGAGAGAAGTTATGTTTAGTTTTTATCTTTCTAAAAACTGGACAATTGAAAAATCTCTTCTGTGTATAACAATTCTTGCATTTTTTGTTGAAAAATCAGTATACTAGTCTTAAGGCAAAGTACTAGACAAAGTAATTAATTAAGAAAATATTTACATTCCAAGGACTAAATCAATTGAAGCTTAGATAATTTGCTAATATCTTAAATTTATCAGTGCTAAGTTAGCCGAATCTTTCTTATTATTATCAAAGTCAGAAGGTTATTATTGGACGCGTGCCTAATATAATATAATTCAAAAGTGTTGTATTATAACTTACTTTTAATGTAGATGTTTAAACTAGTTCAACAGAACTAATAATATTCTTTATTTCCTATTTTTATATTAATGTTCGAATATTAATTTAATCGAACTTGAATTAGGAAGACTTATCAAATTTTTTGATTTTTAAGGTCACTTTTTTTAATATTTCTCAATTTCACTTACTTTAAAATTCATTTATCAAATCAATTTTCGCAACGAGTTATTCAAAAGTTTTCCTCAAATTTTATTCTATTGAAGTTGAATCATTCATTGTTTATTAGTAAAAATAATCTTAAATGAACTGATCCTAAAGTAGAAATGATTCAACTTCTGAAAGCAATTTTAAGCTCGACGTATCAGCTGATGAAGTTTTATTTTTTAGATTTTAAATCTAAAAATTAAATTTAATTTTTTTGCTACATTAGTATATTAGTCAATCAAAAATTTTTGATATTATGCTAATTATTATTAATTCCCACTACAATCATCCAAAAAATACCCAACTTCACATTTGCAGACCTATTATTTATTACAGATACCTCTTCCTTTGAAGAAAAATATTTAAAATTAAAGATTTATACCATTGCAAGCATTTATGCAGGCATATTTTGACTATTAGATTAATTAAGAAAATCCAGTATGGATAACATGAGCCAATTTGCTCTACTACCATTGACTATTGTTTTCGATAAAGTTTTTTATATTTTCTATTAAATTGACTAGAGGAGTGCCTTGATCATGAACAGTCACATTGTGTTAAAAATAGCTAATTGCTCCAAACATATCAGTTACTTTTGCCACAATTTGCAACTAATAATCATTAAAAAATAATCCTGAAGGTAGCCAGTAGAAATCAAACACTTTTTAGTTTGGAGGAGATAAGGAAACCCCATAGTTTGAAATTAATCGTTTCATATCATATTATAACCGTTCTTATCTTTTGTAATAGTAAAATTGAACTGTGTAATTAATTTGGTCGACATTTTTTATTGATATATTAAATATTGTTTCTATTGCCTATCCTGAGGTAGGAGTTACTAGAATATGATTATAAATAAAGTAGAACTTACCTTCTATTTCAATATTTTTGATTCCAAAATTTAGTTAGAATTTTAAATTTTCTTTTAGTGGCAATATATAAAATTCAACAAGATTAGAACCATTAAAATTTTAAAGAAAATCAACTAAAGTGATTCTTAAAGAAGGGATTTTGCAGGGTATTGCAGCTATCAATTAGTATTGATATATAACCAAACCCCAATATATGGGATTAGGGCTATCTCTCATTAAGATAGTCAATTCGTCAGTTGGGTTAATCTAAAATTATTGAAATATTTTAGATAATATTACTATTCCTTTTGGAATATCTTCGTTTGGATAATATTCTATTTCTTTTATCTAAAAGATATCTGTTACAATAATCAATTAAAAAACCACTTGGAATCTAGATTTTTTAGATGCATTAGAGTAGAATGCGAATGTATTATTTACAACAGTATCCTCTGATGAAAGTAAGATTGTCTAACCATCCTTAAAACTAAGTGTTTAGTTTTAAGAAGACTTGCAGGGTTGTAGATTAACTAAGTTGATACATTGCCATTAATAATTGAATTTATAAAACTTCAAAATAGGGTCCAGGACGTAAGGGTCGAATGCTTAAACTTTCAGCTTAAACTATCTGGATCCAGCTCCGACGACTCGATGATTTTGAAGAATCTTTGCATTCACTGGAGGCAATATCGTTAATTATAGAAAGTCAGTAATTTCGTTTCTAACAAATGGGTTTGCCATCGATTCAATAATAACATCAACTCTTAAAACAATTGGAGGAACAAAGTCATTTTCCATAAAGTCGAGCTAAAATGTATCTTCTACTTTTGCTAGTTATCCCCCACTAATTCTTTTGACTATGACATCTGGTTTCTTAATATTATACACCTAAATTTGATAGGAAAAATCATCATTCATATTGCTATTGGAAGCTAAGCAGTCGTATCGAAAAAGAGTATAAAGGAAAGTCAAATTTTCTAATGCAGAATACTCTTAAAAATGAGAAATATTATTATAAAGGCTTAATAATAATTATAGTAAATTATAATGAATTTACTAAGGTTTTAACATTTCTAATGTTGTAAAATTAAAAGAAAAGTTATTCTCTTAATCCAAAAGATTTTTGAATCTGAGTGAAAAATAATAGGTAACTGCCGGCTTTAAGGTGCCAGCAGGTAAGAGCAAATATGGATTGTAAATTACTGATGCCTCAGCCGTCAATTTCTAGATAAAAAACAAATGCTACTCGTCATTTGGAGAAATTGATTAAATAAGCCATTCAATTATAGTAAAATCTAATAAGGTTTTGATTATTTATTTTAAATACCAATATTTCCATTTCTTTATCCACCTGCTTGAGTTATGTTATTGTCTACGCAAACAGAAGCCAGGTTTCGAGGATAATTTAGATTTAGCTAATAATCTTTATAAAATAAAATATAATGAAACTTAAGGCTTTAGAAAATTGAGTGGAGGTCCAACATTTGTGTTAAAAAATTTCTAAATGAAAATCACACAAGAAGAATCAGAAACATCCTTGATTACATTCGGAAGGAATTAAATATTATCACCGATTTTCACTTTTGGAGTCTTATAAAAATTATTAAATGAAATCGATATCATTTTACCTTTCCCAATTTTATTACAAGAAACGTTCGAGAGCTAAAATCTTGATAGCAAAGTGGCTCAGTTCCAAATAAATCTATTGTTTCTTACGAAAATAGCAATTAGCAATTAGTATTTGAAGGCTAAAAAGGATTCTATATATTAATTCCTGTGATATAAATAAAATCTATAATGAGAGAATTTAGTTCATCCGAAAATCTAAGTTTATTAAAAAAAAAAATTCCCACCACCACCTAATATAAGTAAATCCTATTTCGCATGAAACACACCACTCGCTTATAATCTAAGGAGTTCTTGAGCAAGTGCATAATGGCTTTTCACGATTAGTAAAGCAAGATTCACAATTCAATTTATCCTTACATGTTTTGCAAACAGAAGAACATTCTAAAATAAATTTCCCAATCTCCTCCATATTTTAACACTTACATTAACAACTATCCATCTCAACATTTGAGTAGTAACCATCCACACACTAACACTTATTTTCGATTTTCCTATTTCCTCTGCAAGTAGTGCAAGTTTTCTAATCAATAATGCATTCAAGACAGTTATAATCGCATTAGTAGCAACTGACTCCTATTTTCACATAGTTGTTTGGGCAAGTTCCTTAGCAGAAAGCATTTTTATATCCAAAATTTTTTTGGCAAGCAATACAATCTCCATTTGTTGGTCCGATGCATTCGTTACATTCTATTGCGCATTTAGCACAATAATCTTTAGTAATGAAATATTAACTCGAACATTTGGTTGCACAAGTTTATGTCAATGGATCTCTTAATTCTCCTTTATCGCAAATATTAGAACAAAGTCTTTAACCGGCGTTATTAATATTCTTGAAGGTTAGATTCGGACATTTATCACTACATTTATTTGTGCTTTGAACTCCATAGGTCTCGACGGGGCATTTTGATACACATGATGTTTGATAGAGGTAAAAAGCTAGTTAAATTGAGAAAGATAACAAAAATTACTTGATCTACAAAGTGAACAATCATTTTCAGTAGCTTCTGTACAGATTAAGCAATTTGGATGGCATTATATGCAGATATGATATGAATTTATATAGGTTCCATCAGGGCATATTTTCAAACATTTGAGTTCTAACTAATTTGGGTAAGTTGGAGGGCATTTAATATCACAAAATTTGATTTCTTCAGCAACAAAAAAATCTATCGGACATACTTCTTAGCAAATTCTTGAAACATTGTTTAAGTAGAAATTTCGGTTAAGACATATATTTCTGCAAATTGTGTCGGATAAGTAGTAGCTAGCTGCACAACTAATGCACTAATTATTTAAAGACCCAAAACATTTTTCACATTCAGAAGAACACTAATAACAATATTATTCTTTTTAAAAATATTAAGATGGGCAGTTCTATAGTAATAAAATATAAAAAATTAATAAAAAATACTGATAAGCACTAATTCTTGAAATAAATCGAGGAAATGGGGCATTAAACAACACAAGTGTCATTACTTCCATTCAAAAAGCTATTAGGAGGACATTAAATCTAAAAAATTAATTGCAGCAATTTATAAATACAACGCAAGTTGATGTAGTTTAGTCTTTGTATTTTTATAAAGGTGGACAGGAAGTAGAACATTTCGTATTAAATAAGTAAAAACCTGGATTACAAATTTAGCATTTATTATTTGTTTATCCAAAACACTCTAAACATTCAAAAGCACAGTCGGAACAAATAAATCCTTTATTTTGGTAAGTTTTTGCAGGGCATTATTTTATGCACTATTTTTGGTAGCTTAAATATTAAACTGGTAAATTTGGGCATTAAGTCAAGCATTGCTATAAGTCTTTATGGTAGACTAGATTAGTTGGGCATATAGTCTATATCAAAAATATTAATCAACTTAAATCTATACCTGGCATGTCATGTTTACCAGATCATAAATATGTGGGCATGTTTTTTAGCAAGTTGTATTATTTAAAAAATAAGTCGCATCACATTTTGTGCAATTATTCTAATTTTGACCAAAACATTCCGTGCACTAAATTGCACATTTGATACATCTATAAATAATAATTATCTAAATTTAAGGTTTGAAACATTTAGTTATAAATGTAATAATTCTGAGAACATTATTGAACGCAAGCATTATTTTGAATAAATTCATTAGCAGGACATTATACATAGCATTATTTTTTGAGTTCGTCTTGATATAGATTAATAGGGCAAACAATCTAAATTAATTTTTCAGAATATTTCTTACTTGACAAATCCAACTTGTTTAATCATGATAAGGATGATCGCTTGGGCAAGTATCAATGCATTCATTATTATAAAGGTAATAATTAGTATTGCAAGAAAAGCAGTCATAGATTGTCTAACCTTAGCATTAAAAACATCTTGGATCACAATCTAAACATTCTACAGAATTAAAATAAGTAGAAGATGGGCATCCCAAAACACACCTAGAAGCAATAAATCAAGAAAAATCATAAGTTTACTTATTCTTATATTTAAAATATAATTAAGGATTTTATGAGCAAGTCAAGCTACACTATTATAAATCCTCTGTTAATAATTGTGTAGCGGAGCAAGAAGTAACGCACTACCTATTATCTAGATCTGTCAACAGATTAAATAAGGTGCAAGTGAAAATGCAGGTACCATTAGTGAGATAACCATTTTAGCAGGATGTGCAATCAGAACTAGTCGCCCCCTAACATTCAAGACATAATTAAGAACAAGAACTGCAGCTAATTATTGAAGACTAAGAGAAATAAAATAATGTAAACTTGTTTTAAAATGTCTTACTTGGTAAGTTCGAGAAGGACAAGCATTATAGCAAACGTTTAGATATAAATAGGTGGAATTAGGGCATATTGCAAGACAAAATAATTTTTTACTTAGGATGTTCTCATAAGAATATAACGGTTAAGGGCATTTTGATTAGCAAATATAATTTACCACATCAATGTATAAATAGGAAGAACATTTTGCCGAGCAAGTATAGCCTTCAAGAAAATATTGTTGCGAACACTATGTGCATTAAGAATTTAAAGCACCGAAACAAGATTTGCATGCAGTTTAACAGTTAAAACATTAATTGCCATTTTTGTAGGTTTTTGGTGGGCATTCGGCATCACAATTCGTTTGATATTAGAGGAGCTAATTTGGACAACTAATAAGACAAGAAGACAAAGGTATTGCATAATAAGTGGTTTGAGGGCATTTGATCTTTAAGAAATATCTTATATAATTACATGTTGTCCCATCAAGGAAATAAGGACTATTGCATATTGTGCATTAAGAAACTAATGAATTGAAACAACTCTAATGTTTATTAGATTTTGATTAATATTGCTTTACTTAGCATTCGATAGAGCAGCTCTGGCAATTTTTAGTATCAAATAGAAATGTTGAAGGAGGACAAGCTTAATAACAGACTTAATTATACAAAACCTAGGTTACAGGGCAGTCAAGTTAGCAAGTATTTAAATTTAGCACAGTTACTGTTCCAGTTTGACAGAAATCCACACATTTGTAATTGATTTAATCTACTAGCATCGTTGTGGGGCACGTTAATTGGCAAGTTGACGATAATAAATAAAATTGCACCCCCAATACAACTTAGCAAGTTATACATTCATTTACTGAAGCTATTGTAATATAAATACTATATATATAATCTGAAGGGAACCTCCAAAGCATGTCGAGCAAGGGTCAGCGCAGAGCTTACACTCATCAACGTCTAAAAATGCATTGTAACTACAAGCAGGAGTACAAAGTTATGTCCCAGTGATAACATTCTTATAAAGTCCCGTTGGGCACGTTGATACGCAGGCTTTTATTGACTCAATCAAGTATTGTGTCCTTCCGCATTAAGAAACACAATAATATGAATCCAAGTCTGAATATTCAGTTGCCTCGCAAGAATAGACACACTCACTTCCTCTCAAGAATATATTTGCCTGGCATTTTGTGCATTAAGTTAAAAGTGGACCATAACATACTTGGCATATACTTGCACAATCAAAACAGTAGTTACTTTTTAGATATTATTGATATTTTTTATTACCCTTCTTAAGTTGTCCTAGAAGGACACGCAAGAATGCATTGCTATCCATAATAGAGGTAAGGAGTAGTGCAGGATGCGACACATATTTTTTGATCTTAAACAAAATAAATGTTTCTAGGGCAAGAAGACTAATGTAGTGGAGAATAATTAAATTGGTAATAATAAAATAATTTAACCTAGCATTTCAGATTAACCAAATCTTTCATTGGCAGATTTGAAGGACACGTGCCATCGCACTTACCAATATTAGGATTATCAATTGGTATTTCAACTACATTAATAAAAAAGTAATTATTTTTGCAAAATGTGCACTAATTTTAGTTTGAATTTATGCAGAGAGCACATGTAGAATAGCAGCTATTGCAATTATATAATCCAGTTTGGTATTCAGCATCAAGAAAATAGTTTTGAGGACAATTATTCTAATAACAATAATACTAGGTTGTGCTGGAACTTATCACTCTCAAATTGTTTGAAAGATTGCAGGCAGTGCTGCAATAAAAAGTCGACATGATATGGTAACTTGGACATTCAATTTTACATGTGTTATCCGACTGGTCATGCCATGGTAAAATACTTGTGCAGTGCAGCACACATTCAGTTCCATTCAGGAAAAATCCACTTAAACAACTAGAACATTCTAAACTAGTTGGACCTGTGCAAGTAAGACAAATTGAATAACAGGTATCACATAGGAATTAACTTCCATAGGTGGTACAATAGGTGCTAGCAGGCTAAACTGAAAAGCACATCATCTAATATTAATATTGAGCAGCGGCAATGCAAGTTGAATAACAATAGGTCTAATAAACTACAGCAGTTGAAGGGCAAACAGCCACACATTACCATTAAGTTTAGTCCTTAAAGGCACTGCAGCCACTGGCTGGAGTACATTGGCCAACCGTTTTATTTAATTCCAAGTAGGAATTATTGCAATAAATACAATCCTTAGCTGTCGGGCCAACACAATTCTTAATAAAAATGAATAAAATAACTATTTTACAGTGCAAGAAGTATCACATACAAAACACATCTTATTCAAATCACAAACAGTATTAGGAGGAATAGAACTATAGCATTTTCCATTATAGGTATAATTAAAATTGCCAGCATCAGAGCCACTGCAACTTATAACACATTAAAATATTATCGTTGAAGAAATTTCCAATAATGAGCCGCAAGAACTCTAAATAAACTTAAAACTCAAATAATGTATTTACTTAGCACTGATTAGTTGAATAAACTATATATTTATAACTTGAGTTTGGGCAATTTTAAGTGCACTAGTAAGTATTATCAGGTGTATAAAGATAAACGCCTTAGCAAGAAGTGCATTTAGTTAATAAAGTATCGCAAGTTAAGCAGCCAGTTGCACAAGGAACACAATTAGGGGAAATATAAAGTGTTCCACTTGAGCAAGTAAAATCACATTAATTGTATAAATTCTTAAAAGTTAAGAATAAAAATAAAATAACTGGTTGACTTAGTGATTGAACATAGGAATTGCTAGCAATTATTTAGCGGCAGTAGCTTTAAAAGCAATACTGTTATGTTACACTCTGATATGTACTATCTAGTGTATAATCTCCAATTGCGCAGCTGAGGACGCATATTTGTTGTGAAAGATCAAGAAAAGGCTAAGCGGCTGAGCAGGATAA
>JFJP01040761.1_pt1 | contig 10710 bp, 8 predicted proteins | sample 431651 | NCBI WGS metagenome assembly JFJP01 (sample SAMN02602958, study PRJNA72255) | Microbial mat metagenome, whole genome shotgun sequencing project. | biome: fresh water; feature: sink hole; material: water; isolation source: purple microbial (photo- and chemosynthetic) mats found in...
TATAGTTGAATTGTATTCCAAGTAATAATATTAAGATAAATTCTATGGCCATTTTATCATTCCAGAAGCCTGATAAAGTAATAATGCTGGAGGCGGACAATAAACACGGAAAGTTTGAATTCCGTCCGCTTGAACCTGGCTATGGTATTACTGTCGGCAATGCATTGAGAAGGATTCTTCTCTCTTCGCTCGAGGGTTTTGCCATTACAACTGTTAAGATCGAGGGCATAGACCATGAGTTCTCAACCATTACCGGTGTAATGGAGGACGTAACGGAAATTATCCTCAACCTGAAACAGGTTCGTTTTAAAAGAACTGTTGAAGATGTTGATCATGAAAAGGTTACATTGAAAATTAGCGGACAGGATGTATTTAAAGCCGGAAACCTTAACAACGCGTTAAGCAGTTTCGAGGTTTTAAATCCTGAACTTGTAATTTTCAGAATGGAAACCGATGTTAAAATGCAGTTAGAGGTTACCATTAATAAAGGCAGAGGTTATGTACCCGCTGAAGAAAATGAACCTGTCGATGCTGAGTTCGGACTTATAGCAATAGATGCAATATTTACTCCGATAAGGAATGTGAAATATTCTGTTGAGAACTATAGAGTTGAACAGAAAACTGACTATGAGAAGCTTCTTTTTGAAATAGAGACTGATGGATCAATTCATCCGAAAGATGCTCTGAAAGAAGCTGCAAAAATCCTCATTTATCACTTCATGTTGTTCTCAGATGAGAAAATTACTCTCGACTCAGACGATAAACTCGCTAATGAAGAGTTTGATGAGGAGGTACTTCACATGAGACAGCTGCTTAAAACAAAACTTGTTGATCTTGACCTTTCAGTAAGGGCACTTAACTGCCTTAAAGCTGCAGAAGTTGAGACACTTGGAGACCTGGTAAGGTTTAATAAGAACGACCTGCTTAAATTCAGGAATTTTGGAAAGAAATCACTCACAGAGCTTGACGAATTGCTCGAGAATATGAGTCTTTCATTTGGGATGGACGTGAGTAAATATAAGTTAGAGAAAGATTAATTTGAAAACTGGTTAAGGAAATACAGAAATGCGACATTCAAAAACTATTAACCATTTAGGAAGAACAAGTTCACACAGGAAGTCTATGCTTTCAAATATGGCTGCATCACTTATCCTTCATAAAAGGATAAGTACAACTACTGCCAAAGCAAAAGCACTAAAGACCTTTGTTGAACCTCTTATTACTAAATCGAAGGAAGATTCAACACACTCAAGAAGAGTGGTCTTCAGTTACCTTAAAGATAAAACTGCAGTTGCTGAATTATTCAGAGAGATATCCCCGAAAGTTGGCGAACGCCCGGGAGGATATACAAGAATTTTAAAAACCGGTCACCGGATAGGCGATAATGCAGATATGTGTATTCTGGAGCTGGTTGATTATAATGAAGCCATGATGGGCGGTGGCGAAGCTGCCAAAACTAAGACAACCAGAAGAAGAAAAACTTCTAAAAAGAAAGATGATACAGCAGCTGAAGTAAAAGCTCCGAAAGCAGCAAAAGAAAAAGCTCCTAAAGCATCAGAAACGACTGCTAAGGCTGAAAAAGCAGAAGACCAGGCAGTTCCTGAAGAGTAAAAAAATGTTTGAAGAAATATTTTAACTGAAAGGGATAAGTCATAAAGACTTTATCCCTTTTTTTGTATATTGCAGTATTGTTTAATATTTAATTAAAAATTTATGGGTCAGATAGTTAGTGTTCATGCCCGTGAGATCCTTGATTCCCGCGGCAATCCTACAATTGAAGTTGATGTAATGACAGCCAGTGGTTACTTTGGAAGAGCTGCAGTGCCTTCAGGTGCATCAACAGGCGAAAATGAAGCTCTTGAGCTAAGAGATGGCGATAAGAACCGTTACCTTGGAAAAGGTGTAATGAAAGCAGTTCATAATGTTAATAATGTTATTGCCGAAGAGGTAATTGGTATGGATGTAACAGATCAGGCCGGTATTGATAAAAAGATGATCGACCTCGATGGTACCAAAACAAAAAGCAATCTGGGCGCAAACGCAATCCTCGGTGTATCGATGGCAGTGGCTAAAGCCGCAGCTTCTTATCATGGGTTGCCATTATTCCGTTATATCGGCGGAGCAAATGCAGTAACACTGCCTGTTCCGATGATGAACATTATTAATGGCGGATCTCACTCAGATGCTCCTATAGCATTCCAGGAATTTATGATCAGACCTGTCGGAGCTCCCTCTTTCAAAGAAGGTCTTCGTTGGGGAACTGAAGTTTTCCATTCACTGAAAAAAGTCCTTAAAGAGCGCGGATTATCTACTGCAGTTGGTGATGAAGGCGGATTTGCCCCGAAACTCGACGGGACTGAAGATGCTCTTGAGACAATTATCAAAGCAATTACAGCCGCAGGTTACAAAGCAGGAAAAGATATTACTATCGGACTCGATTGTGCTGCTTCTGAATTCTATAAAGAAGGAATTTATAATTATTCAAAATTTGAAGGACCAAAAGGCGCCAGAAAAACTTCAAAAGAGCAGGTTGATTTTATCGAACAGCTTGTAAACAAATATCCGATTGATTCAGTTGAAGACGGTATGGCAGAAAGCGATTGGGACGGATGGAAAATGCTGACCGACAGAATAGGTAAAAAATGCCAGATAGTTGGCGATGATGTATTTGTTACTAATGTTGAGTATCTCAAGAAAGGTATTGACATGGGATGTGCAAATTCAATACTGATAAAAGTAAACCAGATAGGTTCACTTACTGAGACACTTCAGGCAATTGAAATGGCTCACAGAGCAGGTTATACAACAGTTACTTCACACCGTTCAGGTGAAACTGAAGACACTACAATTGCTGATATCGCAGTTGCAACCAATTCCGGACAGATCAAAACCGGTTCGGCTAGCAGAACCGACAGGATCTGCAAGTACAACCAGCTTCTCAGAATCGAAGAAGAACTTGGTGCATTGGCAGTATACGGATACAAAAAATAATTTATAATTAATTGATAATGAAAAGGCTGTCTGAATAGATGGCCTTTTTTTTGCCCCCCATCCCCCCTAAAGGGGGGCTAAATCTCTTTGTATGAAAGATTTATATATGACGGAATTAGTCCCCCTTCTTCGCCTCTGCGTAGCCGCTACGGCGAAGCGAGGTAGGGGGCTGGCCGCGTAGCGGCCAGGGGGCTCATTTCCCAACGTTATTAACAATTGTTAATAACTTCTGTTAAAACCAGGTGCAAAACAACGACTTGATTTGTTTGGTTTGAGTCAGTTCATAAAGTAAATTTGTTTTCATCAGGTGAGCGATAAAAGACTGCTCCCACGATGTGGAAACGGAAAAGGTTACTTAAATGAGACACAAACCGTTTCGGTCAGACCTTCGGGACTGCGCATCAAGAGAGCCGAAGCCTGAACTTATCCGACCCCGCGTTGGTGATGTTCAGAAAGTCAACGAAAACCGGAAACGTTCTTTCAGCGATTGAGTCACAGGGCTTCAGAATACGAAGGACTTCGGTCCCGGGTTATCTGAAACTGATGCCTGATCCTTCGGGAAAGGGGCACCAGCGCCTGAAAGACACTTCGTCCCGGAACCACGCCTCGGCATGGGAAAGGAAAGCCGGAAAGCCATGCTGTAACAGGCAAGGCTGGAAAGCTAAGGGTTGCAGAACCGGATCTCGTATCTGAAGAAGCAGCCGGTCAGAATAACAGTAATCTGACATCGTGAGCAGCCTCGGCCGCAAACGGTGAATGGGAACTACTCCTAGCGAATAGTTCCCATTATTGTTTTTATACAATCCAAAGATATTGAATATCTTTGAGTCTCATTTAATTTCAATAATGGCATATTCAGGTCTTACCCCATTTATTAAAGAACTGGAGAAGGAAAATGAACTTCTTTCTATCAGGCAATTCGTTGACCCGGTTCTTGAAATTTCAGAAATAGCCGACAGGGTTACTAAAGCCGGAGGTAAGGCACTTTGTTTTGAAAATACCGGAACGGATTTCCCAGTCCTGATAAATGCTTTCGGATCAGATAAGAGAATGGCAATGGCAATCGGCAGAGAGGATCTGAATGATGCCGGTTCTGAAATCGAAAGCCTTTTTAACACTATGACCGGTAATGAAGGCGGCTTTTTGAGTAAACTTTCAAAACTGCCATCTTTACTGAGACTTGCAGGAATTCTTCCATCACGCAGCAGAATGAAAGGATTATGCCAGCAGGTAATCCATATTCAACCCGACCTTGGAATTCTTCCGGTTCTTAAATGCTGGCCTCATGACAGTGGCAGGTTTATTACTCTTCCTATGGTGCATACTATTAATCCCGACACAAGGAAAACCAATGTGGGCATGTACAGGATGCAGATTCTTGATAATAAAACAACTGCAATGCACTGGCAGCGTCATAAAACCGGAGCTAATCACTATGAGGCCTGGAAAAAGACTGGAAAAAGGATGCCGGTTTCAGTTGCCCTGGGCGGGGATCCTGTTTATACTTATTCTGCAACTGCACCGCTCCCTGAAAATATCGATGAATATATACTTGCAGGCTTCCTTCGTAAGAAAAAAGTAAAACTTGTTAAGTGCATTACAAATAATCTTTATGTCCCTTACGATGCCGATATAGTTATCGAAGGCTATGTTGACCCAACCGAGGAAATGGTGTGGGAGGGCCCTTTCGGTGATCATACAGGTTTTTACTCTCTCGCCGACTGGTATCCAAAATTTCACGTTACTTGTATTACTCATTCGAAGGGGGCAGTTTATCCTGCAACTATCGTCGGAATACCACCTAATGAGGATGCATGGATTGCAAAAGCCACCGAGAAGCTGTTTCTCGCTCCTGTAAAAATGGCGATGCAGCCGGAAATTGTTGATTTTCATATGCCTGTCTCAGGTGTTGCCCATAATCTTGTTGTTGTCAGGATTAATAAAACATACCCGGGTCAGGGAATGAAAGTTCTGAGTTCATTATTCGGAGCAGGACAGATGATGTTCACCAAATATCTGATTGTTGTCAGCGGGAATGTCGATATAAGGGACTACAAAGCTCTTTTCTCTCATGTCTTTGAAAATCTTGATGTTTCGTCTGATTTGCTTTTTACTCATGGGCCTCTTGACGTCCTCGATCATTGCTCCGACAGGTTTTCGGTAGGGGGGAAAGCCGGAATTGATGCTACGGTGAAAATGAGCGAAGAGATTTTTAAAACGCCGGAAACTGATATTAGTAAACTTAAAAAAGGGAATAGTGAAAATCCTGGTTTTCTGGATAATTCACTTATAGAAAATTATAATCTTAGATTGGTTGAATCGGGAATACCGGTAGTTGTAGTCTCTGTAAACAGGATAAAAGATAAGGATGTAATCGGCAAAGTTAAAGACCTCTTCAGTGCCAATGATCCTGAAGGGAAATTCAATTTAATTATTGTTGTAGATCATACGGTGGATGTTACAGATTTACATATAGTTGCCTGGCAGCTGCTAGGCAATTCTGACCCGGAGCGTGACCATATGTATGTTTCAGCTTCTTCACTTTTGCTCGATGGGACAATCAAGTTATACAGGAGTGGCGGTTTCCCGCGCAGATGGCCCAATATTGTTTGTTCAGCCGATGATACAATTTCTGCAATAGATAAAAAATGGGATTTGCTCGGTTTAGGAAAATTAATTACATCTCCATCCCTTAACTACCGAAGTTTATCACGTCCGGGAGCAGATGAGGTCTTAATTGACAAATAGTTATCATACTTATAAATCAGTACTTTTGACTCATAATTAGAATTAGTTTATTTTTGTGATACCTGATGGGGATATTGTTTTATACATATTTTTTTTTGACCGGGATGAATTGTTCTTTATACCTGGAACTGGTTTCTAAAATTATAGTTATTGACACTCCGGATTCACCATACCGTTTTATATTATATGGTGCGGCGGTATTGGCATTTGCTTACTGGCTGGTAATGTCTCAGACAAGACTCCTTTTTAAGACAAGAAAACTTCTCAAAGAAAAGGAACAGGCTCTTGAACTGATTGCGAAGCAGAAAATTGAACTTGAGCTCAGAGACAAGAATTTAACCGACAGCCTTATTTATGCTCAGCGGATTCAGGAAGCAATGTTGCCTTCAGAGAAGTTTTTCAGAAACCATTTTCCCGATTCTTTTATATTTTTCAAGCCAAAAGATATTGTAAGCGGCGATTTTTACTGGATAGGAGAAAAAGATGAAAAGGTTTTTATTATAGCCGCCGATTGCACTGGGCACGGTGTCCCAGGAGCATTGATGTCGATGATCGGATTGGAGATTATTGACAAGACAATTAATGATGATAACATTATCGCACCTTCGGAGATACTGTCAATCTTAAACAAGGGTCTCGAAAAAACATTCAGCAGGGAGAAAAATATTGGCACCATCATACGAGATGGTATGGACATTGGTTTGTGCGTTATTGATAAGAAAGTAAGGAAATTGACTTATGCAGGTGCATTTTTTCCTCTTTACATGATAAGAGATAAAAGTATTATTGAGATTAAAGGCGACAAGTTAATAATAGGAATGAATCCGATGGGATTGAAATATGCTGATCATGAAATTGAGCTGATGGATGACGATATATTGTATATGTTCTCAGATGGTTATGTTGATCAGTTTGGAGGGTCAGAGAATAAGAAATTTATGTATCGCCGTTTCAGGCATTTACTATTGATGATTCATTCGTTCCCGGTTGATGATCAGAAATCAATTCTTGAGGAAAATATCAGGAGCTGGATAGGAAATGATGAGCAGTTAGACGATATAACTGTTATAGGGTTCAAGCCCTTTTTAAGTAGTTCTAGATAATTCTCTTAATCTTTTCAAGCAGGGCGGCCGGCTGAAATGGTTTGCTTATATAATCGTCAATCCCGGCTGAAAGACATTTTTCTTTATCGCCGATCATAGCATTTGCAGTAATTGCAATTATTGGTACGTGTGAATTGGTTGTGGATTCAAGCGCCCTGATCTTTTCTGCAGCAACAAGTCCGCTCATCACAGGCATCTGAATATCCATCAGGATTAAATCATAATTTGAAGTACCGAATTTATCAAGAGCCTCTTTCCCGTTGGAAGCAGTGTCGATGCTGCTCACAAGAGGATTCAGGGTCAGAAGAGTAATCTTCTGGTTAATAAGGTTATCTTCAACGAGAAGAATCTTGAGGTCTTTAAGTTCCTTATGTGTTTTTTCCCTCTGTTTAAGGATCTCCATTGTTGTTGATCCTGTTTTTTGTTTTGTTTCAGCAGCCGGATTACCAACTGGAAGATAAATATTTAGTATCGTATGATTGGATCCAAACTCCTGTGTATATCTTCCTTTCCCTGATGATATTAACCTTGCAGCAAGACTTTTTTCCTTTGAAGAATCATCAATAAGAATAATCTTCTTATCTGTCTGTATTCTGAAATCAATAATGTTTTCGGATTCGGTTTGTTTAAGATCCTTAAGGTTAATTGTTACCACAATTGCCTTTTCTGAAACCTGATTTTCAATAGTATTGAACAGATCAAGAAAAATCTGTTTTAGTACTATTGGATCGCCATAACAGTCTTTATCTGTAAAATCTTTCCGGTTAAGTACAAAATCAATATTTGCCTTATCCTTTAGCCTGTAGAGGTCGAAGGTATTCTGAATGGTGGAAAGCAGATTGAAACGTATTGCCTTTCTGGGCTCAAAACTAATATTGCCGACCGTTTGCATTGATAACTCATTGACGGTGGTAACCATATTGTTTGTTGATGCAATGAAAGTCTCAAGCAGTTCTTTTTGCTTCTTCTGGAGACCCGATTCCATAAGCATGTCGGAAATTATAACTATGTTATTCAGAGGCTCCCTGATCTTATGAGAGAAATCTGTTATAACATCATTATTGGTTTTTTCAATAGAGTAGAACTCTGAAACAGATTCTTTTGACTTTTTTAAAAGCTCTGAAAGCTTTCTGATAATTATTATCCCCAAAACAGCGCAGGTAATAATTACTAAAGTTGCAAAAAGTTTCAAATCAACTGTGATAAGTATTACAGCAACTATTAGGCAGACTAATGTAAGTACTGATAAGGTCTCGATTACTTTTCTTTCCTTCTCAATATATTCTCCGGAAGATATATTTGAACCAGTTGTTATTTTATTTCCGGTTAACCTGTTCATAAAGTATTTTATTGAAGAATTGTAAAATTAATTAAAATATGTAATAAATATACACTATCATAAATAAACAACCTTTAGACTAAAAGGTTAAATTTGCCATGTGGTACGATATTTGAACTGATTTCGTAAAACATATTTTATTATCAAAGAGATGAGAATATTATTTGTATCGTTTATTGTTTTCTTAGTAGCGTTTGGTTCACTTACCCGTGCACAGGATACTGAGGGGATGACTAAATATACGCCTGATTTCAAGTTCAAAGACGGGATATATCTGAACTTTGATCAGGTAAAAATGAATAACCCTATACCAAAATCTAAATTGCTCACTTCGCTCGATTATAATGACAGGGAGTTCTTTAAAAAAGTAATGGAAATGGAAAAGGTCTATTTTTATGACGATATGGGAGTAAGGCAGGATGTAGTGAAGAGTAATATATGGGGCTATGCACGAAATGGTGTATTATATGTTCAGATTCAGGAGAACTTCAACAGGATAACATTTGTTGGCAGCATCTGTCATTTTGTAGCTGATATAACAACTTATGACTCAAGGTATAATAATTCTCCATATGGATATTACGACCCATATTATTCACCATATGGGTATAATAATTATTATTCACCATATAGTTCCTATTATAGTCCATATGGTTCTTATCCGTATTATCCGCAATCAAACATGACCCGTACCGAGCTGAAACAATATATTATTGATTTCGAAAGCGGAAAAGTCCTGGAATTCGATGCCGATAACACTGAACTCATGTTAATGAAAGATAATGAGCTTTATGAGGAATATGTTCAGCTTTCAAGGACAAAAAAGAAAGAACTTAAGTTTGTTTATATCAGAAAGTTTAATGAAAAGAATCCACTTTATTTGCCTAACCGGGAATAAAAACTTAGTTATGAAAAAAATCTATTTTTTAAGCTTAATGCTTGTCACTACCATTCTTATGAACGGTCAGGCTCCTTTCCCAAATAAGGATGAAATAAAACAGTTTACTGTGTCAAAAACATGTATTGTACTTGAAGATAATCCATTTTCTTCATACAATTCATTTATAAAGGATGCTGTAAAAGCTTACTGGAAGATCACTCCTTATGAATTTATTGAGACTAAGGAATTCAATGTCAGAAGACTTGATCCTTCCTATTCCTTTATTGTACTTACACAAACAAATTTCGAGAAAGATAAAAGCAACGGATTGTTTACATTTATAAATCTATTGCAGGGAAAAGATGTAAATAAGCTTGGTGAGATGCCTGAGATATGTGCAATTCCTCTTTCATTTGCCGGTGAAGATGATTACGAATACAGCTACAAACTTGGTGCAATTTTGTCATTTATGCAGAAACATGCACAGATGATATCAGATGATCCATCACTTACGGGCAGAAAGTATCTCAAATACTATAACAAATTTATTCCTGATGTGCAGGAGAAGACAATACTTGTAAAACTGGAGGATCTTTCTCCTGAAATATCTACAATTGAGAAGATTAACGCTATATACAGTAACAAAATAGAGATAGCTTCTGAGGAAGATATTGTGGATGCAATCGACAATAAAACTCCCAACACTGTTATTCTCCATAAGGTAGGGCCGGTTGGTGACAGGAATTCGGGATATTGCTTTAAAATGCTGATAGGTACTGATGATGCCAATATGTATTACTACCATCAGCATATGATAGACAAATCAGATCCTAACGGTTTACTCCCGGCAGATTTAAAGCGGCTTTCCAAATGATAGGGTGCAGCACTGGGATTTTCTACCCGTCTTTTAAATAAATACTGAAGATCATGGAAGAAAACAAAATAGTATTATCTGAAACAGAAAGAAACTGGTCGATGTTATGTCATCTTTCAGCTTTCGCCGGATTCTTTTTCCCTTTTGGCGCAGTTATCGGACCTATGATATGCTGGATGTCCAGAAGGGATGACTCAGCATGGATCAATATAAATGGCAGAAATGCCCTTAATTTTCAGCTTTCAATGCTTCTCTATATGGTTCTCGCGGCACCATTATGCTTAATTATTATTGGATTTCCGATAATTGGTTTCCTTTTGACATTAAAAGTGATTTGTATAATTATTGCCAGCATTAAATCCTCAAAAGGAGAACTCTACAGATATCCTTTAACCATTCCGTTTATACAATAAACATAATATAAAGTATTGAGTATATGCCTGATACATTTCCCCTCCTTTTGAAGGAGGGGTGGCCGGACCACTTTGTAATTCTGATACAAATGATGATACCGGCCGGGGTGGTTGATGTTTATCCAAGACCATCAAGGTACTGATCTCTTTCTCTATTTTTCTTTTTCTTTTTCTGTTTTGTGATATTAAACCTGAGTATTTTCATCGTGAAATCAGTGAATCAACCACCCCGGTCGGGGAATAAAATTCCGTAAACATCTGATAATAAATCGTCCCGACCACCCCTCCTTCAAACTACCCTTTATACACATCTATATGGAATATTGTAATAATGATTGTATTAGGTAAACCATAAGATTAAA
>JFJP01041977.1_pt1 | contig 10710 bp, 9 predicted proteins | sample 431651 | NCBI WGS metagenome assembly JFJP01 (sample SAMN02602958, study PRJNA72255) | Microbial mat metagenome, whole genome shotgun sequencing project. | biome: fresh water; feature: sink hole; material: water; isolation source: purple microbial (photo- and chemosynthetic) mats found in...
CGCAAACCGAAGGTACCGGCGTTGATGTTTATACGCATAGCGAAATGTTGCCCGGTCATTATTATCCGGCGTTCAAAAAATATTCGCACTTTGTGGGCAACTACGGCAATGCTTGGTGGCAGCAAAACGAAGAGTTCGAATCGTTCAACGGTCCGGTTCTTTTTACCACCAACTGTATTGTTCCGCCAAAAAAGAGCAACACCTACACAAACCGAGTATTTACTACCGGTGCAGCAGGGTTGGACGGTTTCAAACACATTGCAGCTAAAGCCGACGGAACCAAAGATTTTTCGGAAATTATTGCTTTGGCAAAAACTTGCCCTGCGCCAACCGAAATTGAAACCGGCAAAATTGTGGGCGGTTTTGCACACAACCAAGTTATGCTATTGGCCGACAAAATAGTTGATGCCGTTAAATCGGGCGCAGTTAAAAAGTTTGTGGTTATGGCAGGTTGCGACGGCCGTGTTTCGGGACGCAGCTACTATTCCGATTTTGCTCAGGCATTACCAAACGACTCAATTGTGCTTACTGCCGGTTGTGCAAAATACCGATACAACAAACTCGATATGGGCAACATAGGCGGCATTCCGCGTGTGTTGGATGCCGGACAGTGTAACGATTCGTATTCGTTGGCAGTAATTGCACTTAAATTGAAAGAAGTTTTCAAACTGACCGATATTAACGAGTTGCCGATAGCTTACAACATTGCTTGGTACGAGCAAAAAGCGGTAATTGTGTTGCTTGCTTTGCTTTATTTGGGCGTTAAAAACATAAAATTAGGACCAAGCTTACCGGCTTTCCTTTCGCCGGGTGTGGCTAAGGTGCTGGTTGAAAATTTCGGAATTAACGGAATTGGAACGGTTGAAGACGATATGAAACAATTCGACATTGTAAAATCGGAAGTAAACGCTTAATAATTTCACTCAAAAGCTGCCTTAAAAACCAATCAACACGATACATTTTTGGTTTTTAGGCAGCTTTTTTATGCTGAAAGTTGTGATAATGTAATTATACTTTGCAATTCAAATTAGTGCTTTAAAAACCGCAAAGCAGGTAAATTTTAATAGCAATAGGTGAAACGAGTGGTAGCAATTAGTCAAACATCGATAATAGCAAAGCTGTTCAATATTAATGAATTAATCAGCTTCACTATTGTGCCATCGTTTTAATCGTTTATCATTAATTGTACTTCGACAAGCTTAATAACCGCACCCGGTGGCTATTAAAATTCAATATTTTGCAGCTGTCGTTCTATTATTTAATTATACAAGTTTTTATATCTTTTACTATTTATCAGCAATTTCCGTTACAGTACCAATAAAAAAAACCGACAAGCATTAATTGCAAGTCGGTTTTTTTTATTTCAAAAGAAACTAAACCAAACCATGACGTTTGCGTTCGTGCTCTTTCAAATATATTTTGCGCATACGAATATTTTTTGGTGTAACTTCAACATATTCGTCGCCCTGAATGTATTCCAATGCTTCTTCCAAAGAAAAAATTTGTGGTGGTATTAAACGAATTGCATCATCGGTGCCTGAAGCACGGAAGTTGGTTTGTTTTTTCGTTTTACTAATATTTACCGTCATATCGCTACCTCGCGTTTGCTCGCCAACTACCATTCCTTCATAAATTTCGTCGTTGTTTTTAACAAAAAAGCGTCCGCGGTCTTGCAATTTTTCAATTGAATAGGCAATAGCTTTTCCGGTTTCCAACGAAATTATCGAACCGTTTCTGCGTTTATCAATTTCTCCTTTATATGGTTCGAAACCTGTAAAGCGGTGTGTCATAACAGCTTCGCCTGCTGTTGCGGTAAGCATTACGGTACGCAACCCAATAATTCCGCGCGACGGAATGCTGAACTCTAAATGAATTCTATCGCCTTTACGTTCCATAGTGCGTAATTCGCCTTTACGTTGTGTAACCAATTCAATGGCTTTTCCCGACGATTCATCGGGCAAATCGATTGAAAGTATTTCGAACGGTTCCGATTTAATACCGGCAATTTCTTTAATAATAACTTGTGGCTGACCAACTTGCAACTCATAACCTTCGCGGCGCATGGTTTCAATTAAAATAGACAAGTGCAAAACACCTCGTCCGAATACAATCCAAGCGTCGGAAGTATCTGTAGCTTCAACTTTTAGGGCTAAGTTTTTTTCCAATTCTTTGTCCAAACGGTCTTTAATATGGCGCGATGTTACAAATTTACCGTCTTGTCCAAAAAATGGAGAGTTATTGATGGTAAACAACATGCTCATGGTTGGTTCATCAATCGAAATTGGGTCTAAAGGCTCCGGGTTTTCAAAATCACAAATAGAATCGCCAATTTCGAAACCTTCAATGCCGGTAATTGCTACAATTTCGCCCGAAAGCGCAATAGGTACACTTACTTTACCGAAACCTTCAAAAACAAATAATTCTTTAATTTTTGAACGAATAATCGTACCATCGCGTTTTACCAAAGTGCATTGCATACCCGGTTTCAGTTCGCCACGGTGAATACGACCAACGGCAATACGCCCAACGTACACTGAATATTCCAATGATGTAATAAGCATTTGCGGTGTACCTTTAAGCTGAACCGGAGCAGGAATATGCTCAATAATCATATCGGGCAACACGGAAATGTCGGTAGTACGAACTTTCCAGTCCATCGACATCCAAGTTTCTTTTGCCGAACCGTAAACGGTCGGGAAATTCAACTGGTCTTCGGAAGCTTCCAAGTTAAACATTAGGTCGAAAACTTGCTCGTGCACTTCGTCGGGTCGGCAATTCGGTTTATCTACTTTATTGATAACCACAATAGGTTTCAAGCCCAATTGAATAGCTTTTTGCAACACAAAACGAGTTTGCGGCATGGTACCTTCAAAAGCATCAACCAACAGCAAAACACCGTCTGCCATGTTCAATACACGTTCCACCTCGCCGCCAAAGTCGGCGTGTCCGGGGGTGTCTATAATATTTATTTTATAGTCCTTATATTGAATTGAAACGTTTTTTGCCAGAATTGTAATTCCTCGCTCTCGCTCCAAATCGTTATTGTCCATAATAAGGTCGCCCGGCTTTTCGTGATCTTTAAAAAGTTTGCCAAGCATTAATAATTTATCGACCAAGGTAGTTTTACCGTGGTCAACGTGTGCTATAATAGCTACGTTGCGTAATTTTTGCATTACAACAATATTAAATGATATACAGATTTATTTGGTAATCCAATCCAAGGCTTCTTCCATGGTTTCAAAGCCTACCATGTTTTCTTTACTAAAAGCATTAACGGCATTTAAAAGTATTTTTCGGGTTCCGCTAACGCCAACAACGGCTTTTTTTCTGCTGATACCTTTGGTTTTGGCAGCCACTCGTTTCACCACCATTAACGATTCGGCTGTGCCGAACGAGTTGCGAACGTCAACAATTTCTAAAATCCCTTTCAATCCTAAGCTTATAACATAATCGGCAGTTTCGTTGCAAACCAATTCTGCTTCCTGAACTGTTCTAATGTTTGTCCAGTCCGAAACAATGATTAATTTGCCATTATGCTGAATCTTACTAATACGATTACTCATTTTTGTACCAAATATTTAGCCTGCAAAGGTATAATTTTTATTCGAAAAAAATGCTATAAAACATGTTTTTAATATTTACAGTCAATTTTTTTTGGGCTAAATTGAATTCTTTTTGCCAAATGCTGCATAAATTTTACTTAACGCTTGCTTTGTAAGCCCTGTTTCGGGTTCTGTTCGCACAAAGTTTTTACCAAAACTGCTCAAATCCAAATCGTCGATAATTAAAAAGTTACTCGGGCGGAATTCGGTTATGTAGGTCGAAATTTCTTTTGTTCTTCGAAGTTCTTTATAGTTAGGAAACTTAACTCGGTCTCTAAATTCGCCTCGATAATCGTAAGGCATCAGCTTAGGTTTGACGTTTATATTATTGAATTCGAAAAACTCAATTAAGTGTTTTAGTTCAAAAACATATTTCCAATCGGAAGTGAGAACTATTTGCAAATCAAATTGTTCAATTATCTGATTTATAACTTCTACGCTTTCGGGCGAAAACGGTTTGGCAAAATCTTTAAACCACGCATTTCGGGGCTGCAAATTACTCCACTCGGTAATAAGCACGCCGTCGATATCCAGAAAAAGAATATTCATAGCAAGAGCGAATTGTTTAACAAAGGTACAAAATTTTTGGTAAATTTGCCCTTATGTAAATGGAATGCTATTTAAAATTGAAGTTTATGAACGATGCACTTGCTTACTTACAATCGGTTTATTCGGTTAAACCTCAGAACATAACAAGAATTATTTCGGGCAATATATATTCGGCGGCACTTATCGAAAAGCAAGCCATAGGCGTTTGTGCCAATTTGCAGCAGGAAATTACGATTGAAAACTTGCCGGTAACCGACTTCAATTTAGCAATTCCTGCCCACCGAATATGGTTTAATGCGGCGCTGAATGCTTCAATAAACCATAAAATAACAACCACTCAAGGCGATATTTTTGATAGAATAATCTTCAGAAAATATAATAGAATATTGATGGTGGGTGAGTTTAAGCCGTTGATTGCCAAGTTTGAAACCGCACGAATACCGATTAAATTCTACGATTACTTACACATGACCAAGCAAGAAATGCAGCCGATGCCTTCGGATTTGGAAAAAGCAGATTGCATAATATTAACGGCTACTTCGTTGCAAAATAACACCTTGGTTGAAATTTGCGAAACATCCAAATCCGGTGCCGATGTGTTTGTATTAGGTCCGTCGTGCCCGTTGAGCAACGAAATGTTTGCTTTTCGCAATGTAAAAATACTTTTTGGGTCTGTTTTTACCGAAAACCTGGATGAAATTGAGGAAATAATTGCCAAAAACGGCGGCACTCCTATGTTTGGCAAATTGGGCAGAAAAGTTTTTGTCGAGAAATAAATCGAATAACTTCTAAATTAAATACTACCCTATTTTTCATGAGTTGCTGCTGTTTTTAGGCATATATCGTTCTTTCCGGAAAAAATATTCTAAAGTAAATTTGTATAATTAGGCAAAATATTATCGTAAAAGCTGTAGCTTTATATGATTTTATACATTATGTTCGATTGAATGATATATTAACCTAATTAATTTTGTACAAATGAAAAAAATCTTATTATTTATCGGTTTAGGCTTGGTAATTATTATTGCAGGGCTTTTGAGTTTTGTAAAATTTGCCTTGCCCAATGTTGGTGAGCCCGAGGAAATAAGCGCTGAAATTACCGATGCGCAATTGGAGCGCGGTGCGTATTTGGCAAACAGCGTGGCAGTCTGCATGGATTGCCACTCGACTCGCGATTGGAATTTGTTTTCAGGTCCGCTGAAACCCGGAACATTAGGCATGGGCGGCGAAAAATTTGGAGAGGAATTGGGTTTCCCCGGCAATTTTTATGCTAAAAACATTACGCCATATGCGCTTAAAGATTGGACTGACGGCGAAATATTGCGTGCCATTGCCTCGGGCGTAAACAAAACCGGCGAACCGCTGTTTCCGGTTATGCCGCACCCTAATTACGGAAAAATGGACAAAGAAGACTTATTGGCGATTATTGCTTATTTAAGAAGCTTGGAACCACTTGAAAATGAGGTTAAAAAATCGGAAGCAACTTTTCCGATGAATTTTATATTGAATTTAATTCCAAAAAAGCCAAATTATACCACTAAACCAACTGCGGAAGATAAGCTTGCTTACGGCGAGTATTTATTTAACACCGCATCGTGCACCGATTGCCATACCAAACAAATAAAAGGCAAACCGGTTGAAGGTATGCATTTGGCAGGCGGTTTCGAATTTCCGTTATTTAGCGGCGGCAAGGTTGTTTCGTCAAACATTACGCCCGATAAAGAAACCGGAATAGGAAACTGGACTGAGCAAGATTTTGTTAATAAATTCAAGCTATATGCCGACAGCACCTACGTTCCGCAACAAGTTAAAGCCGGTGAATTTAATACGGTTATGCCTTGGACTATGTACGGTACCATGAAAGAAGAAGATTTGAAAGCAATTTATACCTATTTGCGAACTGTAAAACCGATAAATAATAAGGTGGTTAAGTTTTCTGCAAACTAATCCGATATGAACCGATAGCACTTTTGTTATCGGTTCTTCAAAATTATTATATTTTTAGTCCAATTACCAATACATCATCGACTTGCGGCGCTGTATTACGCCATTGGTCAAAGTTTTGTTCAAGGTCGGCACATTGGTTATGCAGTTCTTTACCTGCAATGCCTTGAATTAAGGTTTTGAAATTCTTCAATAAGAATTTCCGTTTCGTTTCATCTTTTATCTGGTCGGCATAGCCATCTGTATATAAGTAAATTACGTCATTTTCTTTAACTGTTACCGAATAAGGTGTAAAATCCGATTCTGTGCTTAAATAAATGCCCACCGGCATTCGGTCGCCTTTAAACGATTGTATTTCATAATTTTCGACATCTGTATTAGACTTACTCAAAATAAGCATGCTTTGGTATGCACCGGCAAAATCAAGTTGTTTGGTAGTTTTATCGAAACAAATTATCGAAATATCAATTCCGTCTTTCTGTTCGCCATCTTTACCTGGTTGTTTTAACGCACTTTTAATTCGCAACCGCAAATTGTTTAAAATCATATTCGGGTGCAAATCGGCTTCCGGTCTAACAATTTCGTTTAGTAAGGTTATGCCCAAAATACTCATAAAGGCACCCGGAACTCCATGTCCGGTGCAATCGGCAACTGCAATATATACTTTATTTTCGAACGATTTGAACCAATAAAAATCGCCACTTACAATATCGCGCGGACGAAAAAAAACAAATTGGTCGCTAAAAAATTCTTCCAATTGGTCAATTTGCGGCATTACCGCATTTTGAATTCTATTTGCATATTGAATACTTGCTGTAATATTAGTATTCTTGTGGGCTATTTCTTTGCTCTGTTTTTCAATCAGTTCCATGGTTGCGAGCAACTCTTCGTTTACTTGGTGCAGTTCGGAATTTTTAAGCGTAATTTCACCTTTCTGCTCCGATAAAACTGCATTTAAGCGTTTCGTGCGTTGGTTATTCCGGTACGAATTAATTGCCAAAACAATAATTAATAGCGCAACAACCGAAAGACTATACGAAAAAAGTTTTAAATTTTCGGAGGTTTTTGCTTCCAACTCCAAATTTTTTTCAGCTAATTCCAATTCTTTTTGCTTTTTATCAATTGCATAATTGGTTTGCAGGCGTTCCATTTCTGCAAGCCTATCTTCTTTCATAATTGAATCTTGTGCTTCTCTATAAATTTCAAAAGCACTCATAGCGCTTTCAAAACTGCCCAATGCCTTGTAAGCTTTATACAAGTTCATATTGGCAAATACAATTTCCGGCAAAAAATAATTTTCATCTGCTATTTTGTGTGCCTGATTCAGAAAATCGATTGCTTTGCTATAATTTTTAAGCTTAAAATGCATCTCACCCATTTCGCATAAAAGCTCAGCTATTCCTTTATGGTCGTCGGTTTCTTTGTAGATAGCTAATGCATTGCCGAAATTTTGCAGCGCTTGCAAATAGTTTTTTTGTTCTTTATACATACCGCCAAGCGAAGTGTATGAGCTTGCAATTCCACCTTTATCGTCTATTTCAATTCGTATTTGTAACGAGTTTAGTAAAGTCGATTTAGCCAATTCGAAATTATTCTTATGATAATAAATTCTGCCAATGTTATTTAGCGTTGCAGCCATATCGGTTTTAACGCCCAATTTTTCTTTTATGGCTAAAGCGCGTTTATAATATTCTATTGCTTGGTCATAAGCTTCCAAATTGTTATATATTGCTCCAATATTGTTTAAACTTTTCGCAATTCCCAATTCGTCTTTTCGTTCTTCATCAATTTTAAGCGATTCCAAATAATAATCAAGTGCAACTTCATATTGCCCTTGTTGGTAATAAATATTGCCAATGTTATTTAAACTTGCCGAAATCCCTTCTTTGTCATTAATTTTTTTTCTTATTTCGAGCGATTCGTTATAATAACGCAACGCTTCAACTTTACTCGATTTGTAGTGTGAATTGCCTATTAAATGCAAACAATCGGCTTTCCCTTTTTCGTAATCTTTCTTTGTTGAAATTTCCAAAGCTTGTGTTGCAATTAAACGGCAACTGTCGGGGTTGGCTCGAAGATATAACTTCGCTAACTTTAGGTAAGTATCAATTTCAATTTCAACGGTATTTGCGTTTTTTATTACTTGCTTCAAACTGTCGTGTTGTGCTGATTGCGCTATAATTTGAAAGTTTAACAGTACAAATACAATTACCGGTATATATTTATTCATATTTCATTGATATTAAAATCTATTGCATTTAATATTTCTACGCAAACATTTGCTAAGGCAAGGTAAAACTAATTTCGGACTTTTGCTAATTTTCTATGGCAAAAAAAACAAATTTATCGTATATATAAAACAAAAAAACCGCCGGATAATTTACTTAGTCAGCAAATTATCCGGCGTTTTTTATTTTATAACAAACTTCTATCTACACATTTTCAATTATCATAGCCGAAGCACCGCCTCCGCCATTGCAAATTGCTGCAACACCGTATTTTCCGTTGTTTTGTTTCAGTACGTTTATTAAGGTGGCTATAATTCTGGCACCTGAAGCACCCAGCGGATGACCAAGCGAAACTGCGCCGCCGTTTACATTTACCTTGGCTTCATTTAACTTAAGCTCTTTTATTGCTGCTAATGCAACTACCGAAAAAGCTTCGTTAATTTCATAAAAGTCAATATTTTCGGCTTTCAAACCGGCTTTAGCTATGGCTTTAGGAATTGCTTTTACAGGTGCCGTGGTAAACCATTCGGGTTCGTGGGCTGCATCGGAATAACCTACAATTTTAGCAATTGGTTTAAGTCCCAATTGGTCGGCTTTTTCTTTGCTCATTAGCACCAATGCTGCTGCACCGTCGTTTATAGTGCTTGCGTTGGCGGCAGTTACGGTACCTTCTTTAACAAAAACAGGGCGTAAACCGGCTATTTTATCGAATTGTACATTGGTATATTCTTCGTCTTTATTTACCAATACCTTGCCTTTTTTGGTTTCAATTTCAACCGGAATAACTTCGGCATCGCGCGAAATTATTAAGGTCGAAGCGCATAATTCGGCGGCATTGCCCATGTGGTATTGTTTGTACACATCGGTTAGTCCGTCTTTTATCATTCCGTCGGTTAAAACACCGTTGCCTAGTTTTTGTCCTGTTCTAAATCCTTCCAAATAATGCGGAATAAGCGACATGTTTTCCATTCCGCCGGCAACCACTACATGGTTATCGCCCAACATAATGGTTTGAGCAGCAAACATTATGGCTTTCATACCCGAAGCACAAACTTTGTTAATGGTTGTACACGGAACCGTATTTGGCAAACCGGCAAACAATGCTGCTTGTCGTGCAGGTGCCTGACCCAAATTGGCCGAAATTACGTTGCCCATAAAAACTTCATTTACTTCACTCGGGTCAATTCCGGCTTTGGCTACGGCTTCTTTTATTGCCGCTGCACCTAATTTGGTTGCCGAAACGGTTGATAATGCTCCTCCAAAGCTGCCTATCGGAGTACGAACTGCCGATACAATATAAACTTCTTTCATGTTAATAATTTATTGGTTTTGTGTTAGTTGATATTTCTTTACATTAATGTGAATTTAAATTTTCATACTTTTTAGTAATATTTTGAATTTACTCGATTAAAGCTATAATTTCAATAATATTAATAAATCGTTCAAAATCTTTGATATTATGCGTAAGTAATTTTGTTATGTTATATTCTTGCATTGTTGCTACAATATTTGCATCGTGTATTTTTTTTCCCGACAGTTCATATTTTTCAATTAAATATCGCAATTTTTGTGTAGTAATGTTTGAATCTTCGGCAATATTGTATTGGTCTAAATTATTGAAAACAGAGTTTAATAATTCAGTTGATGAAAGTTTTTCATTCTCAAAGTTAAATCGAGTAATGTAAACTAAAAATTCACGTATTACTTGCCTGCTTATCCATAATTCATAGTCGTTTTGCAAATACCAAATTATTTTAGAACGCGCTTGGTCTTTTAAAACCGAATCGCTATAATTTGCATAGATTAGTATATTTGTGTCAATGAAAACACGTTTATCTTCCCCATTCATCGTACAAGTCCTCTCTTCTAAATGTATTGTTGTTCGATTTTAACCCCTTTAATTCCATGAACCAAAACTCTTTTTCCGGTTTTGGTTCCTTTTTTTCTGAAATGGAATAAATTGGAAGTATATCATTAATTGGAAAAATAATAATCCTTATTTTTTGATTCTGATATTCTTGTGGTAAATCGTAATTTAAAATAATTCGATTACCGGTTAGTTGCTGAGTCAATTCAATTATTTTCATAATTCGTTCTTTTTGTAAAGTTACAAATTTAATTGTTACTCAAAAATTCGAAGATTAAAAACATGTTGAAATTTGTTTTAATCGTTGATTATAAAATTACTATATCAATAAACTACTTTTTTTTAAGTGCTCGGATTAGTCTAATTCCAAATCTAAATTCTGACGAAGTTTGTTCAAATTATCGTTTTTCTCAATCAGCATCTTATATTTATCTACTTTGCTAAGGCTTTTGCTTTGTTGTTGCAGCACTTCTTTTATTTCAACTACAAACACCAAGTTTTTATTCTGAAACGAAGTTTG
>JFJP01046235.1_pt1 | contig 10710 bp, 10 predicted proteins | sample 431651 | NCBI WGS metagenome assembly JFJP01 (sample SAMN02602958, study PRJNA72255) | Microbial mat metagenome, whole genome shotgun sequencing project. | biome: fresh water; feature: sink hole; material: water; isolation source: purple microbial (photo- and chemosynthetic) mats found in...
TCATAGTAATTCCCAATGCTGTTCTCAAACTATTATCAAGTTGAATATTTGAAAATCCTTCACCGTTTAACAGAGAAAGATCAATTTTGATAATATCAGTTAGTTTATAATCTATAACAATTCCAACATCAGCAACTGAGCCATAACCATATAAATACTGGTATTCAGGGCCAAGATACCTTTTACCCCAGAATTGTTGCTGAAAATCAAAAATTCTGGTATTTACCATTCCAAAGGCTATTTTAAGTTTATCTTCAGTATATGTAACGGATGCTTCTCTGATAATTGCATATCGTCTTTGATTAGCTCCGGGGGTTAGAGATTCAGGAATACCTATATTTACTATAATTGTTGAGGTAAATTTCCCGCCGGGCTCAAACCGGTAGCCAAGGTGAGCTCTGTTAATGCTGAATCCTGTTGTACTGGTAGTGTCATTAATGCTATAGTGAAAATCTGCATAAATCTCAGCTATTGGTTTCCCCTGTAAAACAGTTGTTTGCCCATATACAATCTGGGAAAAAAGAACAGATAATAGAAGGGCAGGAAGAATTCTTTTCATAGAGTTAATTCCATTTACAGCCTTAAATATGAAGGGCAAATGTAAAATTTTAAATCTGATCTGTTTCAATGTTGATGTGTTTTATGTTTTTTTAAGAATTCAATTTCTTTTTTGTGCTTTTATAAAAAGATTTTTTGTTTTATTTGATAAGTGAATATATCCAACAACTATAATTATGAATCGTAACTTTATTTTTATTCTCTGTATCTCGTTCTCTTTGTCTTTATCTGCCCAGAAAGCTGATTTTGCATCGGCCGAGAAATTCCGCAATGATAATCTTACTCCAAAATATGGAGATCTTTCAGTAAATGCCAACTGGATTGAGGAATCAGACATCTTCTGGTATTCCTTTAAGACATCTTCAGGTAAGAATTTCTATTATGTAAATGCAGCAACCAGATCAAAGCAGCCTCTGTTCGACAGTAAGTATATGGCTGCAGAGCTGCGCAAACTTACCCATCACCCGTATAATGAGCTTGATCTTCCTATAAAGGATATAAAATTTGAAAAGAAGAGTACAACAAAACTTACTTTTATGGTTGACTCAATTAAATTCAATTTTGATTTCACAACACAGAAGGTTACAATTAAAGATACTATCGGAAAGGAGAAGAAGAAGCCGCTTTGGGCAGCCTATTCTCCCGACAGCACATGGATTGCCTATGCCAAAAACCACAATCTTTTTCTGATGAAGACAAAAGATAAGGATAGTGTCGAGATTCAGCTGACTACGGATGGGGAGCGCTATTATAGTTATTCTCGAAACTCGGAAGATACCTCTAAAACCAAAAAATCCAGGGCTAATGTCGACTGGTTTAAGAATTCGAAAAAACTTTATGTCGACAAACAGGACGAGAGGAAAGTTAAAGATCTGTTTGTTATTGATGTTCTTGCTCAACCCCGGCCAAAGCTTGAAACTTACAGATATTCAATGCCAGGCGATCAGTTTGTTCCGCAGACCGAACTCCTGATCTTTGATATTGCAACAAAAAAGAGGGTTGATGTTGATCTGAAAAAGTGGAAAGACCAGACCGTGCGTGTTGCCTGGACCTCGCAGAAAGCTGCCGATAAAATGATCCTGATTCGCAAGGACAGACCATTGAAGAACCTCGATATTTGTCTGGTTAATACTGAGACCGGAGCACTTTCAGTCTTGTTCAGTGAACAGACCTGGCCATATTTTAATGATGAATACTCAAGATTATCTGTCCTTAATGAGGGCAATGATATTATCTGGTGGTCGGAGAGAACAGGCTGGGGGCAGCTCTACCTGTACGACGGAAAAGGGAACCTGAAGAATCAGATTTCAAATGGTTATTTTGTAACCGGACGTCTCGAAAGAATTGATACTTTGGGTAGGATGGTCTATTTTGAAGCATTCGGAAAGGAAGAGGGGGTGCATCCATATTACAGCATGAAATACAAGGCATCTATCGACAGGGGTGGAATGACCCTCCTTACAAAAGAAGGTGCCAACCATTCTTTCTCAATGGCGAAGTCAAACAAATATTTTGTGGATACCTATTCAACAGTCGACAAAGTTCCGCAGGCTGTTCTTCGCGACAATCTTGGTAATATTATTATGAACCTTGAAAAAGCCGATATCTCACAGTTGGTAAAAGCGGGATGGAAGATGCCGGAGACTATTGTTGTGAAGGCAAAAGATGGTGTAACTGATCTTTATGGTGTGATGTACAAACCATTTAATTTCGATTCAACAAAGAAGTATCCTGTTATTTCTTATGTTTATCCCGGTCCGCAAACCGAATCTGTACAATACTCGTTTACTGTTTCAGGAGGAAAAAATGTGGCACTCGCTCAGCTTGGTTTTATAGTTGTAAATTTTGGCCACAGGGGAGGAAGTCCTATGCGCAGTAACTATTATCATACTTTTGGTTATAACGATCTCAGAGACTATGCATTGGCCGATGATAAATACGGTATCGAACAACTTGCTGATAAATACAAGTTTATTGATGTTTCACGAGTTGGTATATATGGCCATTCAGGCGGCGGTTTCATGTCTACTGCAGCGATTCTTTCATACCCCGATTTTTATGATGTTGCTGTGTCTTCTGCAGGAAATCACGATAATAATATTTACAACCAGTGGTGGGGAGAGACCCACAATGGCGTAAAAGAAGTTGAGAAGAAAGTCAGTTCCAAAGGTGCTGTAAAAGACACTACAAATAAGAAGAAGGAGGTAGAAATAACATATAAGGGAACCGTTGAGAAGAATCAGGATCTGGCAAAAAATCTGAAAGGGCACCTGTTACTGGTTACAGGCGATATAGATAACAATGTGCATCCCGGAAATACTTTAAGGGTAGCGGATGCTCTTATTAAGGAAAACAAAAGGTTCGATTTTATGATGCTGCCTGGTCAGCGTCATGCCTTTGGAAATTCAACAGCCTATTTCGACAGGATGATGTGGTATTATTTTGCGGAGCATCTGCTGGGTGATTACAGGACTAATGTGGAATTGCTTGATTTTTAAAATATTTAATAAATAGTAAAATTTAAAAAATGAAAACAAATAACCTGTCAAAAGTATTATTGACTCTGTTTATTCTGATTGGATCAATCGGAGTTTCTGCACAGGAAACGAAAAAGCTATATGATCCCTCCCTCGATGGTATGAAACAAATCAAAGAGGCTGTTTCGAAAGCATCAAAAGAGGGCAAACATGTCCTCATTCAATACGGTGGAAACTGGTGCGGCTGGTGCATCAAATTTGATGCATTTTGTAATGCAGACAGTGTAATTTCAAAAGTTATAGCTGACAACTACATTGCTGTAAAGCTCAACTACGATCAGACAAATAAAAACGATGCTGCAAATGCTTATCTCGGTAACCCTACAAGATTCGGATTTCCGGTTTTTATAATTATTGACGGAAAAGGGGTTGTTTTGCATATTCAGGATAGCAGCCTTCTCGAGGAAGATAAAGGATATAACAGGAATAAAGTTCTCGGATTTTTCAAAGGTTGGACTGCTTCAGCAATAATCCCGGTTGCAGCTAAACCTAAAACTGCCAAATAGTATTTATTTCCAGGCTCTCTAAGATTAATAAGTTAGCAATGTCAGCAGAATCCATCGATAAAGCAGAAAAATTTCTGGCAATAGCTTCACAGTTTAAGCTGGGAAGCCTTGTCACAGAGGCATCGCATCCTCTGACAAAGGATTTGTCTAATCTGGCTGTGAACAATCTTCCGGAGGCAATAGAGGTGCTATGTGAACTGGATCGAAATACAATCGGGGTACTTATTTCAAAGAAAAATGAGATCTGTTATCTTAAGGAGAAAATTAATGAAACACTTAAATCCGGAAGTAATATTTTCTTTTGCGGATGTGGTGCCACCGGACGGTTATCACTCACAATTGAAACCCTGTGGCGTCAGGTTAATGACCGGAATAATTTAAAAGATAGAGTATTCAGTTTTATGTCTGGAGGGGATGTGGCGCTGATCCGTTCTATCGAGAATTTTGAGGACTTTCCGCAATATGGTGCCAGACAGCTGGTTGAGGCTGGCTTTAAGGACGGTGATCTTCTGATAGGTACTACCGAAGGGGGTGAGACACCGTTTGTAATAGGTGCAGTTGAAAAAGCAGCAGAGATCTCGCACAGGAAACCTTTTTTCATCTATTGCAATCCTGATGATATTTTATGTAAAGCAGCTTATAGATCCAAACTCGTAATTGAGAACAGATCGATTGAAAAAATCAATCTCACTGTCGGGCCTATGGCGGTCACCGGCAGTACAAGAATGCAATCTTCCACAATTCTTCTTGCAGCATGCGGAGTTGCCCTTTTTAATTATAATTCGACAGATTCAGTTCTTGAGAAAGAACTTAAACTGTTTGCCGGTTATATAAATTCAGCCGATCTGAAGTTTATAGAAAAATTTATTGTAAGTGAGTCGGCTCTCTATTCAAAAGGTGATTACCTTCTATATGATACAGACAATAAGCTTGGAATAACTATAATTACTGATACAACTGAACGATCCCCTACTTTCAGCCTGTTGCCATTTGAAAATTCAAATGAACCTGAACAGGCTATTTCATTGTGCTATCTTTGTCTGTCAGGTTACGAAAAAAGCCAGGAGGCTTGGGAGAAGCTCCTTTGGCGTACTCCAAGGACACTTGAGTGGCCTGAGATTAACGGGATCGCTTCCAGGAAGAGACTTCTGGGTTTTGATTTCAGCAGGGATGTTGTTACAAACCGTGATAAGAGAAAAGAATCAGGCGAACAGCACGTTTTTAAGATTTTTTCAGGGAGCAAGGTGATTAATTTTTATCTGAATGATGCTGAGTACCATCTTAAGCTGCCTTTTGATTCTCCTTTGTTTACCCATCTTATCCTTAAGATGATATTAAATATACATTCTACACTGATAATGGGACGTCTGGGCAGGTATGAAGGCAATGTGATGACATATGTCCGGGCAAGTAACAATAAGCTCATAGACAGGTCGATAAGATATATAGATCTGCTGTTGAAGAATAAAAATGTTTCTGTGGAATACAACGATCTTTGCTACTTACTATTCGAAATGCTTGAAATAACACCTCCTGACAAATCAATTGTTCTTGCAACGGTTGCTGAGGCTTTAACGAGATATAAATAAAACGAAAGGTTGACCGGGTAATCCTGACAACCTTTCTTGACCGAAAATGCAGCGAACATTTTCCCTGAACCTCTAATCATTTTATTCGTTTTCCTCCTTGCCCTGAACTTTTCCATTCCTGAGCAGGAGAAGATCGGATAGTACAATTTCGGTGATGTACTTTGTTACCCCTTTTTTGTCTTCGTAGGTTCGATATACAATTCTGCCTTCGACGGCAACTTCTCTACCTTTTTTAAGGAATTTTCCGGCAGTCTCAGCTAGTCCGTTCCAGGCAACTATGTTATGCCATGTTGCTTCGCTTACCTTCTGGCCATCAGCATTTTTGTAACTATCGCTGGTAGCAAGAGTGAAGTGAGTGAATTTTTTTCCTGTTTCAGTGGTTTTGACCTCAGGATCCTGACCCAGATTTCCGATGAGTGTTACTCTGTTTCTTAGTGCATTCATGATTTTAAGTTTTAGTTGAACAATAAATTAATTATGAAGCAAACTTAAAACAGACATAGAAGGTGTTTCGGGAAATAAACGTTTATATACGATTCGGAATCACTTATAGTCGTTTGCATCCGTTTGAAAACGGTTTTTCATATCAATATCAGATAGATATAGGTGTTCATAATTTGAAAATTTTATATCTTTATGAAAACATTAGTGCTGTGGAAAAGAAATGTCTCGATTGCGGCGATACGATTCGTGGCCGCACAGATAAGAAATTCTGTTCAGATCAGTGCCGGAATAACTATAATAACAGGCTTAACCGCGACTCCAATAATTTTGTCCGGAATGTACACGGTTTGCTGAGGAAGAACAGAAGAATACTTTCTGATCTTTATTCGGAGGGAAAAACAAAAGTCCATAAAGACGCCCTGTTCGCCCTGGGTTACAACTTCAGTTTCTTTACCCATATTATTGAAACGTCACAGGGTCGCAAATACCATTACTGCTTCGAATATGGTTATTGTGAAACCGGGGATGATTTTCTGGAGCTAAAGGAAAACAGCCAGTATATTGAGTATCAATAGGTGTAGGTTAAGTGGTAATCAGTAATCGGTAATCTGATTTATCCTATAACAGGGTAATCCTGAAGAGGTACCGGTTCTTCCGCTCTTTTTATTGGGACTATTGTACCTCTGTATCTGATAGTGGTTATATAAAGATTATTAAGAGAAGCATCGCAGTGGCCATTCTTATCTATTGTAAGATAAACATTAAAGGTATTTTTATTATTTATTACCCTCATTTTTACTTCATAAGTACCTTTCTTAATATTGTTTGTAACCTCATAATCTTTTGACTGACCCTTCATACTTATTCCGGCAATGGGCTTAATATCATATTGTTTGCCAATATAAGCTGTGCTTATAAAAGCTTTGTTTCCGTCAATAATCAGGTAATTGGCTCTCGGTTTAAGGTAAGCCATGCCACCATTATTAAAGTACATTCTGTCGAACTTGATAATATACTTCTTTGATTCTACAGCGTTTTTTACTTTAGCTTCTGTTATAAGTTTCTTCTCACTTTTCGTAAGTTCAGAAACTGACTGTGCTTCTTTGGTAGACGAACAGGAAGACAATACAAGTATTGCAGTTATAATGACAAATATTTTTTTCATGGCATTATATTTTAGTATATAATGCTCAAATATCATGCCATGCAATAACTTTATCCTTCTTATTATTTTTTGATAAAGGGGAAGTAATAACTCATATTAGCTTCGGTAAGTCTTGTGCCATATCCGGAATCCTGATATGCTTCGCAGTATTTAATTTTACTTCCTTTATCAGGGCCGTAGATCTGAATCAGTTTTTCGCGGTAAGGCTGAGCTGATGAACCGCCCTTTCTTGTTTCACCAAGCCATTTTCTTCTGTCTGAATCTGAAGCCGGGACCTTATCAAGTACTCCCTGGTTAAAAGGAAGCCACTCGTACATCTGTGAAGTGTGCTGATGATACATATCCATTTTCTTTTCTATAACATCATCAATATCAACGCATACATCGGCTTTGAAAGGTTCAGGATGAATAAACCCGTCAGCTGTAAAAAGAAATACCGGATTTGTTTTAAGAAACGGAACTTCAGGCAGAATAGTAGGCACAGTTACCATATAAGCAGCATCCAGCACCAGTACGCCTGTGTACCTGTGATCGGGATGGTAGTCATAGGGTCGTGGAAAAATTACAATATCGGCCTTTTGTTCCCTTATCAGCTTTATTACCTGAAGCCTGTTCTCATAAGTTGGCATAAGCTGACCGTCGTGATTATCGAGTGTGATATACTTAACACCGATTACCTCACCTGCTCTTTTTGCTTCATCACGACGTGTTTTTGCGAGTTCAGTGGCTTTCATTGACTGATGTCCTGCATCACCATTTGTAAGAGAGACCATAAGTACATCATAACCAAGCTGGGCCCATTTATATGCTGTTCCTCCTGCTTCATCAGGGTCGTCAGGGTGTGCTCCAATAATAATAACATGTAGTTTTTGGCCGCTGTTAGTCTGTGCGTTTATTCCTGCACTTATTGCCATGAAAAATACAATCCCGAGTACCGATAATATTGTCTTCATATTTATTTTGTTTTTAGTTTAATTCTTTTTCCTTTTTCCTTTTTCCTTTTTCCTTTTTCCTTTTTCCTTTTTCCTTTTTCCTTGGATACTAAGGTAAATAATATAATTGAAAAAACGGGAGTGCTTTTCAGCAACTCCCGTTTTAAAGTATTAAAATGGTTATTAGAAAAAATTAATAGAGAAAACTATTTTATCTCTCCGTTAGCTGCTTCCCAAACCTGAAGGTATCCTAATTTGATGATGTTAAGCATTTTATTCCAGTTTACAAGGTTGATCTGGTCTGATGGCTGGTGGTAGTCGGGATGCATTGCAGCCATCCATGCGATTACAGGAATTTTGTTATTCGAGAATGCTGTATAATCACTTCCTCCGGTTGGAGACTCTGAACTTGTATATCTTAACTTCAGATTAAGTTTATACTTTTCTACATTTGTTTTTGTTATCTCCTCCAGTTTTGGATAGGCTTTTGTATAGGTTACTCCTGCCATATTTTTAGCTGTATCGGTTGCAACATCACGGGCAATCATGTCAAAATTCATGTAGAACTTGTAATTACCGATCTTTCCAATGGCAGGATATTGTGAGAAGTATTCAGACCCAAATAGTCCGAGTTCTTCTCCGGTCCAGGCACAAAATACTATAGTTCTTTTTGGTTTTACCCCGCTTGCAATAAACGCTTTGGCGATTGTCATTACAGCAACAGTTCCTGAAGCGTTATCATCTGCACCGTTCCAGATCTTGCCATTATCCATCCCCATATGGTCCATGTGAGCACCAACAGCCACGATCTCATTCGGATTTTCCCCTTCAATCATTGCCACCACATTTCTGACATTTACTCTCCTCGATTTAACGTTTACAGTGAGTGCTGCACTGGTACCAGTGATTATTACAGGTTTTAATTTTACAACGCCAGCTGCAGCATCTTTTTCATATTTTTCAATATCGATTCCACTGTCTTTGAGGAAGAGATTAATAACTTTCTCTGTAACAGTAATTGTAACCGGGTTGGCTGACACTTCTTTACCATCAAGTCTCATGCTTGTCCAGTTAGTTCTCATATTTCCTTCGGCTGGCGAAAGATTATTGTTGAACTTATAGACACCCCATCTTTTTGCAATATCCTGATTAAGTGTAATGTCTATAACCCCGGCAACGCCAAGTTTTGCAAGCAATTCGTTTTTCTTTCTTGTTATGTCAAATGCTGCACGCTGATTGTCTCCAACAAGCTTCTTGTACATCGGTGATTCTCTGTCGGTAGATCCGGGGAATCCGCTTAACCGTAGTATTATTTTCCCTTTAACATCAACTCCTGCAAATTCATCAACCCCTTTTTCCTTATCTTCATAACCATAGCCAACAAAAACTACTGGTGCCTCAAATTTTGCACTTGAACCGCCTCTTCCAAGTGAATAATCTATGCCTTCCTCAAAACCGTATTCACGGTTACCTTTTTTTACCGAAAACGTTGAGGAGCCACCCGGTACACTCTCAATAAGTGTGAAATTCTGAAAATATGATTTTGGTGGTGCTGAAGGCGCAGATCCTGAAGGAGGTCGCTGACCCCTGAATCCGCCGCCCATTGCTGCATCACCCGCTGGTGCTGCACCAAATACTTTAAACATACTGGCAACATAATCTGAGGCAAGATAAAATCCTTTTTCCCCTGTCTGTCTTCCTTCCATCCAGTCAGAAGCAAGAAATTCAAGCTGTCCTTTAATGACATCCATGGTTATTGATTCCAGCCCTTTGTCTTTTGGAGCAACCTGGGCCGATAATGGAGCAAGTTGTAAGAGACAAGCAGCCAGCAAGATAAAAGCTGATTTTTTCATTGAAAAGGTTTTTAGTTTTGTAATTTAGGTTATATAATTTTTACTAAGATATATTTTTATTGATACAGTGTAATTATCAGTTGCAATAGTTAACAATTTTTAACCATTATTTTCAAATACTCTGGAAATGGATTAAAGAAATATTGATTGAAATCAAGCTTCATATTTCCTTTGAGTTCCTTAGTGTTATCCTTTGTGTTACTTTGTGGTTAATGGATTTCTTTTTACCACTTAGGGACACAATGGAATCTCAAAGGGTCACAAAGTGAATTCGAAAAAGATTGACTATTGACTTAAATTTTATTTTTAAGTTTATTATTGTTTTTGATTAGACTCATTTCATATATTTGACAGTCAAAATAAATTGTATGAAAAGACAACTTTTATCAGGAATAGCTTTATTATCAATAGTATTTATCGCTTGTGGTCAGCAGTCAGGTGCATATCAGAATAACTACCTGGTAAAGGTTGGCGACATGGCACCAGATTTTCTAATAAATGAGGCAGGCGGTAAGTCATATAAACTATCTGATCTAAAAGGGAAAGTTGTTATGCTTCAGTTTACTGCAAGCTGGTGCAGCGTTTGCCGGAGCGAGATGCCTTTTATAGAGAAGGAAATATGGGCGGGGAATAAATTAAAAGATCTTGCCGTTCTTGGTATTGACAGGGATGAGCCTGTTGAAAAAGTAATTAAATTCAAAAAGGATATAGGAGTCACATACCCGTTAGTCCTCGATCCTGGTGCGGGTATCTTCGCTTTGTTCGCAGAAAAAAGTGCCGGTGTTACAAGAAATGTGATTATCGACCGATCGGGGAAAATTATATTTCTCACCAGGTTATTTGAAAGGGAAGAATTTGATCAGATGAAAAAAGTTATATTTGCTGAACTTGAAAAGAAATAATTCTCAATATTTGACAATTATTTGATGCATTTAAAGAAATCAGCAATACAGAAGCAACTTTTCAGGCATTTTAAGCGTTATGTTTAAGTGAGATAAGTTTAAAATTTTTATTAACCCTTTTGTTCACACATAAAAAATGAAATCATGAAAAAAATATTTGTTGTTATTTTAGTAGCGCTTATGGCTGCTCCGGCATTTTCACAGCTTAAATTCGGAATAAAGGC
>JFJP01002920.1_pt1 | contig 10709 bp, 15 predicted proteins | sample 431651 | NCBI WGS metagenome assembly JFJP01 (sample SAMN02602958, study PRJNA72255) | Microbial mat metagenome, whole genome shotgun sequencing project. | biome: fresh water; feature: sink hole; material: water; isolation source: purple microbial (photo- and chemosynthetic) mats found in...
GAGCAGCAGGCAGAGATCGCCACCATCGAGGCGCGCCGCGCCAAGATACGTGAACTGGCGACGGACGCCGGCGCGGACGATGAACCGCACAAGACCAGTTGAGGTATCTAGCTAAATGTTGAGCTCCCCTTTCATCACCACCCCGACCAGCGTCAATCAGATCATGTTGCGCGTATTGCTCGCGCTCATCCCTGGCATCGCGCTATACGTTTGGTATTTCGGCCCAGCGATATTGGTGTCCATCACGCTAGCATCCATCACCGCACTAGCCACCGAAGCGGCGATGCTGAAACTGCGTGATCGCCCGATCAAACCTTTCCTGTCCGATCACAGCGCATTGCTCACCGCGTGGTTGCTCGCCCTCTCAATCCCACCTCTGGCACCTTGGTGGTTGGTCGTCGTGGGCACGGCCTTCACTATCGTCGTCGCCAAACATCTTTACGGCGGCTTGGGTAGCAATGCATTCAACCCAGCGATGATCGGCTATGCGGTGCTCATCATCTCCTTCCCCGCACACATGACGCACTGGCTCACGCCGCATGCGCTAGGCGGCATCGAGTTGGACTTCGCACAGCAATTGAGCTACATCTTTCACGGTACATTACCCGTTGGATTGACCTTGGATGCGGTGACCATGGCGACTCCACTCGACACGCTGAAGACGCAGCTCCATCTCGGTCTATCAGTGAGCGAGATACGCGACATGCCAATCTATGGTCGCTTGGCGGGCCATGGGAGCGAGATGGTGGCACTCGGTTTCGCCATCGGCGGGCTGTATCTCTTGTTCACACGGATCATCTCTTCGCCCACTACGTCACCCCCTTGTTCCACTGGTTCTCGGGTGCAGCCATGATCGGGGCGTTCTTCATCCTCACCGACCCCGTCACCTCACCCACGACGGCAAAAGGCAAGATCATCTTCGCAGCTGGTGCAGCTATGCTCACCTATTTGATTCGCGTGTTCGGGGGCTTCCCCGATGGCATGGCGTTCGCCACCCTCTTGATGAACATCTGCGTCCCATTGATCGACCTCTATACACAACCTAAAGTGTTCGGCAAGAAGGATGACTTGAAATGAGACGCATCGTCCGCTCTACCCTGCAGACTGCTGCCAATCTGGTGTTCTTCGCCATCATCGGCACGGCCATCCTAGCGGCCACCTATGGCATGACTCACGAGGTGATCGAACGCACGGTCGAAGCTGAGAAATTAAAACTGATCTCGCAGATTGTCCCTCCAACGAGCTATGACAACGACATCCTGAAAGATGAGAGACACATCGAAGCTGATGCTTTGTTGGGTACGACCACGCAAACCGTCGCCCACGTCGCGCGCCACAAAGGGGAGCCCGTGGCAGTCGTGCTGGAAGCAATCGCACCTGACGGCTACTCGGGCAAGATCGCCCTCATCCTTGCCATCCGCGCGAATGGCGAATTGGCTGGTGTGCGCGTCGTCTCCCACAAGGAAACGCCCGGACTAGGTGATTACATCGAGATCGCAAAGAATCCTTGGATCACCTCTTTCGATGGCAAGTCTCGCAACATTTGGGGCGACAAGGAATGGAAAGTGAAGAAGGACGGCGGCCAATTCGAACATATGGCGGGTGCCACCATCACGCCTCGCGCTGTCGTGAAAGCGGTGAACAAATCACTGCTCTACTTTGCCGCGCACCGTGACGAACTATTCGCAGAGAACATCTCCGCCACCCATACAGGAGGCAAGCCATGAACGCCAACGAATTTAAAGAAATCGTTCATAACGGATTGTGGAAACAAAACACCGGATTGGTACAGTTGCTCGGTTTGTGCCCCTTGCTCGCGATCAGCAATTCATTGGTGAACGCCGTGAGTCTTGGACTTGCCACCACGCTCGTGATGACATTGAGTAGCGCCTCCATCGCCCCTGTGCGCAGCTATGTACCGAACGAGATACGCATACCCGTCTTCGTCCTCATCATCGCGGTATTGGTGACAGTCGTTCAGTATCTGATGAACGCCTACATGTATGGGCTTTATGTCGTGCTTGGTATCTTCATCCCGTTGATCGTGACCAACTGCATCGTGTTGGCACGCGCCGAGTCGTTCGCCTCCAAGAATCCACCACTGGCATCCGCCTTGGACGGCTTCACCATGGGCCTAGGACTGACTGCGGTGCTCGCCGTTTTAGGAGGCTTACGCGAACTCATTGGCAAAGGCACCTTATTTTCCGGGATCGATCTCGCGCTGGGGGAAGGCGCCAAGGACTGGGTCATCCATGTCATTCCTGATTATCAAGGATTCCTCCTCGCCATCTTGCCACCTGGCGCGTTCATCGGCCTTGGCTTGCTCATCGCAGGTAAGAACTGGCTGAATCTGCGCGCGGAAGCCAAGGCACGCCGCAATCCTGCTCCCTTGAGCAACGAGGCTGTACAAGGATGAACGCTGCCAAACGGCGCGAGATATTCTTGCGCCTGCAAGCGGCGAATCCTCATCCTACGACCGAACTGGAACATGCATCGCCATTTGAATTGTTGGTGGCAGTGATCCTCTCGGCACAAGCTACCGACAAGAGTGTGAACCTCGCCACGCGCGAACTCTTTCCTGTCGCCAATACACCGCAAAAGATATTCGACCTAGGCGAAGACGAACTGCGCGGATACGTACAGCGCATCGGCCTCTATCAGACCAAGAGCAAACACATCATCCAGATGTGCCGCATCCTGCTGGAACAACATGACGGGCAAGTGCCGCAGACGCGCGAAGCGCTAGAAGCCTTGCCCGGCGTTGGCCGCAAGACCGCCAACGTCATCCTCAACACAGCGTTCGGCCAGCCGACCATCGCGGTCGACACCCACATCTTCCGCATCAGCAACCGCATTGGCTTAGCGCCCGGCAAAGATGTGCAAGAGGTCGAAAAGAAACTATTGAAGTTCGTTCCAGATGAATTCAAACTTGATTCACACCACTGGCTCATCCTGCACGGGCGCTACACCTGCGTTGCACGTAAACCGAAGTGTGGCGAATGCGTCATCCAAGATCTATGTGAATACAAAGAGAAGGTGCTGTGATGTTCAATCCGACCCGCGATGAAGCGCGACTATTCCTGTTCGAATCTTGGCGCAAGCGCTGCGCTAAAGAATTGTTGTCGCCGCTGGAAGATCTGACGGCGCAGCTTATCGACAAGCATCCGGAGTATCACGCCATCTTCAACGACCCTGAGAAGAACCAAGATAAGGATTTTGCCGCTGATGGTTCCGTGGTGAACCCATTCCTACACCTGATGATGCACCTGACCATCGAAGAACAGATTTCCATTGGGCAGCCGCACGGCATCCGTGAACAGTTCGCTCGACTCACGCAGAAATACGAATCCGAACACGAGGCTCAACACGCGATGATGGATTGCCTGGGAGAGATGATCTGGCAGGCGCAACGCAACAAGACCGCCCCCGATGCGGCGATCTATATCGGCTGCTTGGAGAAACAATGATGGCGAACCGCTTGAGTAATATCGTGACACGCACAGGAGATGACGGCACTACAGGACTGGCAGATGGTTCGCGCCTGAGCAAAGACAGTGCACGCATCAATGCGCTGGGTAGTGTGGATGAACTGAATAGCCATCTCGGTGTATTGCTCGCTGAGCAATTGCCACAAGAGATTCGGGAAGAGTTGCTACGCATCCAGAACGACCTGTTCGATCTGGGCTCGACCTTGGCCTTACCCGGCACCGATTTCCCGCAGCAGAAGCTACTGCGTTTGGATGAGGCTATCGCTCGTTACAACGCCAACCTTCCCCCGCTCAAAGAATTCATCCTGCCCGGTGGTGGACGGGCGGCAGCGTTATGCCATGTCGCACGCAGTGTGGCGCGACGTGCGGAGCGCGACCATTGCCACCTCGCGCAAAGCGATATCGTGAGCAACGACGGAGGGCGCTACCTCAATCGGCTGTCTGATCTACTGTTTGTGTTGTGTCGCGCACTTAACCGCGCGACAGGGGAGGCGGAAACGCTGTGGAAGCGTGATTAAGGCAGTGTCGGTGGCAAACTGGATTTTGGTTTGCGCAGATCCATTATCGCCATCACGTAGCCGGACAAGCAGTACCCTAGGAACAGCAAGAACAGATGCAATGGTGGATCCACTGACACCAAGATGAAGAACAGCGCGAACAAGAAGATGACGATGAACGGCACACTCTTGCGCATATTGATGGATTTGAAGCTGTAGTACTTGAGACTACTCACCATGCTCAAGCCGGCGAACACAGTCAACGCCGCTGCATACCAACGCAGCTCATAACCCGTGAATTTGTTATCTAACATCACCCACACGAAGCCTGCAACCAAGGCGGCAGCTGCTGGGCTAGGCAGCCCTTGGAAGTAACGCTTATCAATCACATCGATATTGGTATTGAAGCGCGCCAAACGCAACGCCGCGCTCGCACAATAGATGAAAGCGGCGAACCAACCCCACTTACCGAGATCGCGGAACGCCCACTCGTACATCAGGATAGAGGGCGCGACACCGAACGAGACCATATCCGAAAGACTATCGTACTCCGCACCGAACTCGCTTTGCGTATGTGTCATACGTGCCACACGACCATCCAAGCCATCCAGCACCATGGCTATGAAGATAGCCACTGCTGCTATCTCGTAGCGACCATTCATCGATTGCACGATGGCATAGAAGCCAGCGAATAAGGCGGCCGTAGTGAACAAGTTGGGCAACAAGTAGATGCTGCGCCTGCGCAGGTTCATTCGTTCACGCTGTTTGGTCTCGATCATAGGTTTGGATTCTTGCCAAGGAAGTGGTCGTTACGGACACTTTATCACCGATGGTGACTTTGACGTAGTACGAAAGATCGGGGGCGTGCTAGAGCGCGAAATATGAACGCCCTAACCCGCCCCCGCACATTGCTTAGTTCTTAGATTGGTCGACCAGTTTGTTCTTGGCGATCCAAGGCATCATGGAACGCAACTGCCCGCCCACGACTTCGATCGGATGCTCTGCATTCAAACGGCGACGTGCAGTCATCTCTGGATAGTTGGTACGGCCTTCCAAGATGAACTGTTTCGCGTAAGAACCGTTCTGGATGTTCTTCAAACATTCCTTCATTGCGGCACGTGCTTCATCAGCGATGACGCGATGACCCGTGACGTACTCACCGTACTCCGCATTGTTGGAGATGGAGTAGTTCATGTTGGCGATGCCGCCTTCGTACATCAGGTCAACGATCAACTTCAGTTCGTGCAAGCACTCGAAGTAAGCCATCTCTGGAGCATAACCTGCTTCAGTCAATGTCTCGAAGCCTGCCTTTACCAACTCGACTGCACCACCACACAACACAGCTTGTTCGCCGAACAAGTCAGTCTCTGTCTCTTCGCGGAAGTTGGTCTCGATCACGCCACCCTTGGTACCGCCGTTGGCAGCTGCGTAAGACAATGCGATGTCTTTAGCCTTGCCGGTCTTGTCTTGGTACACAGCAATCAGTGTTGGTACGCCGCCACCTTTGAGGTATTCGGAACGCACTGTGTGACCAGGGCCTTTGGGGGCGATCATGATCACGTCGATGTCAGCGCGAGGCACGACTTGGTTGTAGTGCACGTTAAAGCCGTGGGCGAATGCCAGCGCAGCGCCCGCCTTGATGTTTGGTGCAACGTCGTTGTTATAGACATCAGGGATATTCTCGTCAGGCAACAACATCATCACGACGTCAGCGTTCTTCACAGCATCTGCCACTTCCGCCACTTTGATACCAGCAGCCTCGACCTTTTTCCAAGAAGCACCGTTCTTGCGCAATCCCACCGTCACATTGCAGCCGGATTCTTTCAGATTTTGCGCATGGGCATGGCCTTGGGAGCCGTAGCCGATGATGGTCACTTGTTTGCCCTTGATCAGGGAAAGGTCTGCGTCTTTGTCGTAATAAACTTTCATGTTGGCCTCGTCGAAAAAATCAGTAAATAATCAATGGTTGTTAAAGTTTCAAAACGCGTTCGCCACGTCCGATACCCGAAGAACCGGTACGGACGGTCTCGATGATGAGACCGTGATCGATAGCTTGCAGGAAGCTGTCCAGCTTGGAGCCAGTGCCGGTCAACTCGATGGTATAAGTGGCGCTAGAGACATCGATGATGCGACCACGAAATATGTCAGTGATGCGCTTCAGTTCTTCACGCGCCTCGCCCACCGCCCTCACCTTCAATAGCATCAATTCGCGCTCCAGATGGTCGCCGTCGGTCAGATCCATCACCGCAACGACATCCACCAATTTGTTGAGCTGCTTCTTGATCTGTTCGATGATCTCGTCCGAACCGCGCGTGACGATGGTCATACGCGACATGGTCGTATCTTCGGTCGGCGCGACGGTCAACGATTCGATGTTGTAACCACGCGCAGAGAACAAACCTGCGACACGCGACAACGCCCCTGCTTCGTTCTCCATCAATAATGAGATGATGTGACGCATCACAAGTCCTCCGCCAGAATCACTTCAGACAAGCCCTTGCCCCCAGGAACCATCGGATAGACGTTCTCGGTCGGGTCGGTACGGAAGTCGAGGAACACCAGATCGTCCTTACGCGCAAAAGCTTCCTTCAATGCGCCTTCCACATCTGAAGGTTTGTCCACACGGATGCCCACGTGTCCATAAGCCTCGGCCAGCTTCACGAAGTCTGGTAAAGCATCCATATAAGAATGTGAGTAGCGATTGCCGTGGAAGAATTCCTGCCACTGACGCACCATGCCCAGATAGCGATTGTTCAAGGCGATGATCTTGACTGGAATGTTGTATTGCTTGCAGGTCGACAGTTCCTGGATGTTCATCTGGATACTACCCTCGCCCGTCACACAAGCGACAGTCGCGCCAGGGTGCGCGAGCTGCACGCCCATCGCCGCTGGTAGACCAAAACCCATCGTGCCTAAACCGCCGGAATTGATCCACTGGCGCGGCTTGTCGTATTTGTAATATTGCGCCGCCCACATCTGGTGTTGCCCTACGTCAGAGGTGATGAAGGCCTCACCGCGGGTGATCTCGTACAACTTCTCGATGACGAATTGCGGCTTGATGACCTCGTCGGAGTTCTTGTAGGTCAGCGACTTGCGGCTACGCCAAGTGTCGATCTGCTGCCACCAAGTCTTCAGGTTAGCCGCATCAGGCTTCTGCTTACTCGCAGCCAATACGCCCAGCATATCAGTCAATACTTGTTTCACATCGCCTACGATAGGCACATCGACTTTGACGCGCTTAGAGATGCTGGCTGGGTCAATATCAACATGGATGATCTTGCGCGGAACCGAAGTGAAATGCTTCACGTTTCCGATGACGCGATCATCGAAACGCGCGCCGACCGCGAGCAACACATCGCAATCCTGCATCGCCAGATTGGCTTCGTAAGTCCCGTGCATGCCCAGCATGCCGAGGTTCTGCTTATCGGTCGCTGGATAGCAGCCCAAACCCATCAACGTGTTGGTGATAGGAAAACCCATCTTTCGCACTAATTCAATCAGCTGGGCAGAGGCATCGGACAGTACTACGCCACCACCGGCATACACCATCGGACGCTTGGCCTCCAACAACAGCTTAACGGCCTCTTTGATCGCCCCCATATCGCCACGCGTTTGCGGGTTATAGGAGCGGATACTGACGGACTCAGGATAGAAGAACTCAGTCTTGGTATTGGACACATCCTTAGGGATATCCACTAGCACAGGGCCTGGGCGTCCCGACTTTGCCAGATAGAACGCTTTTTTCAGCGTAGCCGCCAGATCTTTGACGTCTTTCACCAAGAAATTATGTTTGACGCAAGGGCGCGTGATGCCGACCGCATCCACTTCTTGGAAGGCATCTTCACCGATGTAGCTGGTCGGCACTTGACCACTGATGACCACCATCGGAATGGAGTCCATATAAGCCGTCGCGATACCTGTCACAGCATTGGTCAAGCCCGGACCTGAAGTGACCAAAGCCACACCGACCTTGTCTGTAGAGCGTGAATAGCCGTCAGCCGCATGCACAGCCGCTTGCTCATGTCGCACCAAGACGTGCTTCACCTTATCCTGCTGGAACAGTGCGTCATAAATGAACAACACTGCGCCGCCAGGGTAGCCAAAGACGTACTCGACGCCCTCTTCCTGCAAACATTTGATGGTTATTTCTGCGCCGGTCAGTTCCATGTGCGAAAACCTATGAATTGCTTCGATTTAAAGACCGAGCAAGATAAAGGCTAGCGACGTTTTGGTCAACCCCAATCAAGCCTAAAGTCCGTCTTGTCCACCCGCGAACAACTATCCGATTTCCTCGCCAGCATCGAACGTCGTGCCTACAAGCACGCGATGTTCGCTGTGCGTGATGAAGCCGCCGCGCTGGACATCGTGCAGGAAGCCATGATGAAACTTGCGGAAAGGTACGGCGACAAGCCGGCAGAGGAGTTTCCGATGCTGTTTCATCGAATCCATTCTCTCCGCAACACGCCGACGAGGAGTTCGACCCGCTCGACGTGCTGGAGGATGAGAAAAGTCCGAGTAACCACCTGCAACCAGATGCCGACTTGCAACAGAAACAGATCTTGGCGAGTATCGAAGCCGCACTGTTACGCTTACCCGACCGTCAACGAGAAGCCTTCCTGCTACGTTACTGGGACGGATTAGATACAGCAGAGACAGCGTCCGCGATGGGGTGTTCCGAAGGTAGCGTCAAGACCCATTGCTCAAGAGCGACACACGCTTTAGCCGAGACACTGAAACAGAAAGGAATAGACCTATCATGGGAATCAAACTGAAGATCGAGGACATCCAGCACTTGCTGAATCGTTCAGCAAGTGACCTCAGCACTGACACCCTGGATAAACTGCAGTGCGCGCGCCGTTCGGCACTGCAGTATCAACAGACCACACAGCCGACAGCCGTGCATGCATGGTTGAGCCAGCACGGAGTCATTGGTCACCATCCATCATCGCAACACAGGGTTCTCAGTTTGGGGCTTGCGGCATTGTTCGCTGTCGTACTAGTGAGTGGCATCAGCTATTGGCAACTCAACTCCGAACGCGACCATAGCGCCATCGACATCGCCATCCTCACGGACGACTTGCCCGTCCATATGTATGTTGATTAAGGGTAGACAGAAAATCATGATGCGCTATTCGAAACTACTCTTAGCCGCCGCCCTATTGGCGCCGCTTGCCGTTCTTGCCGCCCCTTGGAGCAACCTGAATGCAAGCCAGCAACAGGTACTAGCGCCGCTATCTGCGACGTGGAACACCTTGCCTGAAAGCGAACAGAAGAGCTTTGTCGGCATCGCCGACGGATATGCGAAACTCACTCCTGAGAAACAACAGCGCCTACATGAACAATTGGAAGCATGGGGGAAGTTGACGACAGAACAGCGCCACCGCGCCAGAGAGAAATTCACAGCCTTCAGCAAAGTGCCCGAGGATAAACGTGAGGCAGTGAAGCAGATGGTGCGCGAACAGCAGGCCGAACCAGCCAGCCCTACAAAATAAAATCTAGTGTCAGCGGCGCTCTGTGCGCCACAACATCGCCAGCGCTAACCCGAGGAACACCCACGTCATCGCGGTCGCACTGAACACCGGCCACCAATCCTTGAGCGTTCCCAGATTCGCGAACAGGCGACTAGAAAAGTGGAATCCCAGCCCTAGAATCACGCCCAAGAATATCTTGCTGCTCACCCCACCTTCACGCTTGTTGTAAGTAGAGAATGGCAAGGCCAACAACATCATGACCAACACAGCAAAGGGGTAAGCCAACTTGTTCCACATGGCGATCTTATAGCGCGAGGTCTTCTGTTTGTTGTCATCCAGATGCTGGATGTATTGATACAGACTCCACGCCGACATCTGCTCAGGTTCGATCAAAAGCACCGTGAAGATGTTTGGGCTGAGTGTAGAGCGCCACTCCATCGCTCCCAACTGGTTGACAGTTGCCCCAGTTTCACTGAATTTAGTTTGCTTGACACCCGTCAGTTCCCAGCTCTGTCCCTTCTGATAGGACGCACGTTCCGCCGCAGTGATGCTGCGCAATTGATAGCGCTCATCGAACTGATAGATGCTGATACCCAACAAAGTCGTATCGTGCAGAACCGCCTTCACATTGACGAAACTACCTTCGTCCTTTACCCACACCCCAGAACGGAACTCACTCAGACTCACATTCGCATTCTTGGCTTTCAGCTTTATCTGTTTCGCTAGATGTTGACTCGGTGGTGCGATGAACTCGCCCACAACGAAACAGGCGATCATGAATGGCAGACCTATACGCAACAGTGCATGGATCATCTGCTGCAACGACACGCCCGAAGCACGATAAACGGTCAGCTCTGAATTTGCCGCCATCTGCACCAAGGCAAAGATGGTGCCGATCAATACCGCCACCGGAAAAAGTTCGTAGATGTGGTTCGGCGCGGTCAACAACACGAACAGCAACACATAACCCATGTGGTAGCCGCTACTATCACCCATCTCGTTCATCTGGTTGATGAGGTCGAGCAGCTCGAACAACATGAGCAGCGCGGCGAACACCATGAGTACGCTCAGGTAGATTTCTTTTGCCAAGTAGCGCGTCAGTAGATTCATCGGCGCCACCTTTGCCAAGAGAACGGCGAACTACGGTTATAGAAATATACGATTGTCCCCACCAACAACACTAGATGGATTCCCCACAGGCCGACCAGCATACTGACCTTCTCGCGCGCCACCCATGAGACAGAGATAGTCGA
>JFJP01014105.1_pt1 | contig 10709 bp, 5 predicted proteins | sample 431651 | NCBI WGS metagenome assembly JFJP01 (sample SAMN02602958, study PRJNA72255) | Microbial mat metagenome, whole genome shotgun sequencing project. | biome: fresh water; feature: sink hole; material: water; isolation source: purple microbial (photo- and chemosynthetic) mats found in...
GAATTAGCCTGGCGAAATCTGCGACATTTGCCTTGGATTTGTATTACTGGAACTAATGGAAAAACCACAACAACCGCCCTCACATCTGCGATTTTTCAAGCCGCAGGTTTAAACGCCCCCGCTTGTGGAAATATTGGTTTTGCAGCCTGTGAATTAGCCTTACAAGAATATCAAGGAATTGAAAAACCCTTAGATTGGGTAATTGCAGAAGTTAGTAGTTATCAAATTGAATCCTCCTCAACTTTAACTCCTAAAATTGCAATTTGGACGACGTTTACACCGGATCATTTGAATCGTCATTACACCTTAGAACGCTATTATGATATTAAAGCTAAATTATTATATCAATCTCAAGAACAAATCATTAATGGGGATGATCCATATTTAAGAGAAACTGCCAATCAACGCTGGCTTTCTGCTTATTGGACAAGTGTTTTAGGACAAGAAAAATTAGTAGCAAATCACGAATTAGGGTTTTATATTGATAATAATTGGGTGATCCAAAATGGAAATAAAATTATTCAAGCGGATGCCTTAAAAATGGTGGGAAACCATAACAAACAAAACCTATTAATGGCAGTGGCAGCCGCTAGATTAGCCGGAATAGAAACGGAAGCAATTTGTCAGGCAATTTCTACCTTTCTAGGAGTTGCTCATCGTTTAGAACAGATTATGAATTGGCAAGGAATTGACTGGATTAACGATAGTAAAGCCACCAATTATGATGCGGCAGAAGTGGGATTATCGGCCGTTGATTCTCCCGTAATTTTAATTGCCGGGGGAGAAGCAAAAAAAGGAGATGATCGGGCTTGGATTAATAGAATTAAAGCCAAAGCAGTCTCAGTTTTATTAATTGGGGATGCAGCCGAAACCTTTGCAAAACGGTTAAAGGAAGAAAATTACTCTAATTTTGAAATCGTTGAAACTATGGAAAAAGCGATTATCAAATCCTCTGAAATTGCTCCCAAATTAGGCGCGAAAGTTGTATTATTATCCCCTGCTTGTGCTAGTTTTGATCAATATCAAAGTTTTGAACATCGCGGGGATCATTTCCGCCAGTTGTGTTTAGAATTAAAAAAGTCACAATCAGGGCGGGTTTAGATCATCTTTTGGAGGGTATTCAAAATTGACACAGAACCCGCCCCTACAAGCGCTTAGGATACTTTTAAATCCTATTCCCTATTCCCTGTTCCCTATTTCTTCATAACTATCTTGAACGATTCTAATTCCTTACAAAAACCCAGTTCATCCCCAGGTCAAATCACATTATTAACAGCAATTTGTCTTGTCGTTGCTAATATGATTGGGACGGGTGTATTTACCAGTTTAGGGTTTCAAGTTATTGATATTCAATCCGGTTTTGCGATTTTATTTTTGTGGTTAATTGGCGGTTATGGGGAATTAGGGGCTGCTATGCCGCGTTCAGGGGGTGAATATCATTATCTTTCTAAAATTTATCATCCTGTGGTTGGTTTTCTCTCAGGATGGGTTTCTGTCACCGTTGGTTTTGCGGCTCCCATTGCCGCAGCAGCGATGGCATTTGGGAAATATATATCGAGTGTATTTCCTAGTTTAAATTATCCTACTATAATCGCCTTAATTGCTGTAATTTTAGTCTATTTACGGTTTTAAAAGTTTTACTGATTATTGTATTTATTTTCAGTGGTTTAACGTTAGCAAACCCTCAATCAATTCAATTTTTACCCAATTTTAGCGATATTTCTGTTATTTTTAGTTCATCTTTTGCAGTTTCTTTAGTTTATGTCACCTATTCCTATTCCGGTTGGAATGCTGCGGTTTATTTAGCCAGTGAAATTAAAGAACCAGAGAAAAACTTACCGAAATCGCTGTTAATTGGCACATTAATTGTTACGGTTTTATATCTGCTTCTAAATTTTGTTTTTCTATATACAACACCCATTGAACAATTGGCGGGACAAGTAGAAATTGGTTATATTGCAGCCCAACAAATTTTTGGTAATCTAGGGGCAAAAATCATGGGTTTATTAATCGGATTTGGCTTAATTTCTTCTATTAGTTCAATGGTATTAGCCGGGCCAAGAGTTACACAGGTAATGGGAGAAGATATTCCCTTATTTAAAATTTTAGCTCAAAAAAACAAACATGGAATTCCCTATTATGCTCTATGTTTACAACTAGCTATTGTGATTATTTTGGTCACCACAGCCAGCTTTGAAGCTGTAATTACCTATTTAGGATTTACCTTAACTCTATCTTCATTTATAACAGTTTTGGGCGTTTTTGTGCATCGCTTTCGCTATCCTGATGCGCCGCGTCCCTATCAAACTTGGGGATATCCAATTACTCCAATTATTTTTTTAGGAATTAGTCTTTGGATGCTAATATTTATTTTTCAGGATAAACCCATCGAATCCTTAGCTGGATTAGTTACTATTGCTTTGGGTTTGCCTTTTTATTTTATCGGTGTTCACAATAAATTGGTGTAATTTATGAAAATCAAAGCCTTGTTAGCTATTATTTTAAGTGTTGCTGGGTTGCAATCTTGTTCCAAAACTGAACCTCAAGAAAATATTAAACAACCTCAAATTGAAGTCAATCAAACGACAAAAACAGCATCACCAATTCCACCCCAACCGATTGATCCTTTAGCTAAATATGATCAAAAACAAGCTAATAATTTAACCGATACGGCTAAATTAATTGCCGGAATTAAAGTTGATCAAAAAAGTCAATTTTATCCCTTAACACAATCTAATTTTTGGGTAAATTATCGCAGTTTTATTGATCCAGCTTGGTCAAAACTAGAAAAACAACAACTAGCGAAAGTGAGTCAATGGTCAGAACAAGAATTAGCCACGATTAATCAATCGAATCCTGAGATTTTTTATCCCTTTAGCGGGCCAGATTTCTTATATGCTTCTTTGTTTTTCCCAACAGCAAAAGAATATGTTCTCACCGCCTTAGAACCCGTTGGAACCCTTCCTGATTTTAATGAATTATCAGAAAGTCAGCGCCATCAAAAGTTAGCAAATATTAAAAACTCTCTTTATTCTTTACTTCAATTTAGTTTCTTTCAAACAAAAGAAATGAAGTCTGATTTATCTAATCAAGGGGTTTTACCGTTGATTTTATTATTTATGGCAAGGACAAATAATAGAATTTTAGACTTACAATATATTGGATTAGATCAAGATGCTAAAATTCAAAAGTTTGAAAAAGGCATGATTCCCGGGGTGAAAATTGATTTTGTTCATAACGGAGAAAAACAACCACGAACTTTATATTATTTTTCGGCAGATATTTCTGATGATGGCTTGAAAAAAACACCTCAATTCAGCAAATTTATCAAACAAATCAATCAACCCGTGACCTATCTTAAAGCTGCATCCTATTTAATGCACCGACCCGGTTTTTCAGCAATTCGAGAGTTAATTCTTGATCAAAGTCAAGCGGTTTTACAGGATGATTCTGGGATTCCGCTTAAATACTTTGCCCCAAAAAAATGGAATTTAAACTTTTTTGGAACCTACACCGCCCCAATTTCCTTATTTAGTGTTCGTTATCAACCGGATTTAAGGAAAGTTTATCAAAGCAATACTTCTCTGAAACCGCTTAATTTTGGAGTTGGTTATAAATTTGGGGTGAATCAATCTAATCTGATGTTAGCAACAAAAAAGGAAAAACCTTAATACTGATTAAATCAGGATTTCAGATGATAATGAGCTTGTAGGTTGGGTTTTTAACCTCAACCTAACCTACAAACAAATGGCTAGGGTATTGTTTAAGATATCTAGTTTTCAAGCCAAATATCTATTAATTTATTTGAAATTCAAGGACGCTTCACTACAAAGATCTACGTCACTTAAATCCGTAGATTTTCCATCTTCATATTCAGCACGAACATCAAAAATACAACCTGCATTTGAACCCCCATAGTCCGCTTGTTCCCATTCAAAATCTTGTTTTTCACGATCAGCGATTGCTTCTGGTAATTCATTATCACCCCAATCTTCTTGATCGGGAGGTGAAATATACACAGCCGTCATCTTTTTCCCACTATTATTAATCACTGAAATTGTGATCACATCAGCTAAAGAACTTAAAGCAGTTAAAGCAATTAGGGGTAAAGATAGACAAGTAGAAATAACAATCCGATTCACAAAATTTTTAGCCATTGTTTAACTTCCTTTAGGGGGTATCATTTTTCCTATTTCAATAATACCTTATAAAGCAGAATAAAATCATTAAGAAAACAAAATTTTTAATCTTTCTGAATTTGCTCAGAAATCCAGTTTAAATAATTCGCCGATCCTTTTAGAATAGGTAAAGCGATAATTTCAGGAACTTCGTAGGAGTGAAGTTGTTTAATTCTTGTTTCTAAATGCTCAAACTGTCTGAGATCCGTTTTAATCATTAATTGCCATTCATCCTCCCGGCATAATTCTGATTTCCAGGTATAAATAGAATGAATAGGCATTAGATTAACGCAAGCCGCCAGTTTTTCAGCAACTAACACTTGGGCGATTTTTTCTGCTTCTAAACGAGAACTTGCTGTTACCAGAACTACAGTATAATCTGTTGCCATTGATGCCCTGTTAAATGTTAAATCTTGCTTTTAATTATCTTAACTTAACAGCACACTTTTGAGTATGACCTTGATATAAATTAGAATAGGTCATAGCTAATTAACCAAATTAGTCTGAATTACTTCTATAATATTATTTTGATTCACTTAAAACCAGATTTGAGATGACTAATTCACCTAATCCCAATTCTGAACAGATTTCACCTCCCCGACGACGGTTAAGACGGATTTTGTTTTGGGGCGGTCTGGGATGCGGAGTCACCCTTTTGACAGTGGGGACGACCGCTAGTTGGCTAATTCGATATCGGTTAGCTCCCATCATTAGCAATGTCTTGGAAGGTATTCTACAACGGCCAGTTAATGTTGGCCCGATTGAAAGATTTACTCTGAATAGTATTCGTTTTGGTAACTCGTTAATTCCCGCCACAGCGACGGATACTGACAGGGCAGAAGTGGCGGCGGTAGAGGTTAATTTTTCGCCTTTATCCTTGTTTAAACCCAAGGTTCAACTTGATATTACCTTAGTTAATCCTAACATTTATATTGAACAAAATTCATCGGGAAACTGGATTGATACTCAACTTAAGTTAGATCCAAATCCTCCAATTACATTAGTTTTTAGAACCATTGGGATTGAAAATGCTCAAATTAATTTAACTCCCTACGCGCTTTTGAAAGCCAAAAAAAAGCCGATTGTCATTGCGGTGGATCAAATCAAAGCTAATTTAACCGAAGATCAGCAGCAGATTCAAGCGGATTTAAGGGGTAAATTTGCAGAAACAGGTACTTTTGCAGTTAAAGCGGATGCCTTATTAGAAACTGGAAAAGTTAATGCTCAAATTCAAGCTAATAGTTTGGATTTAAGCCATTTAGCTTGGTTTGTAGAAACTCCTGGGATTTCGATTAAACAGGGAAAACTCAATACAAATTTAAACGTTAAATTAAATAATTATCAACCCTTAGATATCCGGGGAACACTAAATTTAGATCAAGTTAAAGTTGCTGTTGATAGTCTTCCCCAACCTGTTAATCTTAGTCAAGCTAAATTGCGCTTTTCGGGAACTCAATTGAGCATTGATCAGTTGAATACCACCATGGGAGATTTAGCTCTAGGATTAACCGGATCAGTGTTAACTAATTCTAACTTAGACTTGGCTAAAACTCAAGTGAATTTATTAGCAAATTTACAACCAGTTAAAGTTTCAACCCTGTTAAAAACCGTAGAAACTATTCAGGGGAAACCTGTAATCTTACCATTTCCGGTGAGGGGAGAATTGAAAGCTAATCTTAACTTAAAAGGGAATTTAAACAGTCCTCAAATTTCAGGAAATATCGCCACAACTCAAAAAACTTTATTAGATCGAGTTGATTTTGATCAGATTCAAACTGATTTTAATATATTAACTAAACTTGATCCGAATTTCAAGATTTTAAATGATCCAATTATTCAGATTCAAAACTTATTAATCAAACCCAATCTTGGCGGTTTAGTAACAGGAAAAGGCGAAATTAAATTAGAAGGATTGACTGCTTTATTAGCACCACCAATTAAACCAAATAATCAAGCTAGTATTAATCAAAAAATACTCCCTAAATTACCTCCAAATCCTCAGATTACAGAGCAAAAAAAAGAACTTTATCCGATTGTTAAGTTAGATTTTACTGTCGATGATGTTCCAGTGGAGGCGATCGCTAAATCCTACGGATTTATACCAAGTTTTCAGATCGGAAACCTATCAGCAAATGGTCGAATTTCTGGGAATTTAGATAACTTAAAAGCTGAGACTCAATTCTCCTTACCTTCAGCGATTTATCCAATTATAGGTGAAGCTCAATTATTAGGAAATACGGCGAAAGCACAGATTAAAATTGCTGAGGGAAATCTGAATCTTATTGCTCAACAAACTAATAATCAGATTTGGAATGCTGAAGTTATAGCTAATCAACTTTCCCTCACGCCTTTAGTCGATTTGGGGTTATTATTTGCCGCAATTCCTGATGAGACTAAACAACAAATTCAATCCGTTGATTTAACCGATGGTCAGTTAAATTTAGCCGCCAAGTTATCAGCAAATTTGCAAAATTTTTCTTTAAATAGTTTAAATGCTGATAGTCAAATTCAACTTAATTTTCAGAATAGCACAATTAAGGCGATCGCCCAACTCCAAAACGGACTATTACAAACGGATTTTTCCAGTGACAATTTATCCTTACCTCGATTAATTAATATTGGATTACCCTTTGCTAACTTAACCGATGCTCTCACCTCCCAAATTCAGAGTTTAGATATCAGTCAAGGAACTTTACAAATTGCTGGATCTCTATCGGGTAAAATAGATAATTTTAGCCCCAATAACCTGACAGGAAATGCAAAAACATTAATTAATTTAGGTAAATTAGGGGGAATTATTACCGCCAATAGTCAACTAAATCAAGGACAATTTCAAGGACAATTCAACACCAAGGAACTCCCGTTAAATCCCTTAATTAATTTAGGATTACCCCTAGCTAATTTACCCCCTAATCTTCAGAGACAAATTCAAACTATAGACTTTCGGAATAGTCGTTTAACTGGAGAAGGAAATATTACCGGAAACTTAACTAATTTGAACCTTAACGCTCTAATTGCTACGGGATTAGCACAGGTTAATTTAGGTAATTTTGGGGGTATAATTAATGCCGAAGGACAATTAGCCAATAATCAATTAACGGGTCAAGTAATCACCGATCAAATTCCTCTACAACCCTTAATTAATTTCGGATTACCCTTAGCTAATTTACAACCTAGTTTAGTAGCTGAAATTAACGCCTTAAATTTCCAAGGAGGATTCCTACAAGGGTTAGCAAAATTTAGCGGGAATTTAACTAATTTTTCCCCTAATAACTTAATAGCTTTCCTCGATAGTCAAGTCAATTTAGGTCGAGATGGAGGTGTGGTTTTAGCAACCGGAGAAACTCGACAAGGACAATGGAAAACAACCATTAAAGGAGATCAGATTGCTTTAGGTAGATTCTCTCAATTAGTAGAATCTCAAATCCCAAATAATTTGCGTCAAAATGGACTATTACAGCAAGCTGAAAATATGCCCTTATTGCGAGGATTATTAACTACTGAAATCACCGGAGAAGGAAACCTTAATACTTTTAATCCTAAGACTATACAGGCATTAGGTCAATTACGACTCACAGAATTACCGATTATTAAACAACCTTTTGAAGCCATTGCTAGTTGGAATGGTCGAGAAATTAATATTAAAAAAGCCGAAACCCCAGGATTTTCAACCGATGGCTTAATTGGAGTTGAATTTCAAGGAAATGGTATTCCCCAATTATCTAATTTAAACCTGAATGTTCGGGCTGATAATTTTGATTTACAATCCCCTTTAGTTCAAAGTCTCTTAACCGCTTTACCCTTAGAAATTAGAACCGGAGATAGTCCTTTAGTAGCTGGAATTGTTGATTTTAATGGTAAGTTAACGGGAACTCTTTCTGCTTTAAATTTAAACGGAAATTTAAGTCTGAATAACTTTGCAGTTAGGGATGTTACCTTTGAATCTATTCTAACAGGAACTGTTAATATTATTCCGAATCAACTGGTTAATATTGCTCTAGCAGGAGAAAGGGATAAAATAGAATTAGCTTTAGATGATCAGTATTTACCGACTTCCTTTTTAGTAAAACGGAATGATAGCCAATTGGTCGGAAATTCTCAAGGGAATAATTTAGAGATTAATTTAGACGACTTTCCTCTACAAACTTTAAGTTTATCTCCCTTAGCTGAACTAAATATTGGACAATTAAAAGGTATAGCATCGGGAAAATTAACCGTCTCTAATTTAGCCAGTTTTGATATTAATAAAATAGGTGTAACCGGAAATATTGCAATTCAGAAGCTAATTTTAGGTCATATTGAAACTGATTTATTCTTAGGAAATTTTAGTTATCAAAATGGGATTGCTAAGTTAACCGATGCTGAATTGAGCAAAGGAATAACTCAGATTTTAATTAATGGTAAAGCTAATGTTTCTGAAATTTTAGCCAGTCTTTCCACACCCCAAACCCAGAATTTATCCCCTGTACCGAATCAATTTGAAGGTACAATTAAAATTCCCCAAGGAAATTTACAGGACATTTTAACCTCCCTAAAAATCTTTAATTTAGCAGATTTTGGCAGAGGATTAACACCGCCAAACTATGGAATAGCAGCAGATGTAAAGCCTGTTCCCGTAGGTTTACCCCCTACTGCTACGTTATTTGAACAATTACAACGCCTAGAAGAAATTAGACGAATTTTACAACAATCCCTAGCAGAAATTGCCGACCAACCCCTACCTCCTTTACAGGATTTAGATGGAAAATTTACCGGGGAAATTGCCTTTCAAGGTTCAATTCCATCGGGAATTAATGCAACAGCAACCATCAAAGGTCAAGATTGGAATTATGGCAGATATACCGCCGATCAGTTTCTATTAGAAGCAAATTTTGCAGATAATGTAGTGCGAGTTGAACCCATCCAATTGCGTGCAGGATCGGCATTATATGATTTTCGCGGACAGTTGAATTTAGCCAATCAACAAACCTCCGGTCAGTTTCGGGGGAAAAATATCCTATTAGAAGAAATTGAAAAAATTGTCGATTTGCCCAATGTCGATTTAACCGGACAATTGAATGTTCGGGCGAGTATTGCTGGAACTTTAGAGAATCCCCAATCATCGGGGGAATTAACCTTATTAGAAGCAACGGTTAATGATGAACCAATTCAAGAAGCGCAAAGCAGTTTTAGTTATAATAATGCTCGACTAAGATTTGGTGGGAGTTTATTAGTTACTGAAACCGATCCGATTAATTTTAGAGGGACTTTACCCTTTCAATTACCCTTTGCAAAAGTGACTTCAGAAAGTGATGTAGTGGATGTTCGAGTTGATATTAAAGATCAAGGATTAGCGGTGATCAATTTACTCAATCCTGAATTAAATTGGCAGGAAGGAAAAGGATTAGTTCAATTAAGAATCAGTGGTAGTTTACAACAACCGGAAACCGGAGGAATTAAACTAGATCTGAAACCAGAAGGATTATTTAAAATTCAAGATGCAGTTTTAATCGCCCGCAGTTTAGAACAGTCTATTGTCGGATTAAGTGGAACGGCTGTATTTATCGGCGATCGCATTCAAGTTAAAGATATTGAAGGAGAATTACAAGGAGATAAAGGAACCGGAAATATCCGATTAAGTGGGGTTTTACCAGTGTCTCATCCCCTAGATGAAAATGACCCGGATCGGTCAACTCCTCTACAATTAGACCTAGAACAATTAACCCTCAATTTACCCGAACTCTATAAAGGAAATGCTGATGGTGCTATTCTTATTACAGGAACATTATTAAAACCAAAATTAGGAGGAGAAGTCATATTAAGTCAAGGAAAAGTTACTTTACCTTCCGAAGAAACTGCCACCCTACCCACCGATACAACCAATACAACTCAACCTCCTGTAGATGTAAGTTTAAATGGATTAAAATTAACATTAGGCGACAATATTCAAGTCATGACTCCTCCAATTTTAAATGCACCTTTAATTAATTTTAATGCCAAAGGAACGATTGAATTGAATGGAAGTTTAGCCAGTATTAATGATATTCGTCCTCAAGGAACTATTGAATTAACCGGGGGACAAGTGAATCTTTATACCAGTCAATTAAGGTTAGATCGAGGTTATCCCCAACGGGCAATATTTGTACCTTCAGAGGGATTAGATCCGATTTTAGATGTGCGTTTAGTTACCCGTGTTCCTGAAACTTTAAGGTTTGTTTCTCCCCCTTCAGCGTTTCCGGCGGAACAAACGGAAGCCTTAAGTCCTTCTCGATTTGGAACCGTTAGAACTATCCGTATTACCGCAATTGTTCGCGGCTCGGCTTCAGAAATTAATGATATTATTAAGCTACAAAGTTCTCCTTCCCGTTCTCAAAATGAATTAGTAGCTTTATTAGGTGGAAGTGTGATTCAAGGCATTCAAGATGATAGTACATTAGTATTAGCAAATATTGCTAGTACCGGATTATTTGGTAAACTCCAACAGAATGTGATTAACGCCACGGGATTAACGGAATTTAGGATTTATCCCTCACGGGTAGCCGAACGCGGTTC
>JFJP01040763.1_pt1 | contig 10709 bp, 8 predicted proteins | sample 431651 | NCBI WGS metagenome assembly JFJP01 (sample SAMN02602958, study PRJNA72255) | Microbial mat metagenome, whole genome shotgun sequencing project. | biome: fresh water; feature: sink hole; material: water; isolation source: purple microbial (photo- and chemosynthetic) mats found in...
AAGTGCCTGAAAAGATGATTCGGCACTCACTGCTTGCCGGAAAACGGGCAAGGTCAAATCCATTAAACCCATAACCCAATGTGCTATTTCGTGGAACACAACATTCAGCGTAAGGAACTCGAAAAACGATTTAACGTTAAATTTCCCGAGGATCCGAGATATACGCCATCATTCTTTCAATCGGCATTCAATAAGCCTTATATGCCAGTTATTACAGGCGAAAACAGGGGAGAGGTACAATTGTTCCAGTGGGGATTAATACCGCATTGGACCCGAAGCGAAGCAGCTGCTGAAAAAACCAGCTATTCTACCTTTAATACCAGGTCAGAAACCGTTTGGGAAAAGCCGGCATTCCGGAAAGCCGCCCAGCAAGGCCGTTGCCTGGTTTCCGCACATGGTTTTTTTGAGTACCACACAAGCCCGGAAATGAAAACTCCTTACTATATTCGCCTGAAAGACAATGATATTTTTGCCTTTGCCGGTATATTCGATTGTTGGAGTAATCCTGAAACCGGTGAGGTTATTCAGACCTTTTCGATTTTGACCACTACTGCAAATCCCCTGATGGAAAAAATCCACAATCTGAAGAAAAGAATGCCTGTAATCCTTCCCTGCGGCCGGGAAGAAGAGTGGATCGATCCCTCCTCGTCGAAAGAAATTGTTAATGAGTTGTTAAAACCATTCCCCGAAAGTTTATTGGAAGCTTATACCGTTTCGCGAAAAATATCAGATAAAAGAACTGACCCTTTCGATAAATCACTTATAGAAAAAGTGGAATATCATCAGGATCTTAAACTTTTTTAAGCTGGGATTTCTATTTAGACTTTATTTTGAAAACCAATATTATACAATTGTATAATATTGGTAGATAATTAATTACACAGATTCTACAGCTGGAATTCTTACAAAAAGGATCGGGATTCGCATAACAGGCACAACTTTTTTATTCAAATCAAACAATTCGCGAACTAACTTGTTTAGTATATGAGGTCCAGACATAAATCGTAGTTTTAGGTTTAGTTATTTTTGGTTATTAGGTTCTTTTTCAGGCAAGCATCTGTGAAGATGCGTTTTTTATCGTCTGGACCTCTCTTTTTTTTACTCTCGGTAATCCCCAAAACCAAAGGATGTTTCCCCAACAAGCCTAAACAAGTTACTCAGAGGAAATTAATGAATGAGTCGGCAGGTCAAAACAGTGGTTTCAGCTCGGGAATTTTTTCAAATCCACTATATTTCAGATCTAAGGAGGGCCTCAATGTGGGAGTTAAAAAACTATCTTCATTGTTAACTGTTCAAAGCAGGATAATTACGATTGTTAATAACCCAACTTTATTCGCCATAAAAAAACATGAGCGCATTGTATTTATTAAGCTTCAAGGATTTGAACAAATTGTTGATAAGCTATGTCGAAAATTTGTTCAGAGTTTCGAGTCCTTTTATTTGACTTTTTATGATTTCTGAAATATATTTGTAAGACCAAGTAAGCGATAAAAGGTCGCTCTGAAAAACGGGGATCAGATAAAACAAGGCTTCGGCTAAGTGGAAGCTACCCGGAAGATAGAGTCGCAAGGCGAAACTTCAACGTTTAAGGAGTTAAAATGAGCAAGATACTTCGAGTAGTGCTCACCCAACGCCGGGAATTATCGAAAGATGTTCATTGAGTGGTTGGCCCGAAGGGCAGAAAACAGGAAGGAAGCCTTAATCGGCATCCGGAATTTTTCACAGCAGCCAGAAGAGGATCGTAAGACCCGAATCTGCCTGATGGTTCAACGGGGGGCAGTTCAGAATCGGGGAAACCCGAAAAATGAACTCGTCAGGGTTCCTCTCTGAACCGGTCTGGAACGACAGGGAATGATGAACTGGCCATAATAACAGTAGCTTGGCATTGTCTGGAGGCTACGGCGTCCAAACAATGAAATGGGAACTTAATCTCACGATTAAGTTCCCATTTTGCTTTTATCCCCCTTGTGAAGAGAAAAATCCAATTCTGTTTTTCTCCATTTGATCAAACTTCGGTTTCTTTCCATAAGCTTTCCGAAATTGCCGTATGAACGCCCTCATATGGATGCGAATGTCAGCCATTCAGCCTATTTGCAAACATATTCGCATTAATTACAAGCCCTCTGAATCACACTGTTAATGCTTGTTTCGTGATGGATTGTTAATAACCTTGATTTTTGTTGAAATCAATGATTTCCTATCAATGAATAATTCATTTAATTTTGTCTCAATAATCACATATACTTAAAATTTCTCAAGAATGCCCTTTAAAATCTGGTTGATAGCCATATTTGTGCTGCTCTTTTTTTTTCTGGAAACAGCAATAAGCTTTTCCGTTAAAAAGGAAGAAGGTCTTTACAAACCTGACGAGAAGATTCCCTTTGCTATGAGGCTCAATAATGCCGATTCAGACCATCCCGATACTCAAGGTATCGACATACTGATAGAGTCATTCCTCAAGAAAAACAATCTCTCGGGAGCCTCCGTGGCCATAACCAGGTATGAAAAACTTGTTTATGCCAAGGGCTTTGGGATTGCGAACGATGAGACAAATGAGAATGTGCAACCGGGTCACCTTTTTCGTATTGCCAGTATCTCCAAACTGATAACTGCGGTTGCAGTCATGCACCTTTACGAGCTGGGCCAACTTTCCCTTACGGATACCGTTTTCGGACCGAATGGAATTTTAAACGACCATCGTTTCAGTAATTTCAAGGACCCCAGAATAGGTCAAATTACAGTCTCAAACCTGCTTAACCATACAGCTGGCTGGAGTCGCAAGCATGGCGACCCGATCTTCAGCTCTCTGTATATTGCACGAAAAATGAAGTCGGATATCCCGGCGGATCTTGATATGATAATAGAATTTATGTTGAACGAGAAGCTAATCTACCACCCGGGAAGTCGATACTCTTATTCTAATTTCAGTTATGCGATCCTTGGAAAGATTATCGAGAGGAAAAGTAAAATGAAGTATGAGGATTTTGTGGTAATTAACATCCTTCGTCCCGCAGGTATCTATGATATGCACATCGGCCGCGATTTGTACCACGAAAAATTCCAAAATGAAGTTAAGTACTTTGAGCCTGCAGGCTCTGCATATTGTCTGAGTGTTGACGGTTCCGGTAAAATGGTTCCCAAATGCTATGGGGGAAATGATCTCGACCTCATTGGAGCAGCTGGGGGATGGGTAGCTTCAGCCCCCGAACTCGCCAAATTATTGACGGTTATTGATGGCTTCGATTATCAGGAAGATATCCTGGCACGAGAAACCATATTTATGATGGCAAATCCTGAAATCGCTGGAAACGGTCTTTTTGGATGGAGAGGCGCAGACAAGCATGGTAGCTGGTGGCGAACCGGAACACTTTCGGGTGCTACAGCCTTGATGATGCGCCAGGAAAATGGTATAAATTGGGTAATTTTATTAAACAGTTCGGCTTATAAGCGCAACCGACTTCATAATAAAATGTCATACACTATGTTTGCCTCTGTTTACCGTACTGCAAATTGGCCTGAAATTGACCTCTTTTCTTCCAAAGGAAGTCCCCCGATAACCAAATTGGCCGAAGTTCCTGTTTTAAACCCAGAATTATGAGACCAAAGGTTTTTGTTCCTTTTATGTTTTAAGGCACTTTTTTATTTGTCGCCTCAAAATTTAATGGTACATTTAGAACTTGTAAGTAGAGAACTTTTTTTAAATGGAATTCCACAGCGCAAAGCAGATTTCCCCTGAAAATCTGAACCGAATCGATTATGACCTGTTTATTCTTGCTGCCGGTTATGAGCAGCGAAGCATTTACCTTCTTGTGGATTTCAATATCAATGCGAAAGTAAAAGTTGCACTGGCTTTTGAGGAAAAATCCAGAGAGGTTCAACGCAGAAACAATGACGTACTTCTTCTTGAAAAGGGATTCCGTTCCATGACTTTTTCAGGGGAGCAAAGCATCAATTTCGACCCGCTATTCTCAAAAATCTCAGAGAATTCCTTAAAAGATAACATTTTTGTCCTGATCGATTACTCCAGTATGACAAAAGTCTGGTATTCAGGGATTATCAATTATTTGATCGGCAATGAGAATATACACAAAAAAACTATTGTGCATTTCTCCTACACACCTGCCTTATACAATGAACCAAAAAAAGCAGGGGCGGTGAAATTCAACACGCCTGTTTCATTTCCCTCAAGGAAATCGGCTGATCCAAATAAGCCAACAGCATTGATCATTGGTCTCGGGCTGGATTATTCGCGGGCTGAGTTTCTTCAGAGAAATTTAAAACCTGAACTAACGTTGCTTCTATATGCCGATCCTACAAATGAAGTAAAATATGTTGAAATGGTTTTTAAGAACAACGAAGAAATAATCGAACAAAGCGGGATTAGAAACCTGCTCAGCTTCCCACTTGACAACCTCGAAAGAACCAATGAGATACTCACTGATCTGTGTCTCTCACTCAGAGCCAAATACAATGTGATTGTTGCCCCTATTGGGCCTAAAGCTCTCACATTGCTTGCACTACTTCTGTCTGTAAGATATCCTGATATTAGTGTCGTTCGAATCAGTCAGGGAGCGGGAGCCTCAACTTTTGAAAGGAAACCCTGTTGCAAGCCTCTAGTTTATTCTGTTGAGTTTACTCCTGAGGAAAGCGAATAAAAGCCCTGAAACCATTACCTTTTTAAACAATTTTTAAGATATTTTGTTATTGGACCGTATATTTTGTAATTCTGACTCCAAAATACCCTCACCGGTAATTTTTATTTAGAATTAATTTAAATAAAACTCATTTTTTATTAATTTTGCATCCCTAAATTTATTCAAATATGGCACAGTACGAAGTCATAATGCCCAAAATGGGAGAGAGTATCGAAGAAGCGACAATTACCAAATGGTTTGTTAAAGTCGGTGATAAAGTTATCGAAGATGACGTTTTGCTCGAGATTGCCACCGATAAGGTCGATTCTGAAATTCCAAGCCCTGTTGAAGGTGTTGTGACAAAACTATTATACCAGCAGGACGAGGTTGTTCCTGTAGGTTCGGTTATTGCAATTATCAACCTGGATCCCAATGCGGTTCCGGAAAACAACAGTGAAACAACAGAAAAAGCAGTTGAAGTTGTTTCAGAACTTCCCAAAACCGCCTCTGCTGAGAAGCAGGAAGTTATATCGCACGAAGCCGTTTCATCTTCTTCGGGCAGGTTTTACTCCCCCTTGGTTCGAAAAATCGCCAATGAGGAAAACATCTCACAAGCCGTGCTGGATACCATTCCCGGAAGTGGTAGAGAGGGCAGGGTTCAAAAACAGGATATACTAGCCTTTCTCGAAAACAACAAAACCCAAAAACCCCCTGCGCAAATGCCAGCAAGTGCCTCTGCACCGGTTCAGAAAAGCGAAGCCGTTTCTGAGAAGCCATCTGCACCTGTGCCCTTATCGGTAAGCGGAGGGGATGAAATCGTTCAGATGGACAGAATGCGCAAAATTATTGCCGAACACATGATCAAATCTCAGCAGGTTTCGGCACATGTAACCAATATGCTTGAGGCTGATGTTACCAATATAGTGAATTGGAGAAACCGGGTTAAAGATGATTTTGAAAAACGAGAAGGCGACAAAATAACCTTTCTTCCCATTTTTCTGGAGGCTATTATTAAAGCGCTCAAAGATTTCCCCATGATCAACGCTTCGGTTGACGGAGACAAAATTATTATCAAAAAACGTATCAATCTTGGAATTGCAGTGGCATTGCCAAATTACAATTTAATTGTGCCCGTGATCAAGAATGCTGATTTCCTCAATCTTGCCGGACTCACCAAGGAATTGAACCGACTTGCAAATGCAGCCCGGAGCAATAAGCTTAAACCCGAGGAGATTCAGGATGGTACTTTTACCATAACCAATTTCGGTTCGTTTAAAAACAGTATAGGAACGCCGATAATCAACCAACCACAGGTTGCCATTATTGCAATCGGTAGCATTGAGAAAAAGCCTGCGGTGCTGGAAACACCTCAGGGAGATGTAATTGCCATTCGTCATAAAATGTTCCTCTCGCTTACATACGACCATAGGATTATCGATGGCTCACTTGGCGGAATGTATTTGCGCAAAGTAGCAGACTATATTGAGGCATTTGATACCACCAGAACCATTTGATTAAACTTAAAATAAATATTATTTGACATGATTAAGGAAAGAAGATACCATATTAAAACAACAGATAAAGAAATTCTTAAAAAATGGTATGGTCTGATGACTCTCGGACGGGCTCTCGACGACAGGGCTCCGAATTACCTCAAACAAGCTATTGGTTGGTCGTACCATGCTCCATATGCAGGGCACGACGGGATTCAGTTGGCTATTGGTCAGACTTTTGACAAGGACCATGATCATTTGTTTCCCTATTACAGGGATATGCTAACAACCCTTTCTGCAGGTCTTACAGCAAATGAAATCGTTTTGAACGGAATATCAAAAGCTACCGATGTAGCTGGCGGTGGCAGGCATATGTCGAACCATTTTGCCAAACCCGAATGGAACATCCATAATTCATCTTCGTGCACAGGCAACCATCCCCTTCAGGGAGTGGGTACTGCCAGGGCTTTCAAAAGATATGGGGTAAAAGGAGTTGTTATAACCTCCCAGGGTGAATCGTCCGTTTCCGAAGGTTATGTATACGAAGCTATTAACGGAGCCTCAAACGAGAAACTTCCTGTGTTGTTTGTGTTTCAGGATAACGGTTATGGTATTTCGGTTCCAAAAAAGGACCAGACAGCAAACCGAAAAGTAGCCAATAATTTTTCAGGCTTTAAAAACCTCAAGATTTTTCACTGTAACGGGAAGGATGTTTTCGACTCGATGAACACTATGGCTGAAGCCAAGGAGTACATCGAGAAGAATGGAACCCCTGCCATTGTGCATGCAAACTGTGTAAGGATTCACTCGCATTCCAATTCCGATCGGCATGAACTCTACCGCGACGATTATGAGATGAATTATGTTCTTGCATACGATCCCCTTGCCAAGTACCGCAGGTTGCTTATTCGTTACAAAAGGTTTACCGAAGAGGAATTGCTTGAAATCGAAAGCCAGACCAAAGAAATCGTCAAGGAAGCCCACAAACACGGGATGGCGGCACCGGATCCGGATCCCAACTCGATTTATGATTTTGTTATTCCGGAAGCCTATGTTTCCGAAAAGTATCCCGAAGGTTTGCACGATTTTAAAGGTGAACCTAAAAAACTCATCGAAGGTCTTAATGAAACCCTCAAAGCCGAATTCAGACACAATCCCGACACCTTTATCTGGGGACAGGACATGGCCAATAAGGAAAAGGGCGGCATTTTTAACGTAAGCAAGGGACTACAGCAGGAGTTCGGGCCTGAGAGGGTCTTTAATGCGCCTATTGCTGAGGACTTTATTCTTGGAACCGCAAACGGTATGTCGCGCTTTAGTCAAAAAATACGCATAGTAGTCGAAGGAGCTGAGTTTGCCGATTATTTTTGGCCTGCCATGGAACAATTGGTCGATACCTCCCATGATTACTGGCGTTCGAATGGACAATTTTCACCAAATATCACGGTCCGACTTGCTTCTGGTGGTTATATCGGGGGAGGGCTTTATCATTCCCAAACCATTGAGGGCACGCTAACAACGTTCCCCGGAATTAGGGTTGTGTATCCTTCCTATGCTGATGACGCAGCAGGACTTCTGCGAACTTCGATGCGCTCCAAAGGAGTTACTTTGTTCCTTGAACCCAAAGCGCTTTATAACAGTCCGAAAGCAGCCGCTCCAATTCCTGACGATTTTGAAGTTCCTTTTGGAAAGGCAAAAGTCAGAAAAACAGGATCCGACTTAAGCATGATCACCTATGGAAACACCACTCATATGTGTGTCGAAGCAGCTGAAAAACTCGAGAAAGAACAAGGGCTTAGCGTTGAAGTGATTGACCTTAGATCCCTTAGTCCTTTGGATGAAGAGGCCATACTTGCCACTGCCAAAAAAACCGGGAAGGTTCTCGTAGTCCATGAGGATAAGGTTTTCGGGGGATTCGGGGGAGAAATTGCTGCCTTAGTAACCGAAAAAGCTTTTGAATACCTCGATGCCCCGGTAAAAAGGGTCGGCTCCCCATACACCCCTGTTGGCTTTAACAGAATTCTTGAAAAAGCAATTCTTCCTAACACCGACAGAATTGTTGCTGCAGCCATCGATTTGATCAACTATTAACTGAATTGAACCATGAAGAAAATAGCAATTATATATAGTTTCAACACCGTTAAAACTTCCAAAATAGCTGAGAAAATCAAAGATGCATTTTCATCTGAGGATGTTGATATGGTTAATGCGGAAAATATTACCCCTGAAGTTTTCGCTTCATACAACAACCTTATTCTGGGTGTGCCAACCTGGTTCGACGGCGAATTGCCAAATTACTGGGATGAGTTCATACCCGATCTTGAAGACCTCGATTTGAAGGGCAAGAAAATAGCCATCTTTGGTCTTGGCGACCAGGTCAACTACGGTGAGAACTTTGTCGACGGCTTAGGCATTATGGCAACCATAATCGAGGAATGCGGCGGTACGGTGGTTGGATATACTTCAACCGAAGGATACCGCTTCGAAGCCTCACAGGCGCAACGGAGAAACCAGTTCGCAGGTTTGGCAATTGATTATGAGAACCAGGGCACGAAAAACAAGGAAAGAGTTGCTGCCTGGGTTGAACAACTTCGCAAAGAATTTAATTAAAACTGCAATTGGGTAAGATTTTTTTCGATCTTCTTATCGATTATGAAGAGTCCGCGCGTGGACTCTTTTTTTTGATCACTTTTTCTTGACGGCCCAATTCCATCCTGCAGCAACTCGCAGGAGACATATCATTTACCCGGTTATGAATTGCAGGTATTGGATATCATGCATAGAATTTTTTTGTTTGCAAAACTAAAATCAGATTGCTTTCAGGTTTTATTTTGAGGGCAATAACCCCTCCAGCTATCAAATCGTAACAATTTAGTTGAAAAATCATCCGGATACTTACGATATGTAAGTAAACCTGCATTTCGTCAATAAATAAACGGCAAAATATATGGCATTATATAATAATTATTACTTGTTTTGCATTAGGATTTACAATTATCCGGAAATTCGGTTTATAACGATCAGGCATTTTAAATAAAAATTTATCGAAATGGCAAAAGACAGAGTATATGTTTTTGATACCACCCTCAGGGATGGCGAACAGGTTCCCGGATGTCAACTGAATACGGTTGAAAAGATCGAAGTTGCAAAAGCCCTTGAAGCATTGGGGGTTGACATCATTGAAGCTGGTTTCCCGATTTCGAGTCCGGGGGATTTCAATTCCGTTGTGGAAATATCCAAAGCCGTTACAGATCCCATTATCTGCGCCCTTACCCGCGCCGTTAAAAAAGACATCGAGGTTGCCGCCGAAGCTTTGAAATATGCCAAAAGAGGAAGAATACACACAGGAATAGGCACATCCTACTATCATATTTATCACAAACTGATGAGTACTCCTGAAGGTATTATCGAGCGTGCTGTTGAAGCTGTGAAATACGCCAGGAATTTCGTCGACGATGTTGAATTTTACGCCGAAGACGCAGGGCGCACGGATAATAAATTTCTTGCCCAGGTGGTTCAGGAAGTTATAAGAGCTGGTGCCACTGTTATTAATATTCCCGACACAACAGGCTACACCCTCCCTGAAGAATTTGGAAAAAAAATCAAATACCTTAAAGATAATGTTGAAGGTATAGATGATGTTATTATAGCCACGCATTGTCACAACGATCTGGGAATGGCTACAGCCAATACTATCTCCGGTGTGATAAACGGTGCCAGACAGGTTGAAGTCACCATAAATGGTATAGGTGAGAGAGCGGGTAACACCTCCCTCGAGGAAGTGGTAATGATTCTCAAAAGCCGCAAACACCTGGGTTTGTATACCGAGATTAACACAAAAAGAATTTACAGAACCAGCAGACTGATTTCTACGCTCATGCGCATGCCGGTTCAGCCCAACAAGGCCATCGTTGGGAGAAATGCATTTGCGCATTCGTCGGGTATTCATCAGGACGGTGTGCTCAAAAACCGTGAGAATTATGAAATAATCGATCCGAAAACAGTTGGTGTAAACGAATCTGGCATCATTCTTACTGCCCGCAGCGGCCGCGCTGCCTTGAAGCACAGGCTTGAGCGCATCGGCTACAAATTTAGCAAGGAAAAGCTCGAACATATTTATGAGCAGTTTATTACTCTTGCCGACAGCAAGAAAGATATTACCGACGACGATTTGAAAATCCTTGCCGGTAAAGAAGTCAAAGCGGAGGAATTACCAATTTCCCTGCTTGCTCTTCAGGTTTTGTCGGGAAAAGGCACTGTTCCAATGGCAACTGTGACCCTGAATATACTAGGAGAGAAACACACAGCAAGTGCTACCGGAAACGGTCCCATCGATGCTGCATTTGCTGCTGTAAGACAGATTGTCACCAAAAAGGCCAAGCTCGAGGAATTCCTTATACAGGCAATAACCCGTGGCAGCGATGATCTCGGCAAAGTGCATGTACAGGTAGAAAGCAAAGGAGTAATGTACTACGGGTTTTCAGCCTCCACAGATATCATAACTGCCTCTGTGGAAGCATTTATCGATGCCTTGAGCCAGGTCCAGTAGAAATATTACAAATAGCAAAACTGTTGAATTCAA
>JFJP01041691.1_pt1 | contig 10708 bp, 8 predicted proteins | sample 431651 | NCBI WGS metagenome assembly JFJP01 (sample SAMN02602958, study PRJNA72255) | Microbial mat metagenome, whole genome shotgun sequencing project. | biome: fresh water; feature: sink hole; material: water; isolation source: purple microbial (photo- and chemosynthetic) mats found in...
TCTATAGCTTCTGTACTTATTTTCATTGGTAGGCAAAACCCCAATAAAAATTAGCGAAAAATATGGTTATAACATTGCGAAGTAGTTGAGAATTTTAGCAAGCATTCAGTAAAGTGTTATTAAATTTTCATTTCAGTAAGAATATCAAAAAAATCAAAAACTCTTCCTTATCCGCTGCGGGCTGTTTGAACGCAGCCTAAAGGCGGAGTGATGGTGGCTGAGCGGAGTCGAAGCCGTTCCCGCAGTGAAGCATTTTTCTTTGGTTCGTTTCTTTTTTTGCTAAAAAAGAAATGAACGACTTAATATAATGCAAAATGTAAATTTACAGAATTAAAATCAATTCTTATTATATCCCAAAACAATACAAATAACCATCTTCGGCGCCAATAAATAGTTTTTTACCTACAATGGCGGGAGTGGAATGAATGGGTGAACCGATATCATATTGGTATAGTTCAGTTCCTTTTTCTAAATCAAGAAAGTAAATACGACCATCACCAGAAGGAATAACTACTTTATTAGATGAAATGATGGGTGATGCGGTAATCTTGCCTCCCGTTTTATATACCCATACCAATGCTCCTGTTTTCTTGTCGAAACAATTTACCATTTTATTTTGCGTACACGCTATTATATATTTAGAACTTCCTGCAGGACTTGATATATAAGGACTATTGTCTTTTTTCTTCCAAAGAATTTTTTTGGTATTTAAATCTACACAGAAAAATTCCCCCTCATAATTTCCTGCATATGCACGCTGATTAGAAATTAGTACAGATGATGCTATATAAATTTCTAGAGGAATTGAGAACTTTGCGGTGCCTTGTTGTAAATTAACAGCATGAATATTTCCGTCGCAACCCCCAAATACTGCCATACCAGATGTAATGGCAGGTGTAACATTAACGTAGTTATTGGTTTCATATTTCCAAATCATTTTACCGCTAATTGCGTCTAAGCTGTATAAGTGATAATCATAACTACCAAAGAATACCCGCATTGATTTCTTATCTGGCAATAGAGCATAGTTAGCAGAATTTGAAATTTGCCCCCCCGATGTAAATTTCCATTTTTCTATGCCTGTTTTAACATCTAAAGCGTAAAATATACCTTCTAAATTTCCAAAGTAAACTGTATTATCTAAAAGGAGAGGAGCAGCTTCTACGGATGTAGCTGATTGATGTTTCCAAACCAATTTTCCTTTATCATCAATGCAATATACATTACCTGCATTGTTTCCAATAAATACCATTTTTCCATCGCTCACAGGAGAAGATTTTATTATTTCTCCGGTTTGAAATTTCCATAAAAGCTTAATAGGTGTTTGAATTTTTTGTTCTAAATGGGCTTCTAATGAGGCATTCCCCCTGTAGATATTCCATGAGCCTTTTTGTTGAGCAAAAAGAGAGCTGATTATGAAAAGAAATATATTCAGAAATATGGTTTTCATATAATTTTTGCTAAAGCACCAGTTGGACAAGATTCAATGCATTTTAGAGCTGTTGTTTTTAATGCATCTTCTAATTTAGCATTAAAGGGAACTTGAACCCTTACATTAAAACCGCGACCAATAAAGGTAAGTCCCAATGCATCCTTTTCGCTACTGGCTATATCTACACAAAGTCCGCATCGAATACATTTCTCTGCTTCATAAACAACAAATGAATGATCAAATTGTTTGGTCATTTCTTTTCTACTGCCGATATTATACGAATTTTGTTGCGCCGAGTATAAAGTACTATAATCTCGCAGTTTGCAAGCATCTTTTTTTCTGCAATCGCAATGCAGGCATCGTTTTGCTTCTTCAATGGCTTCTTGAATTGAGAAGCCTGTTAAGTGGTCAATTGAATTATTGCGATTGTTTGAAACGGATTCTTTTAAGTATTCTGGAAGTTCAGCTTTTGTTAGTTTGGCAAAGCGAGAATTGAATTGTTTTTTTTCTGTTTGTATGTTCGCTATAATATTCGCGAGCTGTTTTGCGTGAGCGGCAGTTCTAATTGCCATTTTTTGTTTTTTTACTACGCTACCACATGCATATATGTTAGAAACACTGGTTAAAAAGTTTTTCTCATTTATTACGATACCATTTTTGTCTACCTCTACTAACCAAGAGAAATCTTGCGTTGATACTCCTGTTGAAATGATCAAAGCAGAATATCTATTTTTAATTTTTTCTTCATAAAATGAGGGATTAAAATCTGAAGAGCAATAGAAGCTGGCGCCTAATTTTTTAATTCCTTCTATTTCAATATCAAGAATCCTTTTCGGAAGAATTTCTTCTGAAATATCATAACGCAGGGAGCCACCAATTTCTTTATTTTTTTCAAAAATATCGCATGAAAATCCGTATAGTTGCAGAAAGTATGCTAACGATAAACCCGCAACTCCTGAACCTATGATCGCAATTTTTTTACCATTTGGTTTTGTTTTAGGTTCTTCAAAATTAGAAAATTGAGCGGTACTTCTTTTCAATAAGCAGATTGAAACTGGAGCGTTTATTTGTTTTCTGCGACAAGCATTTTCACAAGGAGCTGGGCAGATATATCCCAAAATAAATGGAAGCGCAATATCATTTTTTACTATGCGAATGGCTTCTTCAAATTTATTTGCTCCTATGAGTCTGTTCATTAAAGGTATGTCCATGTGTGCGGGACAACTTAATTGACAGGGAGCTTCGCAATCTCCAACATGATCACTTAGTAGTAATTCGAGACTTTGTTTGCGCATATCGCGAATTTCATCATCTTCACTTATAATGTCCATTCCCTCATTCACTGGCATAGCACAAGACGGAAAAATACTCCCATTTTTTCGGTCTTTTACCACACATATCATGCACGATGGATGATTGGATTGTCCTTTTAAGTAGCACATGGACGGAATACTAAATCCTGCAGACCTAGCAGCTTCTAAAATTGTTGTTCCTGCTGGTACTTGAATAATTTTATCGTTAATTTTTAGTTCTACCATATTACTTAGTTATTACCGCATCAACTGGACAAATCTGTCGACAGGCATCGCATTGAATGCATTTTTCTGAATCAATAATATGTACTTCCTGTGGCATAAAACTAATGGCATCTACTGGACATTGTTGAACGCATTTGGTGCAACCTATGCAATCATTAGTAATAAAATATTCTATCATAGCTGTACATTTCCCTGTAGGACATTTGCCATTTATATGTGCTTCATATTCTTCTCTGAAATATTTTAAAGTGGAAAGAACTGGATTAGGAGCTGTTTTTCCCAATCCGCAAATGCTTCCTTTTTTTACTATTAGTGCAAGGTCTTCTAGTTTTTGCAAATCATTCATTTCTGCTTTTCCGGAACATATGTTGTCCATTATTTCTAACATTCTGGTAGTTCCTACCCTGCAAAATGTACAACGTCCGCATGACTGGTCTTGAGTAAATGATAAAAAATAGCGGGCAATATCTACCATGCAATCGGTTTCATCTAAAACTATTAATCCACCTGAACCCATCATGGCACCAGCTTGGGCTAAAGATTGATAATCAATTTCTGTATCTATTAGCGAAGCGGGAATGCAGCCGCCCGATGGACCACCAATTTGTATGGCTTTAAATTTCTTATTGTTTTGTATCCCCCCACCTATATCGAAAACAATTTTTTTGATGGAGATACCCATGGGTACTTCAATCAAACCGCCTCTATTTATTTTTCCAGCCAAAGCAAAAACTTTTGTGCCTTTGCTATTTTGAGTACCTATATTCTTAAAAGCATCTGCTCCTTTACTTATTATCCAAGGCACCAAAGCTAATGTTTCTACATTATTAATTAGAGTGGGTTTTTCATATAAGCCTGATTGTGCGGGGTAAGGAGGTCTTAATCGGGGCAATCCTCTTTTACCTTCTATGGATGCAATTAAAGCAGTTTCTTCGCCACAAACAAAAGCACCTGCGCCTTCAAAAATAGAGATATGAAATGAAAAATTCGAATTTAGTATATTATTTCCTAGCAATCCCGCATCGTAGCATTTATTAACGGCTTCCCTAATTCTTTTCACAGCTAATGGATATTCTGCTCTGATATAAAATATGCCTTCATTTGATCCAGCAGCAAAAGCAGCTATTGTAATTCCTTCAATAATGCGAAAAGGATATGATTCAAGCAACATCCTGTCCATAAAGGCACCAGGATCGCCTTCGTCACCATTGCAAATAACATATTTTTTATCTGCTTGGGCTTGACTAACAAATTTCCATTTTCGTCCGGTTTCAAATCCTGCGCCCCCTCTACCCCGCAAACCACTTTTGAGAATCTCTTCAATAATTTGGTCGGGATTCATTTTACGAAGGCAATGTAATAATGATTTGAAGCCACCAAATTGCTTATAGGTATTTAAATCTAAAGGATCCATTTCTCCTCTGTTCTCGGTTGCTATGCTTATTTGTCCGTCAAGAAAGGCAGCTAATGGCGTGTCTTTATCATTAGGATCATAGAAAGAAGTTGAAATAGGAATATCTCTTTCTAAAATTCTATCGAATGTGTCATAGAAGGAATTTTTTAAATGCTGTGTTATATTTGAAGAGCGAAAATGCTTTTTTATAATTTTGTTTACTTCGTCGGGTCTAATTTTTGCATAAAAAGCAGGTTTTTTTCCGGGTTTGTGAATTTCGAGCATGGGAACCTGATTGCACACCCCAACACAACCAACTTGTTTTACATCAACTTGAACTCGATTTCGCAATAGCGATGCTTCTAATTCTTTTTTTACCTCGGCACTTCCGCTGGCAACACAGCATGATCCCAAACCAATTCTGATTTCTCCGGCTTCTTTTTTAAGTGTGGTTGAGGTGGTTTTAATATTTGTTGTTTCCTGTAATTGTAAATTTATAAATTCTTCAAGTGTGTCTTTTATCTTATCGGTACTTACTTTACCGAAAGTAATTTCATCAATTTGAACTACTGGCGCAATGGTACAACAACCCAAACAAGCTACTTTTTCTATGGTAAATAGCCCATCCTGATCTGTATCGGAATGGGCATCAATCTTCAAATGGCGTTTAAATGCATCGAATACCAATCCCGCACCTTTTACATGGCAAGCTGTTCCTACACAAACTTTAATAATATGTTTTCCTGCAGGATGTAATCTAAATTGAGAATAGAATGTGGCAATTCCAAGTATTGTTGAATATGATATTCCCGTTTTGTTGTGAACATGTTGTAAAGCCAGTTCAGGTAAGTAGTTATATTCCTTCTGAATTGCTTGAAGCAGTGGAATTACCTGTCCTTGAATAGGACTGGCAGAGGCAATTATTTCATCTGTTTTATTTATTATATCTTCTGCTTTCATGCTATTTTTTTCCAATGCAATACAAATATTTATGTCCGCGAATAAAAATCTTTCCTTCAGCAAAAGCTAGTGTGGGAAAAACGTTATCATCAACTTTATTCTGACCTATTTCAGGAAAGTTTTCCTCCATCTTAAAAATTCGGGTCAAACCATTTTTATCGGTTACAAAAAGTTTGTCATTTACGATCATAGGAGAGGAATAAACAGATTCATTCAATTCTTTTTCAAAAATTTTCGAGCCGCTCACTGCATCATAGACAGCCATAACACCAAAACTCGTAACTACAATAGCATATTTTTCATTGGCAACTGGACTGGGAATATCTGATAGGTATTCATCGTTTGTCCATATTGTATTGGTTGGATCGCTTAATTTTATAGCAGCAAATTTTGAATAATCATTTACAGTAAATAGAGTACCATTAGCATATGCGGGAGAAGGTCCTACTTCGCCACCTATGCAATTATTTTTCCATATTTCATTTCCTGTTTCTGGATCATAGGCAGCAACATAGGGTTCGGCGGCAGCAATGATCATTGTTTTTCTTTCCCATTTAATCAGGATGGGAGAAGCCCATGAAGCTTTTACCTGACGGTTGACTGACCATATCTGTTTACCTGTTTTGCTGTTTAGTGCTATCAATTTAGCTGCATTGCGTTGATCGTATTGAACAATTACTTTTCCGTTTACTAATAATAAAGAAGACGAATGTCCATAATGATTATTGGGGATTCCCAAGTTGAATGCCCATAATAACTTACCATTCATATCAATTCCTACTATGTCGCCATTGGAGAATACTGCATATACCCCATTTCCATCAGTAGCAGCAGTAGGTGCGGCATGACCAGTTTCTGCTAAAACTTTTGGTGCAACAGCAGGAGATCCTTCAATATTTTTAACTTCAACTTTCCATAATTGTTTGCCATCATTTTTATCATAACAGTATACCTCTCTTTTATTGGCATCTGCACCCGTGATAAATAAATTTCGTCCCCAAAGTACAGGAGAGTTGTATCCGGGAAGTGGAACAGTAATTTTCCACAGGATATTTTTGCCACTCGCTGCATCCCACGAAAGTGGAATACCTTTTTGCTTTACTATACCATGACCCATTGATCCTCTGAAAATGGGAAAATTGTCTTTACTGCCGTCCTCTTCAATTATGGTTTCAGTGGGGACATTGTTACTGTCTTTTATTTCGGTTGGGTTTGCTGAAATGGTTATGGTTGAAGAATCAGCAATGTTGCTATCAATGTTATCTGAAACCTGCAAAACAGAATCGCTAGCAGTAGCCTGTTTGTTTTGTACTAGTTTTTCATTAAATTTATCCTTTAATTGCAGACTTGTAAGCCATGCAGAAACTAATGCTAACAATAAAATCATACTTCCCCCAATGGCAATCCATTTTCTTGCATTTTTATTATTCATATACAAGGGTTGTGCTTCTGGCAAAAGTGATTCAGGTATTTTTTTTGTATTGATAATAATCCATTGAAATACGATAGTGATAATGGCGATACCTGCCAATGCTAAATAGGTACCTGTTTTTATTTGCCATTGATTTGTGAAATATGCTTTTCTGGCCAGAAGGTCTAATTCTCTTACCTGTGCTCTGAGTTCGTGATCATCGGGATTTTGATACAAACGTTCTACCAGAGTATTAATAATTTTTTGATTAACAGGATCTGATTTTTTTAGTTGCAGAAAATTTGCCAGCATCAAAATACAAATAAGTACAACAAAAATACTTGTAATGAATGCAATGCGGTATAACAATTTGTGTAACCAAAGATATTTATTTTCTTTGCTCATAGTTTATTTTTTTATAATGCTATTGGGTTTCACCGGACAATAATCAATGCATCTAGCACAGCTAAAGCAAGTCCCTTTATTAGGCCAGTATCCTTTTTTATATTTAGGAATTGATAAACGGGATAATGTAAGTCCGAAAACCAATCCGAGAAAAGCACCCATAATTATGGAACCTATATAGAATTGTCTAACAATATCTGAAGCATTTTTATAAAATGTTTCTAGTGGCGTTCCCAATGCTTTAAAAGTACGTACTTCCAAATTTTGTTCTGCCTCCTTAAGACCTTCCTGATTCATAAACTCATAAGCTAAGCTCACTTTATTATTTACTAAAGCCAAATTTTCATGTAATTTAGCACCCGTGTAAGCGCCTGCAAACATTAGTAAAGGAGTAATAAGTGCATAGAAAATTAATCGCTGCACCATTACATTTCTTTTTTCATACAGTTTGAATGATTGTGGTTTATCAATAGCGCCAAAGGGGCATGAATTTTCGCATAATTTGCACTCGATGCAAGCATTAGGAGTTATGCTCATATGTTTTTGAGAAAAGCGGCTGGTCCAATTCAGAAGAACACCATAGGGACAAAAAAATCTGCAATACGGACGCGCGATAAACATTCCGATGAGAAGGAGCAATACGCCTATGGCTATCATCAGAAAGGAGCCACTGAATCGGAATAGTGCTACAAAAGGATCGTAACGGCAAATGATAAAATCGGAGCGGGTAGCCGCATAAAGGATGGCCAAAGCGAGATAGATAAAAGGAATTAAACCTAAAAGCGATTGCACCCATTTTTTTAGAGGCATGGGTTTGAAGGCTATCAAATCTTGTATAGCGCCTAATGGGCAAGCACCCGCGCAGAATACCCTTCCAAAAAACAAACTAAAAATAAGAGGAATCAAGAACAATAGTATGGTGGAAAAAGAAACAAAATAATCTGCATTAAACAGTGCAGCCGTGATGTTTTGTATTGAACCTATGGGACAAATACAGCCTTCGCGGTAAAATCCAAAATACAATAAAGTAAAAACAGAAATCAGCAGCACCCCATTACGGGAGCGTTTTTTTAGTACCAGCCAAGTAAGAATTGACAATAAAAAAGTTAATAGTGCTACATCAAAATACTCCCAATAGCCTGAACGTGCTAGTGCTATTTGAGTTTCGGGAATTTTATATCCTTCTTCAAAATCGGGTTTGGGAAAACGTTGCGTGAAGCCATCAGCAACTAATGATTGCAGAGGCAATAGTATTAAAAAGATAAAAATGCAATATTGTTTTTTCATCTTATTTCTTTTTTTCATAACCGACCAACTTATTTGCTTTTGATTCGGGAACCAGAGAAAATGCTTCTGAAGGACAAACATTTGCAATAGCACATTGATTACAATTCACACATACATCGTGGCGAATTTGTAATTGCAAAGAACCATTTCCAAAAGCCCCGCATCCTTTAACACATTTTCCACAACCGATGCATAGTTCTTCAATGATATGGTATTCAAAATAGGGTTCTTCAATGTATTTTCTTGCAATGGCGTTAGTAGGACATACTTGGTTTTCTGCTGCTGTATTTAAATCTTTTGCATCAGGGCGGAGATATCCACCGCAAAGATCGCAATACCCGCACATATCATAAACGTGAACACATTTAACAGCAGACTGAGATAAAACACATTCAGTGGCACATCTACCACATTGCACGCATTTGCTGGGGTCTAATTGCCACAACATTTTTTCGGAATGCGATTTGCGTACCAAATAGAAACCTAAACCGGCAAGTCCAGCAGCCATTGATAGTCGGATACCCTGGTTCAGGAATTCTCGGCGGCCTTTTTTATTTTCTTCGTTAGTTTCCATACAACAACATTTTGCAATTGCAAATTATTTTTTTATAAACACTCTAATACCGGGATTGAATTTATCTACCACAAAAATTTGATCATTATTGTTTATTGCAATATCTGATACTATATTATTTACATCTAAATTTGTTTTTAATTCCAGTTGTTTAGCCCCAGCTACGTAGCTTTGAAAGAATCCGCCCCGATTTAATATTTTGATGCGGTTTAAGCCTTTTTCATAAGTAATAAAGGAGCCATCTTTAGTTATGGTGAATTGTGCTGGATTGCAGCAGCCCGCAAAAGCATCGTTTCCAATTCCCGGTTTGCCCCAAGAAGTTAATATTCGGAAATCACTTGTATAGTTTTGAATCAAATGTTTGCCTGGATTTACCACCCATAGTTCACCGGAAGCATCTAAAGCTAGGTCGAAGCACATACTTGGAATGATAAATGAGGTTAGTTCTTTTGGCAGCATCGGCAAGGTATAAATATTCACCTGAATGGGCAATAGAAGTGATAAAAGCGGAATCACTTTTTAGTGATATTATTTCTATATTATTTCCTTGATAATCGTAAATAGCGAATTTATTCATGCCCGCAATAAAAACTTTTTCATTTATGGTGCAAATGCAATTTGAATTGGGAATAGATGGGAATAAGTTCCAGTTAGCGGTACCACTCTTTTTGAAACCCCATTGTTCTTCGCCGCAAAGTAAAATGTCGCCAGCATCATTGAAAGTTATACCTTGCGCTTTTGTTAGGGGATGATATAAAGGTGTTAGCTCTTTATACAAAATTAAGGTACTATCAATTTCCTTATATTTTTCTAGATCATAGCCGAAAAAGTTCTCCTCTGCTTTATTCCCATCAATAAAAAAGTCTTTTCCTAGAAGGAATACAATGAACAAAAGTGCAACGATTGATATACTTATAATTATTTTTTGCATCATAGTTTTAATTTTATATCTATACAGCGCAATTGTTTTGAATCGCGAACCAGAAGATAACCATCTGCTAAGGCGATAGGACCCCAAGCATCGTGACCATCAAGAACTTTTGCTTTATCTAGTAATTTGAATCCATCTATTTTTGCTTTCACAATAGAAAGGTTGCCATCATCATTTAAAATATAAAATTTACCATCAGCAATAAGGTAAGGACCTAACCCAAATCGTTCTGTTTTGCTGCTGGTCCATAAAATATTTTTTGGATTATCTGGATGGGCACAAACAAATTGATTTCTCATTGAACCTGCATCTTTAGGCATGATAGTAAATAAATGATTTTTGTATAAGATGGGTGTTTGTTGCTCCGATGCCATTCCAAGTTGAGGTTTGTATATGTCTTTAACCAGAACATTATATTTATTATTGGATTCAACAATTTCTAATAATACTGCACCTGCACCATAACCTGCAGTAAGAAATATTTGATTGTTACTTATTTGTATTGGAGTGGGAGCGATAACGGATGGATTGAATGCTGAGTTTTTCCACAACATATTTCCTTGCATATCTATCCCGCATATACCTCCAATAGATGCATAAACATACATTGAAACCCCTCTTAAATTCATTAATGCTATTGACGAATGCGACATCTTATAATTGTCAGGATTTTTGGTTTTCCATATTACTTTACCAGAATTGCAATCAATAGCAGCAAATAGGGCGTTTCCACCTGGCGCAATAATGAGCGTATCATTTTTAACCATTGGACATTGA
>JFJP01000203.1_pt1 | contig 10707 bp, 10 predicted proteins | sample 431651 | NCBI WGS metagenome assembly JFJP01 (sample SAMN02602958, study PRJNA72255) | Microbial mat metagenome, whole genome shotgun sequencing project. | biome: fresh water; feature: sink hole; material: water; isolation source: purple microbial (photo- and chemosynthetic) mats found in...
CAAGGATGCGTGATTGAGCGCATCGCTAAACACGGCGTCCCCTGATTCCAGGAGGGCGGCGATGACCGTGGTGTTGCACTGGAAGCCGGTGTTGAACAGAAGGCAACTTTCCATGCCTTTCCAGGCGGCCAATTCCTGCTCCAGTTGATCGTGCAGGGGCGATGTGCCACGCAGCAGGCGAGCCCCTCCGCTACCGCAACCCCATGCATTGGCGGCTTGGGCAGCTGCGTCGGCCATTCGAGGATCGCGCCGCAGCCCAAGGTAATCGTTGGAGCAGAAGTCGATACCTGAAGGTGCGTGAATGATTCGATTCCGCGAGTGAATAACTCGGTCCGCAGCCGATTTTTTAAACCGGTCACGCCAGGGTGCAGGAATGAAATTCAGGGGCACGGGGAACCTTCATGGACTGTGGCTCATTGAAGTCCAAGTCCCAGTCTGCCCTCGCAGAGCCTCTACGGGCAACGGGCGCCAATGGTAAGATTTGGGTTCGCCCCAAGCGGGCTCTCCTCCATAAGGATTTTCATGCTTCGACCTGCGCTGATTACCCTGACCGCTGCCTTCCTGGGAGCCCAAACTCCGGTTCCAGAAACAGCAAAGCCTACTGCTCCCAAGGTCGAGGCTCCCGTTCGGGAAGACAAGGTCATGGCCCGGGTGGGAAATCGCACCTTCCGAGAATCTGACTTTGAACTGTTCCTGTCCATGGCTCTCAATCCTCAGCAGCGAATGCAGATGGAGATGGTTCAGGGGGCCAAAGACACTTACCGTAAGCAGTTTCTTGATTTCAAGGTCATGGAAATCAAGGCCCGCAAGGATGGAATGGATAAGGGACCGGAATATCTGAAGAAACGGGAGCTTATGGAGGCGCAGATCCTGATCCAGGATCTGATGAAGCGCGATGCACCTGCCCTTCAGAAGAAGGTGGTCGTCGAGGATGCCGACGTGAAGGCCTATTTCGAGAAGCATGTAGACCAGTTCAAGAGCCCTGAATCTTTCAACTCTCGCCATCTCCTCGTTAGCGTTAAGGGCGGCCCTAACGCTGGACCCACGGCTCTTTCAGATGAAGACGCCAAGGCCAAGGCCCTTCTTGCCTCCAAGGCTCTTGCGGAAGGAAAGACTTGGGAAGTTGTGGCCAAGGAGTTCTCTGATGACCCTGGCAGCAAGGAAAAGGGCGGGCTTTACGAGAACATCACCTTTGGTTCCTTCGCTCCCGAATATGAAGCGGCGGTGCGCAAGCAGGAGATTGGCAAGGTTGGTGAGCCTATCAAAACGGCGTTCGGCTATCACGTTATTCAGGTAGAAAAAATTTCAGCAGCGGCCATTCCCGCCTTTGAAACGATCAAGGATCAAGCGCGCCAAAAGGCACAAACGGCCAAGCAGGAAGAAGTCTTTCAGGCCTATGTTGATGGGTTGAAAAAAGAGATCGGTTTCGCTGAGCTCGGTTCCTCCACAGCTGCCGAAAAGGAAGTCAAGAACGTGGTCGAAACCAAAAGCAAAGCCTCCAAGAAGAGCGGGAATAAAAAATGAAGAAACTCCTTTTCTCTCTCCTGCCTGTTGTCGCGCTGTGTGCAGCCGATGTGCGGGAGGAAATCCTGGTGATCGTCAACGGGCACACCATCACTCGCCGTGCCTTTCAGCAGGCGGTGGAGCAAGATGCCGCGGCGTTGTACCGTCAATTTTCGGGTAAGGAACTCGACGGCAAATTGAGGGATGCTCGAGAAAAAACCCTTCAGGGGCTCGTGGACGCCTTCATTCTTCAGGACAAGGGAAACGAAGTGGGCATTCTCGTCCCCGACGATTACATGCGGACGGTGGTGGAGGATTTCAAGAAGCAGTACAACTTCGCGACAGACGCCGATTTCGAAAAAGCCCTTAAGGGTAGCGTTGGCATTGGGCTGCCCGATTGGATCAAACAGCAAAAACAGCAAATGATCCAGCAGGAGGTCCTTCGCAAAGAGGTCTACGCCAAGATCGCCATCGAGGATCAGGAATTGCGAGCCTTTTATGAGGACCACAAGGACGAATACCGCATGCCTAGCCGGTTTCGCATTCGGGAACTCGTAGTGCCCAAGGGTGCAACCGCTGAGGAGCAGGCGGCTGCAAAAACAAAGATTGAAGAAATTCAAACCGCCCTAAAAGGCGGCAAGTCCTTCGAAGAGATGGTCAAGGAACACTCCAGCAGCCCAAGTAAGTCGTTGGGCGGTGACCTTGGTTGGATTGGCAAGGGGTTGATGCGCCCAGCCATCGAGCAGGCAGCCTTGGTGATGAAGTCAGATCAGATCTCGGCTCCCATTGAAACCGACAAAGATATTTACCTGATTCAGCTGATTGCGGCCGAGGACGATTTGGTTAAACCCTTCTCCGAGGTTAAGCCTCTGATTCTGCAGAAACTTCAAGAGCCGAAGGCTCAGAACGCTATCCAGAATTATCTTCAAGGCCTGCGAATCCGAGCCAATATTCGGTATCAGGTCCCCAAGGAAACGATCCTGAAGGGATAAGCGTGCGGTTGGATCTGTTTCTTAAGAAAACCCGGTTATTAAAACGTCGAGAGATGGCGCGTGAACTGTGCGATGAAGGCATGGTTCGCGTCAACGGAGCACCCAGGAAGGCCAGTTTTGAGGTGAAAGCCGGAGACCAGTTGGATTTCCCGATCTTCAATCGACTTTTGAAAGTTCAGATTCTTGGCCTACCGGAATCCAGTGTTTCCAGGTCGGACCAGTGGTCTTTCGTGGAAATTTTGGAAGAAAAATGGATGTCATTCGATGAGGGCCCCACAGAAGACCTCACGGCTCCGCGCCCGAAACGCCCATCGGATCATTAGGAGCCGCGCAATAATGACCCGCGCAGTTTCGGTTATTCTTGCGCGGCTCCTAATGTTGGACCACCGCGTCAATGTCCGCGTTATCAATGCGCAACGACTTAGCGTTCCCAGGAGGTCCCTTGTCCGACCAGCCTCTTATTCGTGACCTCCAGGCCGGTGATCCCTTTGTGGGGTTCCTACTGGCCTCTGAGGCGGCGTACAAAACCAGTCGAAGCGGTGGCGAGTATCTCGAAGTCAAACTCGCCGACTGCAGTGGTGACCTCAAGGGTTTCCTATGGGATCTGCGTGCAGTGGAAGGCGATTTCGAAGCAATACGGCCGGATGTCTTCCTCAAGATCAAGGCCAAGGTCGAGGAATTCCAGGGGCGCAAGCAAGTTCGCCTCGAAAAGGTGCGTTTTGCAGAGGATTCTGAAGTTGGGGATCTTTCCCATTTCTTTTCAACTAGTAAGCGATCCGTAGATTCCATGTTGGCTGAACTGGATGCCCTGATAGGATCCATCGCTGATCCTTGGATTCGCCAGTTGCTTAACGGGCTTCTCGTCGAGAATCCGGAATTGCGAGCCGATTTTGCCAAGGCACCGGCGGCGAAGAGTCTTCATCATGTCTACCTCGGCGGCCTGCTCGAGCACACTCTATCCGTGGCAGGGATGGCCGAAAAGGCCTGCGCGCACTATCCGGGGATGAACCGCGACTTGCTGATGGCAGGAGTCTGTCTTCATGATCTTGGCAAGACCGCGGAGTTGACCTATCAGCGAAGCTTTGGTTATTCGGATATTGGAAACCTGATTGGCCACATCTCCATGGAGACGGAATGGGTCTCGAGAGAAATTGCGCGAATCCCAAAATTCCCCGATGAATTGCGAGTGCAGATTCTGCATTGCATTCTTGCCCACCACGGGAAACTCGAATTCGGGTCACCCGTGCTGCCGAAGACTCCTGAAGCCCTGCTTCTGCACTATCTGGATGACCTTGATGGAAAACTGGAAGGTATGTTTCGCGCGATTTCCGATGAAGCTGGAAGCGGCAACTGGACGCCTTTTTCGCGCTCCCTCGATCGAATGATATACAAGGTTCGTTGGCCAAAGGCTTCACGCCTAGAGTCGGTGGCGCCTCTCGAATAAAAAAAAGAAATGGCCCTCGACAAGTGGGAAGAATTGCCTGATATTCTCGGCACGTAACGCCTAAGACTCGATTTTTTCCTCATCCTTTTGCTGAAAATGCCCGATGAAAGAGGAAGAAATTTCCTGTTCGTTGGCTTGGCCACTTCGAAGGTGCCCCTATGAAAATGTCTCGAAAAGCGAAGAGATACGATGAATCAGTGCTGCCTGGAGATTTTCAGGGCTTCGAAGCTTTTCAGGATGGCGATCCCTTGCGGAATGGCCGGCTTCATGGCGCGCTTCGTCGACAGGGATTGCGTGTCGAACTGGAGCACCTCAGCCTGGAACATCAATCGGTGAAGAAGCAGAGTTTCGCCAAGCTGCATTCCCGGGCCCAGCGTCTAACTCACCAAGTTGATTACCTGCATGAGCAGCTAGAAATTGTGGATCACGACCGAAGGGGAATGTATATCCAAATCCGCAGCCTTCCCCCCTATAAGGATGACACCCAGATTCAGTTCAACGAGATTACGATCGTTCGAGATTCGGTCAGCCTTAAGCGGATCGCGTTCTACCGTAAGGATGAAGTCAAACGCCAGGTTCCACTGAACATGACAGAAGATGAACTCAGCCGACTTCTGGCCGATATTCGTCAGGTTTTTGCCCTCGCCTGACTATTTCACAGGGACGTAGGACAAACCGCCGTTTGGAGCAATGAAAACGGCTCGATCTCCCAAGACTCCGATAAGTGTGAACTCCTCGGCCAGGCCGGTTGGAAGGAAATCGACCGTTGATGCGGAGAAGTCCATTCTGACGAGCAGGAGCCCAAGCTGTTTGAGGCTCGGCACGGTGGAGGCGGCGACCGCTGAAAAAGCAACATTGCTGCCCCACCACCAGGTGGTTGGGCCGCGCTGCTTCGTTCCAAGAAGAAGTGCAGGAGCTTGGCCATTGTTGTAGGCGAAGACTGTCTGTCCTAAAACCGTTCCTTTTTTCCCATCGAGTGTCGTAGCGGCAAAATCGCCAGCACCCATCAGGATGAGGTTGTTGCCGTCATTTCTAAAAATACGGTGCAAGGTCTGAGGAATGAGGCCATCTTTTTTTGGCTTGTCACCATAGGACCAAGTCAAATTGCCATTTTTGATGTCTCTTCGCTCTACATACGCGGCGGAAGTCCGAAAGGACAACGCAATCCCATCGGGAGGAATAAAATCGGCATCGGCGACTTCGGCAGGGAGGGTGACTGTGCGATTTACTTTCCCGGCTGCGCTCAGCTGTTTCATGGTATTCCCGGCCAAAACCCAAATTCGGTCGTCATCAACGACCCAAAATTCCGGTGTGATTTCAGCCTTGGAAACGTCTATTCGGGCCGTAACACCCGCCTCTTGCGCCCAAGCCAGCCCTTGGCGGATTTTTCGGGGTCCCAGGACTGACCGTAGGCAACAGATGTCGCCAAAACGAGTGCGGCAGATAGACCAAGTTTGGTAAACAAAGCGGACTCCTTGCGGGCAAGGATGGCACGATTATCGGGACTTAGAAAAAGCTAGGTGTCCACACCTTATACAATTGTCGGTAGGTGGGCAAGAAGTGATGATGCTCGGCGAGAAGGAATCTTTCAGTTAGGACTATGGGAGAGGGTGGCCAGGAAGGCTGAAATCTTTCGGAGAAGGGCTTCTTGACTCAATTCCTGTTCATCCATGAGCAGACGCGGCTCCCCGTGGTGCACTAGGTGGTCAGGGATGGCGCAGCATAGCCAAGGTTTGGAAATTCCCTGACGCCCCAGGGCTTCGGCAACTGCGGAGCCAAAGCCTCCAGGTTCGCAACCCTCTTCGAGCGTAACAAAGCCGCGAGTACGCCGCGCCCAGTGGCTATGCAAGTCTTCGTCCAAGGGCTTCGCGAAGCGGGCATTGATGACTGCGCAGGAAATGCCGCTAGCGTTGAGTTGTTTTGCGAGTGCCGTGGCTGGGGCGACCATGGAGCCAATGGCGGTGATCAGGAGGTCGGAGCCCTCCGATAAGAGTTCGGCCTTGCCAATCGGCAATGGGGTGATGGGAATATCTAGAGGGACGCCCAACGCGTTTCCCCGTGGATAGCGCAGGGCAGCCGGGTGGTTGGAATAGATGGCTGTAAGTAGCATTCGCTTTAATTCATTTTCATCCTTGGGGGCCATGATGATCATGTTTGGCATGCAGCGTAGATATGCCAAGTCGTAGATGCCGTGATGAGTCGGCCCATCGGCACCGACTATGCCGGCGCGATCCAATGCGAAAGTAACGGGAAGATCCTGGAGGCAGACATCATGCAACACCTGATCGAAGCCTCGCTGCAGGAAAGTGCTGTAAATGGCACAAACGGGCCGCATTCCTTGCACTGCAAGTCCCGCCGCGAAGGTCACGGCATGCTGTTCGGCGATGCCAACGTCAAAACACCGCTCGGGAATTGCATCATGGAGCAGGTTTAGGCCCGTACCATCCAGCATCGCTGCGGTGATACCAACGATTTTTTCATCCTGGCGTGCCAGATCCAGAAGGGTTTTCCCGAAAACCTGGGTAAAAGATGGCATCGCGGGTTTGGTAGTGTCGGCCTTGAGCATTTCGCCAGCTTCGGCATCGAAGGCCGTAACGCCATGCCATTTAAGCGGATCTTTTTCTGCGGGTGTATAACCAAAGCCCTTCTGGGTTTGAACATGTAGCAACACGGGACCATCGGCCATGCGCTCCTTGGCTTCGGCCAGACCCTTCAGTAGGGCTTCCATATCGTGGCCCTTGATTGGGCCAATGTAGGAGAACCCGAGATCCTCGAAAAGTAACCCAGGGACAGCGATGCGCTTGAATGATTCCTCACTCCATTTAGCTGCCTTGGCTAGACGAAGGCTGACGCTTTGGACCGGGATGGATTTGATGGCGCCTTCGATGCGATCCCGCCAACGCTTGTAGTACTGACCGGAAATGATCTGATTGAGGTAGCCCTGAAGGGATCCCACGTTGGGATTGATGCTCATATCGTTGTCGTTGAGGATCACCATGAACTTGCGTGTCTCAAGGTAACCCGCTTGGTTGAGTCCCTCAAAAGCCATTCCCGCTGTCATGGATCCATCACCGATCACAGCGATGCTTGTGAAGTCTTGCTTCTGAAGATCCCTTGCCATCGCCATGCCGAGGGCGGCCGAAATGCTTGTGCTTGCGTGGCCTGCGCCGAAATGGTCGTAGGGGCTCTCATCACGTTTGAGAAAACCCGAGAGTCCGCCATGCATGCGCAGCGTGGGGAATCGGTCTTTGCGCCCCGTGAGAATTTTGTGGGGGTACGACTGATGGCCAACGTCCCACACAATGCGATCGACGAGGAAATCGAAGTGATGGAAGAGCGCAACGGTCAACTCAACAGTGCCGAGGTTGGAACTGAAATGGCCGCCCGTTTCACTCACGGAATCAATCAAGAAGCCACGAACCTCGTCGGCCAATTGCTCGAGTTGACTTAGGGAGAAGTGGCGCACTTGCTGCGGCGCAGCTAGTGCCTCGAGTAGTGGATATGTCGTCACGCCGTGCGCTCCGCTAGGTATTGCGCCCATGCCATCAGCGAACGCGGGTTCGGTAGGGCCTGCAGGAGTGCGTTGGCCCGTTCGGTTGCTTCGGTCAAGGCTTGTCGGGCACCTTCCAACCCCAAAAGGAGCGGATAGGTGATCTTCCCTTTGTCTTCGTCTTTTCCGACTCGTTTGCCCATCTTTTCCGCCGTACTGGTGGCGTCGAGGATATCGTCTTGAATTTGGAAGGCCAGCCCCAGGGCACTGCCGGCATCCCGCAAGTTGGCGCGTTGCTTAAAGGTAGCTCCTCCTGCAATGGCACCCAATTCGAGAGAGGCGCGCAGGAGGGCGCCGGTTTTAAGGCGGTGGATTCGTTTTAGGTGATCTAGATCGTAAGAGCCGCCAGAGCGAGTCAAGGCTTCGCCTTCCAGGTCCAGGGACTGGCCGCCGACCATTCCACGCCAGCCTGCGGCCTCGGCAAGCACCTGCACGGCGTCGATGCGCTGATCAGGGGCCAAAGTAATGTCACCGGCCAGAACTTGGAAGGCTTCCGTGAGCAGACCATCCCCCGCCAAAATGGCCTGACCTTCGCCAAAGGCAACGTGGCAGGTTGGTTTTCCTCGGCGGAGATCATCGTCGTCCATGGCGGGAAGATCGTCGTGAATCAGGGAATAGGTGTGGATGTATTCGAGGGCAAGCGCGCAGGCACGAGCTTTCTCGGCAGTGGCCTCAACCGCCTCACTTGCGAGCATGCAAAGCACAGGTCGCACCCGTTTGCCTCCGGCCTGAAGGCTATAACGCATGGCCTCGCCCACCCGATCGGCCTCGCCGCCACGAAGGGCGATTGTGAGGTTGGGTTCAAGAATTGGAAGTAGGCGATCCAAGTCTGCTTGAACCTGGGATAAAGCATCATGGATCACGCGTTATCTCCATCGAGAGCTTCTGCTCGATACTCGCCACCGAGGCTCTGCTTCAGCACTTCTACTCGGCGATGAGCGTCTGCCAGCTGTTGCTGCAATCCCTTGCTCAGAGTGATGCCGTCTTCGAAGCGCAAAAGGGCATCTTCCAAGCTGAGGTTTCCACCTTCAAGTTGCTGTACCAGGGCCTCTAAGCGATCTAGGCCGTCGTCAAAGGAGGGTGGTGTGGGTGCCGACATGTATTCGATTGTAAGGGAAAGGGGGCCCAAGGACCCCCTTTCTACTTGGAATGGAAGAGAGGAGCTATTTCTTGCCCTTCAGTTGTTTGCCTTGGTCTTCGGTTTTGTAGCCTGCCGGCAGTGCGAAAATACTCACAGGGATAGCTCCTTCGGAAACCTTAATGGCCTCAGTGGCGATGTTCATCCCCATGAATCCACTCATGTGGGTCTTGAGAGCAAGACCTTTGATTTTGCTCATTTCTTCGTAAAGCTTGGCCATCGATTTTCCAATGGGACCCATCGCAGCACTGAGGGCTCCCTTGGCCTTGAGCATCTTGGCATAACTTGCGGCAGAAACGGGTGGCACTAACGTGGGATCGTTGCTCGATTCGAAGATGATTTTTCCCACGGTGATTTTGTATTTTTTGCACTTTCGCCCGGTAATCACTTCGCTTCCAACTTCTTCGACTTTGCAGTTGCTGGGATCTCCAAACAGTCCGCCCATCATTGCACCCATTCCCTCAGGCATTTCGGCCTGCACCGATTCCATGGATGCAAGTGCATCCTCGAGAGAGAGTTTTTGGATGAGTTTCTTGCCGTGATTGATGGTGTAGGTGGTCAGACTTTGGTAATCCACAAGGGTGTCAATTTTGGAGGCATCGTTATTGGTTCGGTGGTGGGTGGCGCTGTAATAGTGGGTTTCGGTGCCTTCTGTCTTGGCAGCGCCCTTACTTTGAAAGGTGATCGTTAGATCACCCGCAATCGCGGCGGTGGTGGCAAAAACCAGGGGCAAAAGTAGCTTCATTGCATTTTTCATACAACGCTCCTTGGGAAGTTTCAGGTATCTTACGCCGCCTCCTTGCTGGCATCCAGCACTGCATGAGGTAGGCTTTTAAAAAAGGTGAATAGATGATTCGAGTATTAGTTGTAGATGACAGCCGCGAAACCTGCGACCTCTTGGAGTTGCTGCTAAGCAAAGAGGAAGTCGGAATGGATCTCGAGGTGGTTAAGGCCACCCGCCCCGAGGAGGCCATGGAGCTTCTGCGCGGGGGCGGGTTCGAGCTCATGCTCTCGGATATCAATTTGGAAGCGAGTTTGGATGGTCTGGATCTGCTGCGCTTCGCCAAGCCCTTGGGTGTTGAGACGATTCTTTTAACTGGGTTCGGCACGCTCGAGAAGGCGCTGGAGGCGGTTCGGGAAGGGGCCTTCGACTTTATTTCTAAACCCTGGAATAACGAAGAGCTGAAAACCCTTGTAAAGCGGGCCATTGTTCGAAAGGCGGGACGCTCCACGCCTAGCTCTGTCCCAAAGCTGCAACGGAGCGTGATGGTCGGGTCGAGCCCAAAGATGATGGATGTCTACCGCACCATCGCGTCGCTTCAGAACAGCCGAACCACCGTGCTCATTACGGGTGAAAGCGGCACGGGTAAGGAACTCGTTGCTCGAACAGTCCACGCTAGCAGCGATCGAAAGGATCGTCCGTTCATCGCCATCAATTGCGGTGCAATGACCGAGACGCTCTTGGAATCTGAACTTTTTGGACACACCAAAGGCTCCTTTACGGGTGCTGTGAGTGAGAAAAAAGGACTTTTCGAAGAAGCGACAGGCGGCACAATTCTTTTGGACGAAATCGGGGAGACCTCTCCAAGCTTCCAGGTGCGGATGCTGCGAGTGCTGCAGGAGCAAGAGATCCGCCGAGTGGGCAGCACCAAGACTGTGAAGATCGATCTTCGAATCATCGCCGCAACTAACCGCGATTTGGCCGAGATGGTGAAGGCCGGCAAATTCCGAGAAGACCTTTTCTATCGGCTGAGTGTTGTCGAAATTCGCGTACCTTCCCTGCGCGAGCGGTGGACTCGGGACGAAAACACCGGCCGGGTGATTTCGGATATTCCCTTGCTCTTGGACCACTTTTTGGCAGAGTGCAATCAGCGAGATTCCCAGACCTACACGATTCGTCAGGACGCCCGCGAGGGCCTGGAGCGATACACATGGCCCGGTAATGTTCGCGAAATGGCTAATGTTCTGGAGCACCTTACCCAGTTGAGTCGGGGACGAGAGATTACCCCCGAGGACTTCCCCGACAAGATCAAGGCCGAAATTCGCTCCCGGAGGGTGGAACTTCCCCATGCAGCAGCTC
>JFJP01006519.1_pt1 | contig 10707 bp, 9 predicted proteins | sample 431651 | NCBI WGS metagenome assembly JFJP01 (sample SAMN02602958, study PRJNA72255) | Microbial mat metagenome, whole genome shotgun sequencing project. | biome: fresh water; feature: sink hole; material: water; isolation source: purple microbial (photo- and chemosynthetic) mats found in...
GCGGCCTCGATGGCAGCGTTCAGGGCCAGCAGGTTGGTCTGGTAAGCAATGTCGTCGACGATGCCGATCTTGGCCGCTATCTGTTTCATAGCTGCAACCGTACTGTTGACGGCGGCTCCACCCTCATTGGCCTCTTTGCTGGTTTTGGTGGCCATGCCATCGGTGACTTTGGCGTTGTCGCTGTTTTGGCTGATGGAGGCTGACATGACGTCCAAGCTGGCGGTGGTTTGTTCCACGCTGGCGGCTTGTTCGCTGGCCGCCTGGCTCAAGCTTTGCGCGGTGGCACTCACCTGGTTGGCCGCACCGGTCAAGGCGTCCGCGGCGGCGTGGACTTCACCCAGAACGCGGGTCAGGTTCTCGGCGGTGGCGTTGGCGCTTTCTTTGACTTGACCAAACAAGCCGGCGTAATCGCGATCAATGCGCTTGGTCAAATCACCCTCGGCAAACGCAGCCAACAGCATGGCCACATCGTTCAAGCCCATCTCGCTGGTTTCCAGTAGTTCATTCATGCCAGTGGTCAGGCCTGCAAAAAAGCCTGTCTTGCCCTCGGGGTTCAGACGCTGACTGAAGTCGCCAACGGAAGCGGCCTGCACAACGGCGGCGACCTCCTTTTCAACGCCCACCTCCGCAGTGCGGTCAAACCACTCAACCACGGTGCCCAAACGGTTGCCATTGGCATCCAGAATAGGGTTGGCGTTGAGGCCAAAGGTGAGGCTACCCACCTGGATCTGGGTGCGGAAGGTGGTCCTGAGCGAACTGAGCAGGCCCCGCTGGTGGCTCGGGTTTTTGTGGAAGACATCAATGTTCTGACCCACCAGCTTGTTGGCGTCAAAGTTGGGCAGCACTTTGCGCAGTTCGGCTTCGTTGGAGCGCATCATCGCCTGCACGGTGTCGTTCATGAAGATGATGTTTAGGTCGTTGTCGGCAATCATCACGTTGGTGCTGGCCTTGTTCAGGGCCTGCACGATGCGTGAATTGGCAATAGAGGCTTCGGCAGCTTCCGACATTTTTTGGCGAGCGCCATTGACGGCATCGGTGACCTTGCGTTTTTCGCCTTGCAAGTCCGGCATTTGTTCTGCGAAGTTACCGCTGGAGTATTGACCGATGAGCTCGATTGCTTTGAATTTCACTTCGATGTGACCCCGCACCAAGGCATTGGTCCCGGCGGCGAGTTCACCAAAAGCCCCTGGCAGCGCATTGGCATCCACATAGTGCGAGATCACACCGGCGTTGTGTTTGGCGGCCATTTCTGCCTGCTCGGTCTGAAACCTTTTCAGCACGTTTTGCATATCCTGCATGGCCGAGAGCATTTGTCCTGTTTCGTCTTTGCTGTCATTCTCGATAGTCAGGCTCAGGTCGCCCTTGGCGACGTGGCCTGCCACATCGACGGCGTGTCGTATGGGCCGCGTGATGGTGCGGGTGATCCAGATTGACAACACAACGGCGATCAGCAAGCCCAAGATTCCACCAACGATCAAGGTGTTTTGGGTTGTGGCGTAAAGGGAAGCCATGGTACCGGCGCGCTCCCCCAGCAATCCGCGTTCATTGGCGTCAATGTCGGCAAGAATGACGCGCATGGCATCCATCTTTGTTTTGCCGGTTCCAACAACTGCAATGACTTGCCCATAAGTCTGCAAATTGCTCCCGACAGTCCGCCGGGTGGCGATACTCGTCTCGACTGAGTTCTTCAGCCAAAGAACGTAGTCCTCGTTCAGCTTGGCAAGGCGTTCCTGCTGCTTGGCGTTATCGGAGGTGAGCTTTTTTGCTGTCTCAAAATGCTTGGCAAACGCTTGCTTCCCAGCGGTGAGTGGCTCCAAAAACTCATCCGATCCAGCCACCAGAAAGCCGCGCTGCCCCGTTTCAATATTGACCAAGGCGCCCAGGATGCCGGTGGTTTCTTCCAGCACTTTGTAGGTGTGTGAGTTCCACCCGTTGGCTTCAGAAAACCGCATCAGGTTGAAGGCTCCGATGCCGATGACGGTACTCAGCACCAGCGCAACTGCTGCAAAACCTAAAGATAAACGTGACCCAATTCCCAAGTCAGTGATTTTCAAGATAGTCTCCAAATAAGTTACTCACAATGGACGCTCCCAGACTTTTTGGGCCGGCGATCAAAATCTCGCCCCCTGAGGCCGCTACGATACTTGCAGCGTCTCAGTGGTCAACTCACCCAGCGAGTTGACATCCAGGATCAGCGCCACCTCGCCACTGCCCAGAATGCTGGAGCCCGAGATGCCGCGCAGGGTCTTGAACAGCCGGCCCAGCGGCTTGATCACCGTCTGCTGCTGGCCCAACAGCACCTCCACCTCAATCCCGTACTTGCCCCGCGTCGAGTTCACCACCACCACACTCACGCGCTCCGGCAGATTGGACTCCACGCTGTACAAGGAGCGCAGGCGCACCACTGGCAAGACCTGGCCTCTGAGCTCCAGGCAATGCCGCCCGGAGGCGTCCATCCGGGTTTCATGGGGCGCGGCTTCAATGACCTCAATCACGGACTCCAGCGGCAACACAAACTTGGATTTGCCCACACCCACCATGAAGCCGTCGATGATGGCCAGGGTGAGTGGCAAGCGGATGTCGACCTGCAAACCGCGCCCCGGGTTGCTCGTCAATTTGAGCGTGCCGCGCAGGGCCTCGATGTTGCGCCGCACCACGTCCATGCCCACACCCCGGCCCGAGAGGTTGGTGACTTGCTCGGCGGTCGAAAAGCCAGGCTCAAAAATCAGCATGTTGATGGCGTCGTCGGAGGGCACCACGCCTTGCTCCACCAGGCCACGGTTCCAGGCCCGTTGCAACACGCGCTCGCGGTTGATGCCGCGCCCATCGTCCTCAATGCGGATCAAAATGCAGCCGGTCTCATGCTGGGCACTCAACACCAGCTTGCCGGAGGCCGGCTTGCCAGCGCTTAGCCGCTCCTGCGGCGGCTCCAGCCCGTGGTCAAGGGAATTACGCACCAGGTGCATCAGCGGGTCGGCAATTTTTTCGACCATGGACTTGTCCAGCTCGGCATCGCCGCCCACGATCTCAAAGTTAACCTCTTTGCCCAGGCTGGACGCGGTGTCACGCACCACGCGCCGAAAACGGCTGAAGGTTTCGCCCACGGGCACCATGCGCAGCCCCAGGGTGCCATTGCGAATTTCTTCAATCAGGCTGTTCATGTGCAAGTTGGCCTCCACCAGTTCAGCCTGGCGAGTCTCACGCGCCAGCAAGGTGGCACCCGCCCCGGCAATCACCAGCTCGCCCAGCAGATTGATCACCGCGTCAAGCCGGTCGGCCTGCACGCGAATGTAGCGATCTTCGCTGGGCGCGTTCTCGCGGATTTTTTGCTGCTTGCCCAGTGCGGCTTCCACCACCTCGGGGGCGATGCCCGCCTGGGTCTCCAGCAAGCCTCCCAGCTTGTGCGTGGCCACCGATGGCATGCCGGGGTTGTGTTTCTGAGTACCCAGCACCTGCGCCAGCTTGTCTTGCGAGATGGCCCCGACCGACACCAGCATGTCCCCCAGACGCGGCGTCTCGGGCAACTCCTCAATTTGGCGCACCAGTTTTTGCCCCGGTGTCTCGGGCGCAATGACATCAAGCTCACAGTCCTCAATGACAAAGCTGAAGGCGCCTTCCACCTCCTCCCGCGTGCAAGCGGACTGGAGCTCCATGCCAAAACTCAAATAACAGGTTTCGGGATTGATGTTGACCAGGGAGGGCACGCTCTCGGTGCCGCACCGCATGCTTTGTACAGTGCCCAGCCCGCCCAGGTAACGGGCAATCGAGAGCGGGTCCATGCCGTTGCGAAACGTCTCGGGACCAAAGCGGGCAGAAATCGTCCACCGGTTCAGACCCGCCGGCGCTGCGGCCTGGCCCGGCTGCGCGCTCGCCGCGACGGGTGCGGCCGGCACCGCCGAGCCCTCGGTGATGGCGCGCAACTGGATCACCAGGTCCGCACGCAGGTCTTTTTGTTCGGGCGTGTCGGCGTCATCATCTGCAGCCGTGGCCACCAGAAACTTGATCTGGTCATTGCACTCCAGCAGCAGGGTGCTGAGCTCGGGGCCCAGGGCAATGGTGCCCTCGCGCATCTGGTCAAGCAGCGTCTCCACATGGTGGGTGAACTCCACCACCTTGTTGAGGCCAAAAATGCCCGCCGAACCCTTGACGGTGTGCGCGCAGCGAAACAGGGAGTCCAGCAGCTCCCGGTTGTCAGGCTCTTCTTCGAGCTCCAGCAACAAGGTCTCAATGGCTTCAGTTTGCTCCACGGCTTCACTGATGAAGGCCGGCATGGCTGCGGCGATGAAATCGCGGTCAGCATCGTTACTTGAATTGCTCATGGTATTGCGCCTCAGGCTTCAGACGAAGAAAGGGACTCGACCCAATGGCCCAGACCCAGGGTGCGACAGGCTTCACTGAACGCGGGGCTGGCCGCCACCAGATGCCAGGACACGTCCATGCTGGACAAGGCCGCCAGCAGCTGCAGGCCTGAACCGTCGACCTCGGCTACCCCTTTGGCAGAAATTTCAAGAATCCGATCGGATTTGCCCGAGTTCTGCGTGACCCACGCCAGGAGGGCATCACGGGTTTCCAGGGCGCCATAAATCGTCAACTCGGCGGGCAACTCAAACGCGATGCTCATGTCAGTCTCCTCTTGGCGGGTTAAAAATGGGGCTCAATCTCAGGGCAGGCAAAGCTTGGAGACCGCATTGAGCAAAGACGAGGGCGAGAAGGGCTTGACCATCCAGGCCTTGGCCCCAGCTGCGCGGCCTTCCTCTTTCTTGGACTCCTGGCTCTCGGTGGTCAACATCAAAATCGGCAAAAACCGGTACGCGGGCAAAGCCTTGGCGGCCTTGACGAACTCGATCCCGTTCATGCGCGGCATGTTGACATCACACACGGCCATGCCGATTTTTCGGCCATCCAGCAAGGCAAGAGCTGCCAGGCCATCACCGGCTTGCAACACCTCATAGCCGGCACCCTGCAGTGCCATGGCTACCACCTGACGCAGGCTGGCTGAATCGTCAATCACCAAAATTGTTTGTGCCATAAAGAAGTCCTCAAAAAAAAGTTGTATCCATACCGTCGTCGATGGCGTCGGCCGCGCTGGCAGTCTGCCCCGTGTGATGCTGGCGCTGCTCTTGCATCACATACTGGGATTCAAGTCGCGCCAACCATGCTTCTTGTGTCAGTTCATCGGGGGCCTGTGTGGGTTGTGACAGAGCCGCCTCCAGGCGAGCCATGTCGTCGTGCAGCAAGGTCATCATCTGGCTGATGCGGTCCTGGTACTGAAAACCCACGTACATGCGTTCGACTTGCTGGCTCACCATTTGCGTTTCATGCTCGAAGGGTCGAGACAAATTCTCCAGGTCGTCGACGGACTTCTGAACCATGCCCAGGACTTTCTGCAGGGTGGCGGCTGTAGCGGGCTCCAACTGGCCAAGCAAAGGCAGCAACTCTTGCGAGCAGGCCTGGGCCAGGTTGATGATGCCGCCAGCGTCTTGGGCAAGTGCCGCGGTAATCTGCTTGGATTGCCGTGCCGCCCGGTCCAGATGAGGCCCGATCTCGGAGAAAGCCGACATCATTTCGGCCACTGCCGCCTCGGACTGCGTGCGCGACGTGGCCAGGTGGCGCCCCCACACCGGCAACAGCGCGGCACACAAGGCCAGGCGCGAAGGGTTCAGGCCGGAAGTGTTCTCCGGGGCTTGGTCGTCGGGGGCAGGCGTCAGACGCATAGTCTCTAAATCGTTGGGCATGGGGTCTCTGAGGGTCATCTGAAGCTTTGAGCATCGGTCAGGCTACAACTCCAGCCATTCTGCATTGAGGTAACAGCCACAACCGATGAGCCGGTCATCGTCCAGGGGCTTGACGTACGAAATCTTGGCCTGAACAACCCCGGTGAGCGGGTTGGTGATGGCGTAGGTGACCCAGCCACCCTGGGCCTCGTCGCACACGGCAAAGGCATCGGACACCAGTTTGTCGGCATCCAGGCCCTCAATGGCCCGCAAGGGGGTGCCATCCTTGGCGGGTACAGCGCCGTGCACCACGTAATGGCCCGCGCGATTGAATACAAAGACATACAGGTCACGGTGGATGAAGGCACCCTGGGGGTTCTGAAAATCAGCGGCTGCCCGCTCCAGCCCGATGCCACCGATGTGAACCATCGCGTCAAACACCATTTGCCGTGCCTGGTCTGCCGTGCCCTGGCGCAGCTGGATGTCGCCCACTGAAATCTCCAGCGCCGAAGCTTGGGCAATCATGCGGTCGGAGTTGACTGAAGCATTGGCAATGAGGCCCGTGTTTTCCTGGGTCAGCAAGTCAAGATCACCCACGGCACTGACCACCTCCTCCAGCGCGGCGCTTTGAGCGGCACTGCCCTCGGCCATGACATTGACGTTCATGGCGATTTCAGCAATGCCCGAGACCAGGCTCTCCATCATCTCGTTGACCTGCCGGATCTCGGACACCGTGGTGCTGACCCGCGCAGCGGACTCAGCGATCAGGGTGCGCACCTCGGCTGAGGCGGTCTGGCTGCGTTTGGCCAGGCTGCGCACCTCAGCGGCCACCACGGCAAAACCGCGCCCTTGCTCCCCCGCCCGTGCGGCCTCGACGGCCGCATTAAGGGCCAGCAGATTGGTCTGGAATGCAATGCCGTCGATGGTGCCGATGATGTCGGTCATGCGCCCTGACGTGGCCTGCAGCGGCCCCATGCCCTGCATGGCCTGGGTCATGAGCTTGCCGGCTGAATCGGCCTCCGCGTGCAGGCCGGCGGTCATCATGCTGACTTCTTGTGAAGCCGAGGCATTGCGTGCCACGGTTTCACTCACCCGCTTCACATGCAGCGAGGTTTGTTGCAGGTGCTCACCCTGGGTCTTGGCACGTTCAGACAAAGCCAGGGTGTCGTCCACCAGCCTTTTGCCCGTATCACCCAGCAGCACGGCAGCCGTACGGATGTTGGCCACAATGGCTGACATCTTGGTCATCATGGCGTCCATGTGGCGCCCAAAATTACCCAAGGTGTCGATGCCCGAGTCAGCCAGACCCGTGAGGTCACCCTGGGACGCCTGCTCGATGGCTGCATCGGTTTGCGACCGGTCATGCCGACTGGTGTAAAAAAAACTCAACAGCAAATACCACCACAGCAGCAGGCCCGACGCGGCCACAGACAAGGTCACCAGTAGTTCAATGCGCAAGCTGGTGAGGCGCGTCTCCAGGCGCTGGTGCAGCTGGCCGGCAACGTCCTGCGCTGCGAGTTCTACGGCCTCAATGGCTTGCGAGCCGAGCTTGAAAAAAGCCGATGGCGAAGTCTGAGACGACAGGTCTTTGACGCTCAGGGCGAAGGCCTGGCTTTGCGCCAGGGCGCGCGCCCAACTGGCCCCAGGTGCTTGCCCGGCTTGCTCAAGGGCGGTGGTGTTGAGGGTGAGGTGTGCCGTGCGCTCAGTCAACTCGTCGGCAAGCAAGGTCATGCTCGCCGAGGCGCCGGTGTGCTGGCTGCTGGCCGCGGCCAGGATATCGACACCCGCACTTCGCAGCAGCCCGATGGCTCCGATCCAAGGCAGCATTCTGTCCACCAACAAATCAGCCCCGAAATAAGTGGCAGGGTCACCGGACAGAGTCAAGCCGGAATTCAAGCCCACCTGCCGCGCCAGTTCCTCCAGAGCGAAGATCTGAGTACGGTGTTGCCTGAACACCGAGGCGTTGTCACCGCCTGGTGTGGCGCTGCTAGCCATCAGCGCCACAATGCCGGTGCGCGTGGACACCCAGGTTGGCGCAAGCGCCGCCCAGTCAGGGTGCTGAAGCGTGGCGTCCAGTTGATCCAGTGAAGCCTTGAGTACCTGACGGGTGGCCTGCAGGTCGGTACCGGCGACGGCGGCGCCTTCAGCGTTTGATTGCGCCAGTAGGGTCAGGCCCCGATGGTGCACCAGGGGCACCGCCACTTTGACGATCTGAACCAGCAGTTCGCCCGCGTTGCTGTGGCGGCTGACGGACCGGTAGTCCTGGACCAGGGTGAGCAGGTGCAAGGTCAGCAGCACTGCCAGGGTCATGATCAGCGGCACGGGCAGGCCCCAGAACTTGACCGGGCCGCTCAGTCGCGTCATCAAGGCAATGCCCGGGCGCAATAGGCGACTCAGTAATCCGCTGTCAGGTCCGGGTGTCATGGCATTCGCATCAAGATTTAAAACAAGCAATCAATTCAGGGCCAATTCCAGTTTGGCCTTCAAGGTTTCCAAACGCGGGGGTTTGACAATGTAACCGTTCGCTCCGAGGGGCAGTGCTGGCATCTGCACTCATGAAAATCACCTTTGTATTGGCCATGGCTGCGTTGGATGCCGAGCGCAGCAGCCTGACAAACTCCAGCCCGCCCATGGGCTTCATATGGATATCGGTCAAAACCAGGTCGGGCTTGAAGCTCGCCATGGTTTGAAGCGCATTTTTGCCATCGCTGCAGGTTTCGATCGCCTGAATACCCAGTCTGCGCAAGCTGTCGGTGACATATTTGAGCATCACGGGCTCATCGTCAACGACAAGGATGCGGGCGATTTCTATCTTCATGGCTGATGGCTGCAATCAAAATGGGGCATGGATTCTGGCCTGCCAGGGCAGGCCCAATGGTCTTGGGAACTTCTGATTAAAGCTTATCAGCAATTTGTTCCGTGCTGACTTCTTTTTAGAGGGTGCCTTGGGCGATGTAGATTTTGACTTCGATCAGCAACGCCTCAAGTTTTGGCGCCAACTGGGCATAAAGAGGGGCTACCTCGGCGGCAGAACCTTTTTTGCTCACGCTTTCGGTGTGTGTCACCTGCTCAATCAGGGCGTCAGAGCAGAAGATGGGAACGTAGCCCTTGATGCCGTGAAGCAAGCCATTGGCGGTGGCCACGTCACCGCTGGCCAGCGCTGCATTGATGGCGGGCAGGTTGGCGCTCAGGCTGTCCACCACGCTCTGGAGGATTTTGCGCAAGGTGTCTTCAGAACCCATCATGTCCACGCCGCGCTGCGCATCGAAGTCGGATGCAGCCACGGGGGCAGCCGCAGGGGCGGCCAGGGGTGACGCCGCGCGTCGGGTCAATATCTCAAAGGCGGGCAAGGTCTTGCCTTCGAGAGATGTAGCCCACCTGCCTTTCAATGCCGTACTTGGCAATGGCCGCCAGCGTGTCGCCACCACCGGCAATGGAAAACGCGCTGGATTCGGCAATGGCATGGGCCAGCGTGCGTGTGCCGTTCTCAAACGCGGCAAATTCAAACACGCCCACCGGGCCGTTCCACACAATGGTGCCGGCCGACTTGAGTTGCAGCGCGAGTGCCGCAGCAGTTTGGGGGCCGATGTCCAGAATCAGGTCATCGTCGGCCACGTCACCGGCGGCCTTGACGGTGGCCACGGCGTCCGCTGAAAACGACTTGGCGGTGACCACATCGGTGGGGATGGGCACCGCGGCGCCGCGCGCCTTCATGGCGTCCATCACCGCCCGGGCCTCGTCGAGCAATTCACGCTCGGCCAGGCTTTTGCCGATGGGGAGGCTTGATGCGAGCATGAAGGTATTGGCGATGCCGCCGCCCACGATGAGCTGGTCTACCTTGCTGGCCAGGCTTTTGAGGATGGTGAGTTTGGTGGAGACCTTGGAGCCCGCCACGATCGCCACCAGGGGGCGCTTGGGGTTGGCCAGCGCCAGGGTGATGGCGTCCATCTCGGCGGCGAGCAGCGGCCCGGCACAGGCCACCGGCGCAAATTGCGCAATGCCGTAGGTGGAGGCCTCGGCCCGGTGCGCCGTGCCAAAGGCGTCATGCACAAAAATATCGCACAAGGCCGCCATTTTTTGGGCCAGTGCCTCGTTGTTCTTTTTCTCACCGGGGTTGACGCGGCAGTTCTCCAGCAAGACCACCTGGCCCGGCTGCACACTCACGCCGTTGACCCAGTCAGCCACCAGGGGAACCTCACGTCCCATGAGGGCACTCAGGCGCTCGGCCACGGGGGCGAGGGAGTCCTGGGGCTTGAATTCACCCTCCACCGGGCGACCCAGGTGCGAGGTGACCATGACTGCCGCCCCGGCGTCCAGCGCCATCTGAATGCAGGGGATGGAGGCACGGATGCGGGTGTCTTCGGTGATGGCGCCCTGATCGTCTTGCGGCACGTTCAGATCGGCGCGGATAAAAACCCGTTTGCCACTGACCTGGCCCTGGGCACACAAATCAGAAAAGCGGATAACGTTCATGGGGACCCCCGGAAATGAAAAAACAGCTGGCCGGATTGTAGAAGCGCGCTCTCGCGCCAAAAGCCGAAATTACCAGCCCAAACCCACGTGAAGCGGCAAATACACGGCCATGCCCACCACGATGGTGCCCAGAACCGCCTGCCCCGCCCCCTTGCGCCAGAAAAACCAGCTGGCCCCGGCCAGCACCGCAAACACACGGGCGTCTTGCCAGGTGCTGATGAACTGCCCTTGCGTCATCACCACCTCCGGCACGATCACGGCGGCCAGCGCGGCAATGGGCGCGTATTGCAAACCGCGCTGCGCCCAGTGCGGCAGGTGCCAGGGCTTGCTGGAGATGAAAAAGAAGGCGCGGGTGATCACGGTGACGACCGTCAGGCCCACGATCACGGCCAGCGTCCAGCCATCAGTGCCGTTGTTCATGGGGGGCTTGCCCGGGCCAGCCGGGTTTCTTCTAGCATCAGGCACAAGGCCACGGCGGCGGCAATGGCCACCAGAATATTGAGTTTGAACGGCAAGGCAA
>JFJP01014089.1_pt2 | contig 10707 bp, 8 predicted proteins | sample 431651 | NCBI WGS metagenome assembly JFJP01 (sample SAMN02602958, study PRJNA72255) | Microbial mat metagenome, whole genome shotgun sequencing project. | biome: fresh water; feature: sink hole; material: water; isolation source: purple microbial (photo- and chemosynthetic) mats found in...
GAACGGTATATGATGTTTGCCGTTCATGTTGAACCGGATCATCCGATTTTAATTGACAAGTTTTTAGAGAATGCAATTGAGGTGGATGTAGACGCGATCGCTGATACTACTGGTAACGTGGTAATTGGTGGGATTATGGAACATATTGAAGAAGCGGGGATTCACTCAGGAGACTCTGCTTGTTCGATTCCTTCTCAAACACTTTCTGCGCCAGTTTTAGCTACTATTCGCCGCTGGACTTTTGACTTAGCCAAAGCTTTGAAAGTAATTGGATTAATGAATATCCAATTTGCAGTTCAAGGGGAAGAAGTTTATATTATTGAAGCTAATCCCCGCGCTTCTCGTACCGTACCTTTTGTCTCGAAAGCAATTGGTGTTCCCCTGGCTAAAATTGCCTCGCGAGTCATGTCTGGTAAAACCTTGATCGAGTTAGGATTTACTCAGGAAATTATCCCGGTTCATGTTGCGGTAAAAGAGGCTGTTTTGCCCTTTGCTAAGTTTCCCGGAACTGATACTTTGTTAGGGCCAGAAATGCGTTCTACTGGGGAAGTAATGGGAATTGATACAGATTTTGGTAAGGCTTTTGCTAAGGCGCAATTGGGTGCGTCTCAGATTTTACCACTCGCGGGAACGGTGTTTGTGTCAATGCGCGATCGCGACAAAATTGCGGTTATTCCAGTTGTCAAGGAGTTCTTGGAATTGGGTTTTAATGTAGTAGCAACGGAAGGAACTCGTAAAGTTTTGCGAGAACATGGTGTACAGGTTGGTTTAGAATTAAAGCTTCACGAAGGTCGACCAAATTTGTTGGACTCAATTAAAAATGAGAAAATTCAACTAATTGTCACGACTCCTTCTGGTGAAGATTCACGGGCCGATGGGATTTTTATTCGCCGCACTGCTTTGGCTTATAAAATTCCGATCATTACTACTATTGCTGGTGCCAAAGCAACAGCATCGGCCATTCGTTCGTTAAAGTCTAATCCCTTAGAAGTGAAAGCAATTCAGGATTATACTTTTTAGGTTTATTAATGGTTAATGGTTAATGGTTAACGGTTAACTGTTAACCGTTAACAAATAACTATTCTGGATCAGAGTCTAAAACACCGCTAGACATCATTAATTTTGGCCAAATCAATAGGAAAAACCCCATCCATATTAATAATGGAATAGAGATAATCACTGTGACCCAGAAGGTCTTAAATAGAAACCAACTCCCGGCAATTAAAGTAATACCTGTTAACAAAATTGACCAAGGCTGACACCACCAAGGCTTATAGTCCCAAGGGTTGATGGATTTTTGTTCAGATTGATTCATGGCTTGTATTGATCTTAAGTTTAGCTGAATTTACTTATAGTAATAGCCAAGGTGGTTAGGATGTTTTGCAGGGAAAACTTGACTAAGGAATATGCCCCTTTGCTGATGCTAACATAAAATAATCCTAAAATTTTTTCTTTTCAGCCGATTTTTGTTCATCCTAAATTTTCTTAATCTCTAACTTTAGTATAGTTATGATGTTTCCAGGACTTTTAAGTGATATTATTAAATAAAGCAACTGCGATGGCAATCACAGCAATTATTTGTTAATTTTTCGCTCAACAAATATAATTCAATCAATCCAGTCTATTATGGATAAATTTTGAAACAGGTAAAATAAATAAGTTAAAAAATTAGGACAATGCAGGAGAAAAATATGTTACCAGAACAATTACAACGAATAATTGGTTACTTTTTGGAAGAATCTACAGAAAACCTTTATATAATTGAGCAAGGATTACTCAATCTACAAAATACTGTAGAAAATACCGAAACTATAAACCAGCTTATTCGTATGATTCACTCCCTTAAAGGGGGCTCCGCAATGCTTGGATTTAGTTCCATTCAGCGAACAGCCCACCGCCTAGAAGACTATTTGAAAATTCTGCGAGAATGCCCATTAAGAGTTGATCATAGATTACAATCGCTGTTGTTACAAATATTTGATACTCTATCTGGGATGATGCAGCAAGTTTCTAGTGCTTTTGGCTTGAATCAAGAAATAGCTAATCAAATGATGTTAGGAGTAGAGTCAGTTTTTGAAGAACTCAATGATTACCTAAGAACACTAATTCCCACCCGCTTAATAATTAGAGCAACTACCAACGATCAAGTTTACATTTTATCAGGTTACTGTCAGTCATTCACAAGATTTTCTGTGCTGATTGCAGAAAGTTTTGATCTGCTTGAAGGTACTATTACTCGGCAAGAACAAGAAACGTTGAATCAACGTATGGCGATGGATGTCGATTTCACATCAACTATCACTATTATCACCATAGAAATGATCCGCTCAGCCATTGAATTTGCCGGAGGAATCATCGGTATAGTGCATATACAGCGAGGTTTTTCCCTACTTGCTGGCCAAGAATATTCCATTCCCCAAATGCCCATAGAACCGCCGAAAACCTGCATAGGATGTCGTTATTATTACGGTAGAAGTGACGGCGGCTATTTTCTCAATTGTACAGTATATCCATCGGGTCCCAAAGAAGAAAATTGCCGCGATCGTGAAACAAATTAACTGAAACAAATTAACTAATTACCATTACCTATTCCCCATACTGGCATCCTGAACTTTTCCTTCCTGATTCTCACTAAAAGTGATACGAATATTCGGATTAATCGAGTCATACTTGGGGAATGAACTACCGCCCAAATATTAATCCCTAAACAAATGGTTGCCAAAAACAGTAGGATGTATGTAGGAACCATTACTACCCCAATAGCAAACCAGGTAAAAACATGAAAAATCATTACCAAAGAATAGATACTAGCAAAGCAGACCATTAAATTCACTTGAATTTGAGGTCGTTTTATGCCTGTAAAAATAATTGTCTGCAAACTTGCCAGCAGGTTTGCCGGTACTAAAAATGCACAAATCTCGATGCAGTACCTATGGGAAAAATCAGCAACAGTATTAAAGTCAAACATCAGTAAAAAAACAACCTAGTGGATATACTTATAAATTTTAGCTTAATTTGACTAAAATAGCTTCAACTTAATTGCCTAAATCTATAAATTATGCAAAATTTAGCTAAAATAGAAATATCAATCAAAAACAGAGGTGTAATATGGAGCGGCATCTGCATTAGCGAAGCCAAAGCAAAATTTCTCGAACTCATCAGCTAATTGACAAATAGTGGAGAACCTGTTGTAATTAAAAATGAAGGGTAAAGAGAAATCAAATCATTTCCTTTCTGTTCAGTTTGTCCTGACTTTAAAAAGACTATAATTAAGTTATGAGGATATAAATGTGACTGAAAAAAACACAAATCAATGGGATGCCGGACGGTTTTTAAATACCTTGATTTATTTCGGAGTTATTCCTTTTATTGGTAGTATTAGCTGGTTAAAAAATATGTTTGGTAACAATAATAAAACCCCAAAAGAAGAAGCTAAATTGGTACTCGTTGCTGGTGCTACGGGTGGTGTTGGTAAACGAGTGGTGCAACGGCTACAACAGCGGGGTTACAAAGTTAGAGCCTTGGTTCGAGATGCGAATAGAGCTCGCCAAATTCTAGGAGAAAATGTCGAATTAGTTGAAGGAGATATCACTTTACCAGAGACACTAACACCCCAGGTAACAAAAGATATAGAAGCCTTAATTTGCTGCACTGGCACGCGAGTTCAACCCCAAGAAGGAGATACCCCAAATCGGGAAAAATACTATCAAGGGATCAAATTCTATATGCCAGAAGTTGTTGATGTTCCTGAAATAGTCGAATATAAAGGCATACAAAATTTAGTTCAAGCTACCCGCAATCAACTACTTAAAGCTAGTCAAAAAATAGTTTGTGATTTTACTAATCCTTCCCAAGATTTAAAAGAAAGTTGGGGCGCACTAGATGATGTGGTAATGGGTGGTGTGAGTGAAAGTTCAATTCGGCTGATTAATAATATTGCCTTGTTCAGCGGTAACGTTTCTACAGCTAACTCTGGCGGATTTGCTTCAGTGCGTACCCGCAACTTTGAACCCGCTATTAACTTATCAGAATATAAGGGAATTGAACTGCGAGTAAAAGGTGACGGTAAACGATATAAATTTATCATCCGTAGCGCATCTAAATGGGACGGAATTGGTTACTGTTATTCCTTTGATACTGTTTATAACATTTGGATTACAGTTCGCATTCCCTTTAATGCTTTAATTCCGGTATTTCGTGCCAAAACTGTTAAAGATTGCGAACCATTAGATACCAGTCGCATTAGTTCTTTACAGTTAATGTTGAGTAAATTTGAATATGATGGCGCACTTAATCCCAAGTTTCAACCCGGTCTTTTTCAACTAGAATTAGAATATATTAAGGCTGATGAGGGTGAAAATTTACCTAAGTTTATCATGGTTAGTTCTGCTGGTGTCACTCGTCCCGGAAGGCCAGGAATTAAATTAGAAGAAGAACCACCAGCCGTGAGAATGAATGACCAATTAGGAGGGATTTTAACCTGGAAATTGAAAGGGGAAGATTATCTACGTTCTAGTGGGATACCTTACACTGTGATTAGACCTTGTGCCTTGACTGAAGAGCCTGGAGATCAAGTGTTGATATTTGACCAAGGTGATAATATTAAAGGTAAAGTTAGCCGGGAAGATGTTGCTGAGCTTTGTGTACAAGCTTTAGAAGAACCGAAAAATTACAATGTTACTTTTGAGGTAAAAGAGGCATCAAGTTAATTGGTAATTGCTAATTGGTAATTGCTAATTGGTAATTGCTAGATAGACTAGCAGGACTTACGCAATTGTCACGATTTAATCCATTTGTAGGGTGCGTCAGACAGAGGAATCAATCCAAATCATCAGGGTTTTAGAGTCTGACGCACCCTACTGATTATGCCAGTTGCGTAAGTCCTGACTAGGATACAGAACAAGTAAACCTAAAACTAATGTAAATTATGTATGATAGTTTACCTTAGCCTTATATATCAGGATCTGGGTGTGTTTTATGTACCATTATTTGAAGCATCTTAGCTTTATTTTCGCAACTTTTACTCTATCTCTCAGTTCCGCTTTCTTGCCTTTTTCGTTTTCGCTAGAACCTCTGAAAGCGGAGACTAAAATCACTAATTCCTCTAAGATAATTTCTGATATAAATTCTGATGAATTGCAGGAATTTACCTCAATTAAAGGCGGCTTTAGTATTTTGATGCCTGGAAAGCCCTCTGAAGAGGTGGAACCTGCAAATCCCCAAAAAGGTTATGGAGAATTTCGTCAGTTTTTCCTGGAAGGCAAGGGAGGAGAAATTGCCTACGCAATTATTTGTATAGATATCCCTAATTTTTCTCAAGAGTTAAAACCTAGTGAAATAAATGATTTATTTAATAGAATGAGGAATGAAACTCTCGGTCAAGGCAAACTCCTCCAAGAACGTATAATTACTCTTGATAACTATCCTGGTCGAGAAATTGATCTCGAAACTTCTGATGGATTTCTGACTAAAGCTAGGTTCTTCTGGGTGCAGCCGCGTATGTATATATTAATGGCTACAACTAGCAAAAATGAAGATTTGATGAAAGAGATAAATCAGGTATTAAATTCCTTTAGATTAATAAATAAACCCCTGCAAAAACAATTTATAGATCCGCAACAAAAACAAATTAATCCTATTAAAAAACAAGAGGCAATTAAACTATATGAAAATGCTAATCGTCAGTACCATCAAGGTCAATATAAAGAGGCTTTAAATACCTTACAGCAAAGCTTAGTAATTGTGAGAGAAATAGGCGATACTGAGGGCGAAGGGATTATTCTAACTTTCTTAGGCATTACTTATGAAGCTCTTAAGGATTATAGTAAAGCACTAGAAGTTTATCAGCAAGGTTTAGAAATTGCCAGACAAAGAAAAGACCGCCATAATGAAGCGGCAATTCTTGACTATATTGGGCTTGTTTACAATGCTCAGGGTCAGTTAGAAAAGGCGATAGAGTCTCATCAACAAGCCTTGACTATTTTTAGAAAACTTGGCAACCGCATCAGCGAAGCTATAGTGCTAATTAATATCGGCAAAATTTATAAAAATCAGGAGCAGTATGACAAAGCGCTAGAAATTTATCAGGAAACTTTAGTTATTCTTCGAGAAACAAAAGAACTTCAACCAGAAGGGGTAGTTCTTGACTATATTGGAGTTATTTATAATATTCAGGGTAAATATGAAAAAGCTTTGGATTTCCACCAGCAAGCTTTGACTATTTTTAATAATATTGGCAATCGCCGCAGTCAAGCTATAGTGCTAGGAAATATTGGTAAGGTTTATATAAATCTTCGTCAAGATCAAAAAGCTCTTGAAAAACTAAATCAAGCATTAGAAATATTTAAAGAAGTTGGGGATCAAGAAAGTATCAACGGTATTCTTATGCAAATTCAAAGATTGCCACAAAATCATTGAATAGGTGAAGATTAAAAATTAACTATTCCTACTCCGCTTCACCAACTAAAGTGAAAGCAGCCCAATCTCTCGGAGTTGGATATTTTGCCATAGTTGTCAGCATTGCTTGTCGTAAAGCTTGAGCTTTATCGGGTGTTTGTTGCAGATTTTGATAGAATGAAAGCATTAAATCTGCTGTTGGTTCATCAGGTACTTTCCACAAAGAAACTATGACGCTAGGAGCACCAGCAGCAATGAAAGAGCGAGATAATCCAATTACACCATCGCCATTAATTCTGCCACGCCCTGTATCGCAAGCACTCAAAACTACAAGTTCTGCTTTCAACTTTAAATTAATAATTTCTCTAGCAGTAAGAAAACCATCGTTTTTGCTATCAGGAGCCAATGCTAGGGAACTTTGAAAACCTCTCAAATTATCCAGTAATCCATGAGTTGCTAAATGAATTACCTGGGCATTACCAATCTGTTGTATGATGGTACTTTCTGTAGCTTGATGGCCGATTAAGGGTTGAATTTTGAATAAAGATGCTATAGCTTTTGCTTCTTTTTCTGAACCAGGTAAACTAGGTAATTGTACGGGAACTTTTTCGCCTTTTTCCTGTAGTAATGGCATGATTGGGTTGCCAACAATTAAATAATTTTTACTAGAAGTTTTTGAGTTTTCAGTTGTAGCTAATCTGATTCGTTTTCGCTGTTGGTGAGTTAAATCTAATACTTGAATTGAAGGAGCCGTAAGAATAGTATGTTTTTCAATTAAATACTTACCATTAGGGTCTTGCAAAGCAGCAAATGGTAAGAGAAATAAACTTTCATGGGGAATGAAAGTAACTCGCTGTTTGGGGTCATTGGGCAATAAATCAGCTATCGGTTCAATTAGTAATTGATAGAGTTGCTGCAATTTTTGATAGTTGCGGCGGGAATTAGCAATATTCTCCCCTTTAGATACTGTTTCTGCTGTGCCTTGAACGGGAAGACCACGACCGCGAATAAAGATAGAACTACGAGCATTAAACACGAACAAATTTAATAAAGAAACATCACCTTCTGAATCTTTTAAATTCGCCAATAGCGATTGTAAATTAACTGAGCGAAAAGTAATTGTTCCTGTCGGTTGAATCACCCAAATATATAAGTTAGTTTCATAAGATATTTTTTTTCCTATTTTCACCCACCTAGATACATTGTCATTGTAAATAATCGAATACTGCACTAAAGTAGAATTTTGCTCTTTAGCAATTTGCCGCATCCGCTCTAAAGTTAGGGGTGGTGTTGCCTGTTGAGATTGAAAATCGACGCTTAAATTAGTTTTTAATAAATCGACAAAGGCTCTAGCTCGACCTATTTCTGCTATTTCTAAAGCTTCGTTAGTGCGGTTTGTTGCCACTAAAATTTGTTGCAGTGTTCGGTAAATATCTAAGGTCACTTCCCGGATATTAACATTTAATTCATCGCGGCTCATTGCCAATAAGTTACTATTGGGTAAAATTTGATTACTTAAGATTAGATTAGGGATTTTAATCGCGGCTCTTAAGTTATTTTCTGCTTCCACTAATTGACCAATTTTAAGCTGTTGTCGTGCTAAATTTGCTAACCCCCATACTTGACTAATACTGCCATCTATTTTAGATTGCTGATTAATATTTTGATAGATTAATAAACTTTGCTTTTGTAATTCAATAGCTTTAGTATAGTTACCGATCTCGGCGTAAGCCTGACTGAGAAAATCTAGGGCTGGAGCTAAAGAAAATTGGTGATTACTTTTTTGCTCAATCGCCACAGCTTGCTCCAAGAGAGAAATTAATTTTTCCGTATTTCCTAATCGACCGTAAAGCAGTGCTAACTGCTGCATTGCAGTTACTATCTGTGAAGAATCTTGAGATTTTTTGGCGCTTTGTAAGGCTTCTTCTTGATAGGAAATAGCTTTATTAGTATTTCCTAATAATTCATAAGTTGAACTTAATGCAGATAGCGCGTAATTTTGAAATGATCTATTTTGTGTTTGTTGAGAAAGGGTTAAAAGTTGTTGTAAAGTAGCAATCTGTTTCTGATTTTCTCCTGCCGCCAGGTAAGCAGCGCTGAGTAAACTGAGAACTTGTAATTCTTCCATTGGCTCTCTACTTTCTCGCACCATCGGCAAATACTCTTCATAAGATGCGATGGATTTTTGATAGTCGGGAAGAGATAGATAAGCCAATCCTAAACTATTTAACGTGATGCCAATCATTAAACGATCGCCGTTAGCTCTGGCTTGCTTTAACTGCTCTTCAAAAAAATTAATTCCCTGATAATCACCGAGCTTACTATAGGTACTTCCCATGCCGTTAAAAACCTGAGAAATCATGGCTCGATCGGGGATAGATTTGGCAATGGCCAAAGCTTCCCGAAACAATTCTAGTGCCTTTTGGTAATCACCTAAATATTGATAACCCAAGGCAGCACCAGATATAACTTGTGCTTCAAATACTCGATTTCCCTGCTTTCTAGCCGCTTCCAAATTTTGGGGATAAAGTTCAATAACTTGTTGATAAGTTCTTCGTAATGTTTCTGAATCTTGCGCCTGTACTTTCAAGGAAAAACCAGCCGTAAGCAGACAAAGGAAAAGGCTTAATAATTGCTTTGCTTTCATCATATTTATCGCCAAAATATTCATGGTTTAACACAAATTCGTAAGCTGTTACACTCTATCTTAAGTAGCACAGGCATCCTGCCTGTAGCTTTATTCAAATTTACAGCTTAATGATGTCAATAAATATTATCTTTAAGAAATGATAGATCAACCTTACCGAAATTGACAACTAAAGCCACGTTGAGATTTTCCAAGGATTTCACCAACCACCGCATATCATCTAAACCTTTACCTTCATAATGATTAAATAAGATAGAAAATCGTTTTTCTAGCTCAGGCTTAACTTTCCGGGAAAGTAGTGCAATTTTCAGCAGCAGACTGATGGCTCGAACCGGACCAAGGTTAGAAACCAAATCATAAAAAATATAGTGGTTCGGATTTTCAGGACTTGCTACTACTAGAAAGTCGAATAAGTAGCGACAAGTACGAATTAGTAATAAGTTATTCAATTGCTCAGAATCACTTTCAGGGAATGTACTTTTAAGCTGCTTATATAAGCGTTCATTAAATTGTCGCTTTCCATAGGTAGGCTTAATAGCAGATATTAAATACTCATACAAATTTTCTTTGAAAACTGCATAAGATTGAGCTTTCTTTGAAAACTGCATAAGATTGAGCTTTTCTAGCACGAACCAGAAAAAATTGAGCAGTTTCTCGGTAGCTGTGACAACCTTCTACTTTACCAGTAAATTCTTTGAGCGCAAAGTTGAGTTCTGCATCACTCAAAAGAGTAGGATTTAACACTGACTGAATCTGACCTGTGGTATTTTGAGATTGCCTAAATAAACAACTCAAATATTGTGATAATTCCATTTCAAATTGCCACTGTCTTTGAGATTGAATCTGCCGGATAGTTTGCTGATCTGCGTAAGAGCTATCTTTACTCAATAGACAATGATTATATAAATATGGATATCTATAGATCAATTCACCAACTGAGGAATTAATATCTTTTTGATCGCGATCGCAATCTACAACTTTTACAAATCTCTCTAGGGATAGATATTCTTCACTTTTTGTAAACAATTTTATATATTCTTCCAAGCGTTTGATGATAAAATGTTTAACGCCATAGTAAGGTGTATTATTTTTAAATAAATTTACTAAATCTGCAATTGCTGATTTGTGATGCGAGTTTAATTGCCAACGGTTAATCGCAATATGACAGCAGCGGTAAAGGATATATTTAAACTCTACATCATCGCGTTTCACAGAAATAATACTGTATAAAGCCGCTTCTATTTCTCGATCTGGATACCCTCTACCTTCGATAAATAGTTTACGAAAGCGCTCTATGATCTGTGGTGGTGACTCTGTTTGTACGCAGTAAAATAGATGATCGTACAACATTTGCTCATCATTATAATGAGAATTAATAGAAGATTTATTTTGAACAATATTAATAATATGAGATATGGATTCATTAGTAGTAAAGGAATTATTTTTATGAAGACTTTTATTGTCATCAATGGCAGTTGATTCAGAAATGTCACCACTAATTAGTATTGGTGGAATGTTTGAATTGTCTTCTATTTTTGTCGATTCTAAAATAGTTTCTGATGCTAAAATATGTTCATTATTTTTGTTTGTTTCTCGCTCAATTAATTGACTTGTTAGTTTGCTGATGAAAACATTATCACCAAAATAAGTTCCATTTATTTCTA
>JFJP01040764.1_pt1 | contig 10707 bp, 7 predicted proteins | sample 431651 | NCBI WGS metagenome assembly JFJP01 (sample SAMN02602958, study PRJNA72255) | Microbial mat metagenome, whole genome shotgun sequencing project. | biome: fresh water; feature: sink hole; material: water; isolation source: purple microbial (photo- and chemosynthetic) mats found in...
AGGGTTGTCGAGGTGGATAAATATGTTGAAATGATGTTAAAAATGCTCGTTCGTCTTATTGGCGAGGATATTCGTCTCGTGTGGCTCCCAAAGGAGGGGCTCTGGAGGGTCAATATTGATCCCATTCAAATCGATCAGATTCTGGCAAACCTCTGTATCAACTCCCGTGATGCCATTGACGGCGTTGGTAAAATAACAATTGAAACGGATAATGTTCTCTTTGATACTGCTTATTGTAAAGATCACTGCGGTTTTGTTTCAGGTGAGTTTGTAATGCTTGCCGTAAGCGACAACGGCTGCGGCATGGACAGGGAGACGTTGAATATTATTTTTGAACCTTTTTTCACCACAAAGAGTCCGGATAAGGGCACTGGACTTGGAATGTCAACGGTTTATGGTATTGTGAAGCAAAACAAAGGTTTTATTAACGTCTACAGCGAACCTGGCCTTGGGACAACTGTCAAGATCTATTTGCCCCGGCATGAAGGCAGTCCTATGAAGGTAGAAATGGAAAATTCAGAAGAAAATTTTTCAGGCATGGGTGAAACTGTTCTAATCGTGGAGGATGACCCGGCATTTCTGAAACTTGCCGAGCTGATTCTAAATGGTTTGGGGTATATGGTGTTAACCTCAGACACACCTGAAGGGGCTCTGAAGATGGCGGAAAAATATTCCGGAGAAATCGAGTTGCTTATCACAGATGTAATCATGCCGGAAATGAACGGGCTTGAGCTTGCAAAAAGGCTGCAATCTCTTTATCCAAACCTTAAAAGAATTTTTATGTCCGGCTATACTGCCGATGTCATCGCCCGCCACGGAGTTCTTGATGGGAAGGTTAATTTTATTCAGAAACCCTTTTCCAAAAGGGATTTTTCCAAAATGGTGAGAAAGGTTTTGGACAATGGTTTTATTCTTTCATGACTCTTTGGCCCTCAAAAATCAGGAACTCCTTGTTAAACCTGATGCCGAGAGACCGTAGACCACAGCAAAGACTGGTTAATAGTCGGTTGGTCAAACTCGGTCAGCAAGACTGCCCCGATTAGAGGGGATTAAGACGCCACAGATACAGCACCAGCGTAAACCATTTAAAAAGGAGAGAAGACCATATGGCCTGGACCTTGGATATAGTGTAGGGCACCGCTAAGAGCAGTTATGTTTAGCTGTGCCTATACTTAGCAATATATCATGAAAATCCGGATGTTGGGGCACGAACATTGCAGTTAACCTGAAAAACCAGATATTGCATGATGATGGCTTGTTTTTCTCCAACCTGATCCGCAAAAGGAATAAAAAAATACCTATATATCAACTTTTACAGGACTTTTTATCTAAGACTCCACAAAACCTTAATAGTATAAACATTAGTTTTGTTCAAATTTCTCAAATTATCAGTTTAGCATTACCAGATTCAGCATATAAATATCGGGCATGGTGGGCAAATCAAACTGATATAAGCAACAGGTCACACGCTCGGGCTTGGACGAATGCTGGTTTTAAAGTCGTAGACGTGAATTTGTCAGCAGAATTAGTTACGTTTAAAAGAGTAGAATCTTATACCAACCCACTTCATCCATAAATAAAGTATCTCATACCCTCATGTTGATTATGAAATCCATTTTAATAGGCGTTTAGTATTGTTTTAAACGGTTTTTTCTTGTTTCTCGATAGTGATCCCTCCTGATTTGTTCTGCTATCTTTTTCCCTTTTAACAGCTGTTAGCTTAATATTCTGCGAAGAGACCACCAGAATGGACTTGTTAACTTTAGTACAATAGTTGGCAAGTGCTGAATCTGTTATAATCCTTTAATGCCAACGGTCTCCATTGGTTTTGTTAAGATTTTGTTTGACTCCATGATTTTAACTTGCTAAGTTATTGTATTAAAAGTACAGTTACTTAACAACAAAGGAGCTCCAGTCATGAACAACCCTAATCACCCCAAAAAGGGTGACCGGATATCAGTGGAACCCATCAAGGAACTGAAGGATATTAAGGCAATCAAGAAGCTCCTCAGTGACAAACCTCGTGACCTTTGCCTTTTTACCATGGGGATCAATACAAACCTCAGGGCAAGCGACTTGCTATTAATAAAGGTCAGTCAGGTTATCAATGGTGGTGAACTGGTATTGAAGGAACAGAAGACAGGGAAGGCCAGGAGGATCACCATTAATAAGACTGTCCAGGATGCTATCCAATGTCTTCTGAAGATGCAGGGGGAAGAAGATGGGTATCTGTTTAGGTCCCAAAGGGGAGACGTGTTGACAGTTCCCTCTGTGTCCAGGTTGGTTAAAACGTGGTGTAAAATGATCCATCTTAAGGGGAACTATGCCAGCCACAGCTTGAGAAAGACTTGGGGATACCATCAAAGGGTTTCATTTAATGTTGGAATACCGGAACTTATGGTCTGTTTCAATCATAGCAGCCAACGTCAAACCCTGGATTACCTCTGTATTCAACCTGAAGAAATCAGGAGTGTCTATCTGAATGAATTGTAGCAATGGATCGAGGCTTGAATGGGATATCCAAGTGTTGAACATGGCATAGTCCAGGGAAAGCAAGCCCCTGGGAATCCATGACCATGTTAAGGAGATCCGGATCCAGGTCCTGGGATAGATTTAGCATAGAAACGCTTTTATCCTGAAGGGGATAGGCGTTTCTTGCATATTTATGAACAGGGGGAAACTCATGTGAAATACTATTCATAAACTAAATAAAAATTTGACGTAATCTAAAAACTCTGAATAAGGCTGTCAATAATGAGCTCCAAGATGTTAGATTAATGAATATGAATTTAAAATAGGTTGGATTATTTGGCTACTATGACATATCCAGTCATATATGAACTATATCAAGCTATGTTTCCAACTATAATAATCGATATCACAGGATGCCCCGGTTGGGCTGCCTTATATACAAAAGGGTTAATCTCCAATAAAGTTTCATTTTTCAAGTCTTCATGTTAGTCTGTTCTAATACTCTATGTTGTGGTTCAGCATGTTTTTGATTCAATGTTAATAGGATTGTTTTTAAAGACCGATGAGGAATTATGAAACCAGAATTACCCAAGGATGAGAAACTATTTTTTAACGCTTTTCAATATGCAGCCATAGGAATGGCCTTGGTGTCACCTAATGGAGAATGGCTCATGGTCAACAAGGCGCTATGCGATCTGATCGGGTATAGCGAAGATGAATTGCTAAAGCTCACCTTCCAGAAAATTACTCACCCGGACGACCTAAATGAAGATTTACAATACGTTGATCAAATACTGTCAGGTGCTTTGGAAACATATCAGATGGAAAAACGATATTTGCATAAAGACGGAAGTATTATCTATGTCTTGCTAAGTGTCTCGCTTGTAAAAGATGAGACTTCATCTCCCTTATTCTTTATTTCCCAGATTCAGAACATTACAGATAGGAAGCTCTTGGAGGTGGAACTTGTCCGACAGGCTACGGTAGACATGCTGACCGGAGTAAGCAACCGAAGACGATTCTTTGATCTCGCTGAAAGGGATTTCTTGCGCGGGGGGCGTTACAATGAGCCTATGGTGTTGCTGATGCTCGACATTGATCATTTTAAAAAGGTTAACGATACTTTTGGACACGGTATTGGTGACGAGGCTCTCAAGCAGATGGCTACAGTCTGTCGTTCCGAACTTAGATCTATTGATATCTTTGGGCGCATAGGTGGAGAGGAATTTAGTGCACTTCTCGTAAAGACCGATGCGGTTATCGGGCGTCAGGTGGCCGAACGTCTGCGCAAATCAGTTGAGAAATGTTTCCTGACAACCGAAAAAGGATTGCTGAAATTTACAGTTAGCATCGGTGGTGTGGCTTTTTCCGGTAACCAATACTCACTCGAGAATCGTTTGAAACAGGCAGACGAGGCCCTTTATGAAGCAAAATCAATGGGCCGAAACCGGACAGTCCTGATAAATAACTTGACAGTCTCAGAAACCAAAGACGAAACTATACAGACAAGTTTCGTTCGTCTTGAGTGGAATAAGGCTTACGAGTGTGGACAGAAACAGATTGATGAACAGCACCGGATTCTATTTGAGCAGGCTAATATGCTGCTTTCAGCCATGATGGCCCGGCAAGAAAGGGCAATTTGCGAGCAATACATCGAAGAACTGATTTCTAAGATTTCAGAACACTTCTATACAGAAGAGCAGCTTATCGAGGTAGCTGGATATCCCTACACCGAAGACCACAGACAAATACACCGACAATTGACGAATGAAGCCTTAAAGATTGCAAGACGTAACAAAACCGGGCAGCTTCAAATAACCGAGGTTTTCCGTTTCCTTGCTATAGAAGTTGTGAGCCAGCATCTGTTAGATGAAGACCGGAAATTCTTTTCCTATTTCCATGATAAGTAGAAGAGAGCAATCGGTTTTTCATTGTGTTTATAGTAGGCTTACCACCTCTGAACGAAATCAAAGATTATACATTATTAAGTTGAATGTGAAGAGGCAGCGAGGTTCTCTTCTTTAGTAAGCTCGGTTCATAATTTTATGAAATGAAACTGCAAGGTCCGAGGCTCGAACCTGTCTGAACTGAACATTGGTTAGAGGCTTAGTTGCAAGCTCAGGCTGCAACCAGTCTGGAAAGACATTGGTGCGAGCTTGAGTGCGAGGCTGTGGTCTGTCTGAGTGATGGGGGGGGGAACCTGATAAAACCTGAAATTCAAATCGAATGTACTTTTTTACCCCTACACAAGCGATCCGAGGGAGGACCTATCATCATTGCCTCCCCCCCCATGCCGATCTCCAGGGTCTTATGGATCATTAACCGGGTGCTTAGCCTTTTCCCTGATGTGCCAGATGGGATGGAGGGGCATATATAAAATCGGGCATCCGGAGGGGGTAGTTGAGATTTGTTGGTATTCATTTACTGAACACAAATAGCTCCTAGTCTAATTTAAGGTCGAGACGCTTATCAATCAAGGATTTGACGTGAGCAGGTTTGCTGAATAATGAATTAACATGGATTCAGAATAGTATCCAACTACGACGAACTCGTTGAATATGCCCCGGCAATATAATTACACCATTTGCAAATTTAGATTTTAAGTGTGCTTTCAAATACCGAATAAATTCGAAATTTGCCCGGCAAGATCAAATCCGCAGAATCTGCGCTTATGGTTGTCCTGGACAAGATAAATTCCAGATGACCATGGAAAACCCAAAGCTATCAAAAAAATAAAAGTGAATGTAACCCTTTGTTGACAATACTCTTGAGGTTATTTAGTGTTTTCATCTACAGATAAAGGGACTTTGTCGCCACCAAACGGATCAGCTGACAAGACCGAGCTCAACATTGAGGTGAAGGTGATTAAGCAGGGCCGTGGCCAGAACAAGTTTGTTCTTACCCGGAAAGCAAAGCGGAAACCACAACAGTAAGACTTGTTTCAGTCAGAAGACCCAGAGCAACCCGCAAAGATCCCCGAGGAGATCCCCGAGCAATGGAGGGGCAAGAATCCGGAACCGATGAGTTGAAGGAGAGTATTCGGTATATCAACGATGCTATTACCGGGAGACGTCCATCAAGGTATGTGGCACAGCAGGAAGCTGATGGAAAGGCACAGGTACGGACCACATAGCAGCCATAGAGAACATGCGGATTATGCCGGATACTTATCTGAAAGAGGAGGCTACCCAGGGAAATATGTTCTCAATTCAGGCTTTACGGGAATTTGCTGGTGTATAGTTAGGGTTATTGCACACTTCTGTTTGTTACATTGTAATTGGAAGAATATAGTTTATCCAATTACAATGTCGAATTGAATATTTTTTTACAGCTTTTCGGTGGAATTTTCAGGGATACTGTGTGGTAAATTAAATTTAACCTGCATTTCTCTTAAAATATCATTGATATATTTATAAGACAGTGAATATGATTCTCGGATAAAGAGTTTAAGGTCTTTTTCAAAGTTATTTTCTTTAAAAATAATACCATTTGTTGTTTTATAAAATGCTTTTCTGGAATAGTTGAGAACAAAAAGCTTAGGATCTTCCTCTTCAATACATTCTATTTTTATGGTAAATTTAACGTCAAAGGTTTCATCCGTAAAAGCTTCTCCTAATTCCATACCTATTGAAATTATTATTTTGAGCTCCCCTTCAGTTGAAGGTTGTTCTAATCTTTTGCACTCAAAATTTAACAAACGAGAGTTTATTAGTTTATTATTTGCAAATAGTTTTGTATTCATACTTGATCCTATTGTAGAGTTCTGCTTTTTAAAGAGAAATTACCAATTTTTTCAAAACTCTGACTTTCAGGACTAAACTCTTTCATGTCCTTTTCTACTTTAATATTATATGTATGGTTATGAATTTCAGTTTTCTGATTAGATTTATGCATATATGTTTCAATAGCTTTTTTAACAACTGTATTTATAGTTTTATCATTTTTGATTGCATAAAAAGCAATATTTTGATGTAATTCCGGGCCAATGCGAACATTAAAAGTCCCGCTAAATGATTTGTGTGGTTCAAGGCCAAGATCAGAACAGGTTTCAAGGTAATCCTCTACTGCATCCTTAAATTCCTCCTCTAATTTACTCAGACTATCTGCTTCGTAAGTTACTAAATCATTTATGAAAAGGATTTTCCCAAAAATACATTTGTCTTTGAAGCTTACCTCAATAGAACCGGTAAACCCTTTATAATTAATCGTTTCCATGGGCAACTCCTGTTGCTTCTAAATTGTCAATGATAACGTCTATTACATATGTTTTTATAATTTCACCAGGGTGTGGTCTATGAAGACAGATTATATTACGGGGAGACTCAAGATAAAATTTAACCCGGGAACCCTTACCTTGCTTTTCTGTATATCCTAAGCGACTCAATAAATATCTTAGTTCACTCCACTTAAAGTCTGTTGGTTTGGAATAAAGTCGTTTAAGTAGCTTTTCCTTTTTCCCCATATTTTTCCTTTACCAAAAGGTTGCAACTGTTTTTTAGTTGCAATCCTTCTTACTCGACAAAATGATGTTTTTATTATTAAATGTCAACATCTTTATTCTTATTATATTAATAATGCAATTAAATTAACGGTATAAATAACAGATTATTTATACATTACCTTCTTAAATTACATGTTATTCCACTTTTTTTTCACCAATTCCATGGCCAACATATCCTTTCTCTACAAAAATCCCCGTCAAAAAAGTTGTTATTTTGGGATATTGACAGGATTTCTGAAAAGGTCTTTGATATTGTTGGCGGTTTCCCCTGGTCAAATCCGTGTGTAAAGAAACCTATACCTTTCTTAAGGCGCAAGAACAAAAATAAACCGTCCAGCGTCAATGCCAGGCTATTGTTCCTGATAGTTGCTGTTGTGGATATTCAATACCACCTCGGACGATTTTAATTTGATGCTCGGCCTAACAGGTTTGGACTATTCTATTTTGAATTTGTGCCTTAACGGGCAAAACAGTTGATTTTATAGCATGTAGTAGCAGACTGATACTTTAGCATTAGGCATGTCCTGAAACTCAATTTACAGCAATTCTGTGAGGTCGTTTTTTTTGGTTCAACTATCTATGTGCTCCACGACGGCACAGAAAGGTGGATTTTATAAAAGCCGCCCACAAAATTTGTGCCGTGCTGCACGGAAGATCAAAGGGTTTCATTTAATGTCGGAATACCGGAACTTATGGTCTGTTTCAATCATAGTAGCCAACGCCAAACCCTGGATTACCTCTGTATTCAACCTGAAGAAATCAGGAGTGTTTATCTGAATGAATTGTAGCAAGGGATGGAGGCGATCATAAGACTTTGGTTCCTCTTACTTTCAAAAACACCCCCTTATAATAGGACTTTTCTGGTAGCCTCTATATATGCGGGTTAAGTGTTGGCCAACTCATATTAACGGGGTAAATCTGTCCCGATTTATACATGTGGCCTAAACTTCTTTCCTGTAAAAATAAATTCTGGTACATTCTTTTCATCTGTGAGCAGCATATTCCCTCCGGTTTCTTTGTTTTTTCACAAACTATAAAGTAAACCGAATGGGGTATCTGCTCACAGTTTTTTTTAAAAAATATTTTCAGAAGGGCTACTTGATAAAAAGCCTTGCCTACCCATTAAATATCTGCGGTTTCCAGTTAATAACGTCACACCCGTTGACACCCCTTCCAAAATGAACAATAACAAGATACCGATAATCTTGGAGGAGATGAAATGGACAACAACAGCTTTGACCTGATGGCCGCCACCTGGGATGAAAACCCGGTGAGACTGGACATGACACGTGCCGTGGCCAGGAAAATCATGGACCGGCTTGACCTCATCACGGATATGAACGCCCTTGAAATCGGCAGTGGAACCGGCCTCATAACTATCCAGCTGGCCCCCATGCTGGGACAGGTCACGGCCCTGGACAGTTCGGAAAATTCAGCAACATGACCTTTCACCACATTCTTGATGGAAACAGTCTACTCAAAAAAATCCATGACGCCCTGGCTCCCGGAGGGGTTCTGACCCTGTCGGACCTGGATATGGATATGCCGAAAGTTTATCACCTTGGTTTTGCACGGGCGGGATTTCACCATTGCTCCATTGAAGATGCCCATGTCGTTAAAAAAAGAGACGACCGGGAAGAGATTCGGTGCTACCCCATGTTCCTTGCCACAGGTAGAAAAGTCTGCATTGAAAAATACAATCCGGGTGGACAGCTTTAAATGTTCTTTCATGAGAAAAAAACAGTGCCCGGCTCCCTCAGGGTCCTTATCCCGATGTATATAACCTATATCGTTTTTGCATTAAGTGTTTTTTTGATCTTCATTCCCCAGCAAAAAAAACAATTGCTGGATCAAAAAAAGCAGACCATTCAACAGCTCACCGATAGTGCAATCAGTTTATTGTCTGAATTTGATTTAAGAATAAAAAAAGGGGAAATCACACGGAAACAAGCACACATAGAAGCAATAAGTCAGATTCGGAACCTAAGATACGGTCCGGACGGCAAGGATTATTTCTGGATCAATGATTATCATCCCTCTATGGTCATGCACCCCTACCGCCCGGATCTTGAAGGAAAAGACCTCACACTTTTCAAAGACAATGCCGGAAATTACCCGTTTATCGCCATGGTGGAAATGGTGATGCAGAACAAGGGCGGTTATGTGAATTATTCCTGGCAGTGGAAAGACAAGCCTTTAAAAATTGTACCAAAAATTTCCTATGTAAAGGGATTTCCATCCTGGGGATGGATTATCGGAACCGGAATTTATGTGGATGATATCCAGCAGGAGATCAAAAATATCCGCCAGAAGTTTCTACAGATTTTCGGGGGGATCCTGGTCTTTGTCATCCTTTTATCCCTTTATATTACCCAGCAGGTATTCCGGATTGAGCAGAAGAAAAATATGGCGGAACAGGCAAGGGATCTGGAAGAGTTACGATTGAAAAAATTGCTGGAATTGGGCCAGATGACAGACCAACCCACAAAGACTCTAACCACCTTTGCCGTGGAAGAAGCCATCCATTTGACCCAAAGTGAGATGGGATATCTGGCCTTTTTAAATGAAGATACTTCCCAGCTGACAATGCACACCTGGTCAAAAAAGGCCATGAAACAATGTGAAATTGAAGATAAGATCCTGGTCTATGATTTGGAAGAGACGGGGTTATGGGGAGAGGCTGCCCGCTCCGGAAAAGCAGTGATTGTCAATGATTATGTAAATTTCATTTCCCCACAGAAAAAAGGGTATCCCAAAGGACATGTTACGATCCACCGCATACTGAATGTTCCGGTATTTGATGACACCAGGATTGTTGCCCTGGCCGGCGTGGGAAATAAACCTGGGGATTATAATGAATCCGATGTCCGGCAGTTGCAGCTGATGATGGACGGGATGTGGAAAATCATTCAAAAAAAGAAAGCCCAGGAGGATCTGCGCACAAGCGAAGAAAGATACCGGCTGCTGGCCGATAATGCAACCGATGCCATCTGGATATTCGGCATCCCGGGTTACAGGTTTTCCTATGTCTCTCCTGCCATGGAAATATTGTCGGGGTATTCTTCCGCAGAATTTATCGACCTTAAAATGGGCGCCCATCTCAGCAAAGAATCCCTGGACAATATATCACAGATCATATCCGAAGAACTGGCCCAGGATTCGGACGCCGGGGTAGATGGGAATCGTTACAGAACCATTGAACAGGAGATGATTAAAAAGGACGGGTCACGCATATGGACGGAAGTAACTGCCCGTTTTTTGCGGAATGCACAGGGAGTTCCGGACAGGATACTCGGCATCACCAGGGACATTACCCAGCGCAAGGCATTGGCCCAGCAACTTGAGGCCGCCAACAGTGATCTTCGCATGGCCCAGAGAATTGCCGGAATCGGGAGCTGGTCCTTTGACCCGAAAACAGGGAAGGCGGTCTGGTCCGAGGAAATCTATCGCATCTTTGAACGAAACCCGGAACTTGGTCCATTTACCCTTGGGGAATACCAAAACCTTTATACTTCGAAATGGTCGGAAATCTTTCATCAAGCGTCTCAAGATGCCATCCATAAGGGGCGTCCCTATGATATTGAAGCAAAGCTTGTCCTCTCCTCGGAAAAGATCAAATGGATTCATACCATCTGTGAGCCCGAAAAATTAAAAGATAAAGACGCTTATTTTCTTCGCGGCACCATCCAGGAGATCACTGACCGGAAAACAATGGAACACCGAATCCAGCAAAC
>JFJP01040765.1_pt1 | contig 10707 bp, 5 predicted proteins | sample 431651 | NCBI WGS metagenome assembly JFJP01 (sample SAMN02602958, study PRJNA72255) | Microbial mat metagenome, whole genome shotgun sequencing project. | biome: fresh water; feature: sink hole; material: water; isolation source: purple microbial (photo- and chemosynthetic) mats found in...
CAGGAAAACCTGCTGGATTTATGGGTTGTTTTAATACAGATTCGAGGAAAATATAGGTTTGGGTTATAATATCTGATGGGGTAAAATTAGTTTTTGAGGCTACTACTCTAAGGATGGTTGTATTGCTAATATTTAGAGCGCTTGTATAAGTTTTACCACTGGCACTTAAAGGCGAGGAGCCATCAAGCGTGTATTTGATAACCGCATCCTTAGTAGCAGTTGATAAAGATACGCTAAATTGGGAGCTGAAAAACCCTCTTTGAACACTGAATTTTACTTCACTTACTTTAAGTTGGGCTTGTAGAGGTGTTAGAGATATTGATAGAATAATAACAAAGAGTGTTTTTTGAAAGGAATTCATATATTAGATTTTTTCAATAAATAATGTAGCTTAAATATTAGTAGATGGTGAAACTTACTAATAATAAACTTATTGTAGCTAATTAATGCAAATATAGAAAGATTTTTTTAATATTTGGTTTATGAAAAAGAACATCTCCGTCTTATAGAATATTCCTTTCTTATCTTTTAAGAATACATTGATGCTCCTATGTTGGTAACCAACGGTCAGCGAAGCTAAAACTTACCCCTAACCCCTCCCGTCTTTGTCGGGATAAATTGCGGGGAATAAGAACTGTGTCAATAAGTGTTTTTGTAATTTACATCCCGATAGCTATCGGGACTACTTGTGTGTACAAAATTGTTATTTTGTACATGGGTGTTTCATCTTGCTACTTTCACAGAACTTGCTGTGCCCTTGTCAGAAATAACCTGAACAATTAATTCCAGATTTGAAGAATTTGGACATTCGAGCAATGCCATATTTCCTTTAAGCTGTACTTCGTTTATTTTCCGTCCCATTGTATCGAAAAGCCTAACTAAACGGCTATTTTCGGGCAAATTGATTACGCAAATCCTTCCGCTTTCGCGATCATAAAAAGCTGAAAACTTTGGATTTTGTTTTATTTCTTCTGAAAGTGCAGTTGACAAAGGTAGCATTTTTACATCATCAACATATATGGTTAATTCTTTCTCCTGAAAAGCTTCGGTGCTGTTTCTTTCGGGTGAAATTAGCAGATATCCGGATGCAGTATAATTAAAATTGGACAAATTTAGACTACCAACTGCAAACTGCGCTGTGCGCCATTGTGCTGTGCTATATCCGGTTGTAGCTTCATATTGATCAGTAAAATCGACAATTAAGGGGGTGGTTACAACTCCATCGTAAATACGAACTCCAACTTTTCCGGGCGCATCTTTATAATACTTGAATTCCAGCACTGAGTTTTTATTCACTCTTAAATCATAACCATAGGCCTGCGCACCCCTGTAAGTGTAATTGGAAGAATTGGCTGAAGTAATATATTCTAAATCTTCCAGACGCTTTAATCTTAAAACTTTATCGCTATTATTTATTCCTGATTTGTATGGATTAGTTACAACTTCACCTAATAATGCCTTCAGGTTTCCATTACTTGCTGGGTTCATTTTCCAGTTCACAAAACTTGTAGATAAAGATCCATTGTCAAAAGACTCAAAGTCCTCATTTAAAACCTGTCCAAATGCCTTCAAATCCATTCCATTTAACAATGCATCACCTTCAGGAACCATTTTAACTGTAACCGTTTTTGAAGAACCTGCCGGAATAGTAAATTCAAATCCTGTAAAATAATATTCACTGTTTTGCTCTTCGTAGTTTGTTTTTGGCTTGGTAGTCCAGGTTTTTGATTTCACATCCTCAACGCCATCAAAAATCAGGTACAATGTTTTTGTGGATTGTACAAGTTTAATGATTCTTTCGTTCACTTTCTGAGGAACTGCCTGTGTGAGCAGGTTCCATCGTGTAGTAAGATTTGAAGTCCCTGCAATTATTTCGTCTTTAATTTCTACATAGCGATTTGAAACAATGGAGGCTGTTCGTTTACAACTGCTTAATTCGTTTTTGTAAACTGGTGTCAGATTCATTTCAACTGATTTTAACTGAGAAGTATTAACTAAGTTATTCACAGTTACATTTCCATCAACAAGCTGCGTTTTACCATTAAAAGTGAGCGTATTATGCGCCATGTTATTATATCTGAAAGTATCCCAACGTTCTGAAGTTTGACTCATATTCCATAAATCAACGCCATTGGTTTCCAGGGTATTATAGTCACTCATTCCAAAATCGGATGCCCATCGAATGTCATTGGCTTCCATAATAAACGAACCAATATCCATATGGGCATGATTACCCGAAGGAGTTCCACCCTTTACCGCAAGATAAATATCGTTTGCTCCCCATCCCGAACGCATTGCTGCAACTGCACTTTCGCCCTGAGCAATGTATGTAGTTTCTGTAGTAGATGGAAGATTTTTTAAATCGAGATTCATGCCCCAGATTAAAAGAAATTGCAACAATCGGTTATTCTTTAAACTTGATTCGTTGTTTGCCAGCGAAAATTCAAGTTTTTTAATTTCATTGAATAGAACCGAAGGATCTGTGGACCTTGCAGCCAGCCAGAACATACCCGTCTGGACTCCGATTCCGCTACCGCAATCTGCAAAATTAAATGGAAGCGGGTTGATTGACTTTAAAGTACCCCCACTCAATTGTTTGGTTCCGTTACCTTGCATGTGGGTAACAAAGTTTACGGTTTTTAGAAATCCATCCATTGCAATAAGCCCCCTGTCGGTATTCCACATGCGTTGAAGCATATCGATAAACAAGATATTGAAACTTGTTCCATATTCCCAATAACCCATTCCTTCGGGATAAGCACCATTGTATTTGTAAACTCCCATCGGAATTTTTATCGAATTAACTGCCCTCTCAATCAGAGTTTGATAGTATGCAGGATTTTCATCATAAACTGCTGCAACACCAGCCGAAATTCCTGCATTACACACCTGATTCCAATTATTGTCGCTAGTCAACCACGATTGGTTTGCTGATTTTTCGATTCCTTTTAACTTTATGGCCGAAGCAATTGTGGTGCGTGATGTAGCACTTAAATACTGATAACACCAGTCGTAACCTATTGCCATAGCAAGGGTCATTTCGCCCACATCCAGAAAATGCGATGGATTCCAATCGGTAAACGATGCCATGGCGAGCATTTCAGTTTCTGCCCGCTCTGCATAACGGGTGTCACCCGTCATTCGGTAAGCATAGCTTAAAAAGCTGATTCTGCGGATTGCTTCCCGCGAAACTGATAGCAGGCGTTTTCCTGTTAATATCCTTTGCTGAACTGCAAGGTTTATGATTTTGTCACTTTCAGAAATTATAAGTTTATGTACCTTATCGAAACTTGCCACAGTACTGATTTTGCTTTTTAAAACGGCCTCATCGGACTGAAGAAAAAACAGCCTCGGATGGCCTGTCAAGGGGTATGTTGTTTGAGCAAAAGAGGACGAGAAAACTAACGAAAAAGTAACAATAATCATATATATATGTTTCATAATCATTAGATGTAAATTCAATTAGTAAATGCAAATTACAAAAGAAATAGGAAAGTTTGTATTTTAAAGGTATTAGGATTTAATCCCTATTGCTATGGCAAAAATCACTAATACTGTCTACCTTCCAAAGCTGATATTTATGAGTCAATTAACCAGAGAACAAAGATATACGATTTGTTCAATCTTGCAAAATGGTTATTCACAAAGTCCTCTAACTAGATAAGGTCTGCGAACCGTGTTATATAAAATCATATTTCTGAATTGTCACAAGTTGCAGACCCGCGCCAGCGAGGGGATTACTTTGTTTAGTGTTCCATTATTTTCCAATATGCTTTTTTAGAAATTAAAATTGTTTATTTCAAAGCTGAAACTAAAAATTAAATATAATTAATTTGTTTTAGGCTCAAATAAAATAATATAAAATCCTAAAAATTAAATAGTTATTATGAACAATAGTAAAATATATATTTTTTAAAGGTACTATGTATTGCAAGGTACTAGATCTATTTATATATTTGCAACTTGTTAATTTAATAAAACACTTATAATAAATAAAATATTTAATACACAAACCTATAAAAAACAAACTAAAATGAAACAACTATTTTTTACCTCGCTAGCACTAGCATTGTGTTTTACAGTTTTTTCTCAACAGTCAACAACACTAAGGTTTAATCTTGAAAAAAACAAGGTTTATAAGATGAAGGCTGTCAGCAACCAAAATATTGCTAGCACATATAATGGAGCGTCATTTACCACCATAATAAAATCATCCTCTTCTGTAAGTTTTAAGTTGTTATCACAAGTTGATGATATTATGAATATTGAATGTAAATTTGATACATTACAATCAAAATCTACTTCACCTATGGGAAATAAGGAGTCTAATTCTGCTCTTCCAGCTAAGAAAACAGAATATTTAGAGCAATTATTGAATCGTTTTAGTAAGAATACCATAATTGCCAAAATTTCTACATCTGGGAAATTTGTTGGATTTGAAAATTACAAAAGTTTTAAGGACAATATTATGCTAGGATTAGATTCTGTCCCAGAGACCAAAAAGAAACAAATTGAAAAACAAATAGAACCAATAATAAAAGAATCTGCTATACAGACAATTATTGAACCATTCTTTGCATACTTGCCTGAAAAAGAAGTAAAAATAGGTGATAATTGGGAATCGTCTTATGCCGTAAATGGAGGTGGAATGTCTGGAATGATTTTTAATACTCTTACCCTCGAAAGTGTTGATAATAATTCAGCACAATTAAATTTAATATCAGAGTTAGAATCAATGCCAGCAGCAGAAGCTCAAATGTCATTTGATATTAAAGGAAAATCTGCTGGAAAATTGACAATTGAATTAAAGACAGGATTAATTGTAAATAGCAAAGAAAAAAAGAAATATTCTGGCTCTATGAATATAAAAAACCAAGGAAATGTTATGAATATACCAATGGTAATTGAAACAGAATCTGAAGTTGTAAAATATTGATCTTTTAAAGTAACTTGTCATTTGATTTTTTTCTATTGTTTATATACTAACTACCGAAAATGAAAACAAAATTAGTTCTATTTTTATTACTTTTCTCATTTACAAATATATATGCACGAAAAGTATTGACTGGAAATGTTTTAAGCCTTGAAGATAAAACTCCAATTGAAACAGCAATTGTGGATCTTTTACAACTTCCCGATAGTGCGAAAATTGAAACTTTCTATACGAATAGTGAAGGGGCATATACACTTTTTAAAGCAGATACAACAAAAAGCTATTGTTTACGAATTGCAAAGTCATTTTTTAAAACTCAAATAGTACCTGTTAAACTCACTTCGGTTGGTAGGATTGTTAGTGTGGGTAAAACAGAATTAGTTCCATCTATTTACAATTTAAAAGAAATTACTGTAAATGGATCGAAAATCCAGGTAAAGGAACTTCCCGATAGAACCATTTATGGAATTTCAACCGATATGAAAAAAACGTCGACTGATGGACTTGATATATTACGCAAAGTACCTTCGGTACAAGTTGATTACTTTAACGAGAATATTACTGTTGAAGGTAAATCTAATATCATAATTGAAGTTGATGGAATAACTCGAGATAAGAGTTTCCTGAAAAAACTGCACCCTTCACAAGTTGATAAAATGGAAGTTATTACTAACCCAACTGGCAAATATGATGCTGACGTGGATGCAGTAATCAATATTATTACAAATCGTGAAATGAGATATGGCTTAAAGGGTATGTTTAATGGTGTTATTCTACCAAATAGCCTCGATAATTATATGACTCGAGGGAATGCTAGCCTTGATTATGGACTCAAGAAAATATCATTCTATGTTTCGGGCAATGGTGGTATTGGGAAAATAGATTTTATAAATAATATGACCAGAACTTCTGGAGTTAATGGACTAAAAAGAGAAGGTAACTCTAAAATTAATTTTAATAATGCCAATATTAATACAGGTTTTATTTATGACCCTACAGAGTTTGATAATTTAAGTTTTAATGTTTCACTCAATGGAAATGGCTCGAAAAGTAATAACTATCAGCTAAACAATATAATGCTAAATAATTCATTGTTAAGTAAAAATGAAATTTATAATGATGCAAAGAATATAAATTCTGGAATTAATTCATCAGTTTTCTACAAACATAAATTTGATAAAAAGAAGGATCATTCCTTTGAATTTGAAACCAGTGTAAATAGCTCATTGAAAAACTTGAATAGTTCAAATTATCAATATGCATTTTTGGATTTACTGGGTAATGAAATTTCTCGAACCCCACTTCAGTTAGAAGAAAATAAAACGAAGAGTAGTTCCATAAATTCAAGAGCAAACTATAATTTGCCTTTTGATAGTGTTTATAATTTTAATTCTGGAATCAATGCCAATTATAATTATAATTATATTGATAATGTTAGAAAGGGTTCGGTAGTACCTAATTTAGAATACCTTAACCTCAAAGGATCAGTATTTGCTGAATTGAGTAAACAGTTTAAAAAAGGCAGTGTTAAGTTGGGTTCGAGACTGGAACTATCTAAAGTAACAATTAATACAACAAATAAAAATAATTACATCTCGCCACTACCGTATGCTAATCTTCAGTATAAATTCAATGACAAAAACACTTTCAAATTAAATTATTCAAGAAGAGTATTTCGGCCTTCAAATAATCAATTAAATCCTTTTGTAAGTTTTGCGGATAGTCTTACCCAAAGTAGAGGAAATATTGATCTAAAGCCTGCTTATCGCGATAATATTCAAATTTCGAACAGTATGAAATTTGGAAAAAATAAATTTTCAGGAAATATTACTCCTCAATTGTTTTTTGAATATAGAACTGGTTTGATTCAAGAAATAACAACAAAAAAACCTAGTACTAATGTCTTTGAAAAATATCCGGTTAATATTTCCAATGGATATGAAACAGGTTTAAACCTATCACTTTATGCTCAGGTTACAGTTGTTATTATCAATTCAAGTTTTAGATACTTTAGAACATATACAGAAAAATATCTCGATCAAATACCTGAAATAAATTTAAATAGCTGGAATTGGAATTCACAAATAATGTGTCCTTTACCTAAGGAATTTAGATTTTTTGCTGTTGTAAATGTTAGTGGGCCAACTTACAATGGACAAACGATAACAAAGAGTGCACCATTTTATCTTTTGGGGTTATCAAAACAATTTAAAAACAACAGTAGTCTTACTTTATTAGCAATGAATCCTTTTGTGAAAAAAGCATTCTATAACTCAGTAGAGATTAATAACGATTATTTAAATCAAAGAACTGAGACATATATGGGATTTAAAAATGCTATCATGCTAAATTATAGTATAAACTTTAAAGTAGGTAAGGATATTAACTTACAAAAGCGTTCTCAAGAACAAAATCAGGATGATAGTATGTTGAAATTACCGTTTTAATGTTAAAGCCTGGTTCGGCCAGATATATCCCTTAATCAAGACTTTGGAAGACATATTGTGGATTATCAATGGTTAGCGTAGCTAATTATTGATAATCCACGAGCATCGTCCAATATTTGAACATCTAGTCAATTACATATCTGGTTGGACTTGCAACTTTTAAAACAGGTATTGTTTATATAACTTTCTCTTGTATCTATCGTAATAACTGTCTGTAAATTTGTTGTTTACAACTAGTCCTTTGAAAAATATAGATAAATTGAAAGAAAGTGTCGAAGGTCACATGAATTTGCTGGCTCAAAATCATGAAAGGGTAAAGAAGTATTTTAAACACGAATCAATTAATTATGCTGCTTAAACAATTCCGACACATATCAGTCGGGTTAATAGCATAAACAACAAACCTGCAAGTAAAAACTGCAGGTTTATCTGGTCTTATTTAATAACAATTTTCTCGGTAAACACTTTATTGTCACAAAATATTTTAGCAATATAAATACCTTTTTTATAACCTGTTAAATCGATTTTTCCATTTTCCAAAGCTTTTGAAAATATCAATTTTCCGCTATAATCATTAATCTCAACTATGGCATCTTTGTTAATAGCATCTCTTGTTGTGATATTGAAAATGCCCGATGATGGGTTAGGCGAAATTTTGATTTCACTATTTCTAACAATTGTTTTTATACCGTTTGGCGTAAAGCCTGACTTACTAAATACCCAAGGTAATCCTTGACGAAAGCTTGGAAACCTATTATTGTCATGAGTGTAACCCGAATTTTCAACTGCTCTAAAATTGAATTCTTCATATTTTCTGTTATGAAGTCTTAAGGCCAAACTTGTGAAGTACGAAATAGTACTAGAAACTTCCAATGAACCCATAGTCATATATAAGTTTATTGGCAAAGAGTAATTATTTTTATAAAAAGTTGATTCCAACCCTCTACAATAATCATCATTGATAAAGTCAGGCCAAGTCAAACTTGGACTACTTGATACTACATTTTTAAATGGAAAATCATCAGCCACAAATTTTCCAAATACAAAATTAAATCCACATAAACCTCCGTAAGAATGCCCAAATAATGTATATAAACTGCTGTCGGTAAAATAACTTTCCTGTATAAATGGTATGAGTTCATTCCTTACAAAATCGTAAAAGTTACTGTACCCATAAGTGTAGTCGCGGGTTCGTAATGTTTGAAAAGGCGGTTGAGTTACGTAGCCAATACTAACAACAATTACTTCGGGAATGCTATCGTGACTGGTAAGCTCCTGAGCAATTGTATGATAAACCAAGCCATTCCCATCGAGATAAAAAACGACAGGGTAGCCTTTTTCCCTTGATTCGTCATAATTTACGGGTTTGCTAACAAATATTTTAAAACTATCAGTTACATAATTAGAATAAATTGATGCTGAAATAATCTCAGGAGCTGCAATGCTCTTTGGAGCATTCTTTGGAGAATGATTAGCGTGATTGATTGAAATGCTATCATTATTTGCAAAACATATGCTGCAAATAGCTAAAAAACAAATGATAAAATAGTGCCTCATTACTTCTGAATTTTACTGATATATATTCAAATATTCAAATTTGAAAATGTGGCTGGATATTTCGGTGATACTGACCATCCATTCCGGTGATATTGACCATCCCTTAGGTTGTGTATCGCTAAACACAATCGTCTGACAAAATTACCGTTTTTTTCTTAAACTTTCACCTTTCAATTCAATTCTATATGCCGTGTGTACAATTCTATCGAGAATTGCATCCGCAATTGTTTCATTTTCAATCACATCAAACCAGTTTTCGACAGGTAATTGGCTTGAAATAATGGTGGCGGCACGCCCGTGTCTGTCTTCAACAATCTCCATTAAATCCAATTGTTGCTGTTTGTCGAAGTGCGTGAACCCAAAATCATCGAGTATAAGCAAATTAATTTTGGCTAATTTTTCAAAGAACTTAATGGCATTTCCTTCAATACGAGCCATTTTAGCTCTTATGAGCAGTTTTTGCGTGTTGTAATACTCCACCGAAAAGCCTTGTGAACAAGCCTGTTGTCCTAATGCTGAAGCAAGAAAACTTTTCCCGCAACCGGCTGCGCCGGTTATGAGTATAGCTTCTCCTTTTTCTATATATTGCCCCATTGACAAGGCGTTTACCAACGATTTTTCCAACCCGCGAGCGGGTTCGAAGTTAAGCTCCACAACGGATGCCTGATAACGAAAACGGGCACTTTTCACCAGGCGGTCAAACCTTCGATTTGTACGAAGATCAACTTCCGACTGTAAGAGCAATTCTATTCCGTCCGAAAAGGACAGTTCGTGTATTTGGCGCGTTTCAGCCATTATTTTCCAACTTTGCGCCATGCCTTGCAAGCGTAGTTGATTCATTTTTGATTCAATCTGTGACATTGTTTTGTTTGTTTAAAATTTGATTGTTTGTTGTTGATTTTTAGAAAAATACGCCTTACCTCTTATGTTGGAGTGTTTGGGTAATTGTTTTGTGCTTTGGGTTTGTTGTTCTTCTTGTTGTTCTGTCATTTTATTAAGTATTAATTGATTGATAAACCGATATGAATAATTTTGATAGTCAATGGCCATTTGACAGGCTTTTTCAAAAACGTGCGCCTCTGTTTTTCGTTGTAAACTTAATAGTCCATCGCAACTTCTGTAAAGTAGTTCAGGGTATCGTCCACTGCTGAACATAAGCTCGACCAACGTGGCAAATATTTGCGAACTCTTGCCAGCTTGTTTGATATAATATGTTGGACTGCGGTCTAAATAGTGCTGATGGTGTGAGCACAAATGTTCTTTTATGGTAGAGTAACTGCCCGCTTTGAAGCTTCGATGGTGTGTGGCAACCAACTCGTTTTTTACGTAGATATGCACAATAGTCCGGGTAAATATCAGTTTGGCCTTCATGCCAGTATAAGCATACGGTACACTGTAATAATGCTTATCATGTGCCAGACACACATGGTTGTTTTGTGCTACTTTGAGCTCTTTGTAATACTTTAACTCAAAAGGAACTTGAGGTAGCGGTTGCAGTAGTGCTTTTTCATCTGAGAGAAACTTTTCCTCCCGCGAATAAGGTTTTTGCTGCATACGGGTTTGTGTATGCTCCTTGTTCTTTTGAGCAATGGCTGTATTGAGCGATAGTAAATCAAGAAACTGTTCGTTACGCAAGCGGGCATAAACTCTGGCATAGATTAGTTTTACCTGATTTTCTACCAATGCTTTATCCCGTGGTTTGCGTACCCGGGTCGGTATTACCGTTAAACCATAGTGATTGGCAAAATCTTCCAATGCACGGTTTACATC
>JFJP01040766.1_pt1 | contig 10707 bp, 16 predicted proteins | sample 431651 | NCBI WGS metagenome assembly JFJP01 (sample SAMN02602958, study PRJNA72255) | Microbial mat metagenome, whole genome shotgun sequencing project. | biome: fresh water; feature: sink hole; material: water; isolation source: purple microbial (photo- and chemosynthetic) mats found in...
TCCGTTCCTGATCCCACGGATAAGATCCCGCAGGATGAGAACGAAACCAAGAGCTCACACAGCGGTCGTCATTCCTGTGTGATTCTTGTCAAGTGATTCTGAACCTTTCAACTACTGCATAATACAGCCATACATAAAAAGAATGAATATCATTTTTTCACAAGTGAAACTTGATAATATACAAGTGAGCTGCCTGTATGCCCTCAGCAATCCTTTGAAAAGAGCCTTTCTAACAGTATATAATATGTTTCCAAAGTATTTGACAGACAAAAAGCGATTCAGAACCCTTTGACTATGGCATAATGCAGTGATATGCAAAAAATGATGGATGATATTTTTTCAGAAGTGCATCTTAATAATACACAAGTGAGTTATATATCCTTGTAATAATAGTCCAGAGAGTACTCAACACTCCAAGCACCCCCTCCCCTCACGTAGGAAACTCTACGTGTAAGCCCATAGGTCAATGACCAAGACAGCCAATACAACCATGGCAGCCTCCAAGGCTGCCAACACTTCCTTTAAGGAAGTAACATGCGGGAAGATGTCAAAATGTCTTAAGACCATGTCGGAACAAAAAATCGTGGTTAAAAGGACCCATGTTTACATGATTTGCATCACTTTTCCTGCACTCTCGAAGAACAAGTTTAACCCCCTCACCAGCATGCGCACCTTCTTCAAGGCGATGCTCAAATATGATTCAACCATTACAATCATTATTCCAAATGACACTAAACAAATCAGTTTTTCTACGGATGTGATCCCGGCAACGGAAGAAGAATTTACTAAGTTTTTTTACAGTTGCAACCGAAACACACACGATCAGTAACAAATCACAGGTGATTGTTGGCTGTCATATTATGAGCAACCGCATGCTCCGGGAAATCAAATTTGACAGCACAAGTACAACCAAGTTTATGGACTGGCTAGAAAAGGAGAAGATCTTCGTTGATTTGGATTCACTCGGTGTAAAGAAAACAGCAGCAATCGGATATCTGCTGAAACTACACACCTGCCTCACCAACCGCAGAGACTTAAAAAACCTCCTTGTTTCAGAGCTGAATGACGTAATTATTGACCCTGAACTTGCAATCAAACTCAACCCATCCCTCAAGGATCAGCAAATGGAAGCAATGTCCAATGGAGACCTATTCATCCCGGAACCTCCCCCTTTTGAAATCTATCAAACAGAAATAAGCTATGGCTGTGACAAAGCCAGAGTCAAGACCGACGTTTTAGGCATCAAATGTTCAATTGGGCAAGCCCATCTGCTAAAAGAGTTCTTCTCCCAGATTGCAAACCTGATGGCCATGGAGAAATGAATCGGGATGTTTGTACCAACAGGTGCAAAAAAAACTCAGCTTTTTTAGTGTTATCTCTCGAAGTCGTAGTACCCACACTGGTTCATAATGGGATTCACGTTGGAAATGGGGTCAGTTTAAACTGGATTGGTGGGGGTGGAGCACAAAATTCTTTAAAATTTTCTTGCATTTCGATACCTATGGTAGCTATGTCGTTTTTAAGTTCAGTAATGAGGTCGGAGAGCTCAGGTAGGGTTGCCGTGGAACGGTCAGTTGCGTGGTCTTCCTCGATCTCCATCTCGCGGGCCGGAACCTGGGTGTGCGTTGTAAGTGATTCGACTGCACTTTTCATTTGTTCAACTGCCGAATTGATAAGAGTTCGTAGCGTGGTGAGTTCCATCTTGATTAACTGCAGTTCAGCAGCATAGTCAACTGTGGTGATTGATGCGGGCGCTGTTGTCGCAGAGACATTGGCGCTGGGGTTATTAGAAGTGTTGGTGTTGGCATTCGAAGTGTTCATATGGTCTCGGACAAGCGGAGGATACTCAATCGACTGGTCCGAGTCGTAGTCAAGTATTTTGGCTGGTCGCTTCCGTGGCGGTCGATTGGTGGCGTCTGTTTGTGATTGCGAGGTTGTCTCCAGTGAAAATTGTTTTTTCAATATATTGGCATATGTCTGAGCGGTTGTTGAGTATACAGGCTTGTCGAGTTGGCGCGGGAGGAGGGAGCTAGGTGGATCTGTGCCAGGTGGAATCGATTTGCGGACTAGGGACTCCAAATTGTTGTCGATCCACTTTCACGCTTCGGGTAAATTGGATTTGGTGGTCACAATTCAACACTTGTTCCGAGTGACCAATTCTAGTCACAAGAACCACGTTTTCCAGAGTAGGTGCTCATGCAGAGAAATCGGGGCATCGTCTGAGTGACTGTTGGGGTCGATGACAGAAAACCATGCTGCATACTCCAAATTTACTGGGACTGTCGCCACTTGGTTCAGGAACAGGTTGTTGTCTCGCAGGACTTGCGCGTAGGTTGCCGGTCCGAGGAGGTGAACTGCTCCGTTCGGTAGGAAAACTCCGTCTCTCGTATCATTGGTTCCTTCGGAGGCAAGACGAGTGAAGAATTCGCCAAGGAGTTTCGCATCCTTTGGCGCTCCTTTGACTCCGATGACTTCAGTCGAAATTTGGGACGGGTCGCGGCCATGGGTCAACCGCGTCTTGTATAGCTCAAATGGCAGGAGAATTGTGACGAATTCGTCGCCGTTGGTCATGGCTTCAAGTTGCACCTTCTTGAGGTACGGGGCGAGTGCGATCGCAGTGTCGACATCAATGTCAATCAACAGGAGTTGGTTGACAAGATACTCTTGCAGGTTCACGAGGTGAGTGAGCATCGGGTCGATCTTGGTGAAATATCCAATGGTCACCGGACGATCTATGCTGAGGCTGTCAGACTTGAGAAATACTTTTGCTTTCTTGAGCCACGTGAGAAGTTGACTCTCCGGGCTATGGAACTTGATGTTACCAAGGGTACGAGCGCTGAGCATGTGGAAGCCGATGCACACGTGCTGCGTCTTTTGTCATTCTGCGTGCGGGGTGGAAACGGTAAAGAATTGCTTAAATACTTTTTCACCAGTCGGAAGTGATTCCGATGCGATGATCAGTTGCTGGTTGTTTGTAGCGGTTCTAAGAACCAAGGATGGTTCGTCTTTAATCATGATCTGGAGGAGCTGGTTCGTAGCGGTGATCGGGTTAAATTTCATAGGGGCCTGGGGGAGGGGGGAAAAGGCGCGAATCGTAAGATCGTACTCTCGCGTAACAAATTTTTTTGTCGTCTGTCGGGCTGGGGTATCATGAGGAGCAGCGCGCAATGTTTGATTGACGTTGGGAGGTGCGGCGGCCTCGGAGGACGCCATGGTGGAAAGGGGTGGATCAGTCATAGATCCACGTAGGCTTCACGTAGAAAAGCCTACCAAGTTAGAAATGACTTTTTAAATTGCGTAGTACCAGAATTATGTACCAACAGGTGCAGTGCACATCATCGGACCCAAAGCATACACCAATCTCCTTTGTGCTAATAATGAATTCCTCAAAAACATCACCACGGTGCCCCTCGGTGATTTCCAACATGCAACATTGGAGATTCTATTTTTGACAGATGACAACATGGACATCGATCAGACCAACCTGGATGAGATCATTAAAGAACAAGACTGGTGCATCAATATCGAATGGTCACTTACTGAGAATAAGATTCTCCTTGTAACAACTAAAGGTCAAGTCCAGGCAGCCCACAAATGGGTAGACAAAATGCTCCCTAGCCTTTATGAACAAAACATCTCGGACAAAATAGACATGATGACGCTCAAACATTTAATCCCCAGATGTCTTGATAAACCCATCACAACAGTGGCCGCAAGAACCTACGCCAAAAACTCATTCAATGCACGATGTACTCAAAAGCAACCTCCCCCAAACTGAACCAATTCAACCGGCCACCGCATATGCATCCACAAAAACCCACCATGACATACGATGAGTCAGCTTTTCCACCCCTGAACAAAAACACCAATAAGACAATGGATGCCACAAGTAAAGCACAACCTAGCAAAGCTCTGGCAACCCCAACTCCAGCAACCTCAACCCCAGCAACCTACAACTACCACACAGAATTGCAATGCATCACACAAGAAATTGAAATGAGCCTCAAAGCCAAACTTGCTGACACGCTCACACAACTCAATGAGAAATTCGAACAAAAATTGAGACAGATCATTGAGCAGAACGTCGATCAAAAACTCCAGCATCTCAAACCCATTGCCACGGCACAGGCAGAACTCCAGCACACACAAGCCAACCAGGCTAAGGACATCGAACAAATCACAAAAAACATGGACTACTTGATGTCACAAGTTGCCAACATTGCTGACCAATTGAAGCAATTCACAACAGTACTCACTCACCCAATGCTGTCAAACAGCATTAGGAAATCATAATGAAACCATGACGCATGACTCCAGCAACACCCCCCCCAGCAACACAATGTAACCCCAACAACCCCCAACCGCAACCGACACCACACCCAAACAAGCACCCAATGATCAATTTGGGACTTTATTCAACCAATCCTCCCAACACAACCGGCTACACCCATCAACATACCGGACTCCCCTTCCACAGCATCTGTCCAGGACCTACAGATGCCAGACTCACAAATGCAGACACCAACTACAACACCAATACAAATGGACACCACTGCTCCTGCCCCGGATCTGCCACCCATTGACATGGCAGAGCAACCAACCTTATTTCAACAACCGCTACAATCTGAAAAGCACAACCAACCATGGGGAGACATTACACTCTTTCCATGACCAGAAAAGAACTTCAGAGTAATCTCAAAAAACATAGGAACCCTCAATCCAAACATGCTGGATATGGTAGCAATCACCGATGAACTACTCAGCAAAGGAGCCAGTGTCTTTGTGGCACAAGAACCCAATATACACTGGACACCACTAACAACACAACAGATCCTCTCACAGGCAAGACGGAACACCCCGCAAATTGCGATAGCAACATCAACAAGCACTGAGGAAGCCCCTGATTGGTATAAACCAGGTGGCACATTTGTCCTTGCCACGAGCCAGTGAACGAGCCACATTGTTTCCAAAGGATCTGACTGCCCACTAGGCCAATGGTCGTATATCGAACTCATGGGAAAAATGGCAAATGTCTTATTATAGCCTCTGCGTACCAAGTATGCCACCAAAAATTCGACATGGCTTCAGATACTGCATCAGCACAACAAACATGCATCCTTCAAGCCACTGGCACACGAGACCCTAACCAAAGGAAAATATTTCTGTATGACCTAATTGCCCAGATCAACAATTGGCAAGTGCAAAACAAGGAAGTACTACTGTGCACGGACACAAACGACAACGTAGATGACCCCAAAGCAAAAATAGCTTGCCTGTTTGCAGAAACTGACCTAGTAGACCTTCACCACCACCGCTACCCCTCCCTAAAAAAACCAGGCATGCACCAACGAGGCAGTAACCCCATAGATCTCATGGCTGGACGCCCCCTCATGGCAGAGGCACTGTTATCTGCCTGGATGTGCCCCTTCAATGACCCTCCCACCATCAAAGGAGATCATTGATTGCTAGGCCTTGATTTCAACCCAGATATCCTATTCAGAGCATTGACAGCAGCTCTAACTAAAGGTGAACAATGAGGCACACATAGCTGTCAACCCCAAACAGTTACAAAATACATGAGTGATCACAAAGTGCAAGCAACAACAGATTGCAGAAAGAATCGGTCATTTACTTACCTTCCCCTCTTCAGCCCTGAGCAGTACCAGGAACTTGAGGATATAGATACACAGCTAACAAACATCCTCACAAAAGCCAACAAAGAGTGCCACCCAATATCCAATGCACCTTGGTCACCAGCCCTTAACCAGGCATACCTCCATCACAGATACTGGAGCATTGTGTTGACCGCAAAACACAACAAGTGTGATATGAAAGAGGTACTCCAACCCCTACGTGACTGCATTACACCAGTACCAGATGATGAGCTTGAATAAATGCTGTCCATCTCAGCTAACCTACGGAAAGCACAAACTACTAAGAAAGGAGAAATGCAAAGCAGACCTACTCCGAAAATGCCACTTAGAAACCCTTTTGAACAAAGCTATTGCATCTAATAAGCAGAAGAAATCAAAAGCATTACAGCACCTAAGTCAAGTGGAACAAAATAAATGCTGTTACGCAGCTTTTCGGCAACACACCAAACCAAAACAAGTGGAGGTCTTGGATATGTCACGATACAGACCAACAATGAACAACCCCCAACAACAGTTTTGGACAAGGAAGACCTTGATGCAACCCTTTTAGAATACAGTCACAAACACTTTGCAACAGCACAAGGATCACCATTCACCACAGAGCCCTTGGCACGCCTGCTCCAATATGATGGACTAACTCCATTCGGAGACAGAGTTTTCAATGGATGCAACAATTTCAAACAATTCAAGTTTGATGAACCAACACAGGCCCTCCTTCGGAATGTGAAAAATAAAACCACATCAGAAGCAGTCTGGCAGCACCCTCTGAACTACAACTTATTGATGCAAGGAATAAAGAAATGGCCAGAAAAACTGTGACATCCCCATCCGGATGACATCTTGATCTACAAGTCACTCCAATGGCATGTAAAAGAAAAGAAAACAAATAAGGACAAAAATCCAGAGCCACTGCCCAAATGTATTCAACAAGGAAGAGACATCCTGTACCTTATATTCGACAATCTTACATTGGCGCTCCAGCACTCCCACACCCTGAATCGTTGGAAAATGGTGTGGACAATGTTTATCGAGAAGGAGCTCGGCAACCCTGACCTCCAGAGACTCCAATGTCTCATGATTTTCGAAGCTGACTGGCAATTAGTACTAAAATGGCACTCATCCTACGGCTTCCTACCAAAGGCCAAGCAGGCAAACACATTAACTCCAGACCAGGGAGGAGGCCGCAAAGGCCGCAGTGCCATTGATCAAGCCCTCCAGCAGGTTGCTGAAACGGAAATCATTAACCTCAATCAAAATCAGCACATTGTCTTATTCCTAGACTTGCGACACTGTTTTGACCCATGGTCAAGGCGTGCCACAATATGGCATGCCGACATCAAGGCATGGCTGATGACTATCTCCGACTCCACGCGCAAACCCATTGATTTACGTTAGACACAAATTCGGTGTATCAACCAAGCACAACACATTCAAAGAGTACCCATGGCATGGTGCTGGACAAGGAGCTGCTGATGCGGCACTACGGTAAATTGCACTGTCGGACGTGCTCATTGACACCTATCATGAACAGGTCCAACCAACCATCCTGCACGACCCTACGCTGACTCTCTTGGTTATACAGAGCATCAAGGCATTCATTGATGATGTTGCAATGGCAACAAGCACACCATCACACAGCTACAATGACCTCATACAAAAAGCACAGAACCAATTACGGTGGTGGAACAGTCTCATCAAAGTAACCAGTGGAGCACTCAACCCCACAAAATGCTGCAGCACCATCCACATATGGCAACCTGACAAACTTGGAATACTTAAAAAAGTCCAACCAAAACCAACTGACCCAAAAGTAACACTCTCCAAAGCTAATCCAATGGACACAATTGTAATACTGAAACCATGGGAAGGCATTAGATATCTTGGTGTCTACCTTGCACCTGATGGATCTACAAAAACCATGGAGCAACAGCTCTGGAAAAAAGCAATCCTCTATACCACTGCATTTCAAAGAACCCACATGTCACGACATGAAGCTGGCATAATGTACTGAGCATGTTTCCTCCCGGCAATAACGTATCCATTCCCTGCAACATGGCTTCCCTAACAATTTCTTGAGCAAATCCACCGGTTGTCAACCTCAACAATCCTCAATAAAATGGGATTTCATCACACCCTACCCAGAAGCATGGTCTTTGCCCCATGGAGTTTAGGAGGGGTTGGCCTATGTAACCTTCAGTACAAACAAGGTGCCCAACAGATCATCACTCTTATCCATCACCTTCGCACAGGAACAAAACTAGGAAAAACCTTAGAACTCTTAATCCAAACATACCAACTCTGGGCAGGTCTTCGCAAACACATTTTGATGGACACCAGGAACTGTCCCTGGATCCCCGACCACTGGCTATCACACCTGTGGAAAACGATGCATGATCAAAACCTCAAGATAACCTACTCAGCATGGACGATGAAGCAACTTCATCAGAACGTTCAGTTTCTAATGGAAGACTTTCTTGAATACGGCATCCCACATCAACAATTAGCGAAATTGAATGCATGCTGCATGTACCTCCAATAACAACTCTAGCAGAAATAACGGACCACACAGGAGACACCCTGCTCCCGCAGATACTTGTGAACTATTCCAGCTCAAACCCAAAGGGATTAACCAACATCAGCAAATCTCTGTTACAATGGCCAACTGTGCACATGCCAAGCAGAGCCTGCTGGAGACTATTGACAAAAATGGTCAGCACACTGTACACAGGGTTGGCCATAGGAACCTGCCTCCGACAACCACTAGGACACTGGGCACAACAACATTCTGACTACTGTTTCTGGCACTGGCGACTCAAGGATCCCAACCACCTAGTCTTCCAATCCTCACCAACCGCAGCAACTAGAATAGCGATCCCTGTAACACAAAGCCGACACCTAGTAAAATTCTCACCAACAGTACCTACCAACCTCAAGTTTGAAGGAGATCCGGTCACTCCACTTGATATGAACACAGGCAACATCCAACTCCCAGTCGTCCCAGTGCAAGCAGCCAGCCAGGAAACCCCTTTTCTTGGCACCTACAGAATGATCTAGCAACAATTCTGCGTGACATTACTCCCTTGGCAACGCCCTCTATATGGCTCGCTCCAAAAAGCAGGAACCCCCAATGAACTCTACAGCAAACTCTGACTCCACCAACCAATTATCATTGTAAGCGACGCCTCGGTACAAAAAAATGGACACAGCAGCTTTGCCTGGATAATCGCAAATGATCATACCCAACTCTGGAGAGGCCAGGGCCTTGCACCGTGCCCCAAAGATGACATACACTCTGGCCATACAGAAGCATTCGGGATCCTAGCAGCTCTGACATCTCTCGGGTATTACCTTTCATGCTATGATCTGCTCCTAGCCGTGCAACCCATACAGTGCTTTTGCAATAACCTTGGCGTCATCACCAACATCAACAGAACCTAGGAATCCCCCATTCCATGCCCCAACAATGCCACAGCGGATGATTGCGATCTCTTTTTAGCCATTGCGGCAGTCATATGTACATGCACCTTGGTAGAATTCCAATTTTTGTATGTCAAAGGACACCAAGACACTAAAGCCAACCGTCCACTTACCCTAGCCAAACAATATAACGTGGAATGCGACCACCTGGCAAAACTCTATGTGGGTTCTTCCTCAGTCTTAAGCACGTCAATGAACAACCCGGAATTTGAGGCTGCACAACCACACCTACATATCAACAACAAAGTGATATGCAGACATTTCCTCCCAACCCTACGTGAGCACGCAGCAGAGCCAGCATACATGGAATACCTATGTACAAAATTTGAATGGACTCAGGTCAAATCAAAACATTAGGGTTAGGTTCAGTGGCAAGCACTCCACCATGCCATCAGAGCACTCAAGCCAAATGACCAATGACAAATTGTACTATTCATCAACAATAAATTACTGCTTCAAACATCCAAGGCACACCCGCACCCAGGCTCACAACTATGCCCATCCTGTCAATGCAAGCCAGAGGATTCACAGCACTTCCTCGAATGGGATAACATCGAACGATGCCATCTGTTTGAAACCTTGCATAGCAACATCACCGAAGTTGCAACCAAGTATACTTTACACCCTGGTCTTGTTACTGCAATGTGGCTAGGCCTCCTGGCAATATGAATGGCAACACCGTACCCTAACATTCAACATGATCTTCCTCCAATAATAGCCCAGGCTATCTCATCCCAGAAACAAATCAGATGGAACCAGCTCTACCAAGGCCGATTCTCACAGCACTGGGCCCAGGCAATTAATCACCTCCACCCAAGTCTAGCCCTAGCTGGCCATCAAATCATCACCATTATAATACAAGCAATCTGGAAATATGTGATTGCAACGTGGACAGTATGCAACACGCATCTGCACAACAACAATGACACAATGAATTTACCAGACTACCGTAATGCAGTACAAGCCATGTACGAACAACGACACCAACTCCCACCAGAAACCCAAGAAGCACTCTTTTCTCGACCAATCGACACATTACTGCAACAATCACCAGAATTCCTACGCAGATGGATAATTCAAAGCAACCAATATATTAAACAACAATTGCATGCAGCAAAAAATGTGCTAAGCTCAATACCCTGGATATATGCTCATTTTTCCAACTGTGTAATCCTGTAGATAATGACCTCCACCCACCATGAGTACCCTGTGACACTGAACCAGTGTGGGTCTTCTTTGTATGGTAGACATTGAGAGATAACACTTAAAAAGTGAGTTTAAAAAATGTATCCTTGTAATTGCTTGAAAAGGGCTTTCCAATGGTGTATGATTTGTTGCCATACCATGAGGCAGACAAAAATTGATTCTGGACTATACTGCATAATGCAGTGATACACAAAAATGATGGATGATCATTTTTTCAAGAGTGAAACTTGAAAATACACAAGTGAATTATACACCCTTGAAAATCCCTTGAAAAAGAATATGTTGCCAACAGACAGACAAACAGTGATTCTGTATCTTCTGGCAACTGCATAATGCAGTGGTAAGCAAAAAATGATGGATGATTATTTTT
>JFJP01042036.1_pt1 | contig 10707 bp, 9 predicted proteins | sample 431651 | NCBI WGS metagenome assembly JFJP01 (sample SAMN02602958, study PRJNA72255) | Microbial mat metagenome, whole genome shotgun sequencing project. | biome: fresh water; feature: sink hole; material: water; isolation source: purple microbial (photo- and chemosynthetic) mats found in...
ACCAATTCACAGGATGAGCTTGATGCAATTTATAAAGAGATCAATGGTTTGGAAAAACGCGAGTTTGGTGCAAAACAATTCACTGAATATGATGATAAGTTCCAGTATTTTCTTTTTATTGGAATGATTCTGTTATTCATTGAAGTGATCTTGTCTGATAAAAGAACAGAATGGTTAGCTCAATATAATCCATTTAGAGGATTACGAAGTTCAAAGGGAATAAAATGATGAGTGTGATCAAATATTCCATTTTCCTTTTCTCGATATTCATTGGAATCTTCCATAGTGCAAGTGCACAGTCGATTCGTTCCCTGGTAAATAGTGGCAATGATGCGTTCGAGAAAAAACAATTTTCCGATGCGGAAGCTGAATACAAAAAATCTTTGGAGAAGGATAAGGATTTGATGGAAGGATCGTATAATCTCGGGAATGCCGTCTATAAACAGCAACGATACGATGAAGCTATTCAGAGCTATCATCAGGCTCTTGGTAAGACTACTGATAAGAATACGCAATCCGAGCTCTATTATAACATGGGAAATTCGTACCTTGAGTCGAAACAATATCAGGAAAGCATCAACTCGTACAAAAAGTCATTAAAGTTGAACCCGAATGATGATGATGCAAAATATAACCTTTCGTATGCTTCGCGAATGATGAAGCAACAACAAAAACAGCAGCAGAAAAAAGATAAGAATAAAAAAGAAGATCAAAAAGATCAACAGAAGCAAGATCAGCAGCAGCAACAAAAGAAAGACCAACAGCAGCAGCAACAACAGCAGCAAGCTCAACAGGATAAAAAGATGTCGCAGCAAGAAGCTCAGCGTATCCTTGAAGCGTTGAAAAACGATGAAAAGAACACGCAGAAAAAAGTTCGGAAGAAAGCGCCGGTAAGACTTAATGTTGAAAAAGATTGGTAGTATGAAATTGAATTCTCAAAAATTGAAATATGGTTTTGTGCAGCTTCTCCTATGTTTTGTTTCATTCATTGCCTATTCGCAGAATGTAACATTTACTGCTGGAGTTGACAAGAATCCAGTCGCCGCTGATGAGCAATTTACTCTAGAATTTACCGTAACGACGAATGGTGCTAGCGCGAGAAGTTTTAAGGCTCCCGATCTCAGTAAGTTTCTTACACTTTCAGGACCGAACCAATCGACAAGTATGCAGATCATCAACGGATCTGTTTCGTCATCACAATCATTCAGTTACGTTCTTCAGGCTCGAGAAGCGGGGAAATTCCAAATCGGTTCGGCGATGATCGATGTTGGCGGAAGCCAATTCAAATCCAACGTAATTGATATCACTGTAACGAAAGGCTCCGGACAAAAACGTCAGCAGGCACAAGCACAGCAGGGAGATGCTGTGGATATGGGAGACAACATTTTTCTTCGGGCAATTGTCGACCGCTCCCGGGTCTATCAAGGTGAACAAATTACCGTTATCTACAAAATATATACCCGCGCACGCATCGTTAATTATACTATTAACAAACTTCCAACGATGACAGGATTCTGGGGTGAAGAACTTCAATTGCCGCAACAAGTGAATTTAACAAATGAAGTCGTGAACGGGAAACAATATCAAGTTGGCGTTTTGAAAAAGATGGCGTTGTTTCCAACACAAAACGGTACGCTCGAGATCAATCCAATGGAGTTGACCTGTCAAGTTCAGGTGCAGTCGAAACGACGATCGAACGATATCTTTGACCAATTCTTTAATGATCCATTATTTGGGGCACAAACCGCAAATGTTCCGTTAAAAAGTTTACCGGTTAAAGTAACGGTGCTCCCGCTTCCTCAAAACAATGTTCCGGAATCATTCCAGGGCGCCGTTGGAAAATTTTCATTGAATGCTTCGCTGAATAAACGCAGCGCAAAGACCAACGAACCTATTGCGTAGATTTTGAACAGTACGATCCGAAAGTAAAAGAAGATATTACGCGTTCGGGAGAAACCATTAACGGTTCAAAGTCGTTTGAATGGCTGATCGTTCCTCGATATCCCGGAGACAAAAAGATTCCGGCACTTGAATTCACCTATTTTGACATTGGTCAAAAGCGATATGTTACGCTCCGCACCAATGAATTCAATATTTCAGTTGAAAAAGGTAGCGCAGAGGCGCCGCAGGTTGCCGGAGGTTTAACAAGAGAAGATGTGAAATTATTGAATCAGGATATCCGGTTTATCAAAACAGATATTGGTTCATTACGTGAAAAAAATAAAGAACTGATCCAGCCCGGAACGGCATTGTTGATGACAATTATTCCATTTGCTGTGTTCATCGGATTGATTCTCTTTCGCCAAAAAGCGCTCTCCGAAATGTCGGACGTTGTCTCATTCCGTTCTCGAAAAGCGATGAAGGTTGCTGCAAGGAAATTGGCGAATGCGAAGAACCTGCTGAAACAAAATAAACACGAAGCATTCTACGCCGAAATATCGACTGCGATATGGCAATACGTTTCGGATAAACTTGCCATTGATCGGGCTGAACTTTCAATCGATACTGTTACACAACAGTTGCTGCATAAAAAAGTAACAGAAGAATTGATTCAAAGGATCAAGGAATGTTTGGAAGCATGTGAGTTTGCCAGATTTGCTCCGGGAAGTTCTTCCCAAGAGGAAAAGAATAAAATGTATGAATTGGCAAGCAATATCATTGTAGCGACAGAAAGAGAGTTGGTTCGATGAGAAAAGCATTCTTAACAATTCTATGCCTTTGTTTATCGATAGTAGTGCTTTCCGCTCAGACAGAAGAGCTATCTTCAGTATTTGAAGAAGCAAATCGTTTGTATCTTGAACAGAAATACGATGCTGCTATTTCCCGATATGAATCTGTAATCAAAAATGGATATGAAAGCGGAGAAGTATATTTTAATCTTGGTAACGCGTATTTCAAATCAGGGAAACTCCAATACGCAATTTTGAACTTTGAGCGTGCAAAAAGAATCATTCCGAATGATGAAGATGTAAATTTTAATCTTCAACTTGCAAACGTACAATTGATCGATAAGGTGGAGTCGATCCCTGAACTGTTCATTTACCGGTGGTTCTATTCTCTGTTGACACTCTTTTCGTTGGAAGCAATGGTCTGGATGATCTACGGATTATTTCTTTTTACACTCGGATCATTCACTGTATTTCTCTTTGCTCGAACGTATGTACAAAAGAGGTATTCTTTGCTGAGTGGAATGATCTGTTCTTTTTTCCTCATCGTTGGCGTATCGAATTTTTTGATCCAGTCGTATCGAGTATCAAATTCGGAATTTGCGATTGTTATGACTGATGTTGCCAATATCAAATCTGCGCCGGACAATAAAGGAAACGATCTGTTTGTCATCCATCGTGGAATAAAAGTACAAGTGTTAGACTCGGTAAATAAATGGCGCAAGATTCGATTAGCGGATGGTAAAGTAGGATGGATACCTGAAGGTGAAGCTGAGACGATATAAGGTTTGACTATGGTGAAAACCAAATCCATCAACAAAAAATCTCATTCAAAGTATCGGCGCACGATGTGTACGAAGCATTGATGGATTCAAAAAAACACATGGTGTTCACGGGTGGAATTGCAAAGATCAGTAGAAAAGTCGGTGGAAAATTTTCTATCTATAATGGTTATGCTTTCGGTAGGAATTTAGAATTGATCCCCGATAAAAAAATTGTCCAGACGTGGAGAGCGTCGGATTGGGAAGAAGGTCGCGAATCGAAAGAAGTGTTCGGCATTGAATCTACAAAAACTGGCTGTAAACTTACATTTGTTCAAACTAATGTTCCCGCGGAGCATTTTTCATCAATCAAACAAGGTTGGATAGACTTTTATTGGCTTACGATGAAGAAAATGCTGATAATTGTCAAGAATTAGCCAAAAACATCCTCTAAATTCCAGTCAAACTTCAAAAAACCTGTAACTTAAATCGTTTTTATCTCGTAAAGTTTAAAGTCCTGAACTGTATTATTGGAGATAAAATTATGCGAAAAATAATTCCACATTCATCCATTACATTAATAATTGGAATTGTTGCCTATTTATTTTTAGGAGCCGTTCAACCGACCGACAACAATCCAATTTCCCCCGCTCAAGAAAATACCGCAAAAAAATATTTTATCACCCTTAAAGATTTTACGCAAGAAGAAGTAAAGGGTATCGGTTTTTCACTTGATAAAGAAACAACTGTTCATATTAATGCCATAGGCGGTGGTAGTAAAAATTTTTGGGGAGAAGACCGAGGTAAGCAGCATTCTTCAAACGATATGTACGCTTATGGATGGATTATTAATGCCGATACACGGGAACTTGTGTGGGAAATGACAATGAGCAATACGTCTGGGAAAGAAGAAGATAGAACATGTGAGGACGATATAGCATTGAAACCAGGATCGTACGAAGTGTACTACTCGGCGCACGGTTATGCAAAGAGTTCGGGATTGAGCTTTTATTCAAATAATATCGATCGGCGTTTCCAGAACAAGGATAAAGGAAATAGATTCGTCGAAAAATTTTTAGGTTGGTTTGATGATGATTATAAAGACATGTATGAATCTTTTATGGCAAAAGCAAAGGATACTTGGGGAATATTTCTTTCGGTTTCAAACAATGAATCTGGATCAGTGCAGATCTTTAACGCTCCAAAAAAGAAATCGAATATTATTTATGCGGGAACGGGGATGGGTGATGGTGCATATATAAAAAAAGTTATTACTGTTAACAATGATATTACCATTGCAATATACGCTTTGGGAGAAGGCCGTGGAAAGGACGAAGTATTCGATTATGGTTGGATCACCAATACAAAGACACGCGAACGTGTGTGGGAGATGAAACAATCTAATACCGATCATGCCGGCGGTGCTTCAAAAAATATTGTTTTTAACGGTGATGTTCGTTTACCCAAAGGAATTTATGAACTGAATTTTGTCACTGATGACTCGCATTCCCGTGATGATTGGAACTCCGCTCCGCCGTATGATCCTTTCAATTACGGAATAACACTTATTGCAAAGAACGAAAATGATAAATCGGCGATCACTCTTTCCGATGGTACCAACGAAAAGAAGAACATTATCGTCCAGTTGGTAAAGGCGCGTGACAACGATTTTTTACAGGCGGGATTCTCGCTCAAAGAAGAAACTCAGCTTCACATATATGCGTTGGGAGAAGCCAGTAATGATATGCGTATAAAAGTATTCGGTCAATCGGTCTATGAAAATGAAAAGAATAATTTGGCGGACTATGGTTGGATCATCAATGCAAAAACACGCGAACGAGTATGGCAGATGAAATTACAGAATACCGAACATGCCGGCGGTGCAAGGAAAAACAGACTTGCTGATGAATTCATAATTCTTCCGGCGGGAAACTATATTGTGTTCTACCATACCGATGATTCCCATGCATATCATGATTGGAACGATGACAAACCATTCAATCCCGAATTATATGGAATTACAGTTATGGGAGCGGATGAGAATTTCTCTTTAAAAAATGTGGCGAAGTTTGAAGAGACTCAAGATGAAAATGTGATCGTGCAAATGATCAAAGTCAGAGATGATAAACATGTTCGCCAGAAATTCACCCTTGACAAAGCAATGAAAGTTCGAGTCTACTCGATCGGTGAAGGAGTTGGAAATGACATGGCTGATTATGCTTGGATTGAAAATGTGAAAAATGGAGAAGTTGTATGGGAAATGACATACCGGACAACATCATACGCCGGCGGCGCAAAAAAAAATCGTAAGTTTGATAAATTGATCTTCCTTGAAAAAGGGGAATATGAAGTGCATTTTCAAACCGATGACTCACATGCTTTTAATGATTGGAATGATGATCCACCGGAGGATAGAACACATTGGGGAGTAACGATCTATAAAGAACAATAAATTATAAAATAGCATTATAAAAAAAGATCCGATATAAAATTGTCGGGTCTTTTTTATGTACCGTCAGTAACCACATTCAATTGAAACAAACTTTCATTGACAGCCAGTCCGTTTTGGTTTGTATTGTTTACATTTAACAATTCCTTTCTTTTATATTATCCTCATTTTATTTATCTTATTCCAATTTCTATTCCTTAAAAAGCAGTTATGTGAACGAAGACTTTTGGGGGCTTCTAATTTTTATGCCACTAATAATTGACATTCTATTATGAATACTTCTCTCGACCAACAATGTATCAATACTATTCGCACACTTGCCATTGACGGGGTTCAAAAAGCAAAATCGGGACATCCGGGAATGCCAATGGGTGCAGCACCGACTGCATATGTTCTTTGGACAAAATTCCTAAAACATAATCCGCAAAATCCGAAATGGGCGAATAGGGATAGATTTGTGCTGTCGGGTGGACATGGCTCAATGTTGTTGTATTCATTGCTGCATCTTACCGGATATGATCTACCATTTGAAGAACTTCAAAAATTTCGCCAACTCGGGAGCAAAACGCCGGGACATCCGGAGTTTGGACATACCGCTGGTGTTGAAACAACAACCGGACCGCTTGGGCAAGGTTTTGCAAATGGCGTGGGAATGGCAATTGCACAAAAATATCTTGCGGCTACATTCAATAAGCCAAATTTTCCGGTTGTTGATTACTGGATTTATGCGATGTGTGGTGATGGCGACCTTATGGAAGGCGTTGCTTCCGAAGCTGCATCTCTGGCAGGACATCTGAAATTAGGAAATATGATATACATGTATGATGACAATAATATCAGTATCGATGGTTCTACAGGACTGTCATTTACCGAAGATGTCGGTGCTCGATTTGAAGCGTATGGATGGCACGTGCAAACCGTTAATGATGGAAATAATCTTGAAAAAATTGAGACTGCAATCCGCCATGCCCAGCAGGTAACAGATAAACCATCCTTAATTAAAGTAAAAACACATATTGGTTACGGTAGTCCAAACAAACAAGATTCGCACGAAGCCCACGGATCGCCATTGGGTGATGATGAGATCAAGTTAACCAAGAAAAATTATGGATGGGATGAAAATAAAACATTTTATATTCCCGATGAATCGGTGAAACATTTTCGCAATGCTATAGAAGATGGGAAGAAAAAAGAAAACGATTGGAAACTGTTGTTTGACGGATATAAAAAATCGTATCCGGAATTAGCTGCAACATTTGAAAACGTAGTAAATGGAAATTATGGCGATGAATGGAAAAAAGCTCTTCCTATTTTTACTCCTGAGAATGGAAATCTGGCTACACGTGAAGCATCCGGTAAAGTGCTTGCCGCAATTGCCCCACATTTGCCCACGCTTATCGGCGGTTCAGCAGATCTCACTCCTTCGAATAATACATTCGTAAAAGGAATGGAAAATTTTAATTCAAATAATTTTGGAGGACGATATATCCGATATGGTGTTCGGGAACATGCAATGGGTTCTTTGATGAACGGAATTGCGCTGACCAATGGAATGATTCCGTACGGCGGAACATTTCTGATCTTTTCCGAATATATGCGTCCTCCAATTAGGCTTGCCGCATTAATGGGAATTCGTCCAATTTATGTGTTCACACACGACAGCATAGGTCTTGGTGAAGATGGACCTACACATCAGCCGGTAGAACAATTTGCATCACTACGTGCAATTCCAAACATAACACTTATTCGTCCGGCAGATGCAAATGAAACTGCTCTGGCATGGAAAATTGCCATTGAACAAAAATTCGGCCCTGTTGCGCTTGCACTGACACGACAAAAACTTCCATTCATTGATAGAACAAAATATGCATCAGCTGATTTAACCGCTAAAGGTGCATACGTACTTACCGAGAACTCATCAGTACCCGAAATTATTCTGATTGGAACAGGCTCGGAACTGCAATATGCACTTGGTGCGTATGAACAATTGGTGAAGGATGGAATTCAGGCTCGCCTCGTCAGTATGCCTTCGTGGGAATTGTTTGAACGCCAGTCAAAAGAGTATCGTGAGTCAGTATTTCCAAACTCTGTAAAAAAACGTCTGGCTGTTGAAGCCGGTGTAGAATTGGGCTGGCACAAATATGCGAGTGAAACGGTAACAATCAATTCATTCGGACAATCGGCTCCGTATGAAGCACTTTATAAACATTTCGGATTTACGACAGAAAATGTTCTTGCCAGAGCGAAAGCGATATTAGGGAAAGCATCGTGAATATTTCGCTTGATATAGCTGGAATATTTATTTCAGCATTCATTTGTTTCTCTCTTGCTTCTTTATGGTTCTCTTCAGCATTATTTGGAAAACTATGGCTTAAACAATTAGAGAAGAATGGTCTCATCGAACATGAACTGAACAAATTAAAAACATTTGTTTACGTTTTTGTTTTCATGATTGTCTTTGCGTCAGTTGTCAATGTCGTTATCCATGGTTTTAAAGTGATAGGAATGAAAGAGGGGATTCAAGTTGGTATCGTTATTTGGCTTCTTATAACATTTGCACATGCTGCCATTCATTTTGCATTTGAACGAAGATCGATAATTCTCTTTGGCATTTATTCTAGCTATTATCTTGCTGCATCTGTAATAATTTCAACGCTCCTTGCAATGCGACGATGACTCCTTAAAAAAATAGAAGAAAACCGATGAAAAAAATATTATTAATACTACTACTCGTTTCGTTTTATACTTTCGGAAAAACACCTACACCAAAACTCATTGTGTTTATTTCCATCGATCAAATGCGGGCTGATTATTTTGAACGGTACAATCAATATTTTATTGGTGGTTTTCATCGTCTGTATTCCAAAGGTATTATGTACTCCAATGCAGATCTTAATTATGCGGCAAGTGAGACAGGACCGGGACATGCAACGCTTGGCACAGGGTGTTATCCTTGGAAAAACGGAATTTTAAGTAATGATTGGGTCGAACGGACAACATTTAATGACATGTATTGTGTTAGTGACTCTACCGCAAAATCGGTTGACGGCGCCGGTGGTGGAGCATCACCGCGCAATCTTGTTGTAACTGCTGTCGGAGACTGGTTGAAACAACAATCACCAAAATCAAAAGTGATTACTGCATCTTCTAAAGACAGAGCAGCTATTTTAATGGGTGGTAAAAATCCTGATTATGCATTTTGGTATAACAAAACCGTTGGTGGTATGGTAACGTCGGACTATTATACCAAAACTCTGCCGCTGTGGGTGAAAACGTTTAATGCTTCAAATTGGTCAGAGAAAAATGTTCCAGCTCAATGGTCAAAGACTTTACCGGATAGTGATTATTTAAAAATTGGACCAGATGAATTTGCAGCGGAAGGAAAACGGAAGAGTGCCACAACATTTCCGTATGGTTTTACAATAGGAAAAAAGGCAGAAGAGATTAGCGGTTCACCGTATGGAGATAAGATCATTGTTGATTTTGCAATGGATGCAGTAAAAAATGAAGGGCTTGGTCAAAGAGGTGTTACAGATCTTTTGTGTATCAGTTTATCAAACTGTGATTATGTTGGACACGCTCAGGGTCCGGACAGCCATGAGATGCTCGATCTGCTTGTTAATATTGATCGATATCTCGGTGAATTATTTTCATTTCTTGATAACAATATTGGCAAAGAAAACTTTGTTGTTGCATTGAGTGCCGACCACGCAGTCTGTCCGCTGCCGGAATTCAACTCACAATTCAGAAATGTTGCTGCTAAACGTTATATCTCCGCAACCGATATCAAGCCAAAGATCGAAGAATTTAATTCAATGTTCAAAAAGGAATTGAATTCGCCTGAAGATATTCTCATCAAAAATGCATTCATTAATTATTCTGCCGGAGCTAAGGCAGGATTGGACAGTATTCAACTTGAACAAAGAGTGAGGGCAGGCTTACTTTCGGTTGATGCGTATGTTGATATTTATTTTAGACGGGAATTGATGACGAGAGAAAAGTCCGACAAACTGTTCATTGAAAAATATCGGAACAGCTATTATGCTCTTCGAGGCAAAGATTATCTATACCGGATCAGAGAGAATTGTATAATCTCTTCGCGTTCTTCCGGAACAACGCACGGCTCTCCGTATTCGTACGACACGCATGTTCCGTTGATCTTTTGGTGGAATGATGCCGTTCCAGCTACAATAACTCGAGAAGTCCATTCCGCAGATGCTGCGCCGACACTTGCAAAGTTTGCAGGATTTTCCTTTCCCAAAAACCTGGATGGTGTTCCGCTCAAAGAAGTGGTAAAATAAATTTAAACCGAGTTATCTGTTTGCCCAAACTGACTCCCAAAATAATTCTTGAGGGAACTCGCCTAACGCATAAAACCGACATTGCATTTGCGTTGAACGAACATCCCCGTATCGTCGGTCCGCGAAAGTATCAATATCATTCTCCGCTTATTTCAGGAGAGTGGTGTGCATTCACAAATTTTCCGTGGGGAAGAGGTCTGATCAATTTTAATCTTCAGGAAGAACAACAAGCAATGGAAACATATCATACATGGCTTCGTTTATTTGAACTTCAGCGGTATTATTCCTGGATCATTGACCGGTTTCATATTTCAACAATGATGCATCAACAAAAATATTGCGGAAGGAATTATGATCTCCGCTGGATTGAAGAACGGCTGCTTCCTCTTGGATTTCACTTAGTTTTTTGCCACCGTTCCCGCGAATCTTTTGAGAAAGCAAAACAAAAGAGGTTAAAAGTGTCCGGAAATCCAAAACAGTACGATAAACTCAATATTTTTTTTGAAGAACAGGAGATACTGTTTGAATTA
>JFJP01012407.1_pt1 | contig 10706 bp, 8 predicted proteins | sample 431651 | NCBI WGS metagenome assembly JFJP01 (sample SAMN02602958, study PRJNA72255) | Microbial mat metagenome, whole genome shotgun sequencing project. | biome: fresh water; feature: sink hole; material: water; isolation source: purple microbial (photo- and chemosynthetic) mats found in...
ACGGACCACCAAAATATTCTTGGGCGTCAACATAAGAATTTATCAACCTCAGCTATGACGTGTTCAGCTTTGATGTCACCCATCACAACGCCTTTTCTTAAAGCCACACAGCGCGAACTCCAGGGACCGTAAAAGAAAGGGTCTGTCCGTCCAAACAGAGCAATCACCGGGCGGTCAAAATAGCTGGCCAGATGCATGATCCCGCTGTCATTGGTCACGGCCAACTCCGCACGGGCGATGACCCCGGCAAGTTCAACAAGCGTTGTTTCTCCGCACAGATCAATGACCCCTGCAGCGAAATCAGTCCTGATACGGGCACTGATGTCACGGTCCATGCGATCTCCCACAAGAATAACTTTCCTGTTCTCGTGACGAAGATGACGGACCACCTGCAAGAAACCCTGTTCGCTCCAGCGTTTACGCGGGTCTGCAGCGCCCGGCGCAACGACCACATAATCATGCCAACCCTGCACGAAACGGTCAACGCGGAGTTGCTGCTGTTCAGATAAAACAACACCTGATCTCTTGACGGGTGTTTGAATATCATCAAATACCTGTGCCAAGCACGCAAGATGTTTGGCTTTCATATGGACCTTCGGCGGCGCCCCAAGAGACCGGGTCGCGGTTCCCGCATCCAACAAGAACGGCAGCATGGAATGGCGCAGATCAACGACGAGATCAAAGTGCATGCGGCGTAACGCCCAGAACCAGGCCAGCTTCCCGCGCCAGGGCATCTTCTTCTCATAAACGATAACCTGCTCAAAACAGGGGTTATCATGGAATAAACTCAAGGCTTTAGGCCCAACGATAAGATGAAGTTTGGCATCAGGGAACGATGCGCGCAGGATATCCACGACAGGGAGTGTCAAAATAACATCCCCGATATTGGAAAGCGAGACAACGAGAATGCGTTTAATCTTTGAGGATCTTGAAAGTTTTGAAAACATCATCCACCGTTAGGGCTTGCATGCATCGGTTGTCCGGACATTCCAGATAATAACACGGTGCACGATTACAGCCGACGTCGTGCAAAAGCACCTTGATCCTTCCCTGCCCCTGCGGCCCGGTTATCTCCGGCCGCGTTGGTCCAAAAAGAGCCACAACATTGGCCCCCACGGCATTGGCCAGATGAAGAGGACCTGAATCCGCAGAAACAACCATATGGGCGCGCTTGAACAAAGCGGCGAGTTCTTTAATATCTGTCTCACCGGCAAGGACAACAGGAGAAACCCCTGAGTCTTTTGCAATCGACTCAACACGCGCACGGTCGGAAGGCCCTCCCGAGAGCACAACGGTCAACCCCAGTTCGCGCGTCAGGCGGCCTGCCAGCGCCGCAAAACGATCCTTAGGCCACTGCTTGAGATCCCAGTTCCCGCCGGTATTAAGGACCACGATGCGTTCATCTCCGGTCAACCCCTTCGCCCGAAGTTTTGTGGCAAGGGTTTCACAGACATTGCGCCCAACCGTCAAAGCGGATGAACGATCTGTGATCTTGATGCCCATGACTTCAAGCACGCGCAGATAAACGTCAGTACGGTGGATCTGATCACATCCCTTATCATCCGCAGAGTGGGTCAAAAGCCAAGCCCAGGACTTCGACGAAAACCCTGCACGGACCGGGATCCCGGCGAGCCATGTCAAGAACGTCCGCGACAAAGAACGCCGCAGAATAAAAGCCGCATCAAATTTCATTCGACGCAGCGCCAGCGCCATAACGATCTTGCCCCCAAAGCCTTTACATCTGCCGTCCTCATCGTAAACGATCACCTCATCCACATCGGCACACAATTCAAGGACTTCCTTAACCCGCGGCACTGCCAGAACACAGATGCGAACACCGGGATAGGCCTTCTTGAGAGCGCGGAATACCGGGGTTGAGAAAATAACATCTCCCAGCCAGTTAACAGAAACAACAAGGACTTTTTTCATCCTGCTCTTTCTTTCAAGACATCCTCATAAACACGAAGGGTCCCGTCAACCATCCGGTCCAGCGAAAAATTCTTGACGATCCACTCACGCCCGGCCAAACCCAGACGGCTTGAAAGTTCTTTATCCGCCAATATCTTGACCAGAGCATCAGCCAGCGCCAAATGATCCCGCGGCGGCACCAGAATACCTGTCTCTCCGTCTTTGACCGCTTCAACAAGCCCTCCCACACGCGAGGCCACCACAGGCACGCCGCAGGCCTGGGCCTCCATGACAGAAAGACCCAACCCTTCCTGCAAAGACGGCATGGCAAACACATCGAACATCGGAAGGATCTCAGCGGGCTTCCCGTTGATCGGCACGAACTTCACGGCTGACTCCAGATGTAAATGGCCAACGAGATCATTCAATTCACGATCCAAAGGACCTTCACCCATAATAAGGCATTTGACACCCGGCATCCCGTGCACAAGCTCATTCATGGCCTGGATCAGATAGCAATGCCCCTTCACATCCGACAAACGCGCAATGATGCCGACAAGAGGCGATGTTCCGACCCCAAAACGCTCACGCAAAGCATGACACTGCTCCGCAGTCCCCGGAAAGAATTTCTGGCTGTCGATCCCGTTGGGAACAAAAACAACCCTTTCTGCCGGAACCCACAGGTCACGGGTCAAATGCTTGGCGACAGGCCCGCTGATCGCGATAACCCTGGCCCCCCAAAACGGGAACAAAAGACGGGAAAGATGCGGCTTAAAGAAACCGTGACACGTTGAGACAACCGGAACACCAGACCAGGAACATAACAGATCAGCTACACTTTGGGTCACGCGGGTCTGAGGATGAAGGATGTCGATCGACTTTTCCTTAATAAACTGACGCAGCGATCTTACGGCAGAAAAAAGACCGGGATGGAACTCGCACTTGACATTAAAAGCAGGCACAGGAATATGTCTGGCGCCCAGGGCTTCAGCCTCGGCCACACACTCCCCACCCGACGTGGCCACAAACACCTGATGCCCCCGGGCCGTGTAACCTTTGATCAAGGTCAAAAGATACGTTGAAATGCCGCCCGTATTAAAATGATTGGCCATAAGAAGGATCTTCATGAACGGGCCCCCGCTTGTTTCAAGATCTTTTTGATCTCAAGATAAACCTCATATGGTGTGATGTCCCTCAAACAGGAATGTCCCGCTGCCCCTGAGCGGCAATTGGGCAGATAGCACGGACGGCATTCCATTTCCCGGGTCATAACCTTCACACACCGGCCCGGAGGAACATGCCGATCCGGACTCGTCGGACCGAAAAGAGCGATCACAGGGACCCCCATCGCCGCAGCCATATGCAGCGGCGCTGAATCCGGTGTCAGAAAAACCTTGCACTGGCCGATAACAGCTGCCAGCTGAAGCACATTGGTCTTACCCGCCAGGATACCGGGTTTGGATTTAGCCTGCAGCATCACAGCCCTGACAAGATCACGGTCCTTTTCCATCCCGGTAATGACCACACGGATACCATCAGCCGCCAGGCGGTCACACAACTCCGCAATAGACGACAAAGGCCAATTCTTGGAAGGCCAGCGTTCAGACGCAGCAACATTGATACCGACCACCGTATGATTCTTCTCGTCGATCCACTGGCCGTTCAAAAGCTCTTTGGCATACGCATGATCCTCACGGCGCAGCCACATCTCAAGACGAACACTTTCATTGTAGTGAATGCCGAGTTTCTCGAGGATACGGAACTGATGCGGAACAGGCGGCAAAGCTGTCAGATCATTCCTGATCCCGTCAGTCAATAGCATACCGAGTTTACTGTTGCAATACCCGTAACTCGCCCGCGGCATGCACAACGCTGTCAACAGATGCGTCCGCGTATTATTCTGAAGATCAATGATCTTGTCAAAACGATACTTGCGCAGTTCCTGTAAAACCCTCCAGAAACCACGCACCCCTTTATCTTTACCCTTTTGGTCATAAATGATCACATCATCCAAGTAGGGGCATCCGTGCAAGAGCGTCGCCGAAGCGCGTCCGGTCAAACAGGATATTTTCGCATGCGGAAACCTTTCCCGCAAAGCCTTAAGCGCCGCGCTGGAAAGGACAACATCGCCAACAGCCCCCAACTTAATGACGAGGATATTGGTCGAACGTATGGCCTCATCATAAACCTTAAGTGTCTTTGATGCCATTTGCTCAATGGTATATTTTTTCTCTACCACACGACGGGCTTCTACAGCCAGGGCATCCCCCAGTTTGCGGTCATTGATCAAGCGCATGACCGCTGCCGCGATCCCCTCCGCATCCTTGGGAAGAACAAGAAGCCCTGTCTTTTCATGTTCCACGATCTCCAGGACCCCACCCACCTTCGTCGCTACGACCGGCACGCCAACCGCCTGGGCCTCGATGAGAACACGCCCAAAAGCCTCTTGCGTCACTGTCGATAAGACAAGAATGTCCGTCTCATTGAGCAGTTGGGGAATATCTGCGCGGTTCCCGAGGAAATCCACATTGGCCGCAACCCCGAGCCTGCGGGTCAAAAGCATCAGACTTTCCTTATAATCTTGTTTCTGGGCCGACGCATCGCCGATCACACGCACGCGCACAAATGGCATCAAACGGATCACCTTGGCCATGGCCTGAAGAAAATAGGTATGCCCCTTAAGCGGTGTAATACGGCCGACAATAGAAACAACAACAGATGAGCGGCCCTGCTCCCGCGTACGGAATTTAAACTTATCAAGATCCACGCTGCGATGGATCAAGCGGATATTCTGGGAATGGACCCCAAAATGTTCGATCATGTGGCGCCCGATCACGTCGCTGATAACGATCACGAGCTTGCCCCAACCCATAATACGGCTGATGAGATTCTGTGAATAATATCCATGACAGGTCGTCACAAACTCGGCGTCGGTCTTACGCGTCGCAAGGTACGCGATCCAGGCCGGCACACGTGAGCGGGCATGGACCACATCTACTTTTTCTTCCACAATGATCCGGCGCAATTCCTTGACGCAATGCCATGCTGTAAAAATATTCTTGCGATGGACCGGAAGTTTATAATGGCGCGAACCCTGGGTTTCAAGCGCCTCAACCAGGCTGCCGCCATATGAAACTACGACTGATCCATGCCCATGCTCAACCAGATAACGGGCCAGATCCAGGGTACCCCGTTCCACACCGCCGACATTTAATTCAGGAAGTATTTGAAGAACCTTCATGACACGAACTTTCGTAACGCGCCGACAAGAAGCGCATTATCATTAATAGGTTTTGTAATGATCTTATTGCGGGCCAGGCTGTCAATGGCCGCTGATACACCTTTAGGATCCGTATAAATAATATGCCCCTGCTCCGCAAGCCTTTGACAGAAATCAGAATATTTCTGATTCTTGGTCGATCCGATAGAAAACACGACGGTGCGTTTCCCCGATGAAGATGCTTCAGAGACCATCGAAACACTTTCACCGGAAACCACCACGAAATCCGCAAGGGCGAGCATACCACCCACAGCTTCGGGAACATTCGCTTTATTAGCCATGATCAAAAGCGCCGTACGCGGATGATCCTTGAACTCCCGGATCACCATCTGCTCAATGGCTGGCGGCGTCCGACGGGATGTTGTGATCATAAGATCAATGCCCAACTGTTCCGCTACCGACTTCAACTGATGCAATACGATCTTCATATCCTGTTCCGACATGACAACGCCCTGCGCATTTCCCCCGATCATGACCGCCATTTTCGTACGGACATTATGGCGCAAATGCTGGTAATGCGCCGTTAAAGCACGGGCATTTTCATCCAGATAAGCCTTGTCGATCAAATTCGGCGCCGCCTTGGTGACGATCGCATTGGCCGGTGTCGTCCTCCCGATGAGGTCATGCTGCGGCACCACGATAAAATCAAAGTGCCTGGGGGCAAGGATCCTGTTGGGTAAAACAGCAACAGAACGGGAACGATTGCTCCGGGCAACCCAACGGTTAACCGCAGCATTGCGCGACCCGCACGATATAACAACATCAGGACGCAACCGCTGCAGAGCCAGGAATGTCTCAGGCTCAAGATAATATTTCAGACTGCCGATATCCGCATTGGCCCGAAGGAACAATCCCCCCGAAAAAAGAGGCAGGATCCACGCCGATAATTTATGACGGAACTTCACAACGATCGTTTCGACAACGACCGTAAGGCCTTTTTCTTTCGCTGCCGTAATATAAGCCCTGGCCACGGCTTGCGACTGACGCAAATGCCCGACACGCCCGTCATCAAGAATAAGGACCACCCGGTCCTTGGCATACTTCCAAGTTTTATAAAACCAGACATATTCCGCAGGATGATCGGTCAACCACTGCTCATACCGGCGCATCATGCGCTGTAAATTTGTAACAATGTCCTTCTCTACATCTCCGGTATTCGTCAGGGAGAATTCCTCGGCCGTCAGCAGATGCCGCCCCTTGCCTGTACGGTGAATGTCAACAAGCATCACAGGGACATCGTACTTGAGTGCGAGCCTCACCGCTCCGGTCGACATGGACGCCTGCCTCCCGAAAAATGGCACCAGGACGCCGTCAGATCCACCCTGGTCCGCAACCAGGGTCACGATCTCATTCTTCTTCAAACTCCGGATGATCTCCCGTCCACCAATGCCCGGATGTATGATCCGGCACCCAGCCGTACGGCGAAGATCGTTGAGGAATTCCGCTACTTTATTGATATGATTAAGATCATTCGCGACCATGTTATACGGATAGCCCACCATACTCCCGACCACGTTCGAAAGTTCCCAGTTCCCTGAATGAATCGCCAGAAAGATACAGCCGCGGCCTTTTTTCATCGCGGCATCAACAGCCTCTTTTCCAGCCACATCAACAATATCCTTGTATCCCTGCCGGGGGATCAACGGAAGTCGGCCAAGCTCTACAATGCTCTGCCCGTAGGCCTGATAAAAATCCCTTACAATGGCCTTGAGCTGCTCGTAGGATCGCGTCCTGCCAAAAGCAACCCTCAAATGCGACATGACCAGCTGACGCTGACGCGCGCTCGCAAAGAAAGCCATATCCCCGATACGCCGCCCGATAAAAAGAGCGGCCTTCAAAGGGAGCCGGCAAACACAGGCCGAGAACCCTTTAAGAATTAAAACAGCGATCGATCCTTGAAAAGAATTCAGTCTGCCCATGCGTCACCTTGATCTCGATCTCCAGTACAAAAAGGCCAATTCCCTGAAAAGCCTTTTGAAAATCCCTGAGTTTAACAGAATCCTTGTGTGTCGTGACCACCTTGGTGATCTTATTCTCAACACAAAAAGCCACGATCCTGCGCACATCCTCATCCGTGTAACCATGATGATCATCAAATACGAACATTTTCCTGATATCAGCCCCTTCACGACGCAACATGGCTTCAAACGGGCCGGGCGCGCCGATCGCACAGACACCGACGATCGTATCTTCCAAAGAAGACAACCCCGCCAGCGGAACACCACCCCAGACATCGTGAAGCGCTACGGGCGCATGGATCGTTTCAACGATCACACAACCGGGCCGGATACACTCAAGCTTCCGGCGGATATCTGCCACATGCGCCTGACCAAGATCCGTCCTTGTCAGAACAAAAACATCCGCCCGCGCCAAAGCGGACAAAGGCTCGCGAAGGATCCCCCGAGGAAGAAGATACCCATTGCCAAACGCATTGGTCGCATCAATGGCTACAATATCGAGATCACGTTTCAAACGCCAGTGCTGAAAACCGTCATCCACAATAAAAACATCCCCCATTGAACAGGCCTCGGCATTCCTGGCCGCAACGATACGGTCAGGATTGATCATCACAGGCACGCCCAATACTTCAGACATCATGGTCGCTTCATCACTGGCCCTGGTCCCGGCATCATGCGAAAGCATATATCCCCGGGTTAAAACCACAGGACGACGACCACGATCCTGCAGCAGTCGCGCGAGGAACATCACGATCGGCGTCTTGCCCACACCTCCGGCTGTAATATTGCCGACACTGATCACAGGATAATTCGGACGATACGAAGGCATGGCCCGCATCTGATACAGCCCGCGGATCAAAACCACAACCCCCGCATAAACACATGCCAATAAAGCCAGCACCGGCTTAAGCAAAGCACCTGAGAAACTTTGATCCTGACCTGTGATGATCCGTTTAACAAGTTCTCTCATAAAACTTTCCTGATAAGATCCACCGTTCGCCCGGCGGCACCACGATTTTGAACAACGACAGCTTTGGCTCTGACGGAAAGGCCGGCCATCCGCTCAGGATGTCCAAGAACATCTTCAACTGCAGACGAAAGTTCTGCCGGACCCGCGATCTCGACCACTGCGCCGGCATCATGGAACAAGCGCATCACATCCCGGAAGTTCTCCATGTAAGGACCGGTAATGACAGGCTTACCCCATGCCGCCGGTTCAATAGGATTCTGGCCTCCCCGACGCGGGATCCCAAGACTTTTTCCTATAAAAACCACATCTGCCGCCTTATAAAGATCAAACAAATATCCGACTGCATCAATGACCAGGACCTCATTGTCTTTAAGCTCCTGGCCTCGGACCCCGGTCAACAAAACCGGAAGAAATCCCTTTTCTTTAAGAAGGGCCATGATATCCGATGCGCGCTCAGGATGTCGCGGCGCTATCGCCAGGCGCAAACGCGGGAACCTGACAACCGCCTTGCGAAAGGCATCACAAACAACAATTTCCTCGCCCGGATGCGTACTGGCTGCAACGAACAGTTTCTCATCTTTCCTGAAACCAAAATCCTTCTTCGCATCCAAAGGCTCAAACGGCAATGACGTCTGCGGAATATCAAACTTCACATTACCCACCACCTGAACACGCGACTTGTCTGCACCCAGAGATATAAACCGGTCGGCATCAAGCCGGGTCTGCGCGCACAACAAGCGAACCCTCCGGATCGTATGTTTCAGGACAGGGCTGACCCTCTGATAACGTCCGTAGGCTTCATCCGAAATACGCCCGTTGACCAGAACAATGGGAACCCCAACCCTGTCAAGTCGTTCAAAAAGATTAGGCCACAATTCTGTCTCCGCAACAAGATACGTCACAGGCCTCACGACATTCACAAAACCACGAACAACCCAACTCAGATCCAAAGGCGCCCATATCAGACACACGTCAGCCCCGTATTTTCTCTGTGCAAATTCATGGCCTGTCTTCGTCGCTACAGAAAGAACGATACGGCTGTCAGGATATGCTGTTTTCAAGCCTTTGACAAGACCATCAACAAGCGCAACTTCACCCACACTGACCGCGTGCACCCATATATTCCGGCCCGAAGCCAATTCGCGGACCAGAGGCTCTGGAAAAAACCCAAAGCGCTGCCCGAACCCGCCGTGTCCTTTGCCGCGCAAAAGGAGGATCGGAAAATAGAACAAGAAATAGATCAAATATAGAACGTTAAACAATATTGCCATAATTATGCGCGCGGATGAGCCTTTGCGTAAACACTTTTTAATCTGTCCGTCGTCAAATGCGTATAAATTTGTGTCGTCGATAAATTAACATGTCCCAGGAGCTCCTGCACCGAACGAAGGTCAGCGCCATGATCGAGCATATGTGTCGCAAATGAATGCCTGAGCATATGCGGATGGACTTTCTGGGCCATCGCCTGACGAAGAATATGCTTGTTGATGATATTGCGCACGCTGCGGGCGGATAAACGTCCGCCGGACTTATTCAAGAACACCGCCTCCGACTTGACACCCCGTGCATCCAGATAGGCCTGAAGAGCCTCGCAGGCCTTGTCGCCGATCGGCACGATACGCTCTTTCTTGCCCTTTCCAAACACCTTAATGACATTGCTGATGAGGTCCGCATCACGAACGCTCAACCCCACAAGCTCGCTGACGCGGATACCCGACGAATAAAGCGTCTCAAAGATAGCCTTATCCCTGAGCTCTGAGGTCTTGTCCTCAACAGGAGACTCCATCAACCGGACCGCATCCTGTTCTGTCAGAAAATGAGGAAGGGTCTTATCGAGCTTGGGCGTCTGCACAAGCGCGGCAGGATTCTTGTCCACGATCCCTTCACGCTGGAGATATTTGTAGAACGACCTGAGCGATGAAAGTTTACGCGCCACACTGCGCGGTTTGCGTTCCTTCGCCCGCAATTCTGCCAAAAAACGGCGCAAGGCCGGATAATCTACGGCCTTAACATCATCACTCCCGAAAAACCTGAAGAATTCTTCGAGATCCAGCCTGTAATTAAGCAGGGTATGCTCGGAGTAATTCTTCTCAACGGACAGCTTATCAAGAAAAGCTTTAATATATGAATTCATAGGACTTAAACATAATATAACTAATATTATGTTTAATAAACTGAAAAATATAAAGAATCAGTAGATTTGAAGATCCTCATTTCGTAATTGTTTAGTAAGTAGAGAGAATTCATTATGTTCGTAGGGGAGGACCTTGTGTCCTCCCGTCATAGAACTCATTTGATAATGTTTGACATCCTTATCGGGCGGAGACAAGCTCCGCCCCTACGCACGACGAGGCTCTTAATTCGCTAAAGAATTACCTCATTTCTAAACCTGCAAAGGCTTAAACAGTCTTTGGAGGTTCAGCGGCAGGCAGTTTATTGGAAATGTGCTTGCAGGCAGGATATTTGTTGCAACCAAAGAACACGCCACCCCGGCGATTGCGGCGCTCAACAAGTTCGCCACCACAACTCGCTTCAGGACAAACAACGCCTGTAGGATAAGGCTCGGCATGACGGCACTTGGGAAATGCCG
>JFJP01047485.1_pt1 | contig 10706 bp, 10 predicted proteins | sample 431651 | NCBI WGS metagenome assembly JFJP01 (sample SAMN02602958, study PRJNA72255) | Microbial mat metagenome, whole genome shotgun sequencing project. | biome: fresh water; feature: sink hole; material: water; isolation source: purple microbial (photo- and chemosynthetic) mats found in...
CTCTTCACTAATCACTCTTCACTAATCACTCTTCACTAATCACTCTTCACTAATCACTCTTCACTAATCACTCTTCACTAATCACTCTTTACTAATCACTCTTTACTAATCACTCTTCACTAATCACTCTTCAATAATCACTCTTTACAAATCACTCTTTACAAATCACTCTTTACTAATCACTCTTTACTAATCACTCTTTACTAATCACTCTTTACTAATCACTCTTTACTAATCACTCTTCACTCTTATGCTTTATTAACTTAAGATTCCTTCGGAATGACAAACTTTGTGAACAAACTTTGTGGTTATAAGGTTTCGGGTTTCTCTTTATTAACTTAAGATTCCTTCGGAATGACAAACTTTGTGAACAAACTTTGTGGTTATAAGGTTTCGGGTTTCTTGTTTGAGATTTGAAATTGTCACAAGGCTTCGGGATTGAAATTGAAATTGTCATTGAAAATGGATTCCTTATATTTGCAGTCTAAACTATTTATAATCATGAAAAAAATTATTACATTATTACTTGTTTTATGTGCAAGTTTTGCAAATTCACAAGCGTTTAAAGGAAAAGGAGATAAAAAATTTCAAGTTGGTGCAACAATGCAAGAATATGGAACCGGAATTGCTGCGACGATTGATTTTGGAGCTGGAGAAAATATTTCTTACGGTTTTACAACTTCCTATTTATTGAATACTACAACAAAAGCAGGAACACCTAAATTTGCTGATAAATTTGATGCTAAAGCACGTTTCAGTGCCAATATTGGAAATGTTTTAAATATCAGTGACAAATTGGATGTTTACCCAGGACTCAATTTAGGTTTAAGAAATTTTGGTGCTCATCTAGGTGCAAGATATTTCTTTACAGATGGTTTTGGAGTTTATACAGAAGCCGTATTTCCGTTGGCAAAATATGATTCTAATGTTATTGGATATGAACGATTTAACAATCAGTTTGTGTTTCAAATTGGTGCTTCATTCAACTTATAAAAACCATACAAAATGAGTGTTGTTACAGAAAAAAGATTGAAAGACCGAAGTGGTTCACTATGCGAAATTAGTGGAAGTGATGAAAATTTGGTGGTCTATTTGGTTGAACCAAAAACAGAAGCCACTCCAGAAAACTGTATTTTAATTACAAAATCATTAAGAGACCAAATTGAAAATCCTGAAACTATGAATCCAAACGATTGGCGTGGTTTGAGCGATAGTATGTGGAATGAAAATCTTCCTGTACAAATTGTTTCTTGGAGAATGCATGCACGACTAAAAAACATGGATATGTTAGAAATGATGTATCTTGATGAAGATGCCTTAGAATGGGCAAAAGCAACAGGCGAAGCCGATGATGACGAAGGAAAAATTGTTCACAAAGATTCTAACGGAAATGTTTTGTTAGATGGTGATTCAGTTGTTTTAATCAAAGATTTAGACGTAAAAGGAGCCACTTTCACTGCAAAACGTGGTGCCGCTGTTCACAACATCAAATTAGTTTGGGACGATGCCAACCTTATTGAAGGAAGAGTTGAAAACCAAAGTATTTTCATTTTAACGCAATATGTGAAGAAGACTAAGTAATTAGTAATTAGTGATTAGTGATTAGTGATTAGCAAAAATAAAAAAAGTGATTAGTCATAATTGGCTCATCACTTTTTACTTTTCACTAATTACTAAAAGATTACAAATCAAATTTAATTCCTTGCGCTAAAGGCAATTGATCAGAATAATTGATAGTATTTGTTTGTCTTCTCATGTATACTTTCCAAGAATCAGAACCAGATTCTCTTCCGCCACCAGTTTCTTTTTCACCACCAAAAGCACCACCAATTTCAGCACCAGAAGTTCCAATATTTACATTGGCAATTCCACAATCTGAGCCAGCAAAAGACAAGAATTTTTCGGCTTCTTTCATTTCGTTAGTCATAATAGCCGATGATAAACCTTGCGCTACACCATTTTGTTTTTCAATTGCATTTTCAACTTCACCACTATATTTCATTAAATATAAAATTGGTGCAAAAGTTTCGTGTTGAACGATTTCAAAAGAATTTTCCGCTTCAATAATTGCTGGTTTTACATAACAACCAGATTCGTAACCTTGACCTGAAAGAACTCCTCCTTCAACTAATACTTTTCCTCCCTCAGCTTTAGCTTTTTCAATGGCGGCCAAATAAGTGTTTACAGCATCAGTATCAATTAATGGTCCGATATGATTTTTTTGATCCAAAGGATTTCCAATAGTCAATTGACCATAGGCGCCAACGATGGCGTCTCTTACTTTATCATAAACCGATTCGTGGATGATTAATCTTCTAGTTGAGGTACAACGTTGTCCAGCAGTTCCAACAGCGCCAAAAACAGCACCAGGAACAACCACTTTTAAATCGGCTGTTGGTGTAATGATGATAGCATTGTTTCCACCTAATTCTAATAATGATTTCCCAAAACGTTGCGCTACTGTTGCACCAACAATTCTTCCCATTCTTGTAGAACCAGTGGCAGATATTAAAGGAATTCTAGTATCTGTAGTCATCATTTCGCCCACTTTATAATCGCCATTAATGATACAAGAAATACCTTCTGGTAAATTATTTGCTTTTAAAACTCCAGCAATAATATTTTGACATGCAATAGAACATAAAGGTGCTTTTTCAGAAGCTTTCCACACACAAACATCACCACAAATCCATGCTAATGCGGTGTTCCATGACCAAACGGCTACTGGAAAATTGAACGCTGAAATGATTCCAACAACACCTATTGGATGCCATTGTTCTCTCATAACGTGACCTGGACGTTCTGATGGAATCGTTTGTCCGTTTAATTGACGTGATAAACCCACTGCAAAATCGCAGATGTCTATCATTTCTTGCACTTCACCATAACCTTCTTGCAACGATTTGCCCATTTCATAAGAAACTAATTTTCCTAATGGTTCTTTCAATTCTCTTAATTTGTTTCCAAATTGACGAACAATTTCTCCACGTTGTGGTGCTGGCATGGCTCTAAAAGTAAGGAAAGCAGCAGTTGCAGTTTGCATTACTTTTTCATAATCTTCAGCGGTAGTTGTTTTTACTTTACCTATTAGTTGACCATCAACTGGCGAGTAACTTTCAATAATTTCTCCATTTGAAAAATGATTATTTCCTGTAGAAGTTCCTTCGTTTATGGCTTTTACTCCAAGTAGTTCTAATGCTTCGGTCATGCCGAATTGTTGAGCAATTGTTGACATTATGTGTTTTTTTTGAATGTTTTTTAAATTTTATACAAAAATAGTGGTTTTTTTTGAATATTAGGTAGTTTATATCGTTTAGCAAAAACACTAAAATCTTATTTTTTATCTACAAATCTTTCGTCGGATTCCATAGTTGTCCCACACTTTTCACAAGTTCGAAGCGGTTCAGAATTATAAAAATGTTTAAAATGAGATAGGAAATCTGTTTCTATATTATGAAGTTCAAAATAGACTTCATATAGTTTATGGTTGCAATTTTCACAAAACCAAAGCAATCCATCTGGAATATCTTTGCCAACCCTTTTACGTTCAACCACTAAACCTATTGACCCTTCTGTTCTTGATGGAGAATGTGGTACTTTAGCTGGAAGCAGAAACATATCGCCCGCTTCAAGTTTCATGGCTTTCTTTATACCGTTTTCTTGAACATAAACCGTTATTTCGCCTTCTAGTTGATAAAATAATTCTTCTGTTTCGTTATAATGAAAATCTTTGCGAGCATTAGGTCCGGCAACAATCATAACAATATAATCACCAGAATTTACATAAAGATTTTTATTGGCAACTGGTGGTTTTAGCAGATGTTTGTTTTCTACAACCCATTTATTGAGATTGAAAGGTTTTTGAATGGACATAATTAAAATGTTTTAACGAAATTAAAAAAAATAAAAAAGGCTAGTAGGAACCAACCTTTTATAGCTTTATTTTATTTCAATTTCAAGCGGATTAAATATTTGTGGGATTTTTTTAGGATCTTTTTCATAAACGCTGATAATTCCTTTTACAGTAATTTCTTTTCCAACAGATTGAGATAAATCTAATTGATGTTCTTCTAGGTATTTGTTAGAGATAACAACTGTAAATACATTTTCTGGATAAGGTTTATCAATATTTATATAATTAGTTGATTTACCTTCAGATGCCAACTTTATGGAAGCAATTTTACCTTTCAAAATAACTTCCTTCCCAATATATTCTTTAGCTTGAGATGTTGTTATCGTTTCTTGAGCAAATGATGTTGTAACAAGAATTGAAAATATAATAATAAATAACTTTTTCATACTACTAATTTAAAAAGGTGCGCATAAGCTACCCTTAGATTTTTTAATTCAATTGTTTAATCAAATAAATATAAACCGGAAAGTGATCGCTAAATCCGGGTTCGGTTTGAGAATTTCTGAGTGGATATCCTTTGTATTGTCCTGTAGTTTGGATTAGGAATGGCTTGTTATAAATTCCAGCCTTCCAATATCTAAATGAAGAATAATCATTTTTAGTTAATAGTTCGGAAACCATTATTTGATCAAAAATATCTCCTGAATCTCTATAAAACAATGTTGCATTTCCTTCCTTAGCCATTTGCTCAAAAGGATTGTAAATATCTCCCGAAGTTTTTAACTCCGATTTTTTAAGTTTAGCTCCAATTCCAACTTTTACACTTTTATTATAGGAACCATCATTCAAATCGCCCATCGTAATAATTTTAGCATCTGGATTAATTTTGATAAGTGAATCTATAATTTTTCTATTAAGAGCTCCAGCAGCCTCACGAAAAGGCGAACTCTTTTTTTCACCACCAGAACGAGAAGGCCAGTGATTAACAATAATATTTACTTCTTCACCATCTAAGAAACCTGTTACCAAGAGTTGATCACGAGTGTAAACTCTTTCAGAAGTATTATCTACCTCTACATTATCGTCTGTTGTTTCTCCTTTATCTTTTTTATCTTCCTTGCCTTGCTGATTTTTATAAATTAATAACGGTATATTAACATAACTTGTAGGCTTAAAATGTTTTTTTTGATAAAGCAATGCCACATCAATACCTCTTCTATCGGGTGAATCAAAATGAACAATCCCATAATCTCTATTGATTAATTTAGGTTGTTTAACCAAGTCTTCTAAAACCATTCTGTTTTCTATCTCACAGCCACCAATAAAAGTGGGTGAATTATTTGGATTTTCACCAGTACCTATTTCAGAAAGTACTCTTGCTAAATTGTCTAATTTCTTTTTATATTTTCTTCCAGTCCAATTCATAGCACCATTTGGTAACCACTCTTCATCATTATTTGAACCATTAATGGTGTCAAACAAGTTTTCAAAATTATAAAAGGCTACGGTGTGAATAATATACTTTTTTGCCTGAGCATTTACTACAATTGTTGCGAATAACACAAAGAAAACGGCAATTATGTTTTTTATTTTCATTTTAACCTATATTAACTAATTATGAAGTTTAATACAAACTTCACGCCAAAAGTAAATAATATTATTAAAAGATGTACCTTTGTGAGCTGTTAAGTTTATATTAAGACATAACAAAAAGAAAATTAATTTAATTCAATTTATGAAATCGCCACTAACAACAAGTTTGTTGCAAACAAACTCCATTGATTAAAAAGGCGATACCATATATGACCACTAACAAATCAAATTTTACATATATGAAAAAACTTGTTATTAGTATTTTGTTTGTGTTGCAAGTGTGTTTTGCTTTTGCACAAACAGGTACTGGATTTTCAGGAAAAGTTGTTGACTCAAAAACACAAAAACCATTACAAAATGTTGTTGCCTCTATTCAGAATAGTAATTTAACTGAAATTACAGACGCTGAAGGAAAATTTGTTTTTAAATCAGTACCTTCAGGTACTCAATTATTGGTTGTTAAAAGTGATGGTTATAAAGACCAACTGCTATCTATTGATGTAGAACAAGGAAAAATTTTAGATTTAGGAGTTGTTGTTTTAGAAGAAGATGTTACCGAAGAACAACAATTAAGTTTAGTTACCATAACAGATAACGATCTGGGCGATGATAATAGCGGTTCAGAAAGTACCTCGGGACTTTTACAAGCCCTCGGGACTTTTACAAGCATCAAGAGATGTTTTTCAACAAGCAGCTGCCTTTAATTGGGGTCAAGCAAGATTTAGAATACGTGGTTTAGATAATGAGTATGGAACTACGATGATAAATGGTATTTCTATGAATAAAATTTATGACGGAAGACCACAATGGGGTAACTGGGGTGGATTAAATGATGCTACTCGTAATCAGGAATTCACCATGGGTTCTGCACCATCAGACTACACTTTTGGTGGTATTCTGGGTACTCAAGAAATCAATACGAGAGCCTCTATATATAGAAAAGGTTCTAGAATTTCTTTTTCTGGAACTAACACCAACTACAATTGGAGAACTATGGGAACTCATGTTTCTGGAATGAATTCAAAAGGTTGGGCTTTCGTGGTTTCTGCCTCAAGAAGATGGGCTCAAGAAGCTTATTTTGAAGGAACAGATTATGGTGCAAATTCGCTTTTTGCAAGTGTTGAGAAAAAAATAAACGACAAACATTCGTTGAATTTTACTTCAATCTATGCTCAAAACTATAGAGGTAAAAATTCTCCAAACACTCAAGAAGTTTCTGATATTGCTGGAATTAAATACAACTCTTATTGGGGTTACCAAGATGGTGAACAAAGAAATTCTAGAGTTAGAAGACTTCAAGAACCAATTAATATGTTAAGCCATTATTGGAAAGTGAGTTCTAAAACAAATTTGAACACCAATATTGCTTATCAAACAGGTTCTATTGGAAATAGTCGTTTGGATTTTCAAGGTCAAGATAATCCGGATCCTACCTACTACAGAAACTTACCAAGTTATTATACTACTTTGTTTGACGACAATGGTAACTATGTTGGGAATAGTGCTCAAAATCAACTAGAAGCCTCTCAGGCAAAATTTCTTACCAACAGACAAATTAATTGGAATGAAATTTATGATATAAATAGAACAAGTATTTCAGGCAATAGTTATTATGTGCTTTACGAAGACAGAACAGATGACAAACAAATTACGGCAAATTCAGTATTATCATCTCAATTAGCTGATAATATTCTAGTAAATGCAAGTGTGAATTTTAAAAGATTATCTTCAAATAATTTTCAATATCTAACAGATCTTTTGGGAGGAAACTATTTTAATGATACTGATCCATTTGGTGTAAATCCATCTCAACAACAACCTGACTTAAACAATCCTAATAGAACTGTAGTTGAAGGTGATAAATTTGGATACAACTACAAGTTATTAGCTACAACGTTTGATGCCTTCACGCAATTTAAATTTTCTTACAAAAAAGTTGATTTTTATGTGGCTCAAAACTATTCTCGTTCAGAATACCAAAGAGATGGTTTATACAAAAACGGATATTATCCAACCAATTCTTATGGAAAAAGTAAAAAAGTTGAATTTGACAATTTTGGTTTTAAAGGTGGTTTAACCTATAAAATTTCAGGAAGACAATTCCTTGATTTTAATGGTTATTACGCAACTAAAGCGCCTAATATGAGAAACACTTTTCCAAATGCTAGAATTAACAACAATGTATTTCCGCAATTAAAAAGTGAAACTATTGCAAGCACAGATGCGAGTTATATTATTAGAACTCCAAACTTAAAAGCAAGAATTACAGGTTTTTACTCTTACATAACTGGAGCAACTGAGACTTCTTTTTTCTTTGCTGACATAATTGATGATGGTGACCAAAACAACGCTGAAAGTGGTTTTGTAGCTGAAACAATTAATGGTCTAAACAAGAAAAATATTGGTGCTGAATTTGGTTTAGAATATCAAATCACAAAAACTCTTAAAGCTACAATCGCTGGTTCTTATGGAGAATACACTTATGATAGTAATCCAACGGTTCAATTAAATATTGATAATCAAGCAAGTGAAACCAATACTTTTCCTGTAAGAGATTATGGTACTGCTAAATTGAAAAATTACAGACAACCCGGTATGCCTCAAACTGCAGCTTCCTTTGGTTTAGAATATAGAGATCCTAAATTTTGGTGGATTGGTGCTAATGCAAATTACTTAGGTAGTAGTTATATTGACGTGGCTCCTATTTTAAGAACAGAAACATTTTTAGTGGATCAAACTTTTGCAAACGGATCTACTCCCTTTTATGAAGCTACTCAAGAGAGAGTTGATCAATTATTGAAACAAGAAAAATTCGATCCATTTACGTTAATTAATTTAACTGGTGGTAAATCTTGGAAAGTAGGTAATCAAACTTTCGGTTTCTTTGCAAGTGTTAACAATGTATTTGATGTTACCTACAAAACTGGTGGTTTCGAGCAAGCAAGAAATTCAAGCTTTAGACAATTAAATCAAGATAATGGTCATATTGATTCAACAACAAATCAATATGTTTCTCATACTCCTTCTTTTGGTCCTAAATATTTTTATGGATTTGGAAGAACTTATTTCGTTAACTTATACATTAACTTTTAATTAAAAAGCATGAAATCGCCATAAACAAATCGTTTGCTTGCAAACACCAATGAAAATAGCGATACATATGCACCAAAAAACAAATAATATTTAGATATGAAAAGGACATTTATTTATTCGCTTTTAGTTATTGCTGGTCTTACGTCTTTTACAAGTTGTACTAGTGAGAGTGACGTAGAATATCCAAAAGCTAAAACCACATTGTTGGTAGAAAACTTTACAGACAATACTGATGGTCAAGTTTTAAATTCAACTGGTTGGACCAATTATGCTCAAGCAGGAACTAAGAAATTTACGGAAGAGGTATACTCTGGAAACGGATATGCTGAATTTACATCATTTAATTCAGGTCAAGCTTCAAATATAGCTTGGTTAATCTCTCCAGCATTTGATATGAGTAAACAAGATGGTGAAAAATTGGTTTTTCAGGCAGCTCATGCTTTTTTAACATCTGCTGATAACACTTTGGAATTGATGGTTTCAACCGATTATGATGGAAACATTGCTAATTTTAATCAATCTAGCTGGTTAAGTTTACCTGTAAAAACACCTAAACCTAGTAATGACTTTTACGAATGGGTAAATTCAGGTGAAGTAGACTTATCAAAATTTAATGGTACATTATATTTTGCTTTTAAAGTTAAAGGTTCTGGAACCAATACTAGTTTAGATGCTACTTATCAAATTGATAACATAAGACTTTATTACTAAAAACTATGAAAAAATTTATCACAACATTATCAATCTTTGCTTTTGTAGTTAGTTTTACTAGCTGCGTAAACGATGATACCAACATGGACAATCCAGATACTGGAATTGTTACTTACGATCTTACAGCAACAAAGACAGTTCAGGAAATTGTTACATTTAACAATTCTGCAATTCCTGTACAATATACTGCAGATGACATCATTGAAGGTTATGTTACTTCTACTGATGAAACTGGCACTTTTTATAACTCTATCAGCTTTCAAAACATTGCAACAAACACATCACAGCCAGTTGGTTTTAGTGTAACTGCTAATTTTTCTTCTTATGGAAAAGGATTTACACCTGGCAGAAAGGCATACATTAAATTGAAAGGTTTATATACTGCAGTTGTTGACGGATCATTAAAAATTGGTACTTTATTCGAAGGAGAAATTGGTAGAATTTCTGAAAACGAATGGCAAAAACACCTTTTTGTTTCTTCAACTAAAGTTTCTGAAGATGATATGGTAAGACAAGTTTCATTAACAACCGCTGCATCCAATTCAAACTTAAATACACTAATTGAAATAACAAATGTTCAATTTGCTGATGGTTCCTTAGCAAGAACTTATTTTGATGTTGATTCTGGAGGTAGTGCAACTAATCACAATATCGTTGATATTACTGGTGGTACTACAAGATACTTTAGAGTTAGTCAATACGCTCTTTTTGCTTATCAAAATGTTCCTTCAGGAAGAGGTATTATTAGAGGTGTAATGACTAAATATGGTTCAGATTTCCAGTTTATTGTTAGACATCAAAATGATGTTAAATTAACCAATCCTAGAACTTATACTTTTAATCCTAGTTTAACTGAAAACTTTGAGAGTTTTGCTGTGAACCAAAAAGGATTTACAAGCTATTTAAACTTTGCTACATCTGGTACCAAAGATTGGATTATTAAAACTGTAAATGGATCTAAATGTATTCAAATGTCAGCTTTTGGAGGTTCTTTAGAGAGCAATAAATCTTATTTTGTAGTTCCTGTAGATTTTACAGCTGCTAATTCTTTAACTTTTCAAGTTGATGCCGATTTCTATAGTACTGCATTTGGTTTAAAAGTATATAGATCTACGGACTATGTACCTGGTCAAAAACTTTCTAAAGCAACTTTGTTTGATATTTCATCTAGTTTTAATTTCCCTAGTGCAAACACCTCATCATTTGTGTCTGCTGGAACCTATACTATTCCAACATCAGTTCAAGGAAATGGTTATATCATTTTTGAATACACCGGAAGTAATATTTCTGGTACAAGTTTGAACACAACAAATTGTAATATTGATAATATTGTGATTAACTAAATTATAATAGACTTTATAGTAAAAGAGCTTTCAGATTTGGAAGCTCTTTTTTTGTTTATATGAAATCGCTACTAACAACCAGTTTGTTGCAAACAATTGAAAATGCTTCGCCA
>JFJP01002391.1_pt1 | contig 10705 bp, 13 predicted proteins | sample 431651 | NCBI WGS metagenome assembly JFJP01 (sample SAMN02602958, study PRJNA72255) | Microbial mat metagenome, whole genome shotgun sequencing project. | biome: fresh water; feature: sink hole; material: water; isolation source: purple microbial (photo- and chemosynthetic) mats found in...
TTTGAACGGCAAAATGGTTTAGGGTAGAATCGCGCCTCTTTGAAAAACTGGTTGGAGTTGAGTCATGGCACGAGTCTGTCAAGTAACGGGAAAACGCCCGATGGTTGGTAACAATGTTTCCCACGCAAATAACAAAACGAAGCGTCGTTTTCTGCCAAATTTGCAGCGTCGTCGTTTTTGGGTCGAATCTGAAAATCGTTGGGTTTCTATGCGCCTAACTAATGCTGCGCTCCGCACTATCGACAAAAACGGCATTGATGCTGTGTTGTTTGAAATGCGCGCCAATGGCGAAAAAATCTAAGGAGTGATGGAAAATGCGTGAAAAAATTAAATTAGAGTCTAGCGCTGGCACAGGCCATTTCTACACTACCAACAAAAACAAGCGTACAACGCCTGAGAAAATCGAAATGAAGAAGTTCGATCCAGTTGCGCGTAAGCATGTGATGTACAAAGAAACTAAGTTGAAGTAATTCGACCTACTTTCAAAAAACCCGCCTCGGCGGGTTTTTTTATGCAACTTTGTTATTTATTTGGTGCGTTCATACCCCCTCGAGGGCCGAGGCCTCCCCCCAATGGCGGCGGACTTTCCGGCAATGTGACTCCTTTTTCTTGTGCACTTTCTTTCATTTGCTCATGGTGCTCTTGGCGAACCTGTTCACGCTCTTTAACACTTTTTGTAGCTCGCATTTTACTTCGATGCTCAGTGCGTTCTTGCGGCGTCATAATTTGGCTACCGTAGGCAGATTTTTGGACAGCTTGTTTTGCAGGTACCTCTGAGAAAGCAAGCCCCGCAAAGAGTGATGTTGTGATGGTGAAAGTTGCCACTAATATAGGTCGTTTCATGATTGACACTCCTTTGAAGTGGATTGTGAGTTGTTGCGACAACAACCCCCGCAATCCTTTCGGCGGTTGTTGTTACTCAGAAATGGTGAAAATCTTGGCAAAATTTGCAATATCAAAAGAATTTATAGCGATGGCGCTAGGGCGGGATAAGGTTAAAGATATATTTCTCGTTTGAGCCTGATCGCGAAGCATAAGCAACATGCCTAACGCAGAACTGTCGACGTAGTTCACCTCTGCCAAGTCTACAACGATCTGATTAATATTTGGATTTTCGAGTTGGTTCTTGTAGGCGCTTTTAAAATCAACGTGTGATTTAAATGAAAAATGTCCAACCAAATAAAGGGTCGCGGTCTCTCCCGATATTAAAACATTGATGTGGAATGGGCTGTTTTCAAGGATATTCATACAATTTCCCTTTCCAATAGCGTCAAAGGATACCGCTTATCGAGATCCGCCTCAAAGGACTATTTTGATAGTCAGCAATTAACCTGCCGATTTTTTCTCGATTTCTTTGGCTAGAAAATAAGCCATCACTGTTCGGATTACTACGATGCCACCCAATACCAGCAATGTGTCTTTGCTCGGTACGACAATGGTGCCGATGATGTCTCCAGCCAAAAAGAAGTCTAAGCCAAGTGCCATTTTTTCGCCGATGGCGATGCGAATATCACTGAGAGAGCCGTTCAGTGATTGTTGCTTTAGGGATGCCCATGCGCGGCGGAGCAGCATTGCCAAGCCTTGCAATGTTCCCCAAAGTACCACCGCCGTGCCTAGTAGTTCTGTAAATGGAACAACATAGGCGATGAGTCCGATTAAAAATTCGTGCATCATCACCTGCTCCTATTATTTAAGTTTGGCACGCTGTGCTTGCAATTGAGTATGTGTTGCGCTGAAGTCCTCCAAACGCTTTTTTTCTTGCTCAACCACTGCGGCAGGTGCGCGAGCCACAAAACTTTCTGTACTTAATTTACCTTGAGCTTTGGCTATCTCAGCTGAGAGGCGAGCAATCTCTTTGTCCAAGCGTTCACGTTCAGCTGCAACATCAATCTCAACTTTCAGCATTAGTTTGAAATTACCCACAATCGCCACTGCGGCATCGGTGTCTGGTAATTCATTCAACACGCTGACGTCACTCAGTTTGGCCAAAGATTGCAAGTAGGGTGCGAAGAAATTGAGTGTTGTAGCATCGCCTGCCGCGAGAAGCGGCACGCGTAACGCAGGCGAAAGATTCATTTCACTACGTAAACTACGACAAGCGTTGACCATCTCTTGTAGTAGCGTAATTTTTTCAATTGCAGCGGGAGCAATCGAAGCCTGATTCGGTCTCGGGTAGGCTTGCAACATGATGGTGTCGCCGGTGGCGCCGGTTAGCGGCGCAAGTTTTTGCCATAGCTCTTCGGTGATGAATGGAATAATTGGGTGCGCCAAGCGCAAGATCGCTTCCAGAACGCGCACCAAAGTACGACGCGTCGCACGTTGTTGTGCTTCGTTGCCATTGGCAATTTGCACTTTAGCGAGTTCTACGTACCAATCGCAATAGGTGTCCCACACCAATTCATACACAGTGCGTGCCGCAAAGTCGAAACGATATTCGTCGAAATGGGCTGCCATCTCGCCTTCAGCTTTTTGCAAAACGCTAATCATCCATTGATCGGCAGCGGAGTATTCGCGAGAGAGTGCATCATCTAATCCGACATCTTTACCTTCGCAATTCATCAATACGAAGCGCGTGGCATTCCATAATTTATTGCAGAAATTCCGATAGCCTTCGCATCGCTGCATATCAAATTTAATATCGCGGCCAGGTGAAGCGAGTGATGCGAAAGTGAAGCGCAAGGCATCCGTTCCAAAAGCCGGAATTCCTTCGGGGAATTCTTTGCGGGTGCGCTTTTCGATTTGTTCCGCTTGCTTCGGATTCATTAAACCCGTAGTGCGTTTCTTCACTAACTCTTCGATGTCAATGCCATCGATCAAATCAATCGGGTCGAGTACATTGCCTTTTGACTTCGACATTTTTTGACCTTCCGCATCGCGGATGAGGCCGTGAACGTAAACATCCTTAAACGGAATCTTGCCGGTGATGTGTTTGGTCATCATCACCATGCGCGCCACCCAGAAAAAGATAATATCGAAGCCGGTGACTAGTACTGAGGACGGTAAATACTTCTGCACGAAATCGTTTTGACTTTCGTAGGGCTTGCCTTCTTCCCAATCCAACGTGGAGAAAGGCCATAGTGCGGACGAGAACCAAGTGTCGAGTACATCGCTATCGCGAGTTAGCTCACCGATATAGCCAGCCTGGTCGGCGAGTTGGCACGCTTCGAGTACGTCATGCGCAACAAATACTTCGCCGTTATCGCCATACCACGCAGGAATTTGATGGCCCCACCACAGTTGGCGCGAGATGCACCAATCTTGAATGTTGTTGAGCCATTGGTTGTAGGTGTTTACCCAGTTTTCTGGATGAAATTTAATTTCGCCTGAGGCTACACACTCCAACGCTTGTTCAGTGATGCTCTTGCCCTCAGGGCCAGCCTTGCTCATCGCGACAAACCACTGGTCGGTGAGCATCGGTTCGATCACCACGCCAGTGCGGTCGCCTCGCGGCACTTTGAGTTTATGCTTTTCCGCTTTTTCAAACACACCTGCAGCTTCAAGATCGGCAACGATGGCTTTGCGTGCATCAAAACGATCCATGCCACGATACTTTTCTGGCGCGAGATCGTTAATCTTTGCATCCAAGGTGAGGATGGAAATCATTTCCAACTTGTGACGCTGACCGACCGCGTAGTCGTTGAAGTCGTGAGCAGGGGTAACCTTCACTACGCCAGTGCCAAATTCTTTATCGACGTAATCATCAGCGATGATAGGAATGGTGCGGTCGCACAGGGGGAGTGACACCTGCTGGCCGATGAGGTGTTTGTAACGTTCATCTTCAGGGTGCACCATCACGGCGACGTCGCCCAACATGGTCTCGGGGCGAGTGGTTGCCACCACTAAATACCCACTACCATCAGCTAGTGGATAACGGATGTGATACATGAAACCGTCTTCTTCTTCCTGTACCACCTCTAGGTCAGATACCGCAGTGTGCAGTTTGGGGTCCCAGTTCACCAGACGTTTTCCGCGATAAATCAGCCCTTCGTTAAAGAGGCGTACAAATGTTTCCGTGACAGAGCGCGACAGCCCCTCATCCATAGTGAAGCGCTCACGTGACCAATCCGGCGAAGTGCCCAGACGGCGCATTTGTTGGGTGATAGTGCCACCGGAATACTCTTTCCACTCCCACACTTTTTCGATAAATTTTTCGCGGCCTAAATCGTGGCGTGAAACTCCTTGTGCATCGAGCTGGCGCTCCACAACGATTTGTGTGGCGATACCGGCATGATCCGTACCTGGTTGCCATAGCGTGTTGTCGCCACGCATGCGGTGGTAGCGAGTGAGCGCATCCATCAATGTTTGATTGAAACCATGACCCATGTGCAACGTGCCGGTGACATTGGGCGGTGGTAATTGAATGCAGAATGATTCCGTCTTGTTTTCGTCTAGGCCAGCTTTGAAATAGTCCGAGCTTTCCCATTTTTCGTACCAGAAAGATTCCGTGGTTTTTGGGTCAAAGCTTTTTGCGAGTTCGTTGGTGTCCATGCTTATGGTGTCAGGTTTAGGTGCATCAGAGAGGGGCGGGATTATACCGAATCCGGATGAGGCAATTAATTGTGAGCGGATAAGTTCAGGCAGGGCTTTTTCTAAATCACTCCAGTTAGCCTCGGTCTTATTTTCGGAGTGAGAAAAGAGGCAAGACTCAATGCGCGCAATGAGCGTGCTATTGAAATGCTCACATTGCGCCGAGTTTAAGATAATTGTTGCAGCCGGTTCAGTAACGACTACTTCCTGCTCAGGCAAAATTTCGTTTTTATCTAAAACTAACGCTAGGTTTAGTTCGCGTACAGTGACGGTGCCTTTGTGTAACTCAATTGAATCAATGACTTCTGTTAGCACCGGGATGTCAATAGGCGGTCCGTCGACGACCTCAGTTAATACTGGAATATTCCCGAATGGGAGAGTGGCATTACTATTTGTCATGGCTTAAGCGCTCTGCCGTAAATCGAAGTGGCGTAATTCGTAACCACGATCACGGTAAAAACCGTAGCGTTCGCGCCCTAGCTTCGCATCTTCATCATCAGCATGAACAATTTCGATCACACGCTCGAAGCGACTAAAAAATGGCAAGCACACCGTGTGCAGGCTGATCAGTAATTCCGAGTGCGGAAAAGCTTCGTCGTGACCGATCACAATCGGCATCGTCATTGCATTCGATTCATGGCTACGGCAATGCGGCAGGAAAGCTGTTGCCGGAAATTGCCAAAGTAATTTGTCTAATTTATCTGCGGCAGCCTCGTCTGGCACATGCAACAGCACGCGAAGATTGTTCTGCATGGCTTTCTGGCTGAGCTGACAAGCGGTGCGCAGCTTATCGTCGCTGCCGGTGTAAAAATCGACTTTGGTCATGGTGGTGAAATGGCCTCGGTGCATCCGAGGCCCAAATTACTTATCGGCGCGATTAATCAAATATTGCGTGAGCAATGGCACAGGGCGGCCGGTCGCACCTTTTTCTTTACCTGATTTCCAAGCGGTTCCGGCAATGTCCAAATGCGCCCAGCGATAGTCTTTGGTGAAGCGGGCAAGGAAGCAGGCAGCGGTGATCGTGCCACCAGCACGCCCCCCGATGTTTTGCATGTCGGCGAAATTGCTGTCGAGGAGTGGCTGGTAGTCTTCCCACAGTGGTAATTGCCAGGCGCGGTCATGTGCTTGTTCACCTGCGCTCAACAATTCTTGTGCTAGTTTTTCTTCATTGCTAAATAAGCCGCTGGCTACGTGACCTAGTGCAATGACGCACGCGCCAGTGAGGGTTGCGATGTCGATGACGGTGTCAGGATTAAATTTTGCAGAATAAGTAAGGGCGTCGCACAAAATAAGGCGGCCTTCGGCATCGGTGTTCAAAATTTCAATCGTCTGGCCAGACATGCTGGTAACGATATCACCGGGTTTGGTGGCTCGGCCTGAAGGCATATTTTCGCAAGTGGGGATCACGCCAACGACATTAAGTTTTAAGCCCATTTCGGCAATCGCTTGCATCACGCCGAACACGCTGGCGGCGCCACACATGTCGTATTTCATTTCATCCATCTCAGCACCCGGCTTGAGCGAGATACCGCCACTGTCGAAGGTGATGCCCTTGCCCACCAGTACGATTGGTTTCTGTTTTTTGTCAGCGCCGTTGTATTCCATCGTAATTAGTTTGGCAGCTTGCTCGCTCCCCCGTGTAACGGAGAGGAAAGAGCCCATGCCGAGTTTCTGCATGTCTTGTTCTTCTAGAACGGTGGTTTTGATAGATTTGTGTGCCTTGTCTAAAGCGAGCGCATTTGCAGCAAGGTAAGTGGGAGTGCAAATATTGCCTGGCAAGTTGCCAAGTGCTTTGGTGAGGCTCATGCCACGTGCTATGGCAGCGGATTGCTCAACAATATTTTTTAGTGTGGCGTTGGGTTTGTCTAGTGTGGCGAAGGTGATGTTTTTGAGCGAAGTGGGCTTGGAGGGTTTGCTCTTCAAATCATCCGCGCGAAAAGCTTGTTCGGCGGCGATGTAAATTGCTTGCTTAAGTACCCACGCAGCATCTTTGCCAACGCCTTCATCGGTAATAAAAACGGCGGCATCTTTAGCCGGCGTATTGTTGAGCGCGGTAAAAGTAGCACGCAGAATATCCAAGCTGACTTTGTTGTTAAGTTCACTGGCTTTACCTAAACCAACTAGGAGCACGCGCTCAGCGGCAATACCTGAAATTCTTTGTAGCAACAGGGTGGAGGCGGCCTTGCCGGTCATGTCACCGCGCTTGATGATCTCGCTCAATGAGTGTTGTGCAACGGTGTCGATAGCTTGAGCTGCGATGGAGAGTTTGCCGCCTTCAAATACACCAACGACGATGCAGCCACTCTTCAGCTTCTCCGGGCTACCTTGTTTTATGCTAAATTCCATCCTGTTCTCCTTAGGTTTTTTCATGCTGCGCACTATGCCGGATTATCCGCAATCTCGCCAACAAAAGTCAAAATCATCACGCACTAATTTAAGCGGGGGTATTTTTTATCGCGCATTGGTTCGTGAATTTGCTGTCACAGGCTCATTTGTATTCGCAATACTGTTAGGCATTATTGTCTTTACGCAGCTGATTCGATTGCTGGGCGAATCGGTGAGTGGTTTGCTAGCAGTGGAAGGCGTGGCAGCGCTAGTTGGTTTTAGCGCCCTTAATTATTTACCGATTTTGCTTTCGGTGAGCTTGTATCTGTCTGTGTTACTGACCTTGACGCGCAGTTATCGTGATAGCGAGATGGTGGTTTGGTTCTCTTCCGGTATTGGGCTGACACGCTGGATGCGTCCGGTAATGGGTTTCGCTATTCCGGTGGTTACCGTGATAGCGCTATTAAGTTTTGTGTTGACGCCATGGGCAAAAGAAAAGGCAGAGGAGTTTAAAAGTCGCTTAGATACACGTGATGACGTCTCATTAGCGACCCCGGGTGCGTTCAGAGAGTCAAAGCAGGCGGATCGAGTTTTCTTTTTAGAGAACATGGATGCGAAAAATAATCGTGTGGGTAATGTGTTCGTGCAGTCTGTGCAAAACAGTAAAGAAGGAACAATGGTCGCCAAAGAAGGGGTGCAACAGACCGCAGCCAATGGAGATCGTTTTATTGTATTGCTGAATGGCACGCGTTATGAAGGAACGCCAGGTCAAGCGGATTTTAAAATAGTTGAGTTTGATCGTTATGCCGTGCGCATTGAAGAAGCGGAAATAAAAGAATCGAAAACAAATTACAAAAGTTTAACGACACTTGAATTGATCAAAAATCCCACCCCTTGGAATATGTCTGAGTTGGAGTGGCGTGTTGGCCTTCCGCTGAGTGCATTTATTTTGGCGATGTTGGCTATTCCACTAAGTTTTGTTAATCCGCGTGCGGGTCGCTCCCTCAATCTACTCGTCGCTATCGTCATCTATATGGCTTACAACAACATGATGAGTGTGGCGACTACTTGGGTGGGACAAGGGAAAATGAATCCCGTCATGGGGTTGTGGTTGGTACATGGTCCAATGTTGGTGTTGCTGGTGCTGTTGTTCTATAAGCGACTGTCGGTATTCTCTTGGCGGCGACTAGCACGATGAGGCTACTCACTAAATATTTGGCGCGTGAAATTTATGCGAGCATCGCCTTGGTGTTTACGGTATTGATCATGCTATTTGCCTTTATGGACTTGATCCAAGAACTTGCCGATCTGGGTGAGGGTGGCTACAGCATGGGGAAAGTGTTGATGTATGTGGCGCTTATTGTTCCTGGTCACATCTACGAACTTTTCCCTCTAGCGGTACTCATTGGCTCAATATTTGCCATTGTGCAAATGGCCAGCAATTCGGAGTTAATGGTTTACCGAAGCTCCGGTGCCTCGCTTAAACAGATGATCGTTGCGATGTTGAAGATTGGCGCACCTTTGGTGGTGATTTGCTTCATTTTTGGCGAATTCATTGCCCCGCCAAGCGATAAGCTTGCGCAGCAGATTTTGTTGAAGGCAAAAAACACCAACGTAACCTTGAAAGAGTTTCGTTCTGGGGTTTGGGCGAAAGATGAACGTAGTTTTGTCAATGTTAAAAGCGTATTGCCGGATACCACGCTACTGAACATCAGCATTTATGAGTTCGATGAAACTTACCATTTGCGTGCAATTACTGCTGCCCAAAGAGCGAGCTATGCAAATAACGATACATGGGTGCTTGAGGGTGTGAAGCAAACGCTGTTCAACGGAAAAAACGGCACAAGTCTTAACAATCAAGATCGGGTTGAGTGGCATTCAACGCTTAACCCGAGATTACTAAATGTGTTGCTGATACAACCGGAAAAAATGTCATCACTAGATCTGTACCAATATACGAAACATTTAAGTGACAATCGGCAAAATACTGGGCGCTACGAGATTGCCATGTGGAATAAATTGGTTTATCCCATTGCGGTGCTAATTATGATGTTATTGGCATTGCCCTTTTCAGCCTACCAGCGTCGCGAAGGTGGGATCAGTAGCAAGGTATTTATTGGCATCGTGCTAGGGCTGAGCTTTCACTTCGGCGGCAAACTTTTTTCCAATCTGGGGGCGCTGAATGAATGGCAACCAATGCTAAGCGCAACGGCAATTAGTTGGATATATTTGTCGATAGCTTTACTGTTGATGTGGCGCACTGAGCGACGATAAACAGGGAGGCTACTTTGCAGGTGTGGCTGGCATTACTGCACTTGCTGCAGTTTGTTTCCTGTTGTCATGTCGTTCTCGCAAGGTTTGTTTAATCACCTCGCGCTTTTCAGGTGGGAGCTGATTGAACGATTTGTATTTTTCGCGAGCTTGTTTACGTGCCTCAGGAGATAGTTTGCTCCATCTAACCATTCGTTCTTGCAAGCGTTGCTGTTGTATTGGTGTCAGCTGAGGGTAGCGATTCGCAATGCGCGTAAAGTTTTTCTGCTGCTTTTCCGTCAGTGTGCTCCATTCGTTTGCCAATGGTGCTAAGGCCTGTTGTTGAAGTGGAGTTAGCGCAGCCCAAGGTTGAGCTAATGCAAACGTTGGTGCAATGAGCAATAGGGCTAAAAGTAAATTTCTCAATAAAATCAATTTCATGGTGTTCTTAGTCGACGTATGCGTCAACGGGTAGGTCATCAGTCAAAATGGCAATATCGATCTCACTGTGATCATGCTCGTTCGTTTGCTGAAAATAAGCCATGCCACTAAATAAAACGGCAACCAGCACTAATGCTAGGCCCCAGTTTTGGTATTTGTGATTGCCGGGAGATCCACTTGACCATAGACCGTGGTGGTTTAACCATGCAAGCACTGGCGCCTGCTGTAGCTGGTTGTGACGGTCTAGGGCTCTTGTACGTGCAACGCGCAGATCGGCAATAGTGTTGGCATCTATGCGCTGAATAGATTGGTTTAAAGCTTGTTTGATTGAATCTGTCGTTAAATGTTTGTTGATCATTTTAGACTCACTCCTTTTTCTTTCAGTTTAGCTGCGAGCGCATGGGTTGCTCGTGAACAGTGTGTCTTAACGCTTCCTTCGGTGCATCCCATTGCGGCAGCAGTTTCTGCGGTGTCCAAGTCTTCCCAGTAACGCAGCAAGAAGGCTTCGCGTTGACGAGGGGGGAGTTCCGCGATGGCTTCTTCAATCAAGGCAAAGAGTTGCGATTGCTCAAGTTCGGCATCGGGCTCCTTTGGTAATGAATGGTTGCCCTTGTCATGAAGTGTATCCAATGGATCGAGGTCTTCTTCGTCATGCTGTGATCCAAATGACGAAAATAGGGTGGTCCAGAAGGTGCGTACTTTTTGCCGGCGATAAAAATCGCGGATCGTGTTCTGCAAAATGCGTTGAAACAACATGGGGAGCTCAGCCACCGGTTTGTCGCCATATTTCTCGGCGAGCTTAAACATGGCGTCTTGCACGATGTCTAGTGCGGAATGCTCATCTCGAACGGCAAACAAGGCTTGCTTGTATGCTCGGCGCTCGACATCGACAAGAAATTGCGAAAGTTCGTAGTGGCTACTCAGCTGATGACTCCCTTGGGTGGGCGCGAATACTAGCAAATTCCTGCCAATGTTTGAGGTTATTACTGAAATTGAAGCTTAACGGGGTTGACCAAAACGCTGTCAGCCTTTATCTTGCGCGGTCCTTTTAATCGTTTCCAGCTAAGGTCCTTGATATGGAACTGACAGGCGCAGAAATAGCCATCAAATGTTTGCAAGAAGAGGGAGTCGAGTGCGTATTCGGCTATCCCGGCGGTGCCGT
>JFJP01024730.1_pt1 | contig 10705 bp, 15 predicted proteins | sample 431651 | NCBI WGS metagenome assembly JFJP01 (sample SAMN02602958, study PRJNA72255) | Microbial mat metagenome, whole genome shotgun sequencing project. | biome: fresh water; feature: sink hole; material: water; isolation source: purple microbial (photo- and chemosynthetic) mats found in...
ACCCCAAACCCCAAACCCCGCAATTAGGGACGGATACAAAAAAGTGTATAGTTCGAGACCTCTTAGTTAGAAATAGTCGTTTTTTTGCTTTCTCAGTTTATCGTCTTCCTTTTGCTTCTCGAAGAACATGTCGTATAGAGTGTCGAGGGTGGCGTCGATCTCTTCGTCGAGGATGTTGCCCGTGGCGTTCGCTCGAGCTTTGTCTAGATACTCGAAGATGTTGCTTTTGTTGAACTCCTTCGTGTGTCTGGTCAGCTGCTGCTACTCTGCGAAGGTGAAGAGGTCGTTCTGAAGGGACTGCGGTTCTTGCTCATAGAAGGCGATGGTGTCTGTCTTCACTGCTCGGATGACGAAGTGGACCAAGAGGATCTCTTGCTTCCAGTCCAGGTAGTTCTTCATCAGTCGAAGTCTACTGAATGCAAGAGTATATTCTTCCAGAAACCAGCGTCAAACCAGAAGTAGTGATCCCAAGGATCGACTTGGAATCCAAGACTCTTCTTGAACTGTATCTCTTGATCGTGGGTGTTGAAGGTGAGCAGTAGGTCGTGCAGCTGTTTGGCCAGTCTGCGTTGGTAGGTCCAGATGAACGAGTAGCCGCAGGGGTTTGGTTTAAGACCGAACAGCGGCTTGAGGTCTGATCACTGGACGGCTACTTTTGTACTTCGCATCTTTTAGTTCAAACTGCAGCTGATGCTTGCAGAAAGACCGCAGCGTTTCGTAGTAGTGGTTGACGAGGTGCAGCTGAGGACTCGAGAAGTCGATCGGATTCTTTATGAGGATGGTCGAGAGACTCGAGGAGTTGGCGTAGCAGTTGGTGTGGTCCATGAGCGCAGACAGGAAGTTCGAGGTCATCTGACTCATGGAATCCTACGAATGTGAAGCCGAGGTCCTTCGCTATCTGCAGTCCGCTCAAGATCGGCCCTTCGATGTCTTCGACGATCATCAAGACTTTTCGACCACTGTTTTTCAAGCTGATCGCATGCTTGACTGCTGCGTGGATGTTCAGGTAGACAGACACGTTGTTGTTCGGATCTCTGGGCAAGATCACGCTGAAGTCGCAGTCTGCGGTTACGGTTCGGTACTGACTGCAGAGGAGAACTTGTCTGTGAACTTGCTCGCATCGGCAGCGACTGTGGTGAAGTAGATGATGTGGGCTGAAGGCTCCAGCCGTGCGTAGCTGATGCTCGCGTTCAGCGCCACTGTGGTCTTCCCGGTGCCGTTTTCTCCCTCGATCGTCATCATCGATCCTTCGGCCATCGGTGATGTGTAGTCGATGCTGATGTTGCCCGTGTAGACCTGTCTGCTCGGCTTGACGATGTCGCGAGGCTTCATTTTTGGAACCTCTTGGATAAGCTTGATTCCTGCCTGCTCGGACTCTTCACAAATGTGGTCTTCGACGCAGAAGACTTTGTTCTTCTCGACGAATCTGAAGCTCAGGTCTTCGAGAGGTTTGCCTTCAGTCTGATACTCACCTTTATCGCCGCTGTTGAGAAGAGTCTACTCGATGATGGACAGGGTCAACAAGCTGAACTCATTGTATCCCATGATGATGTGCTTCGTGGTTTCGCTCGTCTTCACTGCTTTGCCAACCTGAGCACTGGTCGTTTTGTCTTTGAAGATCGTCAAGTTTCCTCTGTTAAGATTCTCGCACCTCTTCGAATCTGTCCTTTGAGATCGAGTTCAGGACTGATGCCCAGCTCTAGGTTGCCAGTCTTCCTGGTCGAAGAGAGGATAGAAGGTTTTCTCCTCAGCAGCAGTCTCATCATGTCTCCTTTTTGATCTCGTAATTATCATCTTAGATAAAACTCCAAAGCAAATGCAGGAGATGGCTGTTGTGGCGATCAGTCAGTCGAGCATCGCCTCGACGGGCTTTGATCAGCATGTGCTAGAACTGTCTGAAGCGACTCGACCAGAACAGAGGCCAACAGCAAGAAGGACTGGCTGCTCGATGACTCATCCACGCGACTACCTTTTATTTAGCTCAAAAGAACAATAATATAATTAGACAAGTAGTCACATGGACAGAGACCTACCGAAATACATCGAAGAGGAAAATCAGATTCTGGATGAGCTTGTTGACATGCTCAAGAAAAGCATCACAGAGTCACTCAAAACTGAGGACAGCACTGGAGATATTGGTGTCAAGAAGTGCAAAGTAAATGCTAAAAAACCCGAAGATCTCGACTACGCAGTCATTCTATCTGTGTTCTTAGAGCTGAAAGAACCGGTTATGATTCTCAGAGTCAAGTATGAATACAGTGTGGAGGATGAGTTCGAAATTGTTGACGACGACACACCGAAGCCCAAGAGCAGGCCTTTAGAAGACTACGCTTCTGCAGGATTTACGAAGAGAGGAATAGAGATGGGGCTAGACGTTCTAGATATGTACTTCCTAAATACAATGCCTTGGAGTGAATACGAACGAGATTTTACTGCTTTCAAGAAAACCAAAAAGGCGACATTCTTCGCTCTCGAATACAAGATACTCAAACACGATCGATTCATGATGAAGTACTATCACACCGAGATGTTCGAAGATACCTTCATGAGACAAAGCCAGCTGTTTGCCAACAGGAGCATCGTGCAAGTGGCAGACTTGAAACTGAAGACTCCCGGATTAGAAATGGAAGAACTTCACAACAGTTTGAGTACGTCTCAAATAATCAACAAGAACTTCAAAATCGTCGAGAAAATGTGCTCAAAGATCATGGAGAAAGACAAGCAGTTCGTCAAGGATAAGTTCAACAAGAAAGGAAAGGCTCAAGAAGTCGATGCGAAGAAAGAAAACTACAAAAAACCCTCCACTGTGACCATCGAAGAGAAGACATTCCAGAGACTCTACGAGAAGATCGACAACGTCTCGATGATCGTCTACAACCCAATGGCATCTCTCCATGGCACTTCAGTGATGCCGAACAGAGTCACCACGACCAACACGAAGTCAGAAATCTACCAAAATCTCCCCACAGATGCTGACGAGCTCGAAGGACCAGAGGTCAAATATGATGAGAGCCAAGTGATAGAAAATGTAATCGTCGACCACAAAACCAACAACGTAATCAAGAACGCCTACGAGGATTTCAACGATGACAATGAAGAAGGCTGTTTCTTCGACAACAACTTCATGAACGACAGCCAGGCTCAGGAAGCTGAGAATCCTCAGTTGCAGGAAAGCGAGGTGATCTTCAACGGGGTACTCTTGTTTGAAAACAGCATTAAGGCTGACCTTTTGCTAACGAAAGACCACGAACTGGTTAAGTAATTGCTGTCCTAATAACAACTGATTCTCGCACTCGACCCTCGATCAATCGACCGACGAAGATCCGATCTCCGATTAATCATAGGCATGGGCGAACGCGGCAACCTCCCAGACAAGTCTATATGAGCTGTTTCGTAGCTGCTCCGCCCTGGGTCGCCCCAGGAGTCCGATTCGAGTTTACCCTAGCTACAATACGATACCGCTAACTTGGTGTTTCAGAATGTTTGATGGTTTTGTTGCTGGCCCGACGCAGCCGGCCACTGTGGCTCGCCCAGACTGGCTGTGGGCCGAGGATGGCCGGAGTGCGTCTGCGGGCCCTTGTCACATCCTACCGCAAAACGTAAAAAGTAGGGCCGATTCTACCGAGCTATAAAAACCTCCCAAATAGGATGAGACATTACAACTCATTGGACAGTTAATTCATATCCACGCAATTAAGGCTTATCGATTTACTGCTGAGAGACTGAAGCAATAAATTTCATTGGAGACGCCTCGTCGCGTGGCTAGGTCGTGGCTCTGTTGCGAGCCACGGTGATTAGCCTCAGCCGCTCGGCTCGTTGCAGTTTGGGTTCATGTCTTGCTGTGTGATGAGCTTCGAACCGAACTTGAGCTCTTTCGCTTTGGATGATTGGATCGGGTGGTTTCGGAAGTCTTCTCGCTTCTCATGGCGGTCTTGCTTCATTGACTCTTGGATCCGTCGCTTTTCCTCTTCTTTCTTTCTCATATCTTCTTGGATCTTCGCGATGCGCTGCGCAGCCTCGGGGTCATGGCTGACCGGAACTCGCAGGCCGACTTCCTGCGCTCTGAGCAGGATGACAGCCTGTCTGATAGGAGTGATGTCTTGGTGGGTGAACCTGTAGAACTCTCCGTCCTCGACGAAGCCCAGAGCTCCGAAAATACGCTCCAGTCCTTTGAAAGCAAAGAGTTTGGCGACGAGGGTCGGATTGGACTTCTTCACATTGCGGAACTTGAACTCAACAGGGTTATTCTCGATGTTCTCGAACAGCTTGATGAGCAGAGCCAGGCCGTCTGCCAGCATCTGTCGATCATAGATCCTGCTCGCTTCTTCGACGAAGAAAGGCAGTGCTCGTACTCCTGTGATCATTGAAGAATAATAAACAATTCCCTAATTACTTTAGTACTGTTCTGGCGATCCGACCTGTAATTCGAGATAGTCTGCATGTTGTGCACATCAACATGCATCAAATGCGACCTGAACCATGCACTAATCTCAGCAAACCGCTAACATGCTTCGATCGAGTTGGCCGAACTCACAGGGAACAGACAGGCTAGAAAGCGAAACTGAGACGACTGTTTCAGTCGGACAGTCGAGTCTCTCATTCTTCATCATTCAGATATTCTCTAATTAGGCTCTAATCTTGTATTCTTCTTGATCGACTATAATAAACGATTGTCCATTGATCTCTCTCCACATGAAGTCGAGCAAGAATGGAAAGAAATATGAAGAAAAGACAGATAATCCATCTACCATAGAGACGAACGGATTCGATCATGAAGACGCTATCGAGCAAAACGGCATCGACAATCAGCCAGTACTTTCTGCAGAGAAGCTCGACAAGTCTAGGAACTACAGTCCGATGCTACGAAAGCGGTCAGCAATCACCGAAACCAATCGACTGCGACAACATCAAGATGTACAGTACACCGAGTTTGAAGGTATTCTATGATAACGAAGAATCCAATGGTTTCAAGAAGCGCGGCAAAAGCAAAAATAAACGAGCAGTGAAGGAGGGGATGCCGACGAACCTGCACAAACGTTCTCGCAAACAAGAATTTCCTACACGAGACCCCAACGAAGAGCGAGCAGACACCGGTCCGCAGCTGCTGCTCGAAGACAGGTTCTCCGACAACACCTTCGAAAAGATCATCAAGGAGCAGCTCAGGTCCATCAGAGACAATCCATTCCACTACGATCCGACCCTCCCGAAACCCACTGCAGAATACACAGACCTGCTCTCCAACATGGTCGATTCGATCGAAGAAGTCAAGTCCATCATCACAAAAGCTAACGATAACATTCGCAAATATAACCACAAACTCGCTCAGTCGTTCCAGCAACAAACCGAAGAGCTGAAGAACGACAGCAAAAGCAGCAAGCCCCTCGATGAGGCCGGCCAGGCTCCGATCAAGTCGGACCGGAGCGCATGCGGCCAAGACATGGTCGACAGAGACAAAACCGAAGGCATCGAAGAGTCACTCGAGTCTCAAATCATGGAGAGGACTTTGTACCAGCAAGCCAAGATCGAGCAAGAACTCAAAGACAGCTACTCGTATATAAACTGCGACGTCAGATACTTCAACTTCGAGTACCTGACCAGCAAGCTCGGCTACTTCGATGTCTTGCTCGTCGACCCACCCTGGAGAATCAAAGGCGGCCAGAAGAACGACTCTCAGTACATGTTCAGCAACAGCAGCTTCTGCCTCGAGTACAACACCATGTCGAATTCAGAGATCATGAATCTGCCGCTCGAGAAGCTCTCAAACAAAGGCTTCATCTTTCTGTGGATACTTGCCAACCAGATCGACAGCTCGGTGAGCATCCTCGAGAAGTGGGGCTATGCGCTGGTCGACTTGATCGTGTGGGTCAAGATCAAGGACAGGAAGATCTGGCTGTCTCACGGCTACTACCTCATGCACTCCTATGAAGTCTGTCTCGTTGGGTACAAGTGTCCGCCCAAAGAGCACGTCGAGTTCTTCTCGAAGATCTCTAACAACATCATCTTCGCAGAGGTGAGATCGAAGAGCCAGAAGCCAGACGAGCTCTACGAGCTGATCGAGCTGATGATGCCAGGGTCGAAGAAAGTAGAGATCTTTGCCCGAAACAACAACGTGCGGCCGGGCTGGTTCGCCATCGGGAACCAGCTGGGTCCGCAGTTCGGCAAGTGGAAGAACCTGGTGGACTGCGACCAGTGCTCGAAGCCGCTCGATGCTGCCTCGAAGTGCAGATACAAATCGAAGAAGACCCCGAACTACGACCTCTGCACAGACTGCTTCGCGAAAGACGGCCAGCTGCTGACCCAAAACTTCTTCAAGCTGAACACAGAGATCCAGGAGGACATCCTCCACTACTACCGCACCTGCAACCTGTGCAAGACTGAACCCATCTGGGGAGTCCGCTTCACTCGCAAGGACGAGCCAGACTTCGACCTCTGCGAAGGTAGGCTCGACTCACCCAGCCTGCTACGACCTGGACCTGAGCAACAACCAAGCAGGCTCGCTGGTTCTCAAGTACGACTTCGAAGCGGTGGAAATCCCAGAGCTGGCAGGCGGCTTGCCGACGCACAAAAAGAAGTACCGCTCCGATAAGCAGATGCTCGAACTGCTACCAATACCCGATCGTCGGCACCTGCTTCCAGTGCTCTGAGTGCAAGTCGCTCTTTTTGTGTCAAAACTGTTTCTTCTCGGACAACTCGCTCACCCACGTCTACAAGCGAGCACACAAGCCTGAACACCAGTTCGAAATGTACCTGCACCAGCAAGTCGAGCAGAAAGAAGAGTACACCTGCAGCTGGTGCGAGCAGTCCATGACCACCGCCTACAAGTACCCTCGACTCACGCAGGTGCGAACACTGCCACAGCTTCTACTTCTGCGAAACCTGCTTCGCGAAAAAAAGCTACTGGCAGCCCTTGCGACAGTCCTCTTCCCACAAAGCATACCACTCCAACTTCATCAAAATAAACTAATTCGTAACTGGCACTTCATCGAACGGCCTGGATCGCTCCTTCGAAGTTTCCATCGACCTGTGTAATTAGTGTCAGCTCCAATCTCAGATAAATCTAGCAATAAGATGATGCTCATCATAGGAATCATCCTGCTGTGCGTCGTTGGGTTCGTCGCGTACAAGTTCCTCTTCGATTCTGATTTGAGCAGCAACACCAGGTAGGCTGCGGGATGACCGGCAGTGGAGAAGCCAATAAAAACGACTCAAAACAAGAAGACAAAGTTGAAGAAGGAAAGAAAATAAGAGAAGCCCAGGTGGACCCCAACCAGATGAAGTATGGACCAGTCAAAGTGTACTTCGCCTCGCAAACTGGTTCTGCAGAGCAGTTCGCTCACGACTTCGCCGAAGAGGCGAAGAGCCACTCGATCTGGTGCCAGCCCATAAACCTCAAAGACTTCGACGTACTTGCGGCCTGACTAGTTCGAAGCAGTCAAGAAAGAAAAGTTCAGTGTCTTCATGATCGCCACTCACTACGAAGGAGACGGACCTGACCATGTTGCGAAGATGTGGGAGGACCTCCAGAAGATCGAGGATCCGACCTACCTCAGCAACATGAAGTACGCTGCCTTCGCACTCGGCGACTTGACCTACAAACACTATTGCGGATTCGGAAAGAAGTTCAGCAAGAAGCTGACTGACCTTGGAGCGACTCTCGTTTATGAGCTGGGATTGGGCTCGAACGACCAGAACAAAATCGAGACTTACTTCCTCAAGTGGAAGGAAGGCGTCTGGGCCGATGTCTGTGCGAACGTATCATTGAAGACAGAAGAGCAAGTCGAAGGAGAAGCCTCGAAGTTCATTGTGCAGTTGGAAGATGGCTCTCAAGAGACCCCGATAGACTCGCTTCAGGGAGCACAAGACTACGACGTAAATTCTTCGGTAATGCTCTTCTCATCAGAAATTCATCAACGGATTCGATGCGAAAATTGTGCGGGTTGAGGAGCTTAGACAAAAACCCACTTCTGTCGAGAGCACTCTTTTGATCGACCTCGAGATTCCTGAAGGAAAGTCTTTCAAGACTGCAGGCAACTGCCTCATCTTCCCCGAAAACACACCCGAGAATGTTCAGAAGGCTTTGGATTGTGTCGGCCTGCAGGATGGCCAGCTGCTCAGAATCAACCCCAGCAACGCCTCGAGGAGCAGACCCTGCCCTGAGCTTATCACCGCAGGCAACTTCTTCAGGAGGTTCGTCGATCTCCAGGGAGTCCTCAAAAAGTCGGCCCTCAAGAACCTCGCCAAGCTCGTAGATAACGCCGCCATCAAAGCCGAGTAGCAGCTCTTGACGCAGACTGGAGACAGTTGCATCCAAACAAGGAGAAAAGCAGTTCGAAGACTACCAGAACAAGCTCTTCGGCATCATCGACATCATCTCGAACTACCAGATCCGACTCTCGATCAACCAGTTCGTCGAACTATCCTCGAGGATACTCGTATCTCCTGCTGACCCAGCCTCGCTACTTCACCATCTCTTCCTCGGCTCAAGTCACCCCCAGAATCATCACTCTTACTGCGAGCATCGAAAGTAAGCTCGTTGGAGACACCAGGAGAGTCGGCTTGGTTTCCTCCTACTTCCAAAGACTGCAGGCCAAGTTCGCAACTGCAGGACCCGTGACATTGAGGATGGAAGTCCAAGACTCGACGTTCTACTTGCCAGAAAAAAGCAAGACCGATGTAGACTGCTGCTGATCAGTGCATCTTTATCGGCACTGGTGCAGGTTACGCGCCGTTCTACGGCCTGACACAGGAGGCTCTCCACTGCAGAGACGACCCGAGGTCTCTGTTCGGCAGAATCGACCTGTTTTTCGGCTGCAAACATAGCGACGCTGACTACATCTTCAAAGATAAAATTCATTCTTTCAAGCAATCAGGAGTTTACTCGACCGTCTTCGAAGCCTTTTCAAGGCAGAACGTAGCCGACGGTTGACCCCAGCCAGAAAAGCTCGTCTACGTGCAACACCTGCTGGAGGAAAACAAAGTCCTGCTGGCCGAGCACATCTTCAAGAGAAACGGATCCATCTACCTGTGCGGAAACGTTGGGATGAGTCGAGCTGTGGAGGCCGTGATCAAGTCTGTCCTCAGAGAGCACCTGTCGATCGACGATAAGCAGGCAGACAACGAATTCCACAATCTCAAAGATCAGAAGAGGCTTTGCATCGAGGCCTGGGGCTAAGTACGGTCTAATGAATAATTACGATAATTGATTGCATCAAGATGGTGAAGCTTATCAGCTCGGACTTCAAGAGATACTACTACGCGCCGTTCGGATCCTTCGCTGGACTCGCTTGCTTCCTCCTCTACTTCTTCGCGGTGACCATCTCACTGCTGCTGACGTATACGAACGAGGGTAGGGTCTTATCAAGCAGGTACTTTGCGACTCACCAGCGTTTTGGCTCGAAGGCGAGTACCTGACTCTGCAAGGCACGATCGAGTATGCAGATGAGTTCTACGTGTACTCCTTTGGAAACACCAAACCCGGCGAAGGCAAGTCTACGAATGTGCCGATCCAGCTGGTGAATCCTTCGACCATCAAGATAGAGAACGCAGCAGACAAGTCGGGCACGAACCTCACACTCGAAGTGACCGGAGTGGTAACTTTGGGAAGCCTCCCCTGGCAGCTGCACGTCTACCCCGTGATCAAGCTGAAGATCGACGACTACATCTCGATGGAAGTGACCGACGTCGTGCCGATACACCTGAACTTCCCGGCAGAACAGAGGAACGCGCTCGTGACTGGTAGACTGCGGTGAGCAAGTAAATGTTGAGTTGATCCAAGGGAGAGCCTTTCCGTACGCCTCGTCGAAGTCGGACAACACTATCAACTCACCGCTGTCCAAAATGAGCAGCCTTTTCAACGCGGAGTCGCTGGCCATGAGAAGACTCTACTCGAACGAAAGTAGCACCTGTTCACCGAGCTCTCTCTTCCTCCACAAACGTAGCTTTCGGAGCGAGTGACAGGATCACGATAAACTTCTTCATCCCTGAAAGGATGACAGTGCTCACCAAGCCGGGAGCCTTCCACAACCTCAAGATCAGGTTCATCGGATTCGTCTACTACTTCCTGCCGCTGCTCATCGCCATCGACTGGCTGCTGACGAAAGTGTACGAGGGCAAGCACTGCAAAGTCTCAGTGCTCACGGACTTCCCCGAGAAGATAATAGAGAAACCCAACAAGGAGTTTAAGTAAAGTCACAGCTTAGATCGTGGAGGCGTACTTCGACTCGACCCATTTTTTGTAGTGCAGCTTGCCTCCGACCAGGTGCTCTCCTCGGAAGACGTCGAGCAGAGCTTCTTCGGTCTTGATGCTGTCTCCGAAAGCGGTGAACTTGTTGACCAGCACTTCCATCGCGATCTTCGTGAAGGACCGTCTACCACTCCGGTGTCTGTCTGGTCGAAGACTCGGAAGTTGTTCAAGATCTCTTCTTTCGGCGTCGACAAGATGATCTCTTTGGTCAAGAGAGCGTCGATGTCCTTCGAGTCCAGAGAGTCTTTGCCTCCCAGACCCGCCAGCTCGAGCAGCTTCTTCTCTTCACTCTCATTGAGAGGAGGACCGAAAGTATTGATGAATTGCATCAAGTCCGCAGACTGCACCTTGCCATCCGAGTCCAGGTCCATCAGTCTGAAGATCGACTGTCTCTTCTCCTCGTCTTTGACTGCCATCCTCCGATAAACTTCAAACTGTAATATTTTTGTATAGTCTGGCATA
>JFJP01019090.1_pt1 | contig 10704 bp, 10 predicted proteins | sample 431651 | NCBI WGS metagenome assembly JFJP01 (sample SAMN02602958, study PRJNA72255) | Microbial mat metagenome, whole genome shotgun sequencing project. | biome: fresh water; feature: sink hole; material: water; isolation source: purple microbial (photo- and chemosynthetic) mats found in...
GCAGGGAATTCTGAAAGAGTTTCCCTTCCGCAGGGTTTTGCTCCAAATGGGCGCAGTAGTCATCCGGTGAAACGCAAGCGGTGGTCTGCATTCTCTGCTCAAGGGACTTCTCGAGGAAGGAATCCGCGTACATGGAAAGATCCATGCCCTGTTCCTGCTTGAGCAGTTGCTTGATCCCGGAGAAGCTCATTCTGTCCTTCCCTCGACAATTTTATATTTGTCCGGCTGCCCGGCTTGTTTCAGGAGTGCGTTGACTTCCTTTTTGAGTTCGACCATCGCCAGTTCGCGCCCAACCGTGAGACTCTGCCAGCGTTTCAATGCGTCCTTTTCCTGCTGAAGCGCCTCGAACGCAACCGCCTTTTGCGCCTCGGCGTCCTTGCTCGCGGTGATGTCAGACAGGATGCAATGGGTTTGCTTGAATGTTCCATCCGGCCAGTGTCCGATGCGTCCTTCAAAAGCAATGAAGCGACTTTCGCCATTCTTATGCAGCATTTTGAACTCGGAATGAATTTTCCCATTGGCCTTGAACAGGGGGAATCGCTTGCGGAAAGCATCTGAAAATTCGGGTGCCAGAAAATCACCGAACCACTTGCCGATGACTTCTTCGCGCCGGTAACCGAGCGTTTCAAGCCAGGTGTGATTCACTTCGATGAAACGCCCATCTTCATCCAAGGACTGGTACCCCAGTGGTGCCTGATCGAAGAGACTACGGAGACGATCTTCGCTCGCTCGCAGCGCCGTTTCGACATCCAGCCGTTGCAGTTCAGACGCGGCGCGCAGACCGACGGTCTGCAGAATGGCTTCGGCTTGTGAACGGCTCGCCAGCGGACGGCGCGAGATCACGGCAATCAGGCCGATAGGCTGTCCGGCAAGGCCGAAGAGCGTCACGCCAATATAGCTCTCCGCCCGCAGCTCCTGAAGCACCTGGTCACGGGGGAAGAACTGGCAGACGCTGGCAGGAAAACAACAGACCGTCTTGCCTACCACATCCCCGCAGGGGGTATCTTTCAAAGCGTAGGTCACGTTGTCCTCGAAATGACCATCGCAGTAGACGGCCACGGTCCGCGCGTTCAAACCGTCGCCTTCGAGCCGGTCAATGCACACAAAATCCATTTCAAGGCTCTGCGCGAGATATTCGGCCAGCGACTGGAAGAACGGCCTGTCCGTCGAGTTTCCTCCAGTCTGCGCCAGAAAGGTCAACACTGCCTCACGCTGCTTGCGCTCGTTGATGCTACTCATCACCACCCGGCACAATGGCGCGCCGTCTTCCGCCTGGGCGGCGGTGGCCGCCAGATGCGCCCAGAGGAGCGCGCCGTCGGGCTTGATCAGTCGCAGCTCGCATTCCTGGGGTTCGCCGGTCGCAAGGAGCCGCTTGTGGTGCAGGTAGTAGACATCCTGGTCCTCTTCGAAAATGAACCGGGTCAAGGGCTGCCGGACCAGCGCGGCACGGTTCACACCCAGCAGGGAGGCGGCGGTGAGGTTGGCTTCCAGGACCAGTCCCTTCTCGCGTCGTAGAGGTCGAAATAGCGCACCCGCCCGGCTTCGATCTCGGTCTGGGCCTTGCGCAGTTCGTCGTTCTGCATCTCCAGCTCGATCTGGTGCACGCGCAGTTCGTGGAGGAGACGCTGGGTTTCCGCGGGCGAGGTGGCCGCGAGGGGTTCCGGCGACAGGGCCAGTTTGGCCTCAGCCTGCTTGCGAAGATCGTTGGTCATGGGGTTTTCCTCTGTTTTTTGGTTTTCGTCGGACTTGTCGGACCGGTCGGACACGTCTGACTCGACAGCTCGTGCAGCGCGCGGAATTTCTGCTCGAGTTCGCGCCGCGCATCCTCCGCCAGCTTGCGCTCCGTGATGTCCACGAAGGTGATCACCGCGCCCTCGATGACGTTGTCGAGCGTGCGGTAGGGCAGGATGCGCATGGTGTACCACTTGCCCTCCGCGGTCTGCACCTGCGCCTCCCTGGGAAGCAGGGTGTCCAGCACGGCCTGCACATCCAGCGGAAGGCGGTCGTAGCCCTTCAGGTTGGAAACGATGTGGCCGACGGGCCGTCCCACATCGGCAAGGATCAGGTTGATGAGGCGGGTGGCGGACGGGGTGAAGCGCAGGATGCGCAACTGGTGATCCACAAACACCGTGGCGATGCCCGTGCCGGCCAGCAGGTTGTTCATGTCGTTGTTGACCCGCGACAGGTCGGCCACCTTGGCCTGCAGTTCGGCGTTGACCGTGGCCAGTTCCTCGTTGACCGACTGCAATTCCTCCTTGGAGGTCTCCATCTCCTCGTTGGTGGATTGCATTTCCTCATTCACCGACTGCATCTCTTCGTTGGAGGACTTGAGTTCCTCGTTCGCGGTCTCCAGTTCCTCATTGGCGGCCTGAAGATACTCCTCCTTGGCGCGCAGCTCCTGCTTGAGCGCCGTGATCTGCGTACCGTCCGGCGGTTCCCCTCCGACCTCCGACCTCCGACCTCTGCTTTTCGGTTCCTCCGGCGCCTCCTGCAGGATGACCAGGAACAGGGGCGTCTCGGAGGGCGTGGCGGGCTTTGCCACCCGGCGCACGATCAGGTTGACCTTGCTGTAGTGGCCGTTCGTCTTCACGCGCAGGCCCGGGCAGCGCACGGTCTCCGGGGTTCCGATGGCCTTGTGCAGGGCCGTGATCAGGTTGTGCTTCAGCCCTTCGCGGGCCATCTTGAGGATGTTGCTCGCCCCGACCATGCCCGGGGCGAGTTCGAGATAGAGGCCGGTGCGGCCATGCAGATAGAGGATGTCGCCCTCAGCGGTGACCAGTGCAGCGGCCGCAACGATCTCCTGCAACAGCGCGGTTTCGGTCAGCTCGCGCAGCGGCAGCTTCGCGGGTGCCGCCGTTCGCGCGGCAGGCCGAACCGGCCGCTCTTCCTGCGCCCCGGCCAGGGGCGGCAGGAACCGGCCCGGGGCAGCGCGGGGCAGGCCGTGGACATTGTCCCTGCGCTGGTAGAGCTTGGCCTTGCGGTCCAGGCCGCTGAAGAGTTCCAGGTGCTCGCCCACTGTCTCGGAGGTGCCCAGGAAGAGAAAGCCACCCGGGTTGAGCGCGTAGTGGAACAGGGGAATGAGTCTCTTCTGCAGTTCAGCGCCCATGTAGATCAGCAGGTTGCGGCAACTGATCAGGTCGAGCTTGGAGAAGGGCGGGTCCTTGATGACGTCCTGCTCGGAGAAGACCAGCAGGTCCCGGATGTTCTTGTGAATGCGGTAGGCGGGCGGATTTCCGTCCGCGCCGCCGGGTTCGGGCGCAAAGAACCGCGCCAGCCGCTCCGGGGTGAGGTCGGCGGCGATACTGGCCGGATAGATGCCGGCGCGGGCCACAGCCACGGCATGGCTGTCGAGGTCGGAGGCGAAGACCTGGAGGGTGGTGAAGCTCTGCCGTTGCGCCTCCAGTCGCTCCTGCAGCAGGATGGCCAGCGAATAGGCCTCCTCGCCGGTGGAACAGCCCGGCACCCAGACGCGAAGGGTCGCGCCCGCCGGGCGACCGGCAAAGAGCTTGGGGATGACCTGCGCCTCAAGGGCGGCAAAGGCCGCAGGATCGCGAAAGAAGTTGGTCACACCGATCAGCAGGTCGCGGAAGAGCGCCTCCGTTTCGGCCGGCGTTGCCTGCATGAACTTGACATAGCCCTCCAGGGTTTCGATCTGGTGGACGGCCATGCGCCGCTCGATCCGCCGCCGGATGGTGGCGGGCTTGTAGTGGGAGAAGTCGTGACCCGTTTGATTGCGCAGAAGAATGAAGATCTTCTTCAGCGCATTCTCGGCCTTGGGGGACGGTGCGGTCTCGGGTGAACAGCCGAAGGCGTGGGTCGCGTAGGCGATGAGCTGGGCTGGCATGTCGGCCGGGGGCAGCTCGAAGTCCACCAGGCCGGTGGCGATGGCGCTGCGCGGCATGCCGTCGTACTCGGTGGACGCGGGGGTCTGGGCCATGACCATGCCGCCCTCGCCCTTGATGGCGCGCACGCCCAGCGTCCCGTCGCTGCCCGTGCCCGAGAGCACGATGCCGATGGCCCGCTCGTGCTGGTCCTGGGCCAGGGAGCGGAAGAAGAAATCGATGGGCAGGCGCTGGCCGCGCGGGGCGGCCGGCTCCAGCAGTTGCAGGGCGCCGTTCAGAAAGGCCATGTCACGGCCCGGTGGAATGATATAGGCGCAGTTGGGCTGGACCGTCATGCCGTCCTCGACCTCGAAGACCTGCATGCGCGTGTAGCGCCGGATCAGTTCGGTCAGGATGCTCTTGTGGTCGGGGGCCAGGTGCTGCACGAGCACAAAGGCAATGCCGGGGTCGGTCTCTGCCGGCATGCCCGAAAAGAAAGCCTCGAACGCCGCCAGTCCGCCGGCGGAGGCACCGATCCCCACGACAGGGAAGCCGGCAGCGGCCTGGTCGGGCGTTGGCTGCGCATAAATGGCGTTTTCAACGGGATCTGTTGACGTAGGGGGCTGCGTTTTCCCGCGATGTGCAACGCGCCGTTCGGTGAGGTCCTTGTTCTTCCTAGTCATGCCCATTTCCCCTTCGACAGAGCTCTGCCGCTCAATCTGGCTTTGTCGCCATGCGATGTATCACTCCCGCCGATCAAGTTATTGAGCGGATTTCTTCTGATCCTGAAAAGGTTCTGGAGAGGCCTTTGTCAACCGTCCATTGGCGATTCAGAGAATAGTGGGGATTCCCCCGTGATGTAAAGCGATTATTATTCGCTCTTTTTGTCGCCGTTTCTTGAGCGTGAGATCATCATCGGCTCGTTCGACTCCAGTATCCGTCACTCCCCCTTCCGCTTCCGCGTCGCGACATCCGAGCCGGACAACGCCCGGCAAAACTGCACACGATAAGCCAACTGCTGGCGGCGGGCGCTGATCACGCTGCGTTCCAATTCATGCACACTTGACGCCGTCGGCGAACTGCGATAGGTTTTCGTCCGTTTCGCGAGGGGCATCTGTCGCGGGACGTCGATGTGCAAAGGTGCCTGTATTCAAGTGCTGGACAATTATAATAGGAGTCAGATCATGCTCGGTCTCATCATCACCGTCGCCGTCGTTGTCGTCATCGCCCTCTTTGTTGGCGGTATCTACAACAGCCTGGTTGCCTTGCGCAACCGCTTCAAGAACGCCTTTGCGCAGATCGACGTGCAGCTCAAGCGCCGCTACGACCTGATCCCCAACCTGGTCGAGACCGCCAAGAGCTACATGAAACACGAACGCGAGACGCTGGAAGCGGTGGTCAATGCCCGTAACCAGGCCGCTGCCGCCGGCAAGGCCGCCGCCGCCAACCCGGGCAACCCGGCCGCCATGCAGCAACTGCTCGGGGCCGAAGGCGCGCTGGCCGGTGCCATGAGCAAACTGATGCTGGTCGTCGAGCAGTATCCGGATCTCAAGGCCAACCAGACCATGTCGCAACTCATGGAGGAGCTGACCTCCACGGAGAACAAGGTCGCCTTCTCGCGCCAGGCGTTCAACGACGCGGTCATGCATTACAATACCGCCTGCGAGAAATTCCCGGCCGTGATGCTCGCCGGGGCCTTCGGCTTCCAGCCCGCCGCGCTGTTCGAGATCACCGATGTGCAGGAGCGCGTCGCACCGAAGGTCAGCTTCTAATGGATTTCTTCGCGCATCAGGACCGCGCCCGGCGGAACACGTCCCTGCTTGTGCTGCTCTATGCACTGGCGGTCAGTGGAATCATAGCATCGATCTACCTGGTCGTCCGGCTGCTTTTCAGCAGCATGGAGGATGCAAACGGTGAGGTGGCGACCGGACTCTGGGATGCCGGACTCTTCGCGATGGTCTCGGGGGCCGTGCTCGCGCTCGTGCTGGCCGGCTCCCTGTTCAAGACCCTGCAGCTTTCGCAAGGCGGATCGGTTGTAGCCCGCTCGCTCGGCGGACGCCCCATCGAGCCGGGCACACGGGACAAGGATGAACGGCGCCTGCTGAATGTGGTCGAGGAAATGGCGCTGGCCGCCGGTATCGCCGTCCCTCAGGTCTATCTGCTGGATCACGAGCCCGGCATCAACGCCTTCGCCGCGGGGTTCACCACTCGCGATGCGGTCATCGGCGTGACACGCGGCTGCGTCCAGCAGCTCTCGCGTGACGAGCTGCAGGGCGTGATCGCACACGAGTTCAGCCATATCATGAATGGCGACATGCGCCTGAACATCCGGCTCATGGGCATTCTCTTCGGCATCCTGATGCTGACGATTGTCGGACGCATCCTGTTGCGCACCGCGCACCTTGGCGGTGGTCGGTCACGCAGCGACAAGAAAGGCGGAAACCCGCTGCCGTTCCTGGGGATCGCCCTGATCATTATTGGCTACATCGGCGTGTTCTTCGCCAACCTGATCAAGAGTGCCATCTCGCGGCAACGCGAGTATCTGTCGGATGCCTCAGCCGTGCAGTTCACCCGCAATCCGGACGGAATCGCCGGGGCACTGAAGAAGATCGGCGGCCTGAGCGCCGGGGCCACGGTGCAGAATGCGCACGCCTCGGAAGCCAGCCATCTGTTTTTCGGCCCCGTCAGCGGGTTCAGTTTCGGGGCGATGCTTTCGACGCATCCGCCACTGGCTGAACGCATCAGGCGCCTGGACCCTGCCTTCAATCCTGAGATCGCCCGCCTGATGGACGCACCGTCCGGCAGCCGTTCCGCTAGCGCTGGCGCGGCGGGCTTCGCGGGCGGGCATGCGGGCACGGCCAATCTTGGCGCGGCGGCGGCAACGCTGAAGCGTCTACCGGCATCGCTGCTCGATGAGGCGCGCGATCCCGCCGGCGCCAGAAGCATCATTTACGGCCTGCTTGTGTCCAACGAGGCCAAGGTGCAAAAGGCGCAGCAACGGTTGATCGAGAGCGCAGACCCGCAAGTGGCCTCGCGTCTGCCGGCAATCCGCGATGCCTTGTCCGCCCTGCCCTCCGGTATGCGCCTGCCGCTGGCCGAACTGGCGGTCCCCGCCTTGCGCGTGATGCCCAGCGAGCAATACCCCAGGTTCCGCCAGGCCGTTCAAGCCGTGATCGAGGCCGATACGGAGATCGACCTGTTTGAATTCGCACTCAGCCACATGATCATCCGTCACGTCGCCTCCGCCTTCAGCCGTCCCGACAAGGCCCCCGTCCGGTATCGCGCCCTCGACGCGATCCTGCCAGCCTGCCGGACGGTACTGGGGGGACTCGCCGCCTGGGGCTCCAAGGATAAGGCGGAAAAGGCCTACGCGGCAGGGTTGAAATCGCTTGGGCAGCCCGCATCCAGGCTGGATGCCGATGCGGTCTCTCTACTGGCCATATCCGACGCGCTGGACGTGCTTGCCAGTGCCTCCCCCACCCTCAAGCGCACCGTGATGGATGCCTGCGCGGCCTGTGTCCTGGCTGACGGGACCATCGCCATCGAGGAGACCGAACTGCTGAGGGCGATTGCCGACTCCATGGACATTCCGATGCCGATAATCTGAGCAGCAGGGCTCCAGCCGCCCCCGGTATTCAGCCTCGCGACAACGTTCCTGTCCGGGAAGCCCGCAACGGCAGGCGAGTAGGTTTTTACAGATTCGTGTACTGCTCAATGAGCAGGGTCCATCCCTTTATCATGCCTCCAGCCACCACACAGAGCTTCCAGCCCATGAACCCCAGGCAGCCAAGGATCGACAGGATAAACAACATTCCGGCGATCCGGATCAACCGGTAGCAACGGGAGTGCTCAAGAGATTGTCCCTTGGTTCCATAGATCTGGAATGACTTGTAGGGCGCATCCTGATAGGCTCCGACCAGACTGCCGGTGCGCGGATCAAAGTGGTAGCCCTTCGGCCCCTGCTCACGCTGTTGGAGCATCCGCCGGGTCTTCTTTGCCCATTGGAACGTACCGTAGGAGGCACCCGAAGCGGCGATCCGGCTTTCGATATACTGCTCGATGTCCGCGCGGTTTGCCTTGATGAAGTAAGCCGCATAAGCGCGCCTGGCCAGCGACCAGTCTGCCCCGCCCCCCTGCCACAGAGTCGCCACAAAACTCTCGATATCGGGTTCAGCCATATAATCCCCCGTCACGCAACATTCGGGCTACGGAATCTTCTCATGCGCCTTGCGCCCATACACCTTTTCGTAGGCCCTGCACTGGGGGCAGAGAACCAGAAAAGCAAGCCGCACTGTTTCCTGCGGGCATGCTTGCACGCCGGACATCTCAAGCAGCCTTCCGCCAGTTCGCGGTCCCGTGCCGTAATGGTTGGCGCACTCATCTCGAATCCCCCTTCCGTAACCGGGGCATCCTGCCCCGGACTGCCAACGCCCGCCCTGCCCTATTTCCTTTGCATCGCCTCAACCCGGCGGAGCCATTCCTGGGTCTCCGGGGTCAACTGTCCGACGTGTTCATCGGTCAAGAGTTGGTTCTTGCGTAATTGCAGGATCATATTACCGAATTGCGAGCGCCGCCAATCGTTGAAACAGTCAGCGATTATGCCGTCCGCTCGTTTGATGTGTCGATAGAGCTTCAGGTATCTCTCGTGCGCGGTGCCGTCGCGACTCGCGGCCAGACCAGCAGCCCGCCCGTTGATGCGCTCGCATAGCGTGTGCAGCATCCCGTCATGCAGGCTGCGGATGTATTTCCAGTCTGATTCCCCGAATGGCTCGTTCATATGTAACACCCTCCCGTCGCAGGTTCTGCCGTTCCCCTCTCCCTCTCGTTCCTGTCCACCCCGCCGCTCATATAAAGAATGACGCCCCTGTTGGTCCCACGGCTAACCATACTGCGGGTGCTCTTCGGCAACGGCTTGGAGGTGAGTCTCGACCAGCGAATTTTCATAAAGGGATTCAAGCGGGAAGCATAAGTCATAATCGCCCCAGACCAGATTGCCCCATTCTATGCGGTAGCTATAGAACAATTCCGCATCCAGGAACTTGCGGATTTCGGGGTGTTTGGATGCCTGCAGAAACGGTTCGAAATCAACCTCTGTGATTTGCCCATCATTAAAACGTATGCGAAGCCGATATCCGTCAATCGGCGTCACACAGGTAATTGCAACCTCGGTTCCTGATTGCAGCATGATTATAGCCTCCTGGTTATTCGTTCGGACGTAATAGGCTTGTGCAGCACAAAATAGTCCACCCATTTCCTGACGATATCATCGGCATAAGCTGACACCAATGTCTTGAAATTAGCAAGCTGTACGGGATCCAGCGGCCTACGGCCTTTGACGTCCCGAAAGGACACACCGATAACGGTGCCGTTTTGGATATCGAGTTCAGCCCGGCATTCCGCTCCTTGATATACACCATGGACATGCACGGGGTCGTGCTCGTTCGCGTAAAACAGGACGATCAAGCCGAAGTATTCATAAAGTTTTGGCATCCATTACTCCTTTAACAATTCCGAATTTCGCCTTTACCCCACGCTCCCCGTCAACGTCTCCGGCACCCCCGGCAATATCACATGCCGTCTGAACATAATCACACCCTGTTTCATTCTCCCGCCAGCCGCCAGCTCGGCGCAAGTGAAGAATGGCGAGACGTGACCCCACCGCCCCTATCCAGAATCACCTTCTCCCTTCGGATTGTGAAAATCCGACCTTGCAGATCGGGTTCAACGGCTGTTTCCTGCTTTAGTTGTCTTTCTTTGGCTGCGCTCACACCTTCCCCTCTCTTGTCACACACGCCTGCAAGTCACATCAAGGACGCTACAGTAGATACCAGTTTCCGCACGGTGCCTCAAACATAAAAGCGAGCAATCGGGAGCCATTAGCCGCCGAGATCAGCGGTCTACTCGCAGCGGGTGCCAGGGGGGGCAGTGCATAGGGTTTCTACCCAGCGGTTTGCCATCTGGCAAGTCTCGCGAGTCGCATCCGGCTGGTCATCGGGGAATGCGGAAAGCCAGAGTGCGCGGTTTTCTAGGAATGGCGTGGTCCAGTTCACGGGGATGGATGCAGGCATCGCCATCGGCTGCACCCAGATAATCCGGGCCTTGCCGTTCTGCAGGCCTTGCAAGCAGGCCCGCTCACCGGGTGAAAAGAAGGTGCTGCACACAATGCCGTCGAACCGGGCAAGCTCGGCTTGCAGGGCGACCACCTCCGCCGCCGTTGCCTTGCGCGACACGCGCAGCGCCCGGCGCGGGGCGTTCATCCGTAGCAGCCCGGCATTGCCCTTGTAGCGGCTTTTCCCCAGCATCCCCTGCGGCACATCGCGCAGCGCCCAGCGCCGAGGGTTGGCCCGCACGTAGTTTTCGCGAATGTCCAGTTCCTCGGCATCAAAGCAGATCACATCGTAGTAGTTCGGTGCCCACACCTTTTGCTGTTCTGTCCCGCTATAGCGGGAGATTACCCCGCCGCTGCGCCGCCACTGGCGCGTGACGGCCCCCTTGAACACGTTCATGACCTCGCCCAGTCCCTTGCCTCCCGGCTGCGTAATGCGCACAATGCCGTGAAAATGGTTGGGCATGACCTGCCAGGCCCCGAGTGCGATATGGCCGTAGTGGCTCGGGATCTGTGCCCAGCAAGTGTCCACTATCTGCCCTAGCGCGTTGGGCTGCATCTTCCCGGCCTTGTCGACCTCCCCGAAGAAGTGCCGGTGGTAATCAGCCCCCATCGTCACGAAGTACCAGCCGGCCATGGCGTAGTCGCGGCCGTCCATCCGCAGCTTCTGCGATATGCTTTTCTTGAGTTCAACAGCCATGCTTACCCCTTGATGAACAGCCGGTTGGTGTTGCCGAATCTGGCATAATACGGCAGGAAAGGCAAGAGTGCCTGCCA
>JFJP01040767.1_pt1 | contig 10704 bp, 8 predicted proteins | sample 431651 | NCBI WGS metagenome assembly JFJP01 (sample SAMN02602958, study PRJNA72255) | Microbial mat metagenome, whole genome shotgun sequencing project. | biome: fresh water; feature: sink hole; material: water; isolation source: purple microbial (photo- and chemosynthetic) mats found in...
GCACGTGAAATGGGGCTGGATCTTACCCGTTCTTTCGTTGTTGGTGATCGCTGGTCGGATTTGAAGACGGCAGCCGCCTGCGGAGCGGTGCCGCTGCTGGTGCTGACCGGCTATGGTCGTGGAGATGCGCAATATATCGGGCCGACCCAGGTAGTGCAGCCTGCGTATGTCGGGGATGATCTGACTAGAGTTGTGCAATGGATACTTGAGCGAATAAATATTGAACCGGATAAAAATTGTATACGATAGGAAAGAAAAGGGGAGTGAAATGAAAAAGACTGGAGTGATGCTTGCCATTATGGTTGTTGTGGCTGTAGGGCTATATTTTTTCGTGACAGCCAGATCGGGCAAGGTGACAGCGGCTGATTTTTTACCAGAGGAGATTCTGCTGGCCGTTGAACAGCAGGAACTTGGATTGCTCCTGGAAGAGTATAAGAACTCACGTCTTGGGCACAGCATAACGGGCATTGATTATCTGAAAGTTGCCGCAGATCTTGGAATGGCGCAAGATGATGTTGATAAGATCCGTAGTGCCAATAAACAGATGGTTGATTTTTTCAATGGTCCGGTATTTCAGGAGTTTTTTGCTAAGGAGTTCACCCTAGCCGTGCTGCCGGTTGCTGATGCAAATCCTGCAAGTCCTGAAAAGACTGTCTCGGGCAGCCTTATTCTCCTTTCCAGACCCAGCCATGATGCTGATGTTCTCAAACTACTCAGTTCACTTTTTATCGAGAAACTCAATCAAACCACCATACAGCACGGAAAATACAGCATCCATCAGGTTACCCTTGATGAGGGAATCGTCTTAAATGTGACAACGGTTCAGGGCTATGTGATTGCCGCTCTGGATGTAGGGCTTGTTCAGGCATGCCTGGATCGTTTCGATACCAAGTCAGCCAGCAAAAAGAGCACCCTTGCCCAAAACAGTGAGTATATCCGCCTCCGCCATGAATTCATTGATGCCAAATGTTTTGTTTATGTATCCATGCCCATGCTGCACGATCAAGTCGAAAAATTTGCCAAGAATCTCGACATCCCTGAACATGATGAACTGCTCAAAGCCATTGATCAGTGGAAAGGCTGGAATGGAGTGGCCTTTGGAGCGTGGAAAGAAAAGGGGCAGATACGGGACAAGGGGGTTGTCCTGTTTAATAAAGAAAAACTCGATCCACTGGTGGCTAAGATGTGCAGTGTGAAACCCACCGAAAATAAAACCTATGCCATGGTACCTGCAGATATTTTAGGCTATTATTGGACGAATACCCTTAATATGGGGATGTTCTGGGAGATGTTCAGTCGCGAAATGCAGGGCAGCGAGGAACAGCTCAAGGCCATCGAAAAGGAGGTTAAGTCCTCTACCGGCCTGGAGTTGAATCAGATTCTTGCCATGTTTGGTTCCGAGGCAGCTGTTCTCATGAAAGAGATGGTCACTGACGGGTTTATCCCTTTACCGAATGGCGCCATCTTTCTGAAGATCGAGAAAGAGGCAGACTTGCTTAAGATGATAAAATCACAGCTAGCCAAAATGGATATTGTCATTCAGGCTGAAGAGTACAAAGGAGTGACCCTGAATACCCTGGATATCTCCTTTCACCCAAGTTTGCGGCCGGTCTATGTCATGCATCAAGGATATCTGATTCTGGCCGGCAGTGCAGACATGGTGAAGAAGATCGTCGATAGTCAAGGAGGTCAGGGCTTATCGGCCGAGAAAAGTTTCCAGCAGGTGAATGATGGATTGCATAAGGGGCTGACTGGAAGCAATAATTCCGTCAGCTATATCAAATTTTCATCCCTGTTGAAGATGATTAAGGAGGTTGCGAACTGGGGCGGAACCATCCTTGCCATGCAGGACCCTGAGACCGGTCAGAAGTCAAAGGTCGTGCTGGACCAGCTGGTTTTTCCACTCCTGGATGGCCTGGCCATGTATGAGGTCATGGGATCTCGGAGTGTGATTCTGGATGATGCAATAATCATGGAATCGACAATGATCCTGGCGCCGGTGCAATGATCCTGCCCCATGCCTTTATGATACTTTCGTTGATATCAATTTTTATAAAAACATCTTCCGGGCGTACCCACGAACAGGAATAACTATGGATAAACTGATTGCCGAGTTAACAAAAGTGGTCAAGTTCAAAGACAGTACGGATATCGGAGATCTGGTTCTGATCGTTGCCAAGGAACCCCAGGTCATGGTTTCTTATGCCCTGGTGACTGGCATTGAACGGGATGACAGTCGCAAGAACGAATGGTGGCATGTGGAGATGACCCTGCTTTCCCTGCCGCCCCAGAAAATTACCTGGACCCTGCGCACGCCTCAATTGACCGGCATGGAGGTCTTCACCATGGGTGGCGAACAACGATTTGTCAAGGCCGTTGATTTAGGGATCATTCCCTTGCAGGCAAACGGGGATGGGCAGGGGGCAGGGGCTAAACCTTCACCTCCGGAAGGGAAGAAGGTCTCTTTTCTCAAACGGGTCAAGTAATGGCCATACTCTCTGAGCGGGCGCTGATTCGGTTAATCAGGGAGGCGAGTGCTGCTGCGGCTCCAGACCTTGTCCAGGGAATTGGTGATGATTGCGCGGTTATTGGCAATTCCAAAGAGGGGCGGTGGTTAATCAGCACTGATACCCTGGTGGATGGAGTGCATTTTGATTGTCATTGGCATCCTCCCGAACTCCTTGGCCGAAAGAGTATTGCCGTTAATTTGAGCGATATTGCGGCGATGGGTGGATGTCCCCGTTTTGTTCTGCTCTCCTTGTGTCTGCCGCCTACCCTTGATGCAGACTGGCTCCAGCAGTGGTTTTCCGGGGTTAGCGCTATCCTCGCTGAATATGACTGTATTCTTATTGGTGGTGACACGGTGCGGAGCAGAGATTTGATGATCTCAGTGACGGTGATTGGCGAGCCGGGTTCTGGTGGGATTCTCTATCGTTCAGGGGCAAGCCCTGGTGATATCGTCTATGTGAGCGGCCCCCTTGGTTCTGCCGCTGCCGGTCTGGCATTGTTTCAAAAAGCCAAACAGGAACAGATAGATCTTGGACAACAGCTTCAGTGGCGGGCCTTGCTGGATGCCCATCTCAATCCCTTCCCTCAGGTGAAACTCGGGCAGGAACTTGCCGGCACTGGCTGTGTAACGGCCATGCAGGATATCTCCGATGGTCTGGCCACGGATCTTGCCCATCTCTGTCAGGAAAGCGGAACCGGCAGTATTCTTTATTCTGAAAGACTGCCGTCTTTGCCTGTCCTTGACGCTGCAGCCAAGTTTCTTGGGAAAGAGAAAGTGAATTTACTCTTGAGGGGAGGAGAAGACTATCAACTGGTTTTTACGGTACCTCCCCATCGGGAGGAAGAGCTGAAGGTCAACATGGCCTCCTTGCTCAACCAGCAGATTTTTTCTGTGGGGATCATCACCGAAGGCCAGGGCGTAATCCTTGAAAAAAAGGATGGAAGCCGAACAGATATCAGCTTTCAGGGATATGAGCATTAGAAGAAGAGCCTGAAAAGACTAAGGGGTTCGGGGAACTGCTGGCTCCAACGCTCTGTACTTCTGGTTATGGCCTTTTGGGCCATAAAATTGAGCCTTGGCCGTAAACGAAACATTAGGCCATTTTTACCTTTCACCCACATCCGGCGCATGGGTCAGATCAATGGTGATCGATTCTCGACTGCTTTTGAATTGCCGGTATCCGATCCCGGCCCGGTCGAGCATCATCTTCGATGCCCGTACCGTGTCACTCTCCTTATACTTGTCCGACATATAGATAATTTCCTTGATTCCGGCCTGAATAATGACCTTGGTGCATTCGTTACAGGGGAAGAGCCCCACATAGATGCGGCAATTGTTCAGTTGATGGGTGATGGAATTGAGGACGGCATTTACCTCTGCATGACACACATAGGGGTATTTGGTGTCCAGAAATGCCCCTTCCCGGGCCCAGGGCAGCTCATCGTCGGAACACCCCCAGGGAAATCCATTATAGCCGACACCGACAATCTTGTTCTGTTCATTGGCAACACAGGCGCCCACCTGTGTGTTCGGATCCTTGCTTCGCTGGGCAGACAGGAGTGCAACCGCCATGAAATACTCATCCCAGGAAAGATAATCACTTCGTTTTTTGTCTTTCATTATCTTAATAGATTTAAAAACATTAGCATGTTACAGATTTGTAAATTGTATCTTTACAAGATAATAATCTGTGAAAGGTACTTGTCCCGTTTATTGGGTCAAAGGTTGGGGATCCATTGTTTGATGGTCTTCTGCAGCAGGCCATCAGCCTTACGCTGGCGGATAAAGGTGTTGGCCTGCTGCCGCAATTCCTCGTCATCTCTCCGCATCTCCCAGCCAATATATTCTTCCGTCACCAGGGACAAAATCGGGGTCAGGTTGGCAGTTTTATTGGCGAAGGCATACGAACAGATTGTCGGTGCGTCATGCAGGAAGAGGTCTATTTTTTTACTATTCAGGGCCTTGATTGCCCCGTTGACTGACTTGAAGCGTAATATTCTGATGCCGCGGATGTTTTTGGTAAGAAATTGATCGCCGGCGCTGTTGGGAAGGACACCAAAGGTGTAGCCGCTGTTTTCCAGATTATAGATCCCGGAGGAAAAGAGTGGGGCTTCATGGGTTCTAACCAAAAGAATTTGACCGGATCGAAGGTATGGTTCACTGAACGTCACTGGAGAACTAAAATTCCTGATAATTTTCCGACCGGTCATAAGAATATCGACATGGTTTTTCAAAAGGGCCTCGGTTGCCAAAGGCTCAGGAACCTTGACGAACTGCACACTCTTGTTGGTGTATACCCCCAGTTGATTGGCAAGATCAGCTTCCAACCCCATAATTTTGCAATCTTTTTCAAAAATAAAGGGTGGTGCGTTCAGGAAAATGCCAACCCGTAAGACCTTAGTGTCGGCTGCTATTTCAGGGTCAGCAAGGGGAAGTTGTTTGACGGCAGGGGTATCGGTTTGCGGCGACGGACATTGTGGAGCGGCATCTATGGTCTCCATCTGATCGGGAATTTCCGGCCCACAGCCGTTGAGACAGGTAAACAAGAGCAGAAACAACAGGCTCAGTAAGGGATGGAAATAATTTCTTTTCATATAAAAGTGTTCTCTTGTAATTTGTATTGTTTAAACAAAAAAACTAAGCTTTCTGGACTACCGCCTATACCCTGTGGCTCCATTAAAATAAAGTGAAAATACACCTTGTGTTTGTTGTCCAAAAGCTCGTCCCTATGCAACCTGATTTTTAGTCTTAAAACTTATTTCGTTGCTTTTCGTCGTTTTCGCCAGGAAGAGACTCCGGTAATTTTATCGATAAATTGCTTGATTACCTGGAAATAAAGGTTTCCCGCCACTGCTATGATGGAGTTGTGATCTGCCCCTGGAACAACCTGGAACTCCTTGCTTTTAGCTCCACAGAATGACTGCAGTTTTTCAGCCTCGGCCGCTGGGATAATTTCGTCCAGGGCACCATGAAGGATAAATGTTGGCTTGGTGATAAGTGCGATCTTCGCCATATTGTTGAAGCATTCCTCTTCTGCAATATCATGGTCATTCAGTTCCAAGCCCAAGGAGCATGCCAGAGGGAGGGTGTCGGCAAAACCGCTTTCTATAATGACGCCTTTGATCTCATCAGAGAATTTTGCTGCAAGATCGATGGCACAGGCAGATCCCAGAGATCGACCCATAAGGAAAAGGGCGCCGGTGCAGCCGTTGTCCGCCATCCATTTTTTCGACTCCTGAAAAAGAATTTCTCCATCCCTGAACATGGAGGAAACGCTGGGCTGACCAGTGCTCCAGCCATAGCCCCGATAATCCGTCACCAGGAGGTTCATGCCGGCTTCGTTGTATCGCTGGCCGATGAGGTCGAGATCGCTGACGGTTTCTCCGTTCCCGTGAAAATAAAGAATGCAGGGTGCTGAGGGGTCTCTAATATGAAACCGGCAGCCGATGCTGACCCCTGGCTCCATGGTAATAGTGAGATCACAGGCCCCCGGGGGCAGGGGCGTGACAGCCTCCTGTTGCGGAAAAAAGATATGGGAAAGGATTTCAGGGTGATCTAATTTACTATAATCAGTCATACAATAAACCTCGACAGGAGTAAGCATGGAAGGCCTCATACTGAGGCTCGGCGGTAAGTAGTTCACTTTTTTTTGAGTCTCTTAACGTCGTATGGGTGTGAAAAAAGTTTTAATATTTTGATTTCGCGTGCATATGAGACTTTTTCCGGATAGCAAGTTCCTGGGCTACCTGGGTAGCAGTTTCCTCAATGGAACGGCCATCTGACATGATGACCGGAATCTCATAGTTCAGAAAGATCTGGTGAGCTTGACTCAGTTCATTAACGCAAGTCGCATGTTTGGCGTACGAGCTACCCTTGTAACGTTTTTCACGGATATGATGGAGAATTTCCGGAGTGGTGGAAAGTCCAATAACCCGTTTTTTATTTCGGATAATATCCGAAGGCAAAGTGTAGGTGTTTAAATCGTCACAGACAAGGGGGTAATTGGCGGTCTTAATCCCTAACTGAGTCGCCAGATAGACGGAAATTGGAGTTTTTCCGGACCGTGAAACCCCGAGCAGGATGACCTCCGCCTCATCATAATCCTTGGTGGCTGAGCCGTCATCATGGTTGATACAATACTGGATGGCGGAAACCCGCTTGGCCATGTTTGTATCATCTAGATGCCTTGAAAATCCAGATTCTCGGAGTGGTTCAGCCTCCAGTAACTGTGCCAGGCGATCGAGATAGTTGTTGCAGATATTGAATAGTTCTATCTCCGGTGCATCCAGGATCTCGATTAACTCAGGACTCATGATGGTAGAGAACACGAGGGGGTGCCGACCGGATGATTGTTTAAGGATGAGCTCCCGGGCATCCCAGGCATCTTTTTCGGTTCGGATAAATGGAATTTTTTCTTCATTGAAGCTGATTTCAGGAAACTGACAAAGCAGTGCCTTGCCCAGATCCTCAGCCAGGATGCCAGTGCTTCCCGACAGATAATAAACATCTTTAGATTTCCACATGGTTCACCTTTTTCAGTTTGATTTCATTCATGATTTTTTATGGACTGGAATCCAGTTCTGGCCTCTGTGAATTCAGGAAGATCGGTAAATGAGCGCCAGCAGTTCCTTCCGGATTCCTTGGCCAGATACATCGCCCGGTCAGCGTTTTTCAAGAGGGTGCTGATGTCGGTTCCGTCTTGCGGGCAGATGGTGATTCCGATGCTGGCGGTAACAGAGGCGATTTCATTGTCGAGATAAAATGGTTTGCTTAAGGCCGTGAGGATTTTTTTTGATATCTTTTCGATTCCCACATCAACTTTGATGCGAGTGAGCATCAGGACAAATTCATCGCCGCCAAAACGGGAAACGGTATCGGTATCCCGTACACACTCAACAATGCGCCGAGCCGCCTCAATAAGCAGAATGTCACCATAGTCATGGCCCAGGGTGTCGTTAACCTCTTTGAAACGGTCCAGATCAAGGAACATCAAGACCAGGGAGGAACCATCTCTGCTGGTGTAGAGGATACTCTTCTGTAAACGGTAGAGGAACAGTCTGCGGTTGGGCAGATTGGTCAGGTGGTCGAAGTTGGCTTGTCGCCAGATGATCTCATCGGATTGTTTCCTAGCCGTAATATCCTCATTAATAGACATGTACTGGGTGATTTTACCCCTGTCGTTGCGAATGGGCGAGATGATAACGTGTTCGATGAACTTTTCACCATTTTTCCTGGTATTATAAAAATCACCTTCCCATATCTTGCCGGCGCCAATGGCTTGCCAGAGCTCGGTGATGATTCCTGGCGGAGTCTCTTCCGTTTTGAGAAGGGATTGTGGCGTATGCCCCATGGCCTCGTCAAGGGTGTAGCCGGTCTGGTATGTAAACTCAGGATTAACGAATTCGATATTTCCCCGGGTGTCGAAGATGATAATGGTAACAGGGCATTGCTCCACAGCCATGGAGAGTTTACGCAGCTTGTCTTCATTTTTCATTCGGGCGGTAATATCACGGCCGATGATGACCAGGGCCTTACGTCTTCCGTCCGGATGAAAAAGAGGGGCCTTGATAACCTCAAAAACTTTCTCGCCCTGGTCAGGAATCTGGATGATCTCCTCTGTGGTGAGCATGCTGCCATGGCTCCATGCCTTTTCATCCGATATATCACGAGCCATGATGGCTTCTTGATAGAATGGGCTGTAGGCTGCCAGATCAGAATTTTTTTTGCCCCTGTAATCGACATTCTCAAGGTGAAACAGGGCCAGATCGGCCTTGTTAGCCAGAAGCCAGCGTCCTTCACCGTCCTTGAAAGAGATGATATCAGGTGAGGCGTTGAGCAGGGTGCGCTGTAGTTCTTCATTGGCTGCGAGCTCAGCCTGGGTTTTTGTCATTTTGTCCAGCATCTGATTGAAGATGGTGGATAGCAGGGTCAGTTCCGGGCCCCCATTATGCTGAAATGGCGAGGCATTATTGCCGCATTCCTTCATGTGACTGATAAAACGTTTAAGTGGTGCCAGAAAACGTAACAGAGAAATCCAGCTGAAAAGGATGACTGCTGCTCCACAAATAATAATGGTCAGGATAACAAGACGTTGATTCTCATAAAAAGGGGTTAACACTTCTTGTATGGGAAGATTGACAGCCAGAATCCATGGTGCCGTCTGCAGATGTTGAAACGATGCCAAGAGAGGCTGTCCCCTTGAACTTACGGTCTCACCACTGCCGTTAAATCCTTCGAGAGCCAGGTCAAAGAGGCGATTGGAGCCAACTGGGACATCTTTTTGGAGTGTCCGGGAGGCATCATGATGGATAAGGATGGTTCGGTCTTGGGAAAAAACATAAAAATACCCTTTGTCACCCATATGGCGACGGGCAATATTGCCCAGTGCGTTATCACCATTCAGGGTAATGCCACCACATAAATAACCAGCGATGTTTCCTTCAGTGTCTTGAATGGGGGCCATCATCTCGACAATGGGTTTATGATCGCGCTTTACTGAGTAGAAAGGTTCAGAGATAACCGGACGGGCAGCCATTTTAGCCTGTTGGAAGAATGGGGCTTCCGAGTAGTCAACATCTTTTTGTTCCGATGAGATGACAGGGAGCTCAGCCAGGAGTCGGCCCTTGGTTGAAAGGATCATCAGTCCATCGTCAAACAGTGTGAAAATTCCGGTTCGATTCGTGAGAAACTGCTGTGCTGAAGATGGATCCAGGAGAACTTGCGGGGGGATCACATCCGCTACATTTTTGATCATCTTGAGCTTATTGGTGAGATCGGCATCGAGGTACAGGGCAAAGGCTTGCAGGGTCGTGAATTGCTGCCTGCCATAGGTGGCGATATGGTCTTTTTTGAGATAGGTTGCCGCCCCGATGATGATAACCACGCTGGTGACAACTCCTATAGAGATAACCGCGCCAATTCTGGTGGCTATTGTCCAGTTTCTCCAGAATTTAGGGTTCGTCATGAGAAGATTCTTCTGAAATGATTAAAAACTTTTGTCATTCTTCTTGGCCCATTTTTTGCGTACAGGAGCAAACAACGGTTTTTTCTTGAAGGAAAGAGCAGGGTAACCGAGTGTCTCATTCATCTTTTCAGAAAACTCCCGGCAGGGGCGGATGGTAAGGTCTTTGAGAATCTCAATATCCACTTCGCCGTGTCCGGGGAAGTGGATGGTCAGCAACAGGGGGCAAAGGCCATGAAATTGATAGCATATTTTTTTCAGTGCCTCCAGACGTTGCCGGGTAACGGTAGCTGCTTCCAGTTTCAGATTGATTGATTCGGTATATTTTTCAAGAGCTTCAGCCAGGGGGTCGATGGATTCTGCGATGATTTTAGCACCCCGTTCATCCTTCTGAACCGTTCCTTGAATAATCACCGGTTCGGTGGACGTAAGCATATGCTGGGAACGGGCATACACCTCAGGAAAGACAACCACTTCGACGGAATCGAGAATATCCTCCAGGGCCATAAAGGCCATGGGGTCACCCTTTTTGCTCTTCAACAGTTTGCAGGTGCGGATAAGCCCGCCCACTCTGACGGGTTGGGCATCGCCCCATTCTGAGAGCTTGCCGATCTCAGTGTCAACAACCGTTCTGATCTCGTGAATGGCATCATCGAGAGGATGGCCGGTAATGTAAAAACCAACAGTTTCCTTCTCAAAGGCGAGCCGCTCCAGTTCGGTCCACTCAGCAATGTCAGGCAGAGTGATGGCATTCAATTCCTGGATTGTAGTGACGGGAGCTAGAGAAAAAAGAGACATCTGGCCGCTCTGCCGGTCTCGCTGAGCGGCTTTGGCCTGCTCCATCGCCTGGGGCAGGATGGCGAAAAACTGGGAACGTTTACAGCCTAAAGAGTCAAAGGCACCGGCCTTGATCAGGCTCTCGATGACCCGGGAATTGACCCGTCGCGAATCAATGCGGTTGCAGAAATTCTCAAGAGATGTGTATCTGCCTGAGTCTGCTCTCTCTTGAATAATCGATTCGAGGGCGGACTCTCCGACATTTTTGACCGCAGCCATGCCAAAACGAATACGATCATCTTTAACGCTGAAATCGTAGTACGATTCATTAATATCCGGCGGCAGCACCTCAAGTTTGTGTTCCCGGCATTCATTAATATAAAGAACAATCTTGTCGGTGTTGTTCATGTCGCAGGAAAGCAGTGCGGCCATGAACTGGGCCGGATAGTGGGCCTTA
>JFJP01027610.1_pt1 | contig 10702 bp, 11 predicted proteins | sample 431651 | NCBI WGS metagenome assembly JFJP01 (sample SAMN02602958, study PRJNA72255) | Microbial mat metagenome, whole genome shotgun sequencing project. | biome: fresh water; feature: sink hole; material: water; isolation source: purple microbial (photo- and chemosynthetic) mats found in...
AGCCATTTTTCCTCCGAATAAAGGCTATTATAGCCCCAGCAAGCATTTTTGTGTTAGATTCAAGAAAACTGGCATCTTTATGGGTTATTTGTGAGGAAAATTATAAAAATTAATGAACCTTTTATGAGTAAATTCGTCAAATTTCTCGATTCTTTTTCGATTTTAGACACTAAATCTCCTAAGTCCGTTAGTGATAAATCCTTCACGATTTTCGCATTTTCTTCAGCTTTTTCTTCATTTTCTTTGTTTTTCTTTGAAAAAGCGGTAGTTCTTTCAAAAACTGACTTCGATTTCTCGATTCTCTTCACGAATTTTTCCGTTTTATCAATAATTTCTTGTTTATAAGCTCTGATTGGCTTAAATTCGTTTAAATCAGCAGATTTATTAGAAAAAGCGATAAAATCATTGGAAAAAACGACTCCTTGTGATAGAAAATACTCAATAATATCAATTAATGTGGCAAATTGTGTATTCCAATCAAGGATTTCTAGCATAATTTCCTCAGTTTTTTTGTTTTCTTCAGGTTTATAGTCCTCAATTGCCGCTTTTCTCAATGAAGAGATATAAGGGATTCTTTTGTCTAATTCTATTGCTTTTGCTAGAAAATCAAAAGAAAATGAGAAATTCCAAAGAAAATCAAAAGAAAATGAGAAATTTCATCAAAAAATCAATGATTTAATGAATTTATCAGTTAATTTATCAATAAACCTGCAAGCATTATCGCAGTTAAAGCATATATCTGATATTGTCCTGATGGAATATAGCCCTTTATCACAACAAAATCCAGATAAGTAACCGCCATTTGGCATGTATTTTGGGATAAATGCAAGCGTTCCCCCACTTTATACATCATTTCTATTAAATTGACTCTATTCTGAAGAGTTTTAATGAAGAAATGGAGAAAATATAGATGTTTTATAGTACTTTGTTGTAAGGATGTGATGATTTTAACGTTGTTTCTTTCAATAATTTTTTTTTAAAGAGAAATATGCTGAAATTCTCGATATCCATCAAGGCTTTAAACGAGAAATTCGTGGTCTTATAGCTTGCAATATCATGGTTCTTTTATGTTTTTAAAGGAAAATTGGGGGGTTTTTAATGAAAATTCGTACTTTTGATAGATGAATCCCACAAAAAAAACAGTTATTTCGCGTTTTTGAAGAAATTTGCTTAAGGTGAGGACATTTTTCTAAAGGATTTTGAAGCAATTTACTCTTAGATGAAAGGTAGGAAGTGTCTGTATCGGGTTTAAAGTTATACATGTTTTGAAGAAAAAAACGTTGAGTTTTTATGAGATTTAACGAATAAATTTTCCAAAATTATCAGCAATTTAAAGAATTTCTGAAAAAAACACGAAAAAATTCAAATTTCTGAAAGAAAAAAAACGAAAAAAAAAAAAAAGCCAAAGAAAATCAATTTTTTTGCAAAAAGTCCTTTAATTAATCCACTAAGAAATTAGACTGATTTCCTCAGTTTTCGGCTTGCATGAATCAAGATGACATCTCTCGAACCCCAGCCATTTTTTATCAATAGTAGCAGGAGTTGCTTCATAATTGCAATATTCCCAGCAAGTTTCATTCCAATTATCGCTTAAATTCCTATTACAATTGAGTTTTTCTTCACATAAGTCCATATATTTCTCAGCTGTAAGACATTTCGCATCAGAAGAACAATTAGCAGACTGGGCTTGACAGGAAGAATTCCAACAGGAATGGATATCCTGAACTGTTGTTGAGTTATACGAGGAAAAACAGAGGAAAATAGAGAAAATAACCAGAAATTTCATCAAAAGATAATAAAAAAACGTTTATAAAATTTTTCCTTAAAAAAAAATTTAAAGGAAAAAAATGAAAAAAAATCAAAATTTAAAGGAAAAAATAAAAAATTAAAAAAAAAAAATCAAAAATTTAAAGGAAAAAAATAAAAAATTTGTTAATCTCCTTATAATTTCTCTTTCCTTTTCTTCCATTTCTCTTCATATCCTTTCAATCCCTCTTCCCATGCCTCTCTCGTGAGTCCTTCCGGACAATAAACACAATAAACCCCCAACTCCCCAACATTCCTTATATTATCCATTTGATTATCGAAAAACATCATTTCTTCAAAGTCAATTTTCTCCATTTTCTCTTTAATTGCTTTAAAATGTTTCTTCTTATTTCCTTGATAAATCTCGGAAATATCGCAACATTCATCAAGGGATTTCCCATTAGAAGTCCTAAAGGTCTTTAGACATTCCTTTGCCCATAAAGGCTCATCAGTACAAGAAGCCCATGCGATTATCGTAGATTTCCACGATATTTTACTCTTTAAATCATCGAAAATTCGACCTGTAATTCCTAATAGAGAAATTTTCGTTTTTTTCTTTGTTAAAAGGGTATGTTTCCCGTCAGAAACGGGGGTGAAGGGGGGACCGGAAGGGAGCTGGTACATCTCGGGGTACCAGAGAGTACCGTCGAGATCGAAGGCGATGAGCTTTGGGAATAGGGAGGGGAGATATAGGGCGGAATCCATTTGGTAAAGATTTTTTTATGCAATTTTTATTTAAAAATCGTTGAGTTTTTTTTCATTGAAAAAAATTTCTTACTTAAAAAAATTTTTACTTAAAATAAAAAAATGCCTTTCAATTATCTTGTATTTTTCATACTTATAACAACAATTTCTTGCGGAATCATTTTTCCATGCGGCACGAAGCCGATATCGCTCGGATTTAATAACCAGAACAGATATAGCTCATATACATTCTCTTTTTATATAGAAACCGACCTTTTTTCTGGTAAATTGCTATATTTTATTCATTGTTCTTCATATTTTTATTGATATTTCTTCATATTTAATGATATTTCTTTATATCCCATTGATATTTCCTCTACATATTTCTCATATTTCTCTTATTTCTCATATTTCTTAATAATACATTTAGGAGACTACATCTGGATATATTTCCCATCAGAATTCACTACTATACCTTCAGGTTCATGTTCTGCCTATTTACTCGCTGAAGACGCTTCCTATTACAACTCCCCCACCCAATTACCCTGTTCTTTCATCCCATTAGGTCAATATTTCAAAATAACGACCCCTGAATTAAAAGGAAGTTCCTATTCAAACCATACAATTTTACTCAATAATATCCTGAATCCCTCTTCAGGAGGCACTGGCAGTTTTCGAATCGAGACTCGAAGAGGCGATTTGAATTTATTGGATTATAATCACAATTTCGAGACTATAGCGATAGTGGGGAACCCCAATATAATAACGATATCAAGTTTCACAAGGAGTTTATCGCAAGTCAATGATGTCTCAGATTATGTGTTTACCGTCACAACTATATCGCTGACACCGAAGAATGGTTCAGTGCTTTTATATGTCAGTGGAGGGGAACTGAAGTTCATGGGTACCAGCGTTTGTAGCAGTTCTTTATCGACTAGTGTGAGTTGCAAGTTCAATGACGAGCAAACGCTTGTTTTTTACGTAAGTTTTTTTGGAGGAATTTAAGGAATAATAAATATTTATCAACAAAAATTTTTTAATAGAACTTCGAAGCAGATATGAACGCTGGAAGCTACACGTTTACAGTGACAAACGTGCAGCATCCAAACTACGCGAATGCCATTGCTGGAGACCCCATCGCGTGGTTCACGATAGATCTGATGAATTTCGGGACCAATACCATCCTGGATGAAGCTCTGGACTTGCCGATAACTAATTTAAATGCAGGTTTTTCATCACAAATTTTTTTTTTTCATTGAATTTTCATCGTTTAAGGAAATATTGATAATTCAATCAGTAAAATGTGGTTTTCAAATTTCGATAATTTCTTTAGTTTTTCACGAAATTACGTGCTTTCAGCTGACGATACAATATATTATACCTTTAATTTCTATACAACGAATGCCTTGCCAGCTACCGCTATTATTGATATAACCTTTTCTATTACACCGTTGTCAAATTGCTATGTATACATTGGCTTAGAAGATATATCATCCAGTAAAATAAGATATTTTATTTGGTTTTTAAAGGAAAAATAGGTGAAAAAGTCATATGTAGTATCAGTGGAAATATGCTTTCTTTGAAAAATTTCAAAGCTATTGGTAAAAATAACTTGATTAGTGTGACATTTTTAGCAAAGAATCCTTCCGCAGGTTTTGTTTATAAATTGAAAAAATTGCAAAAAATACTTGAAAAATTGAAAAAACCAGAAAAAAACAAATTTCTAATACATTATCGAATTTATAGGTACCCTTAACGCGTTACTGATAAAAACATATAGAGACCTTGCGAAAACTCAGTTAACTGACTCTTATTCAGGCACAAAAACGATAATTATCTTCAGCTATCAGCAGCTTTCCCACCTAACGGTTTCTTTTATCACAGCCAATGGTCAATTATCTCAAAAAGCCAATGGTTTTTTCCTGATATATTTTGATTAAAAATCATTTTTTATTAGTAAATTACAAATTTCTCTTCTATATCACTACGAGCTTTGCCGAATTAATGATCATTGAGTTAAACTTTCCATCACAATTCACTTTTGGAGCATATTCCTGCACTCTGACTCCAAATGCAAATGCTGTAGATAGTTCCCTTTGCACGATTTCGAACAATAAACTCTCAATAACCACAGGGGGAAATTACGCTCTTTATTCAACAACTGGTAAAAAAACCAAAAAAACTTTAAAAATACTATAAACCTTATAAAATTCTTATAAAGCTGACAATATCCTTGATATATTCTCCATTAATAATCCTTTCAGTGCTGGCATCTATCCAATTGAATTCACGATAAAGACCTCAGCTGGATCCACGATAATTTATCATCAGACTCTGTTCATAACGATACTGCCTGCTGATTTAACCTCAGCTTCTGTCACACAAGCATCGAGAGATGTTAATAGAGCTACTGTCTTTATGTTTTCGTTTGTCACTTCGGAAACCATACCTGCTGGATCATTTCCTTATAGTTTCACCAATCCGACTTCAAGCATTACTATTGAGTTTCAAACGGCTGGGGGGTGTGCTAATCTTTTCGCCACTGATCTGGGAACTGGAAAAAGCACTGGGGATGATATTCCTTGTTATGGGATTTCAAATATTTCGCGTAAGATTCATTTATGGGTTTTTAGACCTTTTTTTTAAAAATTTAACCTTAAGCTGCGAATAGTTTGAAAAAAATTAAATGCGTTTTGACCGTTCCTGCCTCAGCTTCTTTACTGACCCCAGCAATTGTGACCATCACTGATTATTCTGGTAATCTATTTACTTTTCAAATTATTTTTAATCATTGAAATACTTTTAGAAATTCCACAAAACAGCAAAGTGGAGATTCATATACCAAATATAAAAAATCCGCAATGTACTACTTCATCTGCGAACATCAATATCTATATCAGCAAAACCGTTTCAAGGGTTAAGTCAAAAATTTATCAGACAAACACTAAAATCTCGCTTCCTCTTGCTTTACTGAATATAATCAGTATCTAAAAAAAAAAAAAAAACTCATTAAAATTGAATTTCCATCAAAAAGCTTCAAATCCTTACAATACAGCTGGACCTCTTGGAGTTTCTTTAAATGTGGCTCCTGTTTTTATCCCTAACACTGTAAACACTGTTTCTTCAATACAAATACTATATGTCCCTGCATTGGACAAATATTTAAGTAAAACAACCAGCAGTTTTATCCTGAAATTTCCTCCTTTGCCCACAACGAGCCCACAATATTACCTACTAGATTCCACGCTTGCAATTGAATGCTATCTTAATTTAAATATAAGACAAACCTGCTTTGTATATCCAGAAGTTGGCTGGATTCTTATTTATCAATTGACCAATGTACAATGTTTTTTAATTACGTCCTTTCTTCTTCAATATTTTTTTGAATTCTTTGATAATTTATAAATAAAATATCGTAATTTTTTTCTTAAAAAAAAATAAATTATCAATGAAATATAAATATCAGAAATATTTTTTTTCTTTTAAATTAATGGGTTCTTTTATAATTTTAATGAATTCTTCAATAATCTCTTTAATTCTAATATAATAGACTATCCCTGTGAACGCCGTTTTAAGTGTCCAAGACATTATCTACATTAAAAACCTTGTGAATCCTCCCTATGCGGCTGATATGAAGAGCTTTTTAACTTTAATAACGATCGATTCTTTTCAAGGTTCAGACACTGCGAATCCTGCTGGTTTTCGAGAAAAAGAAAACGTTCTCTATCTCAATTTCGCTGCTTTTCAAGCCGGTTCTATTACAAATGTGAACATTTTCGGCAGTCGCTATGAAGCAAATCAGCCTAATGTTGAATATAATTGGATTTTTGTCTTAAATGATGATATCCCTGCCGGTGGCTTTATTCTTTTGAAATTCCCTCCAAATTATTTCAGTTTAGAAAGCACTCCTTCTCCAATTGGCCTTATCACTTCTAATAATCTCCAAACCATAGACTCCACAAAGGACTTTTTTAAATTCAATACAAATGTAGCTACTTTATATAATTTCAATGGTTATACAGCAGGTACTTTAATAACAGTGAAGTTCACTGGCGTGAAAAACCCGATAACTGAAGGTTTGACGATAGAATTCGGAATAGAATCGCAAACAGAGGAGTTCTATTCAATTGATTTAAAGAGTGACATTCCAGGAGTTCAAATAATCGCTGCGAACAGTGCCGGGCAAATAACTTATAACTATTTCTATACATCCCCGAATAACGGTTATTTACTGGGAAATTACTACGTGAATTTCATCCTTCAAAACTCAATCCCTAAATATGGAAAAATTGAGGTGACTTTTCCTTTGAATTTCAACTCACTTACCTCCTTCACAAAAGATTCATCTGATAATATCGAATGCTATATATCTGGCCCTATTTCTTTAATAGATTCATGTAAAGTGACTGATGTAACAGTTTCCTTGATAATATTCGAAGAATTAACCATATCCGCTGGAACTCCACCTGTGACGATTTATTTCCCTAATGTGTATAATTATAATACAGAATTAGACAGTGGACCTATAACAATAAGAACCATCTATGATAATGTTGTACTGGACGATAGTGGCGATTCAGAAACCAATCGTAAAGCCACAACAGGAATCGATGCTTCACTTATGGTTTCTAATGTCAATTATCTCGGTTTCGGCTATGAGCCACAAACTGAATCAGCAACGGCTTTTTATAATGTTACGATAAAACCAATAAATAGCTTTAATTCTACAGCGATTCTTCAGTTCGTTTTCCCGAAGATTTTCCCAAGAGGCCTGGGAGGGGATGTCAGCTGCAGCTCTTCAGAACTACAGATCTCCGCTTTAGAACCTATTAAATGCTCTATAGCAGATTATGTGATAAATATCAGCAATATTCAAAGCTATAATACTAGTATAAACACTACAGGATTCACGATATCTTTATCAGGAATCACAAATCCAGCACTTCCTTCTATCGCAATTTCTTCAAAAATAGCGTTTTATATCTATAAAAATCCCAATGTCGTTTCAGAATATACTTATGGATTAGGGACCTTAAGCTATGGTAACGCACCTCCTGTTCTATATATGTCAAATTTCCGATATACTTCTAATGATACAAGGGTAGCTTGTGATTATGGATTCAGTCTTACTCCTTCATCAACAACAGCTTTTTCATATATTTCTATTGATTTTCCAATCATGTTTACTATAGAACAATTTTGGAATACGAAGACTTATTCATCTTCATTAGAAGGGACGACAAATTCAACGAGTTCTGCGATAAAAAATAAGATTATGACAAGCTTCGGGGGAACTGCAACGAATGGACAAACTTTTATGCTGAATATATATCAATTATTTAACCCAATGGTGCAAGAATTAGTCCCGTATCCTGTGGTTTATATCTATAATAAAGTGTCTAAAGATATCAAAATGAAGACTTATAATAATTTGAATCAATTTGGAACTCCTAATTTGTTCAATAATGGGTTAATTATTTCTCTTGCAGATGATGTCGACAGTTTAGAAATTGAAGCTGGGTTTTCTTAATAAATATTAAATTTCATTTAATTTTTCAATTTTTCAATTTTTTAAAGGACTTATTCAAAATTTTTAAATGTGAAATTCCCAGATAATTCCGCAAATTCCAGAAAAATAACCCCTATTTTGCCATTTACAAATGGCATTGATGTCACTACAATAGTTTGTCCTGCTAACTCTCAAACCACCACTTTTAGAATCGGATTAGATAGATCAGTGTCGATATCGTCTTTTATTATAAGATGGTCTTTTGATTCCCTCGGTTATATTCCGATAAAGCCTTTGTCAGTCACTGTTAAATTCAATTCAAGTTTCTCACTTTTCCAATTTTTCATTTATAATTGATAAATTAAATAAGATGCTTCAATATTAATTGATGATAATCTCGAAGTCCCTTCCGGTGGTCGTAGTAGTCCTATCTACATTACATTGGTTAACGCCCCCTTTGTGAATCTAAAAATGAATCTTTATGTAAATGGCTATGTCCCAAGCTATTCTACTGTCTATCCCTCTTTTTTAACCTTCTCGAAAGGTGAAACCTTAAAAGAATTTTGGATTTCTATCGGAAAACTTTCTCGTGGGGTTAATGGCTCGATACTTATAACTCTTTCCGGGACTAACCTTATTTCCTATAGTATGCACTCGAGAAAAATCAATTTCTTAGTAAGTTCGCCAACAACAGCAGCTCCTCTTATGTTTCAAAGAAGTGATTTGCTCTTTGGAAATTCATGGATTGCCTTTTGGTTAACAATGAATGTGCCTTGTACTGTGTATTATGGGCTTTTTGGACCTGGGACCAATGATAGAGATAAAGGGTTCTCAGTGATAAAGAATAAAAAAGTTCCCTATGATTATTTTGAGGAGGAATATTGGATGGGAGAATCTATTAATGATATCACAAATTTCAATTATTCGATGAATTTAACTGGATTAACACCTTATAAAGATTATTATCTACAGGTTTATGTTGAAGATTTGAATGGAATTCTTTGTGAAACTCCGATTCTTTCGAATATTTCAACTAATAGTTAAGAAATATTCAATTTATTTGATTTTTATCGTTTATTTTAATTTATAGGAACTTTTATCAATCCTATTGTTGTTTTAACCAATATCATTGGCGTTACAACAATGAGTCCTAGTGAGTCAGCTGCTTTGACTTCAATCCTTAGTTCAAATTTAGGGGTTTCAGCATCACGTTTCGAAGTTAATCAGAGTTTATTTCCCAATTTTACTGTGGAACTTTCAGTTATGACAAGATATTCTTCTTCTAGACTGTTATTAGATGCTTTAAATAGTTCAAATAACAGCAACAGTTCAAATGAAACTGGGTTTTCAATACCGACAGTTCAGAAAAATAGCTTGCTGTTATCTATTATGTTATTACCGGAATTGATGGATCCCGCATCTATTAATATGTTTAAAGTTTTGGAGAAATTGAAAAATAGTTTAGCAATCATACCTACTGCCTGTATAATTTTAATTTTATTTATTTTTATTATTTTTTATTTGAATTATTTAATAATTTCTGAAAAAATTGCGAATAAAGTTAAAACCAATGCTAACTTAAACTCATCTTTTGGAACAAATGGCATGTTTTGGTATTTCGCACATATTGATAGTAATAAATGGAGCCATCGTCCTTCAATATCAAAGATTTGGACAAATTCCGTTGATGTTGAAAATATTGGTTTAAGTTTTCCAGGTTTAGTTTTATCAAAAATCTCTTTATATTAATTAAATGATTCTTTTTTTCAAAGGGAGAGTCTATATGATAATTGTGCCAACTTCGATTCCTTTGTTCGTCAGCAACAGATCTGATGTTCTTTCTTCTGTTCGGTATCTAGCTTCGAACACCACAACAACAAATAACATAACAACAACAAATAACACAACAACAACAAATAACACAACAACAACAAATAACACAACAACAAATAAAACAACAACAAATATCTCAAAAATAGGATGGACAAAAGTTTTCGATAATTCTACTGTTTTTATCAGCATAAACCCCAATCTTTCAAATATAAGCTCTGAAGTCTGCAAAACGTATTATCTAAATTATTTGAGTATTTATTGCAATGGTAAAACGGTACAATCTCCCAAAATGAATAGAAGTGATATTAATGATTATGAAACAACTCAAATTCCTCAACCTTATCAGCTGAAAAAAGGGTTGGATCATATGAATAGAAGAGCCATGATATATGGATTTATGAATATAACAGTATTTTGCAATATATTTTTAATTTATTTTCTATTAATTTTTAGGAAGGAAATAGAACTTTCAATGCTCATTTGGAGTTTTTAGTTCCTGAAAACAATTATACCATTTATTTCATTGGTGAAGATAATTTTACCAAACAAGTGAATTTAATGAGATTTGATCAAATAATTCAGATTAATTTCACTACTCCTTCTATAGGTAAAATTATTATTCAAAAAAATGTTTTTTATTTGAAAATGATAGATGAACTGGCTATGTTTTCAAGAGATTTTTTGAATTTCAGTCAAAGAATAATTATTGGAATTTTAGTGATTTTGATTTTTAACTTTTAAATTAGTTAAAAAATATTTTTTTAAAATTATAATTTTTTATTTTTTTTTCAAAATTTAATGTTTAAATTTATTTTTGAAAATGGAAAAATATATAATGATGTAAATATTACACTCTAATCCTAAAAAAAA